>Ga0315279_10002330_pt1 | contig 28822 bp, 22 predicted proteins | sample YL17G06_20_MG_FD_203694 | JGI IMG/M metagenome (GOLD analysis project Ga0315279, IMG submission 203694) | Sediment microbial communities from Yellowstone Lake, YNP, Wyoming, USA - YL17G06_20 | ecosystem: Environmental > Aquatic > Freshwater > Lake > Sediment | place: USA: Wyoming | collected... | reverse complement strand
TAATCTTAGAGTAGTTAAAAATATTTTTATCTATTTCAACAGACTTAGTCCTGTGTATTGAAATCGACTCTATGAAATCGCGCTGAACCTGAGTAGTTGCTTCATAATAACTTAACGCCGTCATCAAGGATACATAGGAAGGAACCTGTATGAGGTTTGCGAACGCAAATTTACCTTCAATAGTCAAATTCTGCCATCGTTCCCTCAAAATATAGATATTCCGTTTTATCCTAACAATGGCGCCCTGTTTTACAAACCTTGCGCAGGCAACTTTGGCGGATTCCCGGACAATCGCCAATACCTTTGCAACATCCTGGTAACCAAAATAGGTTTTTTTAATTTCTTTAATTTTATTATAATTCATCTAAGTATAGTTAATTAACAAAATTGTTAACTTATTGTACTCAACGAAAATGACACTGTCAAGGGGTATTTTGATATGAAACGGCAAAGACATTCTGCACTATCATGATAAAAACAGGATATGCCTAAAATATTCACCCCGATGGCTGCAATTACCCAATAGAAATCTTAGCACTCAATCCTTCGAGAATCTTTTTCAGTGTAAGAAGAGAAGCGTTCTCCCTGCCACTTTCAATACGAGAAATCATCTGTTGAGAAACGTTTAGCTTCTTAGATAACATCTCTTGGGTAAGTTTTTTTTGTTTCCTTAGCGCCTCAAGGCGGTGTCCTATTTCAAGACAAAATCCATTAGCAGCCTTCAGTTTACCTTTAGAGAAAATACTAATGCCCTTTGCGCGATATCTCTCTAATACTTTTTCATACACCGCCTGCCAGAATTCGATACGCGGATTATTCCAGGCATCCTTTCTCATTTCTCTCTTTATTTGCGCCCAGTTTCTGCAAAATTCATCGGGTTTTAAATAATTTAGAAAAATTTCCCGTGGTGTATTTTTTCTGGACAACAATAAGCTGGATAAAAAAAGAAATCGGGGGTGTTCGGGATTACGCAGAATCCTCATCGCTTTTTTTTCTGATATATTCTTATCCCAAAGCCAATCTTTTTTCATACTGCCCCAATTTGTCTTTCCAATAAATAATCAATTTCGCGCTTAAAATGTTTTTCCATTTCCTTGTCCAGGCAATAATCTTCGATTCTGCCTGCTAAAATTTTTAGAACCTTATCCCGCCAACGGGATATGGCTTCCATAAGTTAAATATACATCATATATGTTGTATTGTCAAGTAAAATACAACTTTTATGGTGTAAAATAGCACTTTAAAGAGGAATTCGTGTTTAGTTCTTCTTTATTAGCGGTGCAATCGGTTCTGCTACTACCTCATACACATCAATCGGCCCTGTCTTTTGAACACACATTATATCTTTCCGCGGGCATTCCTGAGTGGAAAAACTTTTGATAAATTTAAGCCCAGGATTGTTGGAAATCTTATCTAGCTCTTCTATCTGTTCAACCAATTCTGTCTTTAAATAATCGTCTTTGTGTACTAAGACATACTTTACTCCCATCCATTTTAAGCGCCCAGCTGTATTTAGGTCAGATAATTTAGTTATAGTATTAGCGACCTTATTGGCATAAGTTCCTGGTATTGTGCCATTAATAATTTTTTTCTCATGTTTGGTCTGATAAAACTTATACATCTCATTAGGTGAATCGCTATCTAAAGGGTATTCAGCAATTACAAAATCTCCAGGCTCTTCTTTCAGCCAGTAATAAACTTGAGGAACTTTTGAGACATCTATAACTTTAAATGGCGGATAATTCCAAAATTCAAATAATACTAGGCCGCAGAAAAAAGCAGTAATAGCAATCTTTGCTCTTTTGGTTTTAAATCGCTCCAAGATAAACTTCAAACCAAATCCTGCCAAAACCGCAACTGCAAGCATTACCACGATACCGAAACGACAGTATGCCCGATACATCGGCAATATCTTATATATAAAAAATGATGGCATAAATATCTTAATTGGACCAAACTTCCACCAGGGGGGCTGGGAAAAAAACCATGCCACAATCGCCAGAAAAATGAAGAATCCCATATAAAAATCTTCATTTATAACTGACGACTGACGACGCTTCCTCCATTTTCTAAATGCTATAAACGCAAGAATAAGCGGTATCCATCCCAGATAAAGCGTATGTTCGGTAAAGCTTATGCCGTATAGCCGTGAACCGATAAATTGCTCTGTAAACTTGCCGAAGATAGGATGCACTGCTGCAGGTAAAAAATAACTTAAAGGTTTTGCAGATTGGGTAAACAAATCTTCAAACGGCCGATGATAAGGATTATGAGCAGAGGCAGGAGTTGTCGATGAAAGCTCCAATCTATTTTTGATTATAGGAAAAAATTGCGGGGATAAAATAATCGCCGTAATTAACCCTGCAAATATTATTTTTTTTATAAACATAAAGTCTTCCTTTAAAATATACTTATCTCTAAAAATTTTTACTCTCCAATGATAAAAAATTAAATAAATGAAGAAAGACAACAAAGCAATTGTCTCCAGATACATTATTACAAAATCAAAAGAAAGAAGTAATAATAAGCTTATTAAGAATAACAAAGAGTATTTTCTTTGCCCCCTTTCTTTTAATAAAACTGCGGTCAATAAACAAAGTGGTATCCACTGATTATAAGTGAGCCCTAAATGCTGCCAAACACGCATAAATTGATAAGGGCAGAAACTGAAAACCAAACCACCAAAAAAAGATGCTAATCTATTTCGCGTTAAATAAAGAATCAATAAATAAGTAAAAGACGCCGAGAGAAAAATATTTAAAAGAATTTGAGAGCTCCATGTAAACGTAGGCGTAGTAAGTTCGCTTAGTAAATAGGTTAAGCCCGTCCAGATATAGGAATTATAACCAGGGAAATATAAATCTAAACCAAAAGGATGAGCAATCAAAGGAGTATGCCTTAATGGAAAATTATTTTCTATCGAATATTTTATCCTCCAGCTATTCCATAAACTACCAAAAATTTCATCGGTTGAGAAAAATCCAGGAATATGGGTAGTAATCTTAAAAACCAAAGGAAAGGTTACTATTACAATAAGAAGAATAAAGACTATAAAAATTAAAATATTTTTTTTCATTCCTTCTGTTTTTCTTCTTTTACAAATTTTACAAATTTAATTATCACTCCAGTCACCAAAGCAAAATAGGCAAGATTAGCAAGTTGCTTAGCAATTGGCTCTAGGTGTAATATTAACAAAAAAGCACACATTATCAAAAGTGCCATAAATAGTAGTATACATTTGTCAGAAAACTCCTTTGTTCTTACCCATTCAATTGCTCCCAAAGTTAGTTTATTTACTTGAGGTTTTATAAATGAAGTGTCTCCTCTATATTGCCATAATTTTCTTAAAACGACACTGCCTTCTGTAATAAAGAAACTGACTAACCAAAATGTCCAGAAATAATTAGGGGTAATTACTACTTTATAAAGTTTATTTAAATGAGAGTTCATCCCTAAAAAGACTAAAAAAATAATAAGAGGCAACAAAGAATATATTTGATACAGGAAGAGTCTGTTTATACTTAAAGAAAATATCTTATTTAAAAAATAAATCATTCCACCAAATAATAAAGAAACTAAAATTATCATTGTAATCGTTATTTTAAAGGAAATTTTCTCTAAGGGAAGATATTTAGAGTCAGAAAATAAGATATAGATAACATTTTCTATTTGCCTGCGATAATTAGACAGAATAATATCTACATCTGGAGGCCAATTTTTGGAAAAGGTTATATCTATGTAATTTTTTCCTTCCTTGACGATTTTTTTTGGAAGATACATATAACTTGTCTCCGTAACTCCCCTTCTTCTTATATGATGAAATATACCCGGAGTTACCTGAAATCCATTTACATAAATCTTTTTAGGTTGGTTCTCTTGAATCATATGTTTAATCTTTAGAAGATATGCGTCTTGGGGTAAATCAAAATCTACCTTTGCAGTATTTCCTTTTAGATAAACCGCCTTTCTATATTTCTTGAACTTTTCTTGTGGATGAGAAACACCCGTCTGGATATATAGATAACCCAAAATAACACCGATAAAAATTACTGCACCAATAATAAGAAACTTATTTTTCATTTAAGTGATTTAACTTTTATAGTAGATGCATACAGATTTTAGCGGACGCCACGCATAAAACTCTATCCGTTTGCATCCGTGATTTAATGACTTTTTATTTTCTTTTTGGGCCATAAAAGATAAACTATGCAAGAAAGAAAGGTAAGTCCGGAAATCCCCAACCCTAAGTAAAAAAGTGACTGAGGCCAGAAGTAAATTACCAGAGTAAAATCTTTATTCAAGCCCAATTTATCCGGCTCTATATACCAACCATTGGCATAACTATTGACTAACTCATGCTGGGCTCCTAAGGGTTTTTTGAATAAGTATTTGATATCTTCAGGTGTAAATTTCATAAGATGTTTTGCTTCTTTAACTTTTAAATTTGGATAAGTTGCCTCTATCTTGTCAGATGCTAAAAGCTGAAAGCCGATACCTGATGATGGCCGATATAGCCTCCACAGCTTATCAAAACTCTCACTAAACACCAGCCAAAATGGCTCTTTTGCCTCTTCAACCTTAACCAAATACTTTGTCGGATTTATCTTATTAAAGGTAATTTGAGGTTCTTGATTTAAGAGTGGTAATTTCGAACCGGTAAACAACATTGTTAGATTATCTTTTGGCTCATCAAGAAATACCTTATTTGTAGAATAAATAGTGGGATAGTAATATTTACCTGAAAGTTCATAAATACTAACTGGACCAAATTTTCCTATCCTTTTATTAGAGATTCCTTTTATCAGACTTTCAATGTTATCCTTAGTTTGAAAATCATCAACCCCCCACAAATAAGTTTGCCTTATCTTTTCTAAGGTTTTATCCTCATAAATTTCAGAATTATAGAAGATGTATTTCAGATTTAATAACCCGAAGAGTTTTCCTAAAAATTCGTAATCCCGCTTCTGCATTGCTTCCTTTACTATTGAAGTCAAGGAAGGTATAAATTTTTCACCATCAAAAAAAGCAAATGCTCCATTAAAATCGTTTCTCCCAGTGAAGACCAGAATAGGGGAAAAACCGATATAGATTCCATTACCTTCTTTACTTTTGCAGAGAGACCAGGACGCAAAGGTAAGGGGGAGGCTCAAGACTTTCCCCTCTTCCAATCCCTTTATGGTGTCCAGGGCTTCAAAATAGTAGGAAGGCAGTTCTACATTCATCGTGTTCTCAGCATCAAGACGAAAAGGAAGATTATTGATAGCGCCGCGAATAAAGGGTAGAGCCTGAAGAATAACAACCAAAAAGATAATTACAAAAACTGCTCTTTTGACTGACTCTTTAAATACGCTTTTTGAAATAATGTAAAGAGATACTCCCAAAGTAAGGGAATAAAAAAATACATAAGACGGAGGAACCTTATGGTAGAAGTTGCGCAGGAGTGTCCAGCCAGGAAGATATCTCATAAGGAGATTAAAGAAATTTATTCCTACTTTCCAGATATCAACTGTCTGAAGATAGGCTAAGAGAATAGTGGGAATGGCCAGAGCAAACCAGAATTTTAAAATGGTAGTATCTTCTTTCTTTCTTTCTTTATTTTTTAGAAGAAGAGGAAGAAAGACGATTAGGGGTAAAAATAGACTTAAAGGAGCTAAACCATAGGTATATCCTGCTATTCTTGATTGAGGCCAGTTAAAATTATAAATCAGGCCCCGGCTTAGTAGATTGAGCAAGGTATCAAAGATATTCATAGAAGAGGCTACGGCATTTACGTTAATTATCCCCATTTCTCTTCCTGAAACGCTCAAGGCAGAAGTAACTGTTAACTGAGCTTGCTGAAAAAAGGAAAAGGATTCCGGAAGAAGCCATAAAGCATTAATTAAGATAATAAAGAAAATATAAATCAGGCTATATTTAATAACCAGTTTCAGTTGCTCGGGAAAAAAGATAATATAGAAGAGATAGAAAAGAGATATCCCTATCAGGAAAGCCGCTAACCAGGAAAGGGAGACATAGAATAGGAGGATGCTAAAGGCTAAACTGATAAGAGCGCCGATAACCAGATATTCAATCCTTTGCTTTCTTAGGGCCTTAAAGAAAAGGAAGAAGATTAGAGGATAGCCTACAATTCCTATGAGAGAAGATAGAGGAAACGTCCATTGACTATAATAAATTAGAGGAGAGAAAACATAGCTCAACCCTCCCAATATGGCCGCATAGAAAGATGCTCTATCTTTAGTCTTCAAGAGTTCTTTCAGGATGAGAAAAATCACCAAAAAACTAAAGGATAGAATCAATCCATAGAGCATTGTCTGCAGGTTTAAAAAGGGAAAGAGGTGCTTAAGGGCCAGAGAAAAGATATTAAGAGGCAGGTATGCTTGCTGGGGGCTATGGGAGCCGAAATATCCAGCAAACCAAGAGTAGAAAGAAATACTCTTCAGCCAGTCTATAGGAGAATAGAAGTAGAGTCGGGAATCGTCCCCTCCCAGGTTATATAAGTTCTGAGCGGTCCATGAGAAGGGGAGAAGAAACAAAAAGGCCATAATTAAGAAGAATAAAGATTTTTCCCTTTTAGTCATAATTTAAGATTTTCCCTTGTCTTAGAAATTGGCTATCTTATGGGATAATTATTTCTACTTAAAAGCATGAATCTCTATACAATCTCCCCACCCAAAAATATCTAAGAAAATATCTACACCTATTGAGAATATGCTCAGTACAGGATTATGACTGCATAGAATTCTACCCTTAGTTAGTAGATTTTCTATACTACCTAAGAAAGTCCCTACAGAATAATATCTTATATTTATAATTTTAAAACCACTTTTCTGTAAGAGTTGGCTTACGGTCCTAATAGAAAACTGATAAAGATGGAAAGGAATTTCCAGTCCAAACCAATTCTTTTTAAAAATTCTTGAATAAAGACTGTAATAATTTGGTATGCTGACCACTAAAACTCCCCGGGAACGTAATATGCGATGAACTTCTTGAAAGATCTCACTCGGATGCGGCATATGTTCTAGGACATGTGAAAATCTAACAATATCAAAATAATTATCGGGGAATTTTGCTTCGGTTAAGTTCCCATTAAAAACATTTAATCCTTGCTTTCTTGCCTGAATTGAAGCCTTCTTGCTTATCTCTACGCCGTAAGTTTCATACCCCAATTCCATCAGGTAATGTAAAAATAGCCCATCGCCACATCCTACATCTAATACTTTCCCGGCCTTTACCTCTATCGGTATCCTGCCAAATCTATGTCCCAAGAATGAAGCAGAAACTTTAATAAATACTCTACGAAGAAATAAATCCTTATCCAAATTTCCGTAATTTCTATAATAAACAAGTCTCTGGCTATAACTGATTGCTACCGATTGCTTTCCTCCTAATTGTTTTTTTAGTTCTTCAAATGAATAATAATTCTTAGGATATAATTTAGGAAGATCTTGATCAATCGGCCTTGGATCCATATATACTAATCCGCATCTTTTGCACTTGACCAATGTAAACAAATAATTTCTGTCCTCTATCTCTTTCTTGATTGAAAATAATTTTTCTTTTCTATCTGTTCCACATAAATCACAACTGAAATGTTCCAATTTCATCTATCCCAACTTCGCTTTCTCATTTCTTTTATTGCCCGAAGGTCTATAATTTCACCTGCCCGGAAGAAATCTATACAGATTTCAAAAGCTAAAAGAGCAAATACTATCTTTTGGTTATTAACAAGCTTTGATGCTAAGTCCCGTTTTCTACTAAATTTGTCCTCCAATAAATAGCCAATACTGCCAGCTATACCTGCTGCCGAAATAAACCTATAATTCTTCACTCTAAATCCTTCGCTCGCTACCATATTGTTTAATGTCTTCTTGGTAAAATGATAGAGATGCCTGGGTATATCAAGATGATACCACCTCTGTCTAAAAATCTTACTCTGTAAACTTGACAAATTGGGAACCCCGATTATCAACTCCCCTCCTCTCTTTAAGATCTTATAAACTTCTTGTAAGGTTTCCCGAGGCCTATGCAGATGTTCAAAAACATGCCAGAACCTTACCACATTAAAAAACTCTGGCGGGAATTTACTATCAAGCAAATTACCACATCTGACATTTAATCCTTTGTGTCTACCAATCTCCACAGCTTTTTCATCTATTTCTAAACCCCAGGCATCCCATCCAATATCTTTCAATATCTTAAGAGTCTCGCCGCTTCCACAGCCAACGTCTAAAATTCTACCTCCGGGTATAAACGTAGGTATTCCTCCAACTCTAGTTCTCATTAAGCACGCAGCTACTTTAAAAAATGGACTATGTTTCAACTCATTTCTATTAAGACTATTATCAGAATAATATTTCTCTATAATTATTCTTCTTAGCCTCCTGAATAAACTCTCGCTTTCATAGTCTTGATAACTATAGTAATTTTTGCTAGGATAAAATATACTAATCTCTTTTTCGATCGGTCGTGGATTAGTATATACCAAACCGCATCTTAAACATCTAACTATGTAAAAACTGCCTTCTAGGCCATATAGTCTATCCCTACCCGGATACAATTTCATATACTTTTTATTGCCACACATGTTGCACGCTACAGCTTCCATAGTATCCTTCTCGCTTAAATTGACACACAGATTCTAAGTAAATTTAGAAATTGACAATCCTTATTACATCGTCTGGCTTAGGGGCATAGGTAACCAGTATCGGAACTTCAATTACCGCACCCTCTGCTGGAGGTTTTTCAAATTCGATGGTTAAGAAAGGGGTGTCTATACCGCTCCAGGAAGAAATCTGGGTCATTACTCCATTAACAAATGCCTTGGGCTGGTATCTTAATTCATTACTCTCCCAATAAGACCTTAATGATTTTAGAACGCCTGATAGAGGAATAATAAACTTCTTACTCTTTCCATCTCCTCTTGCCTCGGCATATTGACCGGCAGCTATATCATTAACCTCTTCCCCTGGCTTATAATAAATGGCCTTGGCATTAAGCGGGAGGATAAATTCTATAGTGTCCGAGGGAGGATGGCTAGACAGAAGCGTTACTTCAAAACCTCCTCCTTTCTTTTGAACTATCCTTTTCATTATAGAGCTACCTTTAATAGGAGAACTAATACAGGAAAAACCGGCTACTTTGTGTCCATAAACTTTATCCGGGATAGAATAAACATTAGTTCCATTGCCTTGCAAATGATAGACCAGAGAGGTTCCACCATAACATGATTCCAATCCATAGTTATAGGTAATAAAATAATCTTTGGGGTCCGGAGCGGCCTTTCTGGTTTCCCAAGCTATAAAGTCACAGGGAAACCATTCCTCATTATCAGTTAGATTTATCACCTCTTTAATCTCGGTAGGAACAAATTCTTCGCTAGAGAAACTGCGGCGCTGACCATCGGGAAAACCCAGATATAATCTCTTATCCGGCTGTGGCTTAGAAATGTAAGCAGTCATACCGGAATATTTTATTCTGTTTCTTAGCTCATTGGTGATATTCTTCAGTTTCTTTGCTTGTGCATTATAACGAAAAGCATAGACATTTTCTGGCGAAAGACGGAACTCCTTTATTGCCTTAACCAGTTCGGAGAATTGCCAGAAATAGCCAAATCCATTCCCCTCTATCTCTCTATAGCCCTGCCACCTAATGCCCCAAAGAAAATCACCTTTAAAAAAGCCAGGATTTAGCTGTCCTTCATAAGCATAGACCACCATCAGGGTATGGCCAAATCCAGAATAAAAGGTGGGGTACATTAAAGGCTCGACATAGAAAATACTCTTTCTTCCGATTTTGGGATAGGCCTTCTTTATTTCAGAAAGAATAGCCTTTTGTTCATCACCTACTTTGATTCTTCCTTCGATATGCTGGCGGATTTTAGCAGAATGAAAAAAGAGAATAGGAATAACTAATAATCCTATCAAACCATAATAGACAGCGTCTCGTATCTTAAAACTAACTAATCTCTGTCTTACTTTATCAGCAATACAGAAAATGACCATACTGAGAAGTAAAGCTGCCCCAATGGCCGAAAGATAATAGTATCTGCCATCAAGGAAACCAAGGGGCCTTCCCAGGAAGGCAAAGGGAAGGGCTGCAACTCCTATCCAGATTGAGGCAAGTAAAATAATGTTTGCCCTTTTCCTTTCTCCCTGTCGGCGAAGGAATAAAATCAATTTTATTACTAAAGCGATAATCAGAAAGGATAAGAGAAGCGAAATAAAGGTTATATGGATAGTATAAATAGTATGTGGGCCAGAAAAGAATGTGCTTTTTAAAAAGGCCTGTGGAAGCCGGTGGATTAAATTTCGTATGGTGGCATCGGGTATAAATATCTGAGAGATATTTGTCAGGGGCATCGTTACTAAATTGTAAATGGTTATTGGGAAATAATTCCAGGATTGATCCCAAACGGTCATTGAATATTGTTCAACCTTTATCAATGAAAATAAAGCGCGTACCCCCAGGTAAAGAAAGGCACAAATTGCGAGAGGTATCTGTTCTTTGAGCCAGGAAAATCGCCATCTCTGCTCTTTTTTTATATTTATTAATCCCCAGATGGGGAAAAAGATAAAGCAAGGGGCAGCAATCTCTTTGAATCCCAATGATATTAAAAGCATTCCTAAGGAAAGATAATAATATTTCCTTCTGTTCTTCTCATCCTGGTATTTTAAAAAGAAAATTAAACTCAAAAGCAGGAAAAGTGTAGCCTCCTGGATTGCTAAATAGGTAGCCATCCAGGTAACTGCTTGGTGAGAGTTATACCAAGTGGCAAAGAAAAGACCGGTCAGGAGTCCAACCATTCTCTCCTTTGTTAATCGGGTTACAAAGAAATAGACCAGTAGAGAACTAATAATATGAAAAAATATGCTAAGGTAAGCATACGGGGCAAAATGAAGCCGAAAAAGAGCAACCTGGATAAAGCTAGGGACAGCACCCAAGGGGCCAAACTGCGAAAATAGCCCACCCGAATAAAATTGGCTGGGAAAGCCGAATTTAGGAAGAGATAAGTCATACATACGATGTCCAAGACCGATCCATTCGTCTTGCTGGAAATAGGTTTGCGGTAAAGCCCAATAGGTATACAGAATGGCACAAACGATTGCCGAATAGGGAAGAAAATATCTTATAAATTTTTTGTTGGTTTTCATTTTTTGTTATCTTTCTAGCCAAGCGGGCTGATTTCTCTCTCTAAGACTTTGAGATATATCTTGCCCGACTTTCTTACCTGATGTTTCCTCGGGCATCTTTCTGGCTAACAACCCCTTAATAAACCAAAGACCATAGGTAACGTGAGTAGCAATGATTCCTAAAAAGACTGCCGGGATTAGTTTATAATCCATGGTCGCTATTGGGGTCAATAAAACCAGAAGTCCATAGATTGCTAAAAAAGTTATATAATAGGTTCTTATAAAAGGAAGAAATGCAGTTAGTAAACCCATCACCAGAACGGTAATAAGAAGAAGGGAAGGCAAAAAGTAAGGTAGTCTCCGGGAAGTTTGAGGAAATTTGCGCACGAAGTATCCCCGATGTAAGGCATAATTGGCCAGCTGTCTAAAATGCTTAAAGAATAAGGAACGCCGGTGATGAAAAACAAGCACATCTGGATCGTAAATAATCTTCTTCTTTGCTTTATGAATAATTTTGAAGCAGAGGAAGGTATCATCCCCGGGATAGAACACAGTATTAAATCCCTTTATTGTCTTTAATACTGACTTCCTTACCAATAGATTGCAAGAGGGATAGTCTTCCACCTCCCGATGAGGCATAGGAGCATATCTAAATTTGCAGTTACCACCTACAATAAAAGAGGAAAAGATTATTCCACTTGCTCTCGGCCAAAAAGTATCTGAGGAAGGAGTAACGGCCGGCCCACCCACCGCACCAATCTCAGGATCTGCAAAATAACGTACCCCGTACGTGAGCCAATGGCTCAAGGGAAAGGCGTCACTATCTAAAAAGGCCATTATCTCCCCCCGGGCATTTTCTATTCCCCTATCGCGTTTCTCCGGGGGCGATACATTCCCGGTAGGAATAATCCTTATATTTTGATCCGGTAATTTAAAATTTTTATCTGGCAAAACAATTATTTCGAAATCCGGATAGTCAAGTTGTCGACAGGCATTAATGCACTCTTTTAAATAACGATTCTCCTCCTTTACCGGAATAATGATAGAAACCGGGGGATAATCCTGGGGCAAAGTCTGTTCCCTGTCATAATATTTCAATATCTTCAAGCGGTAATAAATAGCTAAAATCTCCACAAGAGCATGATATATTCCTTTGAGAGAAACCCAGTGTCTATATTTCTCAACCGCTTCCAATTCTATGGGCATAGATTTTACCCGATATTCCAGGTTATTAGCCACTATTAATAGTTCTAAGCCCAGAGGAAAGGTCTTGGCTACTGTTCTCGCCAAAAGATTTCCTAAAACCGGGGCTTTAAATATCTTAACATTGGGTGGAATATCTTTATTGACCTCTCCAAATAAAAGATTGATAATCAAAAAATAAAACTTTCTCACTAATCGATGAACCCAGGAATAATGAAATAATTTCTCTGTACCCTTTTTATATCCAATGATTAAATCGAGATTCTCCTCTTCCATCTGCTGGAGAAGATGGTTTAAATCCTTTAAATCTAAATCATGGTTATAATCGTAAAACATTATATAATCCCCGGAGGTATACCTTAGAGCTTCTTTAACGGCCCAGGCTTCGGGTAGCGGGCGTTGATCAAGAACGGTTACCGTAGATTTTAAAGTAGAACCGATCTTTTTGAGTTCCTTATAGGATCTTGGGGTATTTATATTGTCTATAATAACTATTTCATAGGAACGGTCAGTATTTTTAAAAAGCCTCTCTACCTTTTCTAATCTTTGGGATAGATTATTCTGGAGAGTAGAGATAACAAACAGACAGGAGATATTTTTTCTTTTCATTTTTTTTACTCTTTCTTAGCTATACAAAAAAGAGAGAGACCGAAAGGGTAATTTAATACCGAGATTAATCTATTTTCTAAAAATAAGATCCCAGTCAGAAATTTATTGATCAGATCAGGAAGCGGTCTCAAATCCGATTTTGCCTCTTTTCGCTTCTTTGATAATACTCTCTCTCCCAACCTTATAATTAGGATCAAAGGGAAAAGAATTACATTCCTATAGGTTATCTTCTCAATCTTAAAACCAGCCCCTTCAACTTTTTTCTTTAGTTCCTTACGAGTATATCTGTGTCTAGTATGAATGGCTCTATCATGTTCACTTTGCAGAAAATCGTACGCAGGCAAATTTAATAATAGCATCCCCCGCTTATCAACTACCCGGCATAATTCCTCTAATACCTTTATATCATTTTTAATATCTGAATGGTATAAGACATCTAAGGAGATAACAATATTAAAGGACTGGTTAGCAAAGGGGATATCGCAGATTGAAGCCCTGATTACATTATTTAAACTCCGGCGTTTACAAAATTTTATTGCCTCTTCCGAAATCTCTAATCCATAAGCTTGGTATATTTTACAATCCTCTAATACCTTTCCAGTACCGCAACCAGCGTCCAAGATTCTTAAATCTTCATTTTTATATTTACGACTAAACTTAATAATGAAAGAGAGAACTAATTTCCTTAATCCTACATACCACCAGTAGTTATCCTCCATATTAAACATAATTTCATATTCGTCTTTTTCCATATAGTCCTCTATCTAAAATTTCTTATGGTCTTAGAGATATATTCAATCTCTTCTTCTGTTAACTCGGGAAACATAGGCAGTGATAGGATTTCTTTAGCATATTTTTCCGTAATAGGGAAATCACCTTTTGTATAGCCCAGATCTTTATAAGCTTCCTGTAAATGGACCGGAATAGGATAATGGATAATAGTCCCAATTTTATTCTCTGTCAGATATTTTTGCAATTCATCTCTTTTACGACATCTTATAATATAAAGATGGTAAATGTGTTTCGCATAATCAGGCTCTTCAGGTTTTGCTATCAATAGATTATTAAGCAATTTGTTATATATCTTGGCAATATTTCTTCTCTTCTTGTTCCACTTATCTAGATGCTTCAATTTTACTCTTAAAATGGCGGCCTAGATTTCATCAAGACGACTGTTAAATCCCTTAATCTTATAACAGTATCTTTTCTTTTCTCCACCGTGTCGTAGCATTCTTAATCGTTCTGCTAATTCTGGACTATCGGTAACAACCATTCCCCCATCACCATAGGCGCCAAGATTCTTACTGGGATAAAAACTAAAACATCCCAAATCACCAAAACTTCCCGCTTTTCTCCCTTTATATTCCGCTCCATGCGCCTGACAGGCATCTTCTACCACTTTAAGGCTGTATCTCTTGGCCACTTCTCTAATGGGATCCATATCGGCACATTGGCCATAAAGATGAACAGGTAAGATAACTTTTGTCTTTGTAGTTATGGCCTTTTCAATCTTTGCTGGATCCATGGTATAATAGCGTGGATCGATATCAACAAATACCGGTCTTGCATTAGCAAAAGATATTGCAGAAACCGTGAAAACTGCTGTATTGGAAACTGTAACCACTTCGTCGCCAGATTTTACTCCCAAAGATACTAAAGCCAGATGGAGTGCTTCAGTCCCACTACCTACTCCAACTGCATATTTGACTCCACAATATTTAGCCAACTCTTGTTCAAATAACTCTACCTGTCTGCCAAGAATAAACCAACCACTTTTGAATACTTCAGTGATGGCAGTATCTATTTCAGTTTTGATTGTTTCATATTGCTTCTTTAAATCAACAATTGGTATCATTTGTTAGTTGCCTTCTACCAATAATATTGTTTATATTTTTCATAGTATTCGAAAGTTCTTTTTAGTCCTTCATCAATATCAATCTTAGGTGTCCAATCGGTCGTGTTTTTAAATTTTGAATAATTGGCAATATAGTCACCTATTTCTATCTTTTTACTTTCTGGAGGAAAAGGAATCAATTCATACCCCCCTTCACCATAAATTTTTATCATCTTTTCTACAATATCTTTTAAACTAATTGGGAATCCACCAAGATTATAAACCTCGCCATTAGTCTTTTTAGAAGCCATTGCCAAAAGCAATGCCTCTACCACATCATCTACATAGTTTGTGTCTCTTATTTGTTTTCCATCACCATAAATTTTAATTTTTGTCCCATCCATAATTTGACGGATAAACCAGTTAATAATTCCCTGGCGGTGATGCCTCATCTGGTGTCTCGGACCGAAAGTATTTGTCATTCTTAAAGAACATGCTTTTATACCATATACATTGTTATAAAGGATATGATACCATTCCCCGGCTATGTTATTTATGCCATTAACATCTGTAGGATGCATTAAATGTTTCTCATCGACTGGTAAGTAATCGGCTTTACCATATTGTCCTCTTGTTCCAGCAAAAACAATCTTTATATCAGGATTATTCTTTCGGCATGCTTCCAAAATGCTCAATTGACCACGACAATTTATCTCCAAATCGGTAAATGGGTCCTTCATGCTATCAATATGGCTCAATGTTCCTGCTAAATTAAAAAGATAATCCTGGTTTTGTACTAAATAAAGCATACTGTGTATATCTCGGATATCAGCAATATTAACTTTAACTTTATCCTTAATATGTTCAATATTGAATGAGTTTCCTCCATAATCTGGAATAAGGAAATCCACTAAGATAACATCTGCCCCTAATTCCACCAATTTAATCGCCAGAGCACTACCGATAAAACCCAAACCGCCAGTAACAAGGACCTTTTTTTCTTTAAACGCTGATTGATAATCTATCATTTCTATTGACTCCTTTTCTTTAAAAATTACCAGCTCTCATCACAATTCAATCAATCCTTATTTCCGTCTTAAATATTGGTTTAAAATTAAAAAAGGCAATTATCCCATCAAAGGATAAGAATTTATTAGTTTAGATAGCGCTAAAGCAATAAAGTTTTCATTGCTTCGTTTATGAAATCTACAGGTTCATGCTTAGTCTCTTTTATTCGGTAGAGGTATTATATCCACATCAGGGCATCTATTACACCCTTTGGTTATCCAAATTGTAGTTAAGTCTACTTACAAGCCTTTTCAGATACAATAAATTTTCGATACCAGTAAAGACCCATAGTGGCACCCCCTTTTATCGAGAGTATTTTACCACTATGAGTCTATCATATTCTCATCCTCTAAGGGGATAATTCCCTTTCATTTTATGACCTTAATCTAGCCAAAAAATTAAATAAAAAACTTTCAAATGGCAAACCAAAATAAAGTCTACGAACCCGAAAACGAGCCCACGGTCTATAGATCTTAAAAAGAATCTTAAACAATGGAGATTGCCTAGTTTTGATTTCCCAAGATATAAATGTTGGGAATATGTGAAAGGATTCTAAAAGCTTCTTTCTCTTTTTCCCCAACCAAGGAAGTTCGGCCTTATGCCATTGATAGCTAGCCCAACCCTCTAAATTTTTAGGGGCTTTTATTCCAGCGGCTTCTGCCTGATCAAAAACTTCAGTTCCGGGATAAGGCGTTAAAGACTCTATTGGCGCAAAGAAAACATCTGGATCATCTTTTGAAAGTTCCAAAATAACCTTAGCCGTTTGCATCAAATCTTCCTCTGTTTCATCTCGAAAGCCCGAGATCAACTCATAGTATCTTGGTATCTTGTATTTCTTTAACCTTTGATTGGCTTCAAAAATTTGAGATAACGTCGTGTCCTTCTTCATATGATCAAGAACTCGCTGAGACCCTGATTCAAGACCGATTTGAAGTTCATAGCATCTTCCATCAGCAAGGAGTTTAAGAGTCTCTTCTTTCATCCTTAATATATCGACGACCCTCGCCCCATTAATAGTAAAAATTATGTCTAATTTTGCATCTCCAATTCCTTGCAAAATTAAATGGGCTCTATTCATATCTACGAAAAAATTATCATCAAGAATTTGGAGGTGCTGAATACCATATTTATTCTTAAACATTTTTATCTCTTCGAAAACTTTTGTTACATCAAAAGCACGCCACCTCTTTCTGTATTTACCCGTCTGATGACAAAAAATGCAACGATAGGGACAGCCTCGCGATGTCTGAATAGGAAACTTCCTCCGCCCTTCACGGTCGTAAGTTATATAATCTTTGATTTGAATTAAACTATAAGGAATGGGGGGGAGTTTGTTTATGTCGGGTATCACCTCTGGCGTAGAGCCGAATGGTTTACCATTTTTTTTGGTCCAAAGTCCTGGAATATGTGCATAGGATTTCCCTTCAACCAAAAAGTGTACAAAATCTCGAAATGCTATCTCTCCCTCACCTGATACAACAATGTCCACATAGGGATGGTTTACCGTTTGTTCAGGTAAAATGCTGGGGTGAATACCACCCCAAACTACAGGAAGATTACTATATTGTTTAACAATCTTGCTTGCCTCCAGGGCGTATAATATCTGGGGGCCGGTCATTGCAGTAATGCCTACACATAATACATCACCACTCAATTCCTCCTTCAATGTTGAAACCCAGTTTCGGTCAAGGCGCTGGTCAATAATCTGAATATCATATTCGTTTGCTAGATATGAAGATATCTGTAAGAGTGCAAGAGGCACCATAGGAATATCTTGAATGAACTCCCAAGAACCAACCTTAGGTTGTACCAGAATAATTTTTTTCATCAGTCCTAACCTTGTTTTTTCTCTAAAGCCTGGCAAACTTCCAAAAAAGTCTCTTCTTCTTCACCAATCACTACCAGATCAAAACAGGAAAATTCCTCTAAGGTTCTTTTGGGCAAAGCGCTGGAATGAAATCCACCAACTATAGTTACAATGGATGGAAGGAAAATTTTCCTTAATTATTTTTGCTAATTTGTGGGCACTAATAATAGTTGGGGTGAAACAGCTAAAACTAATTATTTTTGGTTGAGATGTAGCTGTCCTTTTAATAAACGAATTTTGAGAAAACTGCTCGACTTCATAATCCCATATTTCAATTGTATAACCGTTTTTAATTAAATAAGCAGCTAAATATCCCAAATCAACTGGAACGGTATGAGAAAGAATCGAAATCTTGCCCCTGGGATCTGGTGGTCTAATTAAAACGATTTTCATATTCTTGTTTACCTAAATACTAATGTGCTTCCAAAGCCTAATCTTCCAGCGATGATTACTTTTTTATCTTTAATACTCTACTTCATATCTTGCCTTCCCCTTTGATTACTAACTTCCACCATAATTTTAGTAAATCTCTTCCTACTTGAAACACTCTTTTAAAATTAAAAAATTGAGACTTTCCATAGAATCTGAAATAGTGATGTACGGGAACTTCGGCAAATTTAAAGCCGGCATTCTGAAGTTTCTTTATTAACTCAACACAAATTACCCCACTATTGTGTTCCAAATTAATTTTATTAAAAACCGATCTTCTCATAAGCCTAAAATCACAATCTACATCTCTTAATTTGAAGTCAAAAATCAATTTCATAGTCCAGTGATAAATTTTCCCAATAATTACCCTATGTAAAGGATCAGACCGGCTAATCTTATATCCATTTAGAATATCAATATCATCCTTTACTCCTGAAATAAGTTTTGTAATTTCAGTCACATCGTACTGGAAATCACCATCGGTGTAGAATATCCATTCCTTTTTTGCTGAAGAAAAACCAGTTTTTAATGCGCCTCCATATCCCATGTTCTGCTTATGGAAAACTATTCTTAACTTATCATACCGCTTCTCTAATTCCTTCAGGATATTCCTACTATGGTCAGAGCTTCCATCATCAATTATTAATATTTCATAATCATTTGTGATTTCTCGTAAAGTTTGGTCCATTAAGATAACCATACTGGCAATTGTTCCGCCATCATTGTAACAAGGAAAGAAGGCCGAAATACTAATTGAGTTTTTACTTTTCATTTAAAATTTCCTTCTAACTAAAATATTTAAAATAGTATTTTTATATATTATATTATCTAAAATCATTTAACTATATTATAAACGAAGTACAAATGGTATAAGGACTAAATATCCAAACCTTATAAAGTATAAAATGAGAAATAATACATAAAAATTAGAAAAGATCCTTACTAATAAAACCTTCATTGACTAGATTCTTTCATTTTTTTATTATTCTTGTTAATACACCTGATAGACTACTATCCCTTCATCTATAAAGACGGGTTTATTAAATTTGCTATCCAAAAAAATAGTTAAATTACTAAACTCCTTCTCACTCAGGCGCTGCTTGTACAATACTATATACTTCATGTGATACTTTTCTAATATCTCTGTTGAGACCTCAAAGTTATTTTTTTCTATTTCGTTGGGATGAGCGAGTAATTTCAAAAAAGGAGTCTGTTCTATGAAGCCATCCAAACCCTCTGGCCACCGGGCTAATAATCCAACAAGAATCCTTTTATTGTGTACTGTTTGATAATACTGAGAAAGTCCTGAATCTATACTATAGAAGGGCACTTTCTTCCCTCGGGGATAAAATGGGTCATTTTTGTCGAAATAACTTAATAGTGGTACATCAATAACACAATAATCGGCAGAATCCTGGCTGATTTGTTTGTAAAAACTGGGTATTGGGGTATAGACCATTGGAATGGGAATAGATAAGAATTCAAACATTACTGCAGATATTAGTAGAGAAGCTAAAACTACCTGTAATTTGATATGAAATAATCGCCGCTTCCCTAGTCTCTCCAATAGATCCCGGCAGGTATATCCACTCAGGACTGTTACGCCCAAAAGAACCAGAACAAAGAGGCGACTTGCAGATTCAGCCCCATTCAATATCGGAGTAAAATGCCAGATGAGATAGGGCAAGGGAATTCCAATATATTTCTTCAGCATCCCTAAGGCAATAGGATTAAGGTTGGGTTCGACTTTTTCAGCAATTTTATCAAGCCTAAGGCCTCCTGCGGGAAATGTAACCAAACCATTAAACTTCAAGGCAGGACCAAGTGACAGAATAAAAAATATTATGGTAAGGAATAACCAAAAACGGATTTTATCAAATGAAATGCGCCTCAAGGCATAAATTACCAAAAATATTACCGTAAAGCCGATATAGGTTACCAGTTCTACATAGCCGCTTATTTTGTATCCATCAAAGGTAGCTACCCTGCGATAAAAGGGCTCGACCAACTTCCCAAAAACTGGATGCATAAAGCTGGGGACAAAATAAGAAAGAAAATCTGCTGACTGACTAATTGAAGATTGAATTGGCCGAACCACCTCAATCACTCCTTGAAAATAGAGTTTCACCATAGGGATAGCGACAGGAGACATTAAAATAAAAAATAAAAAACTCATTACTGCAAATCGCTTCAGAAATTTTGAATTCAAAACAGTCTTCCGATTATACCAAAGTTGATATACAAAGAAGAACAAAATAAAAACAAGTAGCATAGCTCCATAATTATAATCGCCATAAGAACTGATAGTCCAAAAAACTGCAGCAAAGAGAGCGTTTTTATAACTACTTTCTTTATACATTCTAATAAAGAACAACACGAAAAATGGTAACCATTGGTAGGAACTCACTGGCAAATGACCAATATGTACAAAGTGAAAAGGTGCAAAGGCGAAAATGCAGCCTACTATAAAACTCGCTAACCTACTCTTTGTTAGATACTTTAATAATAGATAAGCGCCTATGCCAGATATTACCAATGAAAATAAATAAAGAATGTTATAAATGGTCGCTAACTCAAAAAAGCCCTGAAAAGGAATGGAAATGATCGCATATAATAGCGTTGGGTTAAAGTAGAGGGAGGCTCCTTGAGGATAAAATATATAATTTGTCCAAAAAAGGTTATGCGAACCAAGAATTGCCTTTTTGCACCACCACATCCACCACAAATAGTAATAACTATCTCCCCCAGGTGGAATTCTTTCTATTCCTGTATAAGGGAAATAATTTAACCGAAAAATCATAGGATAGGTCATTAATATGGAAAGTAGGCTATACCCTAAAAATATTCCCCATCCCTTTTTCATAAATTTTATTATTGGATTCTCCGTAGAAGTTTTCATCTAAAAATTATATACCTCAAGAAGACCATCCCATAAACTACTACTGTCAAAAAAGAAAGCAAGGGGTGCAAAAACCAGGCAACATCTCTATCCTCTAAATATCCTTTGATACTTTCATAAGCAGGATAGACAATGCTAAGACAAAGAACGACTGATTTTAAAAATTCCCACTTGCTATATTTATCTAACCAGACTACGGCTTCTGTTTTTTTTATGCCTTTAGCCGTTAACTGACGCGACATAAATTCATTTCCTCTCCTAAGGCGTTTACCGATAAATTGAGCAATATTTTCTAAGTGATGGTGGTAAATCCCTGCTTCTTTTATAAAACCTATCCGGTTGAAACCGTGTTCAATAACTTTTACGCAAAAATCCGCTTCGTCAAAACGCGGGATATAACCGCCCGCATCTTCAAGTACAGCCTTACGCCAAATAAATCCATTAGAACCAAAAATAGGAAAACGCCCTTTTTTTATCTGATAAACCGAGTAATTATTTTTTTGCTCAACCACAGCATTATCAGCTAAATTAGCCATATAACGGACTAACGGATCTTCCAATCTTAAAAGGGCGCAATACCTATTTACCAAATAATCTCTATCTTTTACTAAATAAGAAGCGTCCATGCCAAAAATAGAAGTATCATTCTCTAAGGGAAAAATCATCTTCTTTAACCATTCTTCCTGCGCAATCTCATTATCAGAGTCAAAAATAATCAGGTATTTACCTCTGGCATTTTTAATCCCGATAGATTTCGCAAATTCCGCTATACGATCCGGATTATTAATTATTTTTGCCGAAAAACGCTTCGCTATATCTAATGTTCTGTCATCAGAACCACCATCAATAATAATAACTTCCATCTTATCTTTAGCATATGCCTGACGATAAATACTCTCTAAACATAAAGCAAGATACCGCTCGGCATTGTATGTGGGAATTATAAAAGATACAAAAGGCTGCTCATTGGCCCCATTCATATTATTTGCCTTATTTTAAAAAATTTCCTCTTTAACATAACAATAGAGGTACCTAAATAAAACATAAACAGCCAGTAAATTTCACTAAAGCTTTTTATCTGCAGAATTTTTTCGATATGCCTTTTTATTAAGCTATTAGTAGTATAATACTTCTGCATATTAGCGTATTTAAGGTAAACTGATAGCACGTCAGGAAAATCAATATTTTCAATATAATAATATTCTATTCCGGTGAAGAAAGGGTCAACTTTTGGATATATCGCCCTTCTTGACCATGTAAAATTATTGGGCAAAACGCCTCTTTTGAGAGCCTCTTTCTCAATCTCTGTCCCCGGCATTATAACTGTAATATTCATGCCGCTATGCCCAAGCTCAATACTGGCATTCAACGTCTCAAGCATTTCTTTATATGTCTCATCGGGAAAAGATAACATAAAATTAAACCGTACTCCTATTCCAATATCTCTACACCATGATAAGGCTTTCCGTGCCTGTTCCAGAGTGATTCTTTTTTTAATAATCTCATCCAAAACCCTTTGACTGCCTGATTCAACCCCCATTGTAATATAAACACAGCCAGCTGCCTTCATTTTTTCAAGTAACTTAAGCGATAAGCAATCAACCCGCGTAAGGCACATCCATTGAATACCCAACTTCTTTTCTGCTATTAGATCGCAAATCTTCGTTATTCGCGGTTCATTCATAGTCAATGTATCATCAACTATATAAAATGATCTTGTATTATAATTATTAACGATATGTTCTAACTCAGCAATGATATTTTCAGGCGTGCGCTCCCTTACTTTTTTCCCAAATATTGCATTTGTTGTACAAAAAGAGCATCTATTCGGGCAACCTCTTGATGTAATAATTGAAGCAACCTCTGTAGTTTCAAAATTTCCATCTTTGTTTACCCAAAGCATTCTACTTTTCGGATAACTTTTATCGTAATATCTTTTTAAAAGATGCCTTGCAGGAAAAGGCAAAATATCTAAGTTTTCTATTGTTTTTCTGGGTTTAGTTTCAAAATATTCCCCATTCCTTCTATACGCGATCCCATCAATCAAAGTTAAATCCTTACCATTTGCTACTGCATTACATATTTCATACATTGTCTCTTCGCCTTCCCCTATTACCACAACATCAATTGCTTTAATATAGCTTAAAGTATCCCGTGCAGTAGGCGAAACATGAGGGCCACCCGCAACTACAAGGCACTTTGGAAGAATTTTCTTTACCATCTTGGCGGCCTTAAATCCCGTAAACCTGGTATGAGTCATTATAGATATGCCAACGATATCTGGATTTAATCTCTTAATTACCTTCCTTGCTTTATGCCATGAAGCATATTCTATATCCATATCCAAAATGGTCACGTTAATATTATACTTCTCTAAATATGAAGCGATATAAAGAATGCCTAACTTGTCTCTTGATTGCATTAACGCCCGCTTAGACCTGTCAGATTCTACTGTATCGCTTAATGGCCAAATTAATAGTACTTTCATTTTTAACTAAACCTTCTTAACCCGCTTATCCCCAAGTTAATAAAACGTTTTATATCAGAAAGAGACCTTATACTTAATACCTGTTTTATAATATGTTTGGGATTAGTATAAAATTCTTTATACATTCTGTTCACTAAGCCGCTAATCATTTCTTTGCTTAAATTCTCATACTCAATAACTCCGCAAAGTTCTCCATCAAAATCCAGCCAGTCCTTTACTTTTAAACTCCCTTCTTTTTTAGCTAATTCATAAAAATCTGTTCCCGGATAAGGCAACGCTATGGAACATTGTATGGTATCTGAATTTAATTCTTTAGCAAATTCTATCGTTTGATTGATAGTTGCTTTTGTTTCCCCGGGCAATCCAAACATAAAAGTCGCATGAGTTTTAATGCCAGCCTTTTTTGTTAACCTAACAGCCTCTCTAATCTGATTTAATGTTATGTTTTTCATCGCCTTATCTAATATTTCCTGATTGCCGGATTCTACCCCATAAAGGATCTTTATGCATCCTGCCTTTTTCATCATTTTTAGCATTTCGTAATTAACATTATTACAGCGCATTTCTGTTATCCAGGGGACTCCTACTTTATTTTTGATGATTTCACGACAAATGTCTATTACTCTGGGAATACCGATATTAAAGCAATCATCATCAAAATATATTTCACGGGCACCATATCTTTCCTTTAAAATCAGCATCTCCTCTGCTACGCTTTCCGGAGACCGGAAACGTGTCTTCCCTCTGTATAACACCTTAGGCCAGAGACAGAAAATACATTTATAAGGACAACCCATAGATGTAGCCATCAGAAGTTGCGGCTTATAGGTATAATGCCCCATCAAATATCGCTTAAGATCCAGTAAATTTCTTGCCGGAAGGGGTAGGCTATCGAGATCCTCGACTAAGGGCATATCTTCATTAATCTGGACCTCGTTATTGTCCCGATAAGTAATGCCCTTAACCTGGGATAGGCCCGACTTATTTCTTAACGATTTCGCTAATTCCGTTAAAGATAAGAAGAATTCTCCTCTTATAACGCTATCAATGTAGAGATGATTTCTAACCAGATCATCATGATAAACAGTAGCATGAGTACCTAACAAAGTAATATGGGTAGTAACATTTTCCTTCAACTTTTTGGCAAATTTTAAGTCGGAATTCCTTGAGGGCGCTGATATTTCAATGGCCGTTAATGCTGGAGGAGGTTCGATCTTTTTAATCAAGTTCATCGTAGTCTGAATATCGTAATCTCTCTCAGCAGCATCAATAACTGTTACCTCAAAGCCTGCCTTTTCCAAACAAGCAGCTCCATACATTAAGTAAAGGGGATACTTGGGAAACATCTTATGAGAGAATAATCTCCCCCTCTTTACCCGGTGGGGCCAGCGGTCTGCCGAGCGGGCAATATAGCTTTCCTTATCAATATTTGGTGGATTTACTATTACGACATTCATATTTTACTTCTAACTCCAGACTTAACAAATGATAATATTTTGGGATATCCGTGGGCACTAATAGTTAAAGCTACACTTCTGACTCTATTCGGCCAAGAAACAATTCTTAGCCACTCAAGATACATTTTCATGGCAGTCTTTCTTAACTCATTAATATTATGCTCAAAGCTATAAAATGGTGAAATCTTACTATCATCATCGAAATAATCCGGTGACAAATATCCCTTCTCTAAACACATTTCGTATACCTGGGTATTAGGATAAACACGATTTATGGCCATTTGCAGACTATCCGGTTTAATCTCTTTAATTAAATCCATAGTCAATTGATAATCCTGCATAGTTTCTCCGGGTATACCAATGATAAAATTAGCGGCTGTACGAAACTTGAAATTCTTAGTCATGGCAAACGCAGTTTTTATGGTTTCCAGAGACATCTGTCTTTTCATAATTTTAAGCATTCGTTCAGAACCCGATTCCACTCCCGCAGAAAACAGTTTAACCCCTGCCTCTTCAAACAACTGAAACAACTCATTATCTATCCTGTCAACTCTTGACTTTACAAAGAATGAGAATTTAAAGCCGTTTTTCTTTATCATGTAAAAAAATTCTTTAGCTCTATCTAAATCAACAGTCAATAAATCATCTATAATATTTACTTTCTGCACCTTGATAGAAGCAAGATACTCTAATTCTTCCATTAATACATTAAGACTCTTTTGCCTGAATCGACCTCGTAAATGCCTGCTTGAAGCACAATAAATGCACTTATACGGACACCCCCAACTGGTAAGAAGCCGCGCCATTTTTTTAGCAAATATCGTATCTACTCTTTCCTTTGTAATTCTATCGTGCTTTATAAATCTTATCTTATCTTCATCTAGAAGAATTTCTTGTACCTTATTTCTATCATAGTTACGGTAGTTATGCTTCGTTACAATCGGCAGGCTTGGTTCGATATCTTTAAAAGAACCGTGTGTTTCATATATATTAACAATTTCTTCAAAAGCCCTCTCTCCTTCACCGTCAACAATGGCATCAATATAGTCTCGTTGGATAAGTTTTTGGTAAAACAAGATAGGATGTATCCCTCCAAATATGGTGGGAACATCAGGAAAAATCTCTTTAATTCGTTTTGCAATGGCGAAAGAAAATTTTCTGCTATCTGTTACACAGCTGACCCCCACAATCTCTGGAGAAAAACGAATAATTTTATTAATTGTAACTTGCTCATCTGACATTCCATTTAGTGTTAAAATAGTATGCCCCAGAGAACGCATATGGGCTTCAATCTGCCCAAATCCCAGAGAGGCAGGCGAAGAAACTCTTCCATTTGGATCAAAAGCATCTACCAGTAGAATTCTCATTATTTTAGTTTCCTCACTCTAACCGCGATAAAATAAGCATGGGCGGGGCATAATTTTTCAAATAGTTTTCCGCACCAAAACGGCAAGAACGGAAAATATCCTATTCCTCTTACTCTTTCAACCTTAAGATGGTAAAACTCGCATATATCCCTCAACCCTTGAATTGTGAAAACTTGAATATGAAACATTCCTTTTCTAACCGGCTTTTTATAATGCGGGGTAAAAGGATTGCCGAGCCAATATCTTGAACTTATAAATTGAGAAAAAGCCTGTTTCCCTAGAACAAGTGCAAATAGATTATACAGACTGGCAAGATTCTCTGTACCAATAACAGCGTAACCACCTGGCTTTAAAACCCGAAATATTTCTTCTACGAAAAGGTCAGTATTAGAAAGGTGCTCTATAATCTGATCGGCAGAGATTATATCGATGGATTGGTCTTGAAGAGGTATTCTATTATTTAAATCGCACCTAATAAGTTTGATTCTTCCTTTATAAGCATCCCGAAGTCTATCATCCATATCTATTCCTATAACGTTACCTGCCTCTGCCTTTTTGCTAACTTGGTAAGTAAGTTCTCCTAAGCCGCAACCTAACCCAAGAAGACAAGCGCCATTTTCTTCGAAAAGAGAAATATGTATTTTATGTCTGTATTCAGTAAGTTTATCATACCAGGTAGTGAATTGATTAAAAAAGGTCGTTTTAAATATATTCACAATTATTCCCATCTAAATGTTTTACAAAATTACCGTAAATAAAAACAATTATTTAGCATAACGTTCGTTATGTTTTCAAACAAAGCTGATTAAATATTTTTTTAGCAATCTCTTCCGGGGTGGCTTTGTCTGTATTAATTACGAGTATGTTTTTATTCTTCGCCAGCCACAAATATCGTTCCCGTTGTTTGCGATAGTATTCAATATCTCCTTTGTGGTCGTACTTTTTTCTCTCGTAAGCAATTTCTGGAGAGATATCGAAAACGAAACTGTACACCGGCTTTGGTAGAGCCAAAAAAAGAAACTCAGCCAATGCTGTACATACACCCAAATTTTTAAAACTAATGACATAATCATAGACATAACGATCAAATAATACTATCTTGTCTGGTTTTAACCAATATTTTAAAAGGAGAAAGACGCAATCAATAAAAACAAAATAGGGCCAGAGATAAAAGAGCTTACTGGTTTTTGTTCTATCTGTATCGTCATATAATCTGTGAACTTTGTCTAAATTGGCTCCGCTCAACTTCTGATACCATCTTTTAAATTGATCCAGAAATAAATGATCGTAACCAGGAACATATATTACTTTTTGACCGCATTCAATAAGTTTTTTCTCCAGTAGTTTTATGACCGTAGTTTTGCCACTACCATCATTACCCATAAAGGCAACGATCATTTAGCGAGTAACCTCTTTATGATAAGTTCCATCTTATCGGTAAGTTTATCCCAGGAATAACCTAGAGCTTGTTTAATAACCAAATCCTTTTTCTCTTTAAACTCCGCGCTCTTTAAGACCTCTAATATCCCTTGGGCCATAGAATCCGGATCCCCTTCTTTAACAAAGAAGCCGTAATCACCCAAGAGTTTTTTTCTGTCTCCAATGTCACTGGTTACCACCGGTTTACCAAGGTACATAGCCTCTATAATCTTTACCGGGCAACGAGATAGATTGCCTAAAACTTTCTCTACCGGATCAACAACAACATGCGACAACCCCATATATTTCGGAACCTCTTCCGGGGCCAGTCGGCCAGTCCATAAAATTTTAGAAGCTATGCCCAATTGCGATGCAAACTTGTGCAACTTGCCTTCATCCCTTCCATCACCGATGATGAGAAGCATTGCAGAAGGACATTTAGGTAAAAGTATTTTAAATGCCTGCAGGAGTAGGTCAACACTATGTCCGGATGATAAGCATAAATCCCCACAATATAAAATAACCTTTTCCCCTTCAAATTCTCTTTTACGGAACGTCTCAGGTACTTTATTGAAACGGCCAATATCAACCCCGTTGGGAAGATATACGATTTTTGATCTGGGAACTCCGGTTCTACTAATTCTATCTATAGTATATTCAGTATTAGCAGTAACCATATTGGCAAACTTGGGAATAATATATTCAAAAAATTGTAGAATTTTGCGTTGCAGGGGTGATTTTACTGAAATGGTGGTAATTTCGTAGTCATCGCAATCTACGATTACTTTTTTTCTTCCCAGTAATTTTAATAATATACCCGTGGTGCCGGCCATAGGTAATGGTTTACACATTAAGATAACATCGGGATTCAAGTTTATCAGGAAGCGAATAGACCTGAGGATATTTTGCGTAGCAATTTTTAATAATGCTATAGTAGTATAATGTTCCCGACCTCTTTCCACTCGTTTAAAAAGAGGAATTCCTGTTTCATAAATCACTACATTTTTTGCATTCTCAAGGGAATATTTTCTTCCTTTATAGTTATGGGCAGGC
>Ga0315279_10002329_pt1 | contig 28846 bp, 34 predicted proteins | sample YL17G06_20_MG_FD_203694 | JGI IMG/M metagenome (GOLD analysis project Ga0315279, IMG submission 203694) | Sediment microbial communities from Yellowstone Lake, YNP, Wyoming, USA - YL17G06_20 | ecosystem: Environmental > Aquatic > Freshwater > Lake > Sediment | place: USA: Wyoming | collected... | reverse complement strand
AGGCTCCAACTCGCGCGCGGTGGCCATGGCCAACGATTCAATCGTGTGAAAACCCATTTCCTTCAGTTTTTGGGCCGTGGCTGGGCCGACCCCGGGCAGATCCTCTAAGAACTCGTACTTCTTCTTCTCAGAGCATTCCTTTGCCTCTTCTTCAGCCATCGACTTCTCCCCATCTCAACGCATGAGACATAAAGACTCGCCGTATTTAAAACACGCGAAGCATTCTGACGAGCAAACCGTGGAGAGGTAAGTTAAAGTGAGCTTCTGGTCAGATCTTTTTGAAGTCTTCTAGCTTGTGAGCGTCGCTTTCTTGATATGTCATTAGGTTTCGTGGATGATGCAAGATAAGATATAAGTACACGGTTCTTTCATAGAAATCGGCTAACATTCGAGGGAGGAGACGTTGGAAACACCAAAACTTGAAAATGTGGCTTTCAACATTCTGAAGCAGGCTGTGATCTATCTGCCAGAAGACGTCAAGCAAGCATTGAAAAAAGCCTATGCTGAGGAGACAGAGCCAGGTAAGACCCAGCTGAAGACGATTCTTGACAACATTGAACTTGCCGAGAAATATCAGGCGCCTGTCTGTCAAGACACGGGCACGATCATCTATTACGTAAAAGCTGGAGACAAAGTGAAAAATCTTGACCAGGTCGAGGAAGCGTTGATAAACGCGACGAAGAGGGCCACAAAAGAAGTTCCACTGCGCCCGAACGCGGTGAACCCGTTTAGCGGAAAGAACAGCGATGATAATACTGGGCGGTATATACCCTACGTGAACTGGGAGATCACTTCTGGAGACAGCTTGGAGTTGACTGTGATGACGAAAGGAGGAGGATCCGAAAACGTCTGCGTCGGCGGAATGGTAGTGCCGGGCGAGGGAATAAAGGGACTGAAAAAGTTCGTCATCGACGCCGTAGTGAAAGCTGGTGCTCAACCATGCCCACCTAACATTCTGGGCGTTGCAATGGGAGGCGGAGCTGACATATCCATGAAACTAGCGAAGAAAGCCCTGCTGAGACCACTAACTGAACACAATGCTGACCCAGAGATTGCCGCGCTCGAAAGGGAGATTTTCGAAGCGGCGAACATGACTGGCATCGGCCCGATGGGGCTGGGTGGAAAAACCACAGTCCTAGGCGTGCACATCGACTTTGCATTCAGACACCCTGCCTCATTTCCAGCCGCTGTCGCCTTCAACTGCTGGGCTGCTAGAAGGGCTTCAGCACGAATTAGCGTTGATGGAACCGTGGAGTATTTGACCCATAAACTGAAGTGGTGAGGTGAAAAAAAATGGCTGTTTACAAGCTTGAGACACCAATTTCAGAGGCAGATGTTCGCAAACTGAAAGCAAACGACGTGCTCTACATAACAGGAACAATAGTAACTGCACGAGATCAGGCTCACCGAAGGGCCTTGGAATACTTCAAAGAGGGAAAACCACTACCCGTAAACCTTGAAGGGCTCGCTGTTTTTCACTGTGGCCCCGTCATGAGCAAGGACGGCGACAAATGGATAGCCGTTGCTGCAGGGCCAACTACAAGCACCAGGATGGATCTGTTTGAAGACGAGTTCATAAGGAACTTCAAAATCCGAGTTGTCATCGGCAAGGGTGGCATGGGCAAGAAAACGACGGATGCCATGGAAAAATACGGTGCAGTCTACGGTGCCTTCACTGGAGGAGCAGCGATACTGGCTGCAAAAACCATAAAAAACGTCAAAAGCGTTGAATGGTTCGACTTGGGCATGCCTGAAGCAATGTGGATCTTCGAAGCCCAAGAATTCGGCCCGCTGGCAGTTGCCATAGACTCTCATGGGAACAACCTCTTCACTGACGTTCAAAAGACTGTCGAAGCAAACAAACAGAAGATCTATCAGAAGCTTGGCATATCGCCCTAGTTTCAACCTTTATTTTTCTGCTTGATTCCTGATCGTTAATCTGTATATTGTTTATTGTTTAAGAAGATTTAATATTCTATCCCGCTCATCCTTAAAGCAGTGGCAACAACATGTTCAAGAACTTCAGAGACAAAATAGGCCTTTCTGGAATAACGGTGCTCGCCGTCGGTGTAGCCCTGCTTATCTTCACCTTTGTGTCTGCGTATGGATTCTTGACCCAAAGCCTAAGTATAAACCCATCTGCTGATCTGGTGCAAACATTCGGTGAAGCTTTGGCTCCATTGATTAAGACTTGTATACGGTTAATGTATCTTGGAATAATGGTGTGGGTAGCTTCGCTTTTGACTATAAGAGGAGTAACAATAGTCATGCATACGCCGCAATTGCCCCCTTCGAATTCACAGCAACAACCAATCGCAGAGCAAGAACCACAATCTCAAACGCAGCCTCAGAAGACAAAAAATGAAAAACCAAAACAAGCAGCAAAACCGCAAGAGCCAGAAGTCGTAGCCATTTCTCCTGAGACTATTGCCGAGCCGCAACAATCCAAATCTTGACATTCGTATGCCGAGCCGCGGCGGAAAGGGAAACACATGGATATTCCAATCAAAATGATAGACATTGTCACAATAATTTCCTGGATATTCCTGATCATTTTTTCCGTTTCTGCAGTGTACTCGATCAAAGATCTGACATTCAACTTTGGAGTATCGCAACTAGGAACGACATCTGATGGCAAAATACTGTTCTCTCTCCCCATAGAAATCGCAAACAAAGGTTATTACAACGTAGGTCTGTTCAATGTCACAACAATAGTCTTAGCCGAAAACAGCTCCGTAATCGCTGAAGGATCAACGCTTATACCTACAATAGGAAAGGGTGAGACAGTAACGGTTCTTCATAATATGACCTTCGATGTAGCTCATTTGCTGCAGTTCAATCAGAGCTACTTGTTTAATGACACTCAACTGAACACTGTTGAATCTGTCAGCATGAGACTTGGAGGGTTCATCCCCGTTCAAGCGTCGGGAAATTTCTCTATTCCTTGGGGCGCACCACTGTACAACTTCAAGCTGGGAGAACCACAGTATACCGTACTAAATTTCACTCACATGCAAGTCACCGTACCTATGAGCTTCGATAATCACGCGACTGTTGACATCACAGGCGAAGCCCAAATACGCATGTACAACAGCACTAATGAGCTCGTCGGATTCGACCGAATCGACATTGAAGCCCTGCAGCATTCACATTATGGTGGAAACCTCAGGCTTTACGCTGTGACTTCGTCGGTTACCCAAACCGGATGGTTTGAACTCAGGCTTCAGATTGGCCTGTTCAATTACGGCCCAGTGGTGATTCCATATGGCTAGCGAGAAAAACTGTTCCAAGATTGGCCTTCGAAAAATTATGTTCAAAGCGTCGAAGGCAGCAGTGAAGGCGGTTGCTTTCTACATGGTGTATTATGTTTGTTGGCTGTTTCTGGCGCCGATAGCTTCGATGATCCCGGCATTACAGCAGTCTATCCAGACTTTCGTGGTCGTATACATCACACTGATCATCGTTGGCGAGCTTTCGGCCGGAACTGTCTACCAACACTTCTTCGGCGTCGCTAATTCCCTGTTTGTGGTTGCTTACCTCATTTTCTCCCTAAACAGCGCAACTGTAAGCATGACTTACCAAGGCGTGGTTCTGATGGTGGATCTACGCCTATTTCTTGTAATCGCAATGCTTCTAGGCCTTCTCGGCCTCGGCAAATCAATGCTTCAGGCAATAAACTTTGCAAGCAAAAAGGCAGAACAAACACCAATCTAACTTGCGACTCGCATAACTGCAATCATTGCTACAGCAAACGGTGCACTTGCACGACAGCCTAGGCAAACATAGAGCTTCTCATACCTCAAATACTCTGAAAACTCGAGCTGCACTGTTACCCTATAGTTTCCTCGTCATCACGTGTGCACCTTCGCCGTCAGCGTAGTATGCGTGGTTCGTGCGTGTGACGTCAAAACCAAGCTTCTTGTAAAGCCCTATTGCTTCGTCATTGCTGATTCTGACCTCCAGGTAACACTGCTTGGCATTATAGAGCTTCATGGCTTCCATGGCTTTGGTAACTAGAGCCTCCCCGATACCACGGCGCCTATGCTGGGGCATTACGGCTACTGATACAACGTGGCCCTTCTTGACCAAGCCGCTCAAACCGAGACCGGACAGTCCGACCTCAATTCTGCACATTGTGTAGCCTACGACCTGGCCATTCTCCTCAGCAACAATGAAGGCCTCAGGAAACCTGCGATACAAGTCAATAAAGAAGAAGTCCGTATAATTTTCGGGAAGACAAGACCGATTTATCTGCATAACGCTCTGCAAGTCATTCACGTTGAACTTTCGAAGGTTGTAGATTTCCTGCAAGGCTTTCATCCTCACTTGTTTTGAAGCATGAATTCAAGGCTGTTTAAACACTTTTCTGTTCTTGACTGATCATCGTAGCGCTAGGCTCTTCAACTGCCTTGACCTCGGGCAAGGTACAGTTGCCATACGGTATCGTCCACACTTTAGCATTTCTTCCAGCAATATTGAAAGCTTCGTTCAAAGCGTCATTTATGGCTCTTGCTGTCTTCAACTTGAAAATATTCGACGCGTAATAGTCAGGCGTTGATGAAACCAGAATTATCTGATGGTTTTGCAACGCTCTCAGCAAGTAGTATGCCTTGTACGCACCCAGCACGAAATTGCGCCTGATCTCTCGTTCAACCGTCTTCAAATCGCCAAATTTCACCATCCATTCATAGAACACCTGATTTCCGTGGCCTTCTGGGCACTCGGCTATCAAGACTATTACGCCTCCACGCTTGACCACTTGCAACGCATTGTCAACGGCCTTGTAGGCTTGGAAAAGGTTCATGTCTGCAGGGCTACCGCCCGGGCTGACAACAACTATGTCCGCTTTCCTGTCCACTGTTATACGGTACATTTCATCAACAATCTTGACCCCTTCCAAGAAAGCCTGCTCCAAATCTCCAGCAAAAGCTTTGACAATTTCACCCTTATTATTGGCCACGACGTTCAGAATGAAGTCAACCTCGGCCATCCTTGCAGCTTCAACCATATCTTCGTGAACTGGATTTCCATCTAGCATGCCTGTCCTTGCATTTCCTTCCAGAATCATACTGTGATTGTGCTTTATCGTCTCTTCGCCTGAAACACCTGGCAAAACACTTTTTCTTCCCCCACCATACCCTGCAAAGTAATGAAAGCACACGTCGCCTGTCAAGATCTTGACGTCAGCCTCAGCAAAGGCTCGGTTCAGATTGACCTTTGTTCCGTGCTTCTGCGTCGTGCCGACATAGACCAGATCCTGAGCCTTGCAGTCGTGGCTTACTGATTTCACGCGGCTAATCACGTCGTCACCCAAAAGCAAAGCTACTTCTTCCCGTCTTACAGGCCTATGTGTTCCACAGCCAAAAACAATCGTAACGTTCTCATTTCTTGCGCCTGAAGCGTTCAGTTCCTCAAGCAGAGGTGAGATCATAACGTGGCTTGGCGATTGTCTTGTAGCATCATCCACCACTATGGCAACTTTGCTTTCAGGTTTTACGATCTCGCCTAACCTCTTAGAGGCAATAGGTTCTTTCAAAGCCCTCGCGACCTCAGCCCCGCCATCTGGCACCGAGGGCTTTTCCTTAGGTTCAATCGAACCTAGGAAATTTCTTGCTGGAACTCTAACGCAGATCTCAGTTTTGCCATAGGGGAGCCAAACATCAACCATTACGAGTCACTTGGATATTGACTCACGCAAGCGGGAACTATTAAGCGTTATCAAGGCTGTGACTGGAAGCCATCACAAGTTCTTTAAAATGCGACTGACATAATTGTGTGCTGTGAGGAGATAGGTATGTCGATTGAAAAAACTCCTGCAAAAAATGAGGTTTTCTTCGTGTGGTTTAATCGTTATGCTGGCATAACGCTGAAGACCCCGTCGAAAACATTAGTCATAGACCCGGTGGATCTTAAAGCTCGAAACTTCAGGAATGTCGATGCGATATTGATTACCCATGAACATTACGACCATTTGGATCAGGCTCTTGTTTCAGAAATATGCAAGTTAACGCAATGCAGGGTTGTGGCTGACTCCACATCTACAAGAAGACTGCGAAACCTGATCCTTCCAGAAAAATTACAGGAGGTCCAACCTGGCTCGGAAGTCAAGATCGGTGAAGTTTCCGTGAAAGTTGGGAAAAGTAATCATCCCCCAGCGGCGACCCCAGTATCCTTCATAATCACAAGCGAGGATGGAGTCAAATTCTTCCACACAGCGGACAGTCTACCGTTTCCAGAGATGGCAACTATGGGCGAGAAGGAAAAATTCGATGTTGTTTTCTGTACAGTTGGAATCGCACCCAGCGCTTCACCTGAAACAGGGGTTGACATTGCCAGATTGACAAGACCCAAAGTGGCCGTTCCATATCACACAGGCTCAACCGCGGATCAGAAGAAATTCGCCGAGCTGTTGAAGAAGGATCTGCCGAAAATCACATGTCTGATTCCAGACGTGGGAAAAATCTATCAAGTTTCAAAAAGGAAGTGAGAAAATGCCTATAGACAATAGCAGCAACGAAGCTGTCAAGGTTGAACTCTGCAAGATTCTAAACAGAATAGGTGCCTTGCAGTTTGGAGCCTTCAAACTGACCAGCGGAAAAATAAGCCCATACTATATAGATTTGCGCATAGTTCCAAGCTTCCCAGACGCTTTTCAAAAAATATCCAGCTTCTATGTGCAGTTCATAAGAGATGAAGTAGGGGAGAAGAATTTCGACAGAATTGCCGGTATTCCAGTTGCGGGCATACCTTTTGCAGCCTTAATCGCGTATGAAATAGGCAAACCCTTCCTTTACACTCGCAAAGGCGTTCGTCTTCATGGAAGACAGAGAAGGATAGAGGGCGTTCTTGCGCCGGGAAACCGTATTCTGCCAGTCGATGACCTGATAACAACTGGATTGTCCTTGGAAAAAGCAGCAAGGGCAGTGACTGCGGAGGGAGGAATCGTGAACGATGCTGTCGTACTAATAGACAGGCAAGAAGGCGGAAGGAAAAAGCTTGGGAAACTTGGGATCAAACTTCACGAATTGCTTAGTATCAGCGAAATAGCCAGCACATTGAGTGAACTTGGGACGATAGATGAGCTACAAATGAAAACCATTCTGAAACAGGTCAAGGATAAGTAGAAAAAGAACTGAGATTAACCGGTAAGATGGGTCACTCGTAGAATATGAGGTTCTGCTCCTCCAATATTCCATGGAGTTTATGCACTGCGTCATAAACGTCTTGTTCTTTCTTTGCTCCTGTGCAGACAAGTTTTCCGCTTGCAAATAATAGTATGACCACTTTGGGCTCGTCCATTCTGTAGATCAAGCCGGGGAACTGTTCTGGTTCATACATCGTTTTTCCCAGGGTGTAGGCAGCCTTTTCCAAGTCTATCATTCCGCCCAAGCTTGCGGAAGCGACGATGTTTTGTATTTTCAGTTCTGGCTTGCTGATGACGATTATTCCGCCTCTTTTCAGCTCCTTGATGACCTTCATAACGGCTCTGCGGGCCTCTTTTTCCGACTTCGCACCCGTGCAAACCATTTTCCCAGAGTTAAAGATCAGAGTGGCCGTTTTTGGCCTCTTCAGCCTGAATACCAGTCCTGGGAACTGTTCCGGTCGATATTCCACTCCTGGATAGCCCTTGACAACGGCGTTGAGGTCGACTTTCTGGTTTAAAGTAGCTGAGGCAACAACGTTTTCAACCTTCACAACCGCTTTGCTTTTAGGCATTAGCACCACTTTTTATTGTCTAGTGAATGCTTAAATACCCTTTATAAAGCCTTAGGTTCAGAAGTGCTTTCCACACTTTCGCTTGGTATAGTTTCGGTTTTCTGAGTTCTTAGGCTTGGAATGACGAACTCCACAATTACCAGTAGGATCATGACGGCCGCGATTATGTAGATCGCCGAAGAGTCGCGCATAAAGAGCGCCAAATGCCCAAACCAAGGAATTCGCATAACAACTTTCCCAATCACGTTTTCTGCTGGGGTCGGCGAATAGGGTCCAGGCACAGAATTGGCATCTCCCTGTGTTATGAACTCGATCCTCCCGTCCGGCTCCACTATTTTTTCTATGGCCCTGTGGACGATCAATTCGTCACTATCGGTAGCACGAAAAACTAAGATGTCGCCAGATCTCCCGCTCTCGTTGAACGGTGCCGCGTAGATGTCTTCCGGCCTGGCCCATTGAACTATGATTAGATCGCCTATGCGGAGTGTTCGTGCGAAGGGGTGCGACCACCCATCATCAGTCGTGCCTTTAGGCAGGCTCATGCTACCAGATGCAACCGCTAAGACAGGATATTGTGTTCCTAATGCCGTCTGCAAGCCGAACCAGAAGCCAAAAACTACTGCCAAAATCACGACAATCATCATTGCCGTCTTGAAGTATTCGTTTTTCCAGAATTGTTTATGCGTCGATGCCATCTTACGCCTTCCATTTAGTAAATTCTAGATGGTTAGGCTTCTTCGCATTAAAGCTTCCGTTTGTGAAAATTGAAAAATAGGGGAGAGAGGGTGAGTCTGATGCCTACGTCATCTTTGACTTTTGTTGCGTCTAAATCTTCTTCTTGCTTAGTACTTCTCGGAATGGCTTCTTGCACTTTGGACAGTCAAACAGTCCGATTTCCAGTTGAGTTCTCTTTCCTTGCTTATCAGGGCGGCCAGCCATCGTCCACTTCTTCTTAGGGGTTGAGACAACAGTTCCGCACTTTGGACATTTACCCATTTGATTTCCTCCGAATTATCTCGATACCATGGTTTCTAATGATGATAGATAAAAAACTTTCCATTGTTTTCGAATAGAAAACTTCCGTTCCAACATCGGATCTAGACACGTTGGACGCAAATGATCATGACTGTCAAGCTCAGACTTTTATGTCAAACAACTAAAAACATTACGTGACCTTGCAAGCTGGAATACGTTAGAAGATCCTACACGTTCTGCTAACCTGTTGAGATCACGATCAGCGCGTGCTCCTCCCAAAATGCTTTTACTTGCGGCTCTATGCTTATTCCTCTGAGGGTTGAGGTTTAAATAAGCTTGTCGAAGTCTGCGAAAAATGCCTTTGAGCTACTTGTCAAGCCTGTTCGAAGGCTTGTTGAGCAGAAGGAATTCATGAGGCCGACAGAGCCTCAGGAGAAAACAATTCCGTTAATTCTTGGGGGCAAAAATGTCCTTCTCATTTCACCCACTGCAACAGGCAAGACTGAGGCTGCTTTTCTGCCAGTTCTGAGCATGCTTCTTCAAGGGCAGCAGGGAGTTCCTGGCATTAAGGTCTTGTACATTACGCCTCTTCGGGCTTTGAACCGTGACATGCTTGAACGGCTTGAATGGTGGTGCAATAATCTAGACATCAAGCTGGCTGTCAGACATGGTGACACTGAGACGAAGGAGCGGGTCAGGCAGGCTCGAAGCCCGCCAGATATATTGATCACGACTCCTGAGACGTTGCAGGCAATATTGTCTGGTTGGATTATGCGGCAGCATCTGCAGCGTCTGCGCTGGGTCATAGTTGATGAAGTGCACGAGATGGCTGACAGTAAACGCGGAAGCCAGCTCTCACTGGCTTTGGAAAGGCTCAGATCCATGATTGGCTCGGACTTTCAGATGATAGGCCTGTCTGCCACAATCGGTAGTCCAGATAGGGTTGCCCAGTTTCTCGTTGGAAAGAACAGAACCGTTGAAATCGTACGTGTTCCAGTCGCAAGGATGATGCGGCTGAAAATTCTTTACCCAATGCCTGACGATGCGGATTTGCGGCTGGCCTCGCAATTGTACACCCATCCGGAAGTCGCAGCCAGACTTAGGATTATTCGCGACTACATCAACAAGCATAAATCCGTGCTTTTGTTCACAAATACACGAGCAATATCTGAGGTTCTGGCAAGCAGGTTTAAAGTCTGGGACATCGATTTTCCCGTTTCCATACATCATGGTTCTCTGGCAAAACCTTCTCGGATAGCGGCTGAAAAAGGTTTGAAAAGTGGCGAGCTTAAAGGGCTTGTTTGCACGAGTTCCCTTGAGTTGGGCATTGATATTGGCAGCATTGACTTGGTTATTCAATACATGAGCCCGCGACAGGCAACTCGGCTCATTCAACGCGTGGGAAGAAGCGGGCACCGCATCGGAAGGATGGCAGATGGGATAATCGTGGCATTAGATTCTGATGACACCCTTGAAGCTTTAGCCATAGCTGATAAAGCCTTGAAAGAGGAATTGGAGCCTGTAAATATTCCTCCCAAACCCTATGATGTGTTGGCACACCAGATTGCTGGGCTGCTGCTTAAGAACAGGAGGCTTGAGTTCACCGAAATCGTGGAGATGTTCCGCAATGCTTACCCATATGAGGATTTGACCATTGAAGATGTTGAAAAGGTCCTGAAGTACATGCATCAGCGTTTTCCACGGTTGGCGTGGGTGTCTTTTGAGGACAAGGTGGTTTTGAAGCCGAGACAAACGAAAGCCCTGTTCGAATACTATTTTGACAATCTGTCGATGATTCCTGAAGAGAAACAGTTCCTCGTGATAGACTCGTCTACTGATTCTGCAGTTGGCGTTTTGGATGAGGCGTTTATGGCTGAATACGGTAAGCCAGGAACGAAGTTCATTATTCGGGGTTCGCCGTGGATTATTGAGCATGTTTCTGAGGAAAAAGTCCATGTCAAGCCTGTGGATGATCCAACTGGGGCTATTCCAAGCTGGATTGGGGAAGAAATTCCTGTTCCGTTCACTGTGGCGCAGGAAGTCGGTGCCATCAGAGGCTTCGTTGAAGAAGAGGTGAAGAATGGGGTTTCACCGGACGAAATAGCGGCTGAGCTGAGTGGGCGGTATCCTGCTGACAGGGACGTGGTGCTGCGTGCCCTGAAGGAAACTTTTGAGCATGTGAATTCAGGTTTTCCCGTTCCTAGTGACAAGCGAATCATCGTCGAAGATTGGGAGGACTTCGTTCTGATTCAGGTTAACTTCGGTTCGCTTACGAACAGGGCGTTGGCACAGTTGTTGGGGGAACTGCTTTCTGATAGAGTCGGATATGGTATTGTCGTGCAGCATGATGCTTACCGAATTTTCGTGCAGACGATGGGGGCTGTTAACTCGGCTCGGATAGTGTCCTTGTTCGAGGAGATGCAGGCCATGTCTGAACGTGCTGTTGGAGATGCTTTGACGCTGGCCACTGTGAAGACTGGTCTATTCAAGAGGCGGATGGTTCATGTTGCGAGGCGTTTTGGAGCGTTGGAGAAGTGGGCTGATTTCAGCAGCGTGAGTCTTCAGCGGCTGATCAAGAGTTTTGAGGGAACGCCGATTTATGAAGAAGCTTTGAAGGAAGTGTTCTCTAAAGACTTGGACTTGAAGAACCTTGTTTGTGTCTTGGGCAAGATTCGTGAAGGCGAAATCACAGTGCAGAGGGTTGATAATGGCGGGAATGCTACGCCTATTGCTCGGCTGGGCATTGAGCGGATGAGCATGAAAACCGATTTGATTCCTCCTGAACGAATGCGAGCTGTGTTGATAGAGTCTGCAAAGGCACGTTTACTTGACGAAACAAGCAGTTACTTGTGCACTAATTGCTGGAGCTACATGGAAATGCTGAAGACCAAGGACTTGCCAGACAAGCCGAAATGCCCCCGCTGTGGCTCCGATGCAATAGGGCTTGTCAGAGTTGAGGAAGAAAAGGTGTACCCAATCATTGAGAAGAGGGGGGAAAAGCTGGCAAAATCCGAGGAGAAATTGAAGGAGCACGCGTTGCAAGCATCTAGGCTTATTCAGAAGTATGGGAAACCAGCCGCAGTTGCTTTGTCGGCTCGAAGGGTTAAGGCATCGGACATTGAAGAGGTTCTTGAGAAAGAGCGAAAGCTCAGTGACAGGTTTTACGAGCTTGTGCTTGAAGCGGAACGTAGGGCAATAAGCAAGAGGTTCTGGTAGACTCTGCTGTTCAGATGTTCGTCTCCAGAAACGTTCTGATCATCAGCAACTCTGCCTATACCTAGGCCGTAGTATAGTTCACCGCACTTTTTCCGCAATAGTCCAACTATCCAGATAAGGCCTGTCCTGAGGGCCTCACGAGTACCTTTCGCAATGTGCGACTATGTTGGCCGTTAAGTGACTTTCGTATGGAACGCTACGATCCCAAGGCGGAAAGTTGAATCTCGTGTGAAGCCGAGCGCTGACGTTTTGTGGGAGAATGCTCCTCACGCGCGGTATGCTTGAAGCCCGCTGCGCTCTTCGTTTGAGCAGACTGTAGTGTGCGTGCGTCTTCCATGTGCACTCTATCCTGCAGTCGATTAAACCCGGTGCGGTGTGCGCCATCAAGTCCTGCTTTGACTTACGAAAACTCTTAAATGAATGGTTGCTTATTTGTGCGTAAGTGCTTTCTTGTTGTAGGAGACTAACGATTTGGAGATAAGCCGAAAGAGGCTCCGTGACGAGGTTCTGGAAAGAATCAAATACGTCAAAACATGCGTCTTGGCAAGAGAAGTCTGCCTGCTAGTGCGCACAAACAGAGCCGTGCTCAGCCCGAAGGACGTGCAGGAAATCTGCCTCTCCATATCAGAACTGTGCAAGGAAGAAGGTTGCAAGGAGCCAAGTGAAACCTGTCAAAGGGCAGCTGAAGCCGTGGGCTCTGGAGACGAGGCAAAATACCTTGAACTTTGCACTCAGAGCTGCGTGAAATGCGGTGAATCACGGAAGCCGACCACGCCTCCTCAAAACAGGTCCACCTACGTAGCCTAGAAGCAATGAGAAATCTTTTAAGAGGATGAAACATTTCGTTAGGCGAGAATGACAGGCAAGTAATCTGGAGGCAGAAAAAGGCTGTATATCGCGCCGTACGTGCCGACCCCGCCGCAAGTAGTTCAGCGAATGCTTAATCTGGCAGAATTGAAAGCTGGAGAGGTGTTCTTCGACCTAGGCTGTGGAGACGGTAGAACCGTGATAATGGCTGCAAAGGATTTTGGGGCAAGGGCTGTGGGCGTTGAGCTACGCGAAGACCTTGTAAAGAGAGCTTTGAGCACGGTCTATGAGCAAAGCCTCCAAAACAGGATAACCATAGTCAACGGGGACATGTTCAGTGTGGATCTGACGTCAGCAGACGTCATCTTTTTGTATTTGACGACAAGCGCAAACGAAAAGATCAAACCGAAACTCGAGTCTGAACTCAAGCGTGGTGTTCGAGTAGTTTCGCATGATTATGAGATTGTCGGTTGGAAACCCTTCAGGACTGAAAATTACTGTGAAAATGAGACACTGGGATATCCCTCTCACACGTTGTACCTGTACAGAAAAGCATGAGCCCGTGAAATTCGATGTCTTCGTGCGCTTTCAGAACTTCCTTCAGGGTAGTTTGGGCCGACACTGACGCGGCTCAAGTTGTGCACTATTCGAACTATTTCAGGTTCTTCGAAAGGGCTGAAGAGGAGTTCTATAGGCATTTAGGCTTCAGCTTTTCCGATATGGGCAAGAGGGGACTCTGGTTTCCTAGAGTTGAAGCCTTCTGCCAATACAAGAAGCCAGCGAGGTTCAACGATCTTCTCGAGGTGGAACTGGCGATAGGGGAGTTGAAGGAGAAATCAGTCAAGTTCGAGTTCAAGGTTTTCAACAAGGAAACAGCGCTATTGCTTGCAACAGGTTACATCGTAGCCGTAGCAGCTGACAAACAAACCGGAAAGGCCACAAACATCCCTGAAGAAATTCTGAAAAAGCTCGGTTCTTTCTGCAAATAGGTTAATTAGGCGAATTCAGACTGTAGATCATCGTGGCCTAGAAAATGCAGTTTGTCCCATGGCGATCCATTGCTAGCTGGCGATGCATTGCATGCGGCGACTGCTGCAAACTTTACAGCGTAGTCTTGAACTTCCACGAGTGGCTCAAAATCGTCAAGACCTACGGGGTTGAACAGACTGTCTCAGGCCTAGACAAGCTGTTCATAAAAAGAAGAGAAGACGGTTCATGCAGCTTCCTTAGCAATTCTTGGAATAAATGCGCGTGTGGAATACAGTACATGAAACCCAAGGCATGTCAGATCTGGCCCTTCAAAATATTGGCAAGGCCTGAATATGGCTATCCGAATGAAGCGGCGTTCTGGCAGGGAGGAAACTGTCTTTTCGTTTACGTAGATCCTATGTGCAATGGTGTCAGATATGGAAGTCCGACTTTCGAATTTGCCAACTTCACTTTGAAGGAGTTTGTAGACATTTCTTTGGGGCTTCGCACGAACCAGCAAAGGACCACTGCGTACACTGGCTTGGCCAGACCTTACGTAAGCTTTGGGAGTTTGAGCCGAAACTACTGAAGCCATCGGCAACGTGCAAGCTTCTGAGCAAGGTTATAAGCGTGAGGATTTCTAGGGTAAGTTTCAGCCTAATCCCGGTTGGATGTAACCTATGGCGCTGCCGAAACTTGGCCTGTCGATGCTCTATTGTTTAGGTGAGCCTTTTAGCGAAATGATTGACCGCCTAGCTAAGGCTGAAGTGGAATACGTTGAGGTTGTTGATGATGGTTTTCATGCGTTGAACAAGCGAAGAGTTTCGGTCTTAAGAGAAGTCGGAGTTTCTCGCGGCCTAAGGTATTCGGTGCATGCTCCTTTCGCAGATGTGAACATAGCTTCTCCATCAGCGCATATGCTTAGAGCCATGGTGAAAAGGCTTGAACAATCCATTATGCACACTCAGGCTCTGGACGCTTACATGTGGGTTTTTCATCCTGGATCGAAAACCGGAATCAGCTCGTTCTACCCAGGTATGGATTGGCTTCAAAACTTGAAAACTGCACGAGCTCTAGCTAAGATCGCAAGAGAATATGGAGTGAAAATAGCCATAGAAAATGTGCCTGAGCCCTACCCATTCCTGATGAAGAGTGTGGAGGACTTCGAGAGATTCTTTGCGCAGGTTAACGAAGATATTGGTATGGTTTTGGATGTGGGGCACTCAAACGTCAACTGTCAAACGGAGCATTTCCTCAACACGTTTGCGGATAGAATCGTGCATTTGCATCTGAGCGACAATGACGGGAAAAGTGACCAGCATCTAGGCATAGGCTGTGGCACGGTTGATTGGAACAGTATCGCAAGTCTGTTGAAGAAATTCTCCTACAACGGGACACTGGTCATCGAGTCTGTGGAGCGCGTTGAAGAAAGCCTGCAGAGGCTGAAGCAGTTGTTCGCTTAAGCTTGTGTAAATGGAATCTCTATTTTCATGAAGTCTTCCGCTACTTGTGTTTTCCTGAAAATTCTCTTCGCCTGCCTTAACAGTATGCTTGCATCATCATATCTTGCACTGATGTGTGTAAGAATCAGCTGCCTTGCCTTGGCTTCTTTTGCATCCTTAGCAGCTTGGCTGGGGGTCGAATGACCATCTTCCTTCGCCTTTTCAGCCAAGTCATCGTCCAAAGTCGTATCATGAATAAGTAGGTCCGCGCCAGCAGCAAGTTTCGCAAAGTTTCTGAAAGGTCTTGTGTCTCCTGTGTAGACGATCTTTCTTCCCTCCCTGGCTGGGCCAACGACCTCATTGGGTTTCACGATTCTTCCACTGCGAAGTCTGACCTCACGTCCTTGTTGAAGTTTTGACCATAATGGCCCTTCGGGGATTTTCAAGGCTTTTGCCTTCTGAGGATAGAATCTTCCAGGTCTGGGCTTCTCCACAAAAGCATATGCCAAGCTTGGAATCACGTGATTTGCCCATGCTGCCTCGATGGCGTATTCTCCTTCTTCGCAAACAGTGCCTGCCTCGCTTATCTCGTGAATTTCAACCTGAAAGGTCAGGGCAAACTGTACCGTTTCCTTGATGCATACCAAGAATTGTCTTATGCCAAGCGGTCCGTAGATGTCAAGTTTTCTTTCTCGATCAAGCAGAGCCATGGTTTGCAGTAGTCCTGGCAGGCCTAGAATGTGGTCGCCGTGCATGTGTGTCACGAAGATTTTCATTTTTCGGTGAAAGCCGCCTCCTGCTCTTATCATCTGTCTTTGTACGCCTTCGCCGCAGTCGAACATTATCTGCTCGCCCTTGCGTTGAATCAGGATGGCTGGCAAGTTTCTGCTAGTTGTTGGGACGCTTCCTCCAGTGCCTAGGAAAATCACGTGCAGGCTCATGGCTTACCCCTTTTCGAACACCACTATTTCTCTTGTTAAACTCCTATGAACATATACAAAATGAGACTCTAGATGTTTATAGCCTAGCGCCGTGCCTATCTGTCCGATTCTCAACGTTTTTGGCGACGCCATGCAGATCCGCCTACCTTTGCTCAGCAACTCATCAAAAGCGGTCAAGAACTCCTCGACTATCTGCTTTGTGGTTCGCTTCAGAGTGGTTGAAGATATTCCATAAGGTGGATCAGTTGCTACACAATCAATCTTTGTTAATGGCGGGCTTCTCATATCAGAAACGATGATGCCCTCTGGCTTGATTTTGAAATGTGCCAAGTTCCGCATGGTTCCGCGTGCCATACGCCTTTGAATGTCTAGGCCCAAAATGCGACAGCCGATGAGGGAAGCTTCGATAAGCATGCTTCCAGTTCCGCAGAAAGGGTCAAGGACAAGGTCTCCGGCTCGGGGTTTAGCTAGGTTTACCATGCACCTTGCAAGTTTCGCCTGCATTGCTGATGGATGAAAGAATGGTTTTCTTCTTGGTCGTCTCTCAACGAAAGGTTTTGCCGGAATATCGGCAAGCTTCACTCCGAAAACAAACTTGTCATTTGTCAGAATCCCGAAGAATGTTCTATCTGGGTTTTTCAGGTTAACCCTTGCCTTGGTGTTCCTGTCTAGTATGAGTTTGCCCAGTGTTCTTTCAAGCGTCATGCAATCGGTTTTCGGGGCATAGTTTCTCACGCGTTTCACGCGAACTGCGAAGCTTTCTTTTTCTGCCAAGACTTCATCTAAGCTTGCGGCTGTCATGCTTCTGATTATCGTGCTTGTTTCTGCTTCGCATTTGAAAAGTTCCAAGCAGCAGAGCCTAGTGAAGGCCGCTCTGCGCTTCACGTCTTCCACGCAGCTTAACGTGGCTTCAAGCCTGATGACCTGGTCAAGTTTCTCCAGAACTTCATAGGCAAAGCCTTCAGCTTCAAGTATTGCCTTCAGCTCAGCGGCAGGAAGATTCTCGTGTTCGCCTGAGAGTACGAAGAAGAGCTTTGCCAAGTTAATGTTCCTTCAGCTGAGCAGCTCTTTGGCTATCAGAGGTGCTAGAGACACTTTGCTGGCATGGTCTGGCACGCTGTCGGTGCCGACAATTTCTGCTACTCCCGAGTCGAGTATGCGCTTTTCAGCGTCTCCGATTAAGATTGGGTGAACGCAGGATGCATAAATCGTCTTCGTTCCGAGTTCCTTCAGGATCTTGGCAGCAGCTATGATCGTTCCACCGGTACTGATTATGTCGTCGAAGATTATGACGGTCTTGCCCCTAACGTCAAGTGATCCTTTTTCCATGCTGACTTGTCCCGTGTAGCGGTCTCTCTGTTTTTCCATGTATCCGCATTCGCCTTTCAGCACCTGTTGAGCTTGTTCGGCAATGTGTATTGCGCCTTCGTCTGGAGCGAGTGCGAAGGCCCTTTGGATGCCTCTGTGCCTGAAATATTCGGCCAGCGTGGGTATTGCTGATATGTTCTTGGTTGGAAATGGAAAATTGTTCAGAGCTTTTTCCTGATGCACGTTGACTGTGATTAGACTGTCGATGCCGGCGACTTTAAGCATGTTCGCGATTGTTTCGATGCTTAGGGCTTCGCCTTGCAGGAAGATTTTGTCTTGGCGTGCGTAAGCTAAGTATGGCACGACGGCTTTCACTTTTTCTGCTCCGTTTCTTCTTGCTGCGTCTGCCATCAATGCTAGCTGGATGAGTTTTTGGTCCTGCGGCGGGCTCGTCGTTTGAATGATGACTGCTTCTTCGTTTCGCACGTCGGCTTCTAACCTTATGTAGGATTCACCGTCGGGAAAGCTCTTGAAGGCGACTGGCACTTTTTGTGCGTTCAGAAGCTGGGCTATCTTTTCCCCTAGCTGCTTGGATGCTGGTCCGAGAATTATTTTCATCTTCTCGCCGAATCTAGATGCGGTTTGCTCGTCTTTTAGACTTTTCCGGGTGTCTTGTGCTGTTCGATTAGTTCTTTTGCTCTGTCCATTCGGATTTTTCGTTCTTGAACCATCTTCTCGGCGACCACGTCGATCAATTCGCCTGTTGCGCCTGCTCCCACGGCCATGTTTCTCGCGTGAAGTGACATGTGTCCCCGCTGGATGCCTTCATTTGCCAAAGCTCTTAGTGCGCCGAGGTTCTGGGCTAAACCGACTGCAGCTAGGACCTCGCCAAGCTCGTTGGCAGTTTTCACGCCTAGAATTTTCACGGCGATTTTTGCTATGGGATGAGTTCGCACGGCTCCGCCAATGAGGCCTACGGCCATCGGCAATTCAATCGAGCCTACTAGGTCGCCTTTTTGGTTTTTCTCCCAAGTGGAAAGGGGAGCGTAGTGACCGTTTCTCGCCGCGTAAGCATGCGCTCCAGCTTCGATTGCGCGGTGATCGTTGCAAGTTGCCAGTACAACCGCTATTATGCCGTTCAGAATACCCTTGTTGTGCGTAGCTGCACGGTAAGGGTCTGCTGCTGCGAATGCATAGGCGTTTACTATGCCGTCTACGATTTCTTCGCCTCCTACCGACTCTTTCGGCACGTTGCACCATGCTCTCGCCAGGCGGTGCACTGCCAAGTTGGAAATTATGCGCAGGCACGCTTTTCCCTCTGCTATGCGTTCGGTCATCGGAGCCACGGCTTCAGCCATCGTATCTACAGCGTTAGAACCCATGGCATCACGGCAGTCGACGAGCAACTCTGCGATGAGCATCTGCCCCTTTATCGTGTCGATTACCTTTGCTTGCAGATCCTTGGCTCCGCCGCCGGCTGAAACAAGTACAGGATCCTGCTCATTCGCCTTCTTCAATATCTCTTCTTTTGCTTGGATTAGCCGCATCTTTGCAGCGTAAGGGTCTTTGACACCTACTACTTGTATCTGGCCTATCATGATCGGAGGCGTGCTGCTGGCATGAAAACCTCCGCCGTCTCTCACCATTTTCGCTGCGTAGCTTGCGGCAGCCACGACTGAGGGCTCTTCGATGGCCATGGGAATCAAGTAGTCCTTGTCGTTTATGAGAAAGTTCACCCCTATTCCTAATGGTAATGGGAATGCTCCGACAACGTTTTCTATCATGCGGTCTGCTAAGTCTAAGGGCAAGGATCCTGTGTTCCGAAGCTCGGCTACCTCTTCTTCCGTCAAGCCGGCAAATTCTTTGACGAGCCTCAAACGCTTTTCTGGGCCGAGTTTGTAGAAACCCGAAATCAAGGATGATCTTCGCAATTTCATCACGACTTTAAATGTTCTTTGTCTAAAGGACGACAATACTTTCAGTGTTTACCTTTTAAGCTTTGATGAATTCTAAGTTTCGCAATATTGTTGATGAATCAAGCGCGTATGGGCTTCGTTGTTGATTATGGAGAATGTCTGTCGCGGTCTATGTTTCGGTGTTTTTATCCTGATAAAGGCTGCTATCTCTTTGGAAGCGCAATGGCAGAGATTCCTAGGTGTTTGTGAACCTCTTTGGCGAATGTTTCTGCATGGCCTACCCTGAAATTGTCTGTGATCACTAGCTTCGGTTTTGAACGGCGCACGTAGTCCATCAGTCCGTCAAAGTCGGAATGGTCGCTTAGGGCCACAACATATTCTTTATCCGCTTTTTGACGACTTGGAGAATTGAATTCCCAGCCGCTTACGAAGATGCGAAAATCTCCTAGACCAATCTTGCCTCCAGTGTTCATGTGGTAGAAGGCCACGCATGATGAGCGGCTTTCCAGCAGTTCTTTTGCCTCGTCTTCTTCAGAGAGCATCAAGCGTCCCGTGCGCATGCCGTGCTTTTCGCACACTTTGGAGACGTGGAAGACCTTTTCTGACGCAATAAATGGTGCTTGCACGCCTGCTGTGCGCAAGATATGCATGACCTCTTGGAGTTTTCCGTGATAGCCGAAAACGTATACTGTGCCTTGCCTCAATCCTTCCTCGACGAGTGAGACGAGCGAGCTCTTCACGTCAGCTCCAAAAGAGCGTCTGCAAGATGGGCTTCCGTAGGTGGCTTCCATAATAAGAACATCTGCTTCCAAGGCTGGAGTGTCGTCGATTCTGAAGTCTCCAGTGTATGCGATCCGGTTTCCTTCAGCGTCCTCAACGAGCACTTGGGCTGCGCCCAGAATGTGGTCAGCTTTGAGGAATGTTAACTTCTCCTCTTCGTGCAGAAGCGTTTTGCCGTAATCGAGTGTTTCCACGTACCCGCTCATGAGGAAGAGTGGTCCTTTTAAGACGTCGATCAGATCCTTTGTTGCGGCGGTCATCAGCACTTTTTCGCAGTTTCTCAGGCTATGTTGCAGGCCCATCATGTGGTCGGCGTGAGCGTGAGTGACCACTCTTAAGGGTCTGGTCTCGTCAAAAGAGTCGCATGCAGTGTTTTCTCCGAGTTGGATAGCGCCTCGATGGGTCACTGAAGCCTTAAACGACAAAGCAGACACCGTCATACTGTTATGGAAGTAAGCCAGTCTATGAGTTCGCGTGGGTTTTCGCATTCAATTTTGACCCTTATCGGTCCCAGAGGAGACTCAGCCACTTCCTTCGCAAATGAGACGTGCCCCGCATAGGCGACCTGCTTGTTCAGGCAGAAGCTTATGGATTTTTTGTCCAAGCCCTCAAGAAGCACTGCCTTGGCTGCAGCACGGATGCGTTCTCTGCGTAGGAGATTGTACAGCTTGGTCAGCGGTTCTTTTCCATAGGCTTCTGCGATTAGAATGCTTCCTTTCCTCAGTGGCTTTGCTACTGTAGGGATGTTGCCGAAGATGTTTTCGATGGCTTTCTTGACTTTTTCTTCGGATTCGGTTGGGTTGACCTCAACTTCTACGTGAACGGTTATTTCGTCCATCTCCTCTCAACCTCTCTTAGGACTTCTCTTGCCTCGTCTTTCGCTGTTCTCAGCATGCCCTCGTTCACTATGATATACTCAGCCATGGCTATAGCACTTCCTAGTCCAACGCCGAGTTCTCTCAAGTCTCGTTCATGGAAAATTGCCCAACTCTTTGGGTCATCGCTTCTGTCGCGATTGTACAAGCGTCTAAACCTGGTTTGTGGGGAAGAGTGAACTGCTACCAACGTGACCTTGCCAAAGTGATTCTTGAACTCTTCAACTTCGCTGAGGCTTCTTATCCCGTCCACGATGATTTTTGTTTTCGAGGTTTTCTCTATTTTTGGGATGCATCTTTTTGCAATGGTGGCTTCTCCTTCAAGTCGTCTTAACTCAAGCATTATTTTGCCAATATTCTCGGGGGTGGGCGCCATTTTTCGTCTGTCGGCTTCTTCTCGCACTTCATCACCCATCGCGACAACATCATAACCACTCTGCCTTGCGACATCCACCAATAGAGATTTCCCTGAGCCAGGCATGCCTGCAACGGCAACGATGAGCCTCTGTGTTGACATTGGACACCTGGAGTCTAATGTGTTTTCAAAAGCAAATAATCTTTTACGTTAAAAGCATTTATGAATGGGAACAATGAGACATACTTGAAGGTAAGAGCATGGCTGAGGGGATAAGGAGTTTTGTTGCGTTCGACTTGGAGAATGAGTCTGTCTTGAAGAGGATAACTGAGGTACAGGCCTTGCTGGTCAAGACGGGCGCGGATCTGAGACTCGTCGAGCCTCAGAACATTCACATGACGCTTCGTTTTCTAGGGAACATAACGCTGGGGATGGTCGACAAGATTCATGAGGAGATGAAGAAAGTTCAGTTTGTTCCTTTCGACGTCAAGCTTCGCGGCCTCGGCGCTTTTCCCGATGTGCGATATCCTCGGGTCTGCTGGGCCGGAATAACTGAGGGCGCAGACCAACTGCGGAGTATTTTCAGTCAGTTGGAACCGCGTTTGCGCGGTCTCGGCTTTGCACCTGATCCGAAGGGTTTCAGTCCTCACTTGACAATAGCCCGTGTTAGGTCTGCCAGAAACAAGGTTGATCTTGCCAAATGCATAAGCACAAACATGGAATATGAATTTGGGCTGATCCGGGCTCGATGTCTGAGGCTTAAGAAAAGTGACTTGACTCCTAGGGGCCCTATCTACTCGGTCCTCAGAGAAGTTTGCCTATAGGCATAATGAAAAGGCGTTTCTATGGTGGACAATGTAGAACAAGTCTTTGCGCGAGTTCTGAAACAGGTCACACCAGGGAAAGAGAAGAGAACCAAAATAGAGGCCTTAGCTAGAAAACTTGAGAAGAAGGTGGCCTCCGCAGCTGAAGAGCTCAACGTGGAAGCGAAGGTCCGCGTAGAAGGTTCAGTGGCGAAGGACACGTGGCTAAGTCAAGAGCCTGACGTTGACATTTTCATGCGAGTGTCGAAAACAATACCGCGCAAACTGTTGGGAGACGTCTGTCTAAAAGTGGCGAGAAGAGCAACCAGAGGTTCGAAGCAAGTTGAAAGGTTCGCGGAGCACCCCTACCTTGAGGCTTTCGTTGACGGCATCCGCGTGAACATCGTTCCATGCTACGAGGTTAAGCGCGGGAAATGGTTGAGTGCCACGGATAGGACACCGTTCCATACGGACTACATTAACGGCCGCTTGGACTCGAAGATGCGAAGTGAAGTGCGACTGTTGAAGAAGTTCATGAAGGGCATAGGGGCATACGGTGCAGAAATAAAGATTGGCGGGTTCAGCGGATACCTTTGTGAACTGTTGATCTTGCACCACAAATCCTTTCTTGAAACGATCAAGACGTTTGCGCATCATAAACAGAGGATGACTATTGACATTGAAGGATATTATGCAAATAGGCAGAACGAGGTTGACCTGCTGTTTGATGAGCCTTTGGTCGTTGTTGATCCTGTTGACAAGGCGAGAAACGTGGCTTCTGCTGTTCGTCGACAGAAACTCGACATTTTCATTGCTGCATCACAGGCCTTCCTGAAGAAGAAGGACCTGAGCTTTTTCTACCCTGCCAAAACGATTCCTTTGACTGCAAAGAAGATGGGGCAGGAATTGAGAAAGCGTGAGTCGAAAATCGTTTTTGTCACGTTTGGAAAGGTTGATGCTGTTCCTGACATCTTGTGGGGGCAGCTTTACAAGTCCCTTCGTTCACTGCACAAGCTCGTTGAGCTGAACGATTTTTCCCTTTTAAGAGACTCTGCTTGGAGCGATGAGAAAGCTCTCAACATATTTGTCTTTGAGCTTGAAGACTGCTGCATCCCGCAGGTTAAGAAGCATCTAGGACCACCGCTCGAAAAGGAACATGAATGCGCGAAATTCATGTTGAAACATCAGTACGGTTCGGCCACAGTTTCAGGACCTTACGTGGAAGATGGGCGGTGGGTCGTGCTGCTTCGAAGGAAGTTCACGGACGTTTGCAAGCTGCTTTCCGAAAGGCTCAAGGATGGTGGAAAGAATGCGGGCGTCGCCGAACAGATTTCTCAAGTGCTTAAGAAAGGCTTCAAAGTGCCAGTGAACGAGGAAATTGTTGAGGCTTATGAGAAGAACAAAGAGTTTGCTGAGTTTCTAACTGAATCTCTTTTGGGCAAGCCTAAGTGGTTAGAAGCCGCGTAGACTCAGGATTATAAGCGCTATTCCAAGTAGGCCGGTGTAGATTGCGAAGTAATGGAATTTCTTGCTTGCCACTATCTTTGAGACAAGTTTTATGGCGACGTAGCCTGCGATCATTGTTACGGCTATTCCCGCCAGAAGTTCTAATGGGCCTATTCCTGAGATGACCAGTTGGCCACGCTGCTTGTAGGCTTCTACGCCTAGGTCTCCGATTATTGCTGGGATCGAGAGTATGAAGGAGAATTTGAATGCTTTTTCTCTTTTCAACCCGAGCAGTAGCGCGGTTGAGATTGTTATTCCGCTTCTTGAAAGCCCTGGGAAGATTGCGAGGCCTTGAGCTGCGCCCATGATGAGGGCTGTCGTGTAGGTTATGGTGTCCGTGTTTTCTTTTCCGATTTTTGAAGTGTAGACTATGGTTGCTCCGACGAGAAAAGTTATTCCGATCGCTAGGATTGTTTGGAGAGTGTCTTCGAGGAATTTGACGTAGAACAGACCGATTATCGCTGTGGGGATGGTCGCAACGATTATGAACGGTACCAGTTGGCCGTATTCTGATTTGAAGTCCAGATGCGCTAGGGCGGAGAGTATGTTTTTGACTTCTTTTCTGAAGAAGAACACGACCACGATTAGTGTTCCAACGTGCAGGATGATGTTGAGGAATGGTAGGGATGGTGTTGTCGTCAAGTCTACGAGGAAGTGCTCAGCTATCCTCAAGTGTGCCGTGCTTGAAACTGGCAGCCATTCTGCTAGGCCTTGGATTAGGCCCAAGATAATCGTGTTGAGCAACTGTTCGAGCAAGGAGTTGACCCAGCTTGCTGGATTGTTGGGTTTAAAAGTTAATATGTGAAGCTTATTTAGTCTTCTGTGCTGGTGCGATGGATGAGTGCCTATCCGGCTGGAAGTGTTGAAGACCGGGAAATGCTGGCGAAGATGCCAGTTGAGAAGCTTTTGAACTATTTTTTCTTGCAGATTCGTAATTTGTGGCGAGTTGACGGCCTATACTTCTTGGGCATCGAGAAGAAATTCGGCACAGAGGCCGCAACCGAGATCGATGCTGGTGTTTGGGAAGCCATGGCCGAGATGGAAGCAAAGAGCCTTCAGAAAATGTTCGATGTGGACCAAAACCCCGACGTACCAGTGATTATGGATCTTTTGCGAAAATCAAGCTGGGCCTTGGATCAGCCTTTCAAAACCGTTGAAATAGATAGTAGACGGGCAGTTTTAGGCATAGATCGTTGCAGAACTCAAGAAGCCCGTTTGAGCAAGGCGTTGGGGCAGTTCCCTTGCAAGAAAGTGCGATTTGGCTACTTGAGGAACTTTGCAAGAGCTTTGAACTCGAACGTGAAAGTGACCTGTCTGGCGTGTCCACCGGACAAACATCCAAAAGATTCATGGTGCAAATGGGAATTTTCAATCAAAAAATGATCCTTTTCTCGTTTGTTTAAACAAGGATTTCTGTGCGCGCGCGCTTCGCCAAACTCCTAACGATACGAGCAAGGCCGTTTGCAGAAAACCACATGCTACAAGCGCGCGCCAAGTTCTGCGCAATTTTTTACACACCGTTAATGAATTTTTTCATGCGAACAGGTCCAACAAGGCGTTAAGCAGATGTTTCGTAATGAAGTTTTCATTCACCAACTTACCATCTTCAGCGTTTAGGCCGTTACAGCAAGGAATAAGCTTAAGCGTGAAGGAGTTCGGACTGACTCTTTCAAAGTCGAACGGGTACAATCTGCAGCGAGCTGGCCTAGAATCGTAGATCGGGCACTCGTAAACTCCTCTCCTTGGGCTGAATTTTAGGAGAATACACGATCCATCTCTATTGTTTTTCAAGTTTCCAACCATCATAGGCAAGCGCTTGAACTTCGGATCCAATGTTGTCTCCAGAAAGTCTTCCAATCTGTGTCCTGCCTGCTTTGCACGCTCCATATCGCTTTTGGTGAGTATTGGTCCCCCAAGCTTGCAGCAGAAGACAGCACAGCGTCTACACCTGAAACGAAGATCATCATGATAAAAAGTCATCCTCACAATTCGTTTAGCCTCAGGATCAAAGATGACCTCTGCAATGTTTTCGTCCAAGTTCTACCCCCAGCCCAAACAGCTCACTTTTTTGGAGTGCTTAAAGCTTATGCTCTGCAAGAGTAAGCGCGCGTGCTTGTTCCGAAATTGGCCTAAAATGGTTTTTATTCGCCTTCCCTGATTTAAGGAAGGTCTTGGGCTTCGTATCTGTTCTTGATTTCTTTGAGCAACTGTCTTCTTGAGCACTGGCAGAAATGTGCAAAACGGAATCATGGCCATTTTTGACCATTTCAGGAACACGCATGCGCGCTACAGAGTAGTTCGGGAGACATCTCCAATTGAGGTCGGGTGCAAATCCCGGCGACCTGCAATCTAACAAAAAAGGGAAATTTCGGTAGGAATTACAGTCTGGGAACGGTCTCTCCCAGGCTACCATTGCTTAAGCTTGAATCCATACTTTTTCCAGCTTCTTGAAATGGGTCTCGCTTACGAACATCAGAAATGGTCTAGTGAGTGTTCAACCAATCCTTAACGACAGATGTTACTTGCTTCCTTTCTGCTGGATCATGCTTGGTAGTTGTCTTGAAGGACAAGGCATCATAGAAGAAATGATCTGCGTTCGGGAAGCTTTGAATTGACTTATCTTTCGTCGCCAAACTTTCAAAGAGTTGTTTTGCTCCATTGAGAATGCTAATGTCGTCCTTTTCACCCAGAATTATCAGAGTAGGTTTTTCTGTCTGCGACGCATTCTGCAATGCTTCATCGCTCAAAGCTTTCTTTACACTGCCTAACCAGCGCCAACTCCATTTTTTTGCGAACAGTGGATCTTGAAGTAAGATTCTTCCCTCTTCGCTCTCTTTAAAGTCATGGGACCAATTCTTGCATGGCTCATAGCATGTCTTAGGCGCAGAGCGGAGCATAGAGGGGATTTTGTTGCGCAATCTTCGAGGCATGAATGCCACCCAGTAAGGCGCTGCGAGTATTAGTCCGTCAAGAGAATTTGGATGATTTGCAGAATACCACAGAGTGTACAACACACCTAGACTCCAGCCAAACATATGGACCTTGTTCCTAGAGCGTCTCTTTCGTACAAAGTCAACTACTTCATCCACATCTTGTAGGTGCCTATTGAAGTCGCTAGTATCCCCTCTTGGCAGGTCTTTTTCCTTGGAGTTTCCAAAACCTCTAAGATCTAAGGCATAAACTTCAATTCCATCTTCAGCCAAATCTTGTCCCATAACTCTGAAAACTTCGGAATGCCCCCCTATGCCATGGATGCATACAACTGATTCTTTGCTCTCTCCAAGAGCTTTCCAATGTCTGCAAAATAGGTGAAAGCCATCTGTCATCTTGAAATGTTTTTGAATTTCTTTAACACTTGTGACCAAGTCACCCATCCCCTCACCTATTCGTTAATATGTTTGCTTAAATTCTTGTTCATTTTTGCTTGGCCATATATCTGCCCTCTTAGAAAAGAGGGAATTGCGCGGGAGACATCTCCACTGATTGGTGCAAATGGGAATTTACAATATGACTTTGGCAGTTTACATCCTATTTTCTCTTTCTAAATAGCATTATGTCGTCTTTTTGGCACACGTATTCAAAGCCCTCTTCCAAAAGCTTTCTTGCTTCATCCACTGTTGTGGCAACCGCTGAATAGTATTCATCGCTTTCAAAGCTGATTAGGTGAGTATAGACCAAAGTGCTTTCGATGTTTCTGTGACCAAGCAAGTTCATGACATGAAGGATGTCTCGCGTCTTATGGTATTCCATGGTAGCCTTCCAGTGTCTAAGAGTGTGTAAGTGAATCTGTTTTATCCTTGGGTTCTGGAGTTTGCTGGCTGTTCTTTTTCTGGTGACAACAAACTGGTTTTCCATGTAGTTGTAGTTGGCTTTTCCAAAGACGTTGTGAGTCTTTTTCGGTAGTTCATTCAGCATGTTTAGCAGTTTTTGTGAGGCTCCAAGTGCTCTTGGTTTTCCGTTTTTTTCTGTGTTATTTACAATGATAGCATTCCGCGGACGATCAAACTGTGCGTGCATAATCAAACTAAAGGTAACTAGATCGACACACCCTGGAGGAAAGTATTAACTCGTTGGAACGAGTCAGTTCTAGCATCTTCTGAACCGACGAACCTCGCTACTGCACTAGGCCCTTGAGAGGTTGGTGAAGCAAAAGAATCATTGATTTCAGCTAGTGCATCCACCACGGTTCTTTCTGACCCTTTTTCCTTGACGGCAGCCATGAACGCCTCTGACGCTTGTTTCGGCCCTTTCCCATAGAACCCAGCTATACTGTAGATGTCGTAGCTGTCTTTGTCCTTCATTCTGTACAGAGCAAGACCTTTCATTGTCAATGAAGCAACAATATTCGCACAGTTAAATCTCGCAGAGGCCTCACCATCACCTGGCGTCACGGCTCTCAAGCTAACTTCACAATTATGTCTAAAGACCACGCCACAACCTTCTATAATGCACGCCTTCAGATCTTGTTGAACAGAGGCTAACCAATCACCAGAAAGTTTGTCTGCGCCTTCGGGCTCAGTCAAGAAATCCACCTCAACCCTGTGATTGACATCGCTCCTAGGAGAAGTGACCTCTCGCTCAAAGCGGAAGACGCTTCCAGTGGACCTATACCCTAGCCTCTCCAAAATCTGTTTGATATTCTCATACCGTTCAATAACCGTGGGTTTCAATACAAAATCTATGTCGACGGAGCCGCAATGATCAAAAAAAGTCCTTTACGAGAAAGTGTGGAGCCCACCCGCCAGCCAATACCATGTCATTTCGATACTGGCGAAGAGCTCTGCACAGTTCAACCAAAGCACCTTTCGAAGTCTCAGTTGCGTCAAGATCGTACATTCTGGGGCACCTCTTTCTTACGTCGCCACTCTTTAAGCATCACTTCCAAAAGCTGAGATGCAGCTTCCTCTCCCCGCGCGGGAAAATTAAAGAGATCAACATACAGCTGAACATTCGAAACAATTTTGGCACCGCGGACCTCTCGCATTCCGTAGAAAACGCCTTCATCATAAGGCAACACGAATTTCACGTTTCCACCCCTTGGAGTAGGATTCACCTCAAGTTTCTTTGCAATTTCTAGAGCCACGTTTTCGGATGGTACGTAGAGATGCACATCCACCGGTCGCACATATGGCGCCACCAGCCAAGCAGCAGCTAGACCGGACAGAGCATACTTGAGATCCAAATCAACCACTTTGTGCACAAACTGATCTACCTCTTTCTCGAAAGTGAAATAATCC
>Ga0315279_10002328_pt1 | contig 28846 bp, 21 predicted proteins | sample YL17G06_20_MG_FD_203694 | JGI IMG/M metagenome (GOLD analysis project Ga0315279, IMG submission 203694) | Sediment microbial communities from Yellowstone Lake, YNP, Wyoming, USA - YL17G06_20 | ecosystem: Environmental > Aquatic > Freshwater > Lake > Sediment | place: USA: Wyoming | collected... | reverse complement strand
TCGATCCCTACCGCCGCAACCTCCAGCGGGCCTTCGTCGATCTCCTCGGCAGCCGACTCACGCCGGCCCCAGTCGTTGCGGGGACCGCAACGACGATGGGTGCCGCGCCCGCGTTCAAGGACGACAGCCGCGCCGCCTTCCGCGCGGAATTGATGGCGATCCAAAGCGTCCTTATCGCCAAGTGGCTCTCCGTCGCCGATACGGTGACGAAAAACCACTTGGTGGATTTGGGCGCCCAGATCACCCAGTTTCTGGAGCCCAAGAAGTAAGCTCTTTTAGACGCGTTTTTTCTGCCCCCGCGCTCGCCTAGAGCGCGGGGGTCTTTCCAACCGAGGAAGTCATTTTTTTAGCTTTTCGATCACCTCAGTATTCCTCAAGAAAGGGGCCTTATAAGACGCTATTCTTTTATCCCATTTTCTCCCCCATGACTAGGGGAAGTGTGTGGGCTTGATGCCTACTCCAATCCGTTCTTTCCCGTCAGCGAGAAGATCCCATTTCGTAAACAGCTAGAGTATACCTTCCTGGGGAAAATAAAAACTACGGTGAATTTTCTTTTTGGTAACAAAACAAACAGCAACGGCGTAATACATAATATAATGCATGTGATTCTCTAAATCAAGAGGAGGTGTTTATTGAAGTTCGTATTGAAAAAAATCTTCTGTCTTGTCGTAAGCGTTATTCTCTTCACCCCAATTCTTTCAATCGCCCAAACTCCCCCGGCGCCGCCGAAACCTGGCCAAGAGGACGTGGACGCCTTAAAGAAGACCGCTCCGCGCGTCTTCATTGATTGCGATTACTGCGACATCGATTACATTAAAACGGAAATCACCTTCGTCAACTACGTCCGGGACCGGAAAGAGGCCCAGGTCCATGTTCTGATCACTGTCCAATCGACGGGCGGCGGCGGCCGCGAGTACACGATGGCTTTAAGCGGTCAGTGGGACTTTCAAGGTCTCGACGACACCCAGAAATTCGTCTCCGACAGAACGCAGACTCAGGACGAAATCCGCGCCGGCCTCGTCCGGGTCTTGAAGATGAGTTTGATGCGGTATGTGGCCAAGACGCCCATCAGCGAAAAAGTCAATATCGTTTTCCAGCTAAACGTTAAGCCGACCTCCGTCGTCGACAAGTGGAATTTCTGGGTCTTCAGCCTCAGCGCGCGCACCTCATTGAACGGCCAGGAATCGATGAGCAGCAACCGGATCTACGGATCGTTCTCCGCAAACCGCACGACACCCGAATGGAAAATCCGGACCAGCGTGTCCGCCTCGAAAAGCAAAGACCGTTTCACTTATGAAGACACGACGATCGACAGCTCCACCGAGTCGAGGAGCTTCTCGGGAATGGTCGCCAAGAGCCTGGGCGAGCATTGGTCGGTGGGGGCGTTCGTCTCGGCCTATTCCTCCACTTATAGCAATATCAAGTTATCCCTCACTGCGGCCCCCGCCATCGAGTACGATCTCTTTCCCTATTCGCAATCGACCCGCCGCCAGCTGACCTTCCTCTATCGTCTGAATTTCCAGCCGACGTCCTACCTCGAAGAGACGATCTACGAGAAACTCTCTGAGAAATTGTGGAACGAAAGTCTGTCGGTCTCGCTCGGGCTCAAGGAAAAATGGGGATCGATCAGTATGGAGCTCGAAGGCTCCCACTATTTTCATGATTTTAGCAAAAGCCATTTGAACTTATACAGTTCGATCAGTCTCCGCCTATGGAAAGGGCTGACGTTTGACGTTTATGGCAGCTATTCGATGATCCACGACCAGTTGTCCCTCCCCAAAGGTGGGGCGACCCTGGAGGAGGTTCTCCTGCAGCGAAAAATGCTGGAAACGAACTATTCCTATTACTTCTCCATAGGGTTGAGCTACGCCTTCGGCTCGATCTACAGCAACGTCGTCAATCCCCGGTTCGGAGGCGGGGGCGGCGGGATGTATTATTACTATTGAGTGGCGCGAGGACGCGGCCTTTCTCAACCTCTCCCCGCCGGAAGGGGCACGAACTCGAAATATAGATGGAGGGATGAGCCCGCGCTTCCGGAGATGATGATCCGATATTTGTCGGCCCGTAGAACCAGTTTTTTCAGAGACACCGGATTCTCGACTTCGTCGATTCGGCCCGTGGCCATGTTCTTTTCTACGCCATAGCGATACACGTCGGCGGTCTGATTGTTGGGCAGGAGCCTGACGATTTTCCAAGCCTTGTTGGGGAAATTGATTTCGTTCGAGGCCCGGAAATTGATGGCTTGGAATCCGGGCGGGACCACGAAATCTCCGCCTTCCTGTAAGGGCGTGCCGCTGAACAGCTTCATGACGGCCAAGGCATCTTTGTTGATATTGCTGGGCTTGACGGGCTCTGGCCCGGCCATGAAGATCGGGAAACCCACGATCTTCCCCCAATAGATCTTGCCCAGCCAGGAACAATTGGGCATGGGCGTATAAGCCTTCACTTCTGCGTCGCCGGCCGCCGGAAACTTGAGGACGAACTCAAAGGGCGCCGGCAGCTCGCGCGATAGGCAGACGAGAAAGAGGCCCCGGGTATTGCTTTGGGGATCGACCGCAAAATTGATCCGCCGCGTCTCCATGCACGGAGATCCGCCCGGCGGAGCGGGATGGGTCGTCAAGTCCATGGGATAAGATGTGCTGCTGCCCTGCGGCAACAGGATTCTCTCGTCGGAATACGGATTCTCTCCGGTGATGATGATCCGGCGCCGCGCCTTGTCCGCGGGGTAGCTAAGGACCAGCGTGTATCGGCTTCCCGCTTCGGCCGGGAAGCGATAGACGGCGACATAAGGAAACCCGCCGTTTTCGGTCCAAGCCCAGAGCTTTTTCGTCGTTTGGCCCTGACTTATGGGAATTCTTCCCAGGCTGACTCCGACCTGTTGGTTGATGGCGACGAAATCCGCCTGCTGAGCCCGGGCAAGGCAGGAACACATCGAGAAGCAAGCAGCGCCGCCAAGAATCAAGAAAAATAAACGGCTCCCTTTCTTCATGGTACGGCCCTCCTTGTCTCTTTATACCCAAAGAAAGAGCGAGTTGTCCAGTTTCCCGATGGAGGCCGAATTTGCAAGCCGCGCGGAAAAATCGCCAAGGCGATTACGCCCCATTCCAAAGAGGGTTAGGCATGTATTCACGGGAAGATCGGGGCGCCTTTAGGACTCTGATTTTAATTCTCTATCCCACCTACCTCCCCTATGACTAGGGGAGGAACGCCGGTAGGCGCACCAAGACTAAAGTGCGGTATAAACTTTTATTCCGAAGATTCGTTACAAGCCTTCATTTTATCTTACCCCTCTTTTCCCCCCTCCAAGAGGGGGGATAAGCCGGTACTCATCTTCGGGGCCGGTACGGAGGGAGGGGGATTCGAACCCCCGTTCCGGGGAAACCGGAAAGCGGTTTTCAAGACCGCCGCCTTCAACCACTCGGCCATCCCTCCGCGGAATGATATTGTATCAAAATGTTCCGGTTCGACCTATCGAACGCGGGATTGGGCTAGAAATTCAAAGGTACGATTATCAATAATGAAATAAAACGAGGGCGCGCCCCGAAGGCGGAGTTGTTTGAGACACGCCCTCGGATTCGACCTATCCGCGAAGGGCAGCCGGATCACTCCAGAACGCCCAGTTCGTGGCCGACTTTGGCGAACGACTCGATGACGTGATCGAGATGCTTCTTCTCGTGGGTGGCCATGAAGAACGTCCGCAGGAGCTGCATGCCCTGGGGGACGGCCGGCGAAATGACCGGGTTGACGAAGACGCCTTCCTGAAGCAGGCGGTGGCTGAACTGGAAGGTCTTGGTGTCGTCGCCGATGACGACGGGGATGATCGGCGTGGGATCGTCGGGGATGGTGAAGCCGACCGACCGCAAGCCCTGCCGCGCGTAGATCGCGTTTTTATGCAGCTGCTCGACCCGCTCGGGTTCGCGCTTGATAATCTTAAGGGCGGCGTGGGCGGCGGCCACCGCCGAGGGCGGCATGCTGGCGGCGAAGATCAGGGCCATGGAGTTGTGCTTGATGAACTCGATGACGTCCCGCGGCCCGCCGCAGAACCCGCCCAGCGAGGCGAACGACTTGCTGAACGTGCCCATGACGATGTCGATATCCCGGCCGTTCTTCATGCCGTAGTGCTCGGCTATGCCCCTGCCGGTTTTGCCCAAAACGCCCAGGGAGTGGGCCTCGTCGATCATGATCCGGGCCCCTTTGGCATGGGACCGCTTAACGAGCTCGGGCAGATTGACGACCTTGCCGGACATGCTGAAGACGGCGTCGCTGACAACGAGCGTCGGAGCGCCGTCGGGGATAGTGCTCAGTACCTGAGACAGGTTGTCCATGTCGTTGCAGCGATAGCGCTTGACCTCGGCAGCCAGGGCCCGGGCGATGAGCGCCCCGGCAACGATGCTGGCGTGGTTGTCCTTGTCGCTGACGAGATATTCGCCCTTGGTGACGAGGGTCGGGATGATCCCCTGATTGGTCAGGAAACCGGAGGTGAAGGCGAGGCATTTCTCGACGCCGACGAAATCAGCCAGCTCTTCCTCGAGGGCAATGTGAAGTACTAGGTTACCGTTCAGGAAACGCGACCCCGAGCAGCTCGTGCCGAAAACGTCGGCGGCTTTCTTGGACGCGGCGATCACCTCGGGATGGCGGGTCAGGCCCAGGTAGTTGTTGCTTCCGGCCATGATGACTTCGTGGCCCTTGATTGTGACCGTGGGGCCGTGGTTGGCCTCGATCTCATGGAAGTAGGGGTAGATGCCCATGGCCCGATAGACGTCGGCCCGGTCATCCAGGGTACATTTGGTGAAGAGGTCCATGACTCGCTCCTTTCTAAGGTGCCGTCGGAAGTCCGTTCCAACCGTTCGAGACGATTTCGAAGCCGAGCGTGACGAGCTTGTCCAGCTCGCCGCGTTCGATCTGATGGGATTCGACCAACTGCAGAATGCCGTTGATCATGCCCCACAGCAGGAGCCCCAGCCGGGTGGCGGCGTTGGGCGTAAGGGGGTCGCCGGTGCGGCCCTTTTTCCGCAGGATCCGCTGGAGCTCGTACAGGCAGGCGATGCGCTTGCGGTCGATTTCTTTACGCAGGCCGGCGGGGATGCGCTCACGGTTGCTGAGAGCGTCGGCGAAGAAAAGCAGTTGGCCGTATTCGCGGTGCTGATCGTAAAAGCGCAAATAGGTCTCCAGGGCGCGCCGAACGCCGTCTTCGCGAGTGGCGCTCGTCGCCGCCGCTTCCTTGAGGTATCCGGCCAGAAGGGTCAGGTGCTCGAGCAGGATCTGGCCGAAAATCTCCTCCTTGCTGGCGAAATGGCTATAAATCGTACCCTTGCTGAATTCGATTTCCAGGGCGATGTCGTCCACGGTGACGCCGGAAAAGCCCTTGCGGTGGAAGAGACGGCGGGCGGTCTCCAGGATCAGATGGCGGCGCTTCTCGATATCGCGCTGTTTTCGCTCCCGGATGCCCATTTTGACTCGTTATTTAATTTCTGACTATCGGTCAGAATTTGATTATAGGTCAAGGAACGTCGGAAAGCAATGGGGTCGCGGCTACAGTTTGCTAATTTTTACAAACAACGGCCGAATCGCCCCAACTTCGGAAAAATTAGCGAACTGTAGACGCGACCCCGGAGGGGTTTAGCCGATCTTTTCCATCCCGTCCATGTACCGCTGCAGGGCCGGCGGAACGAGAATGGAGCCGTCCTTCTGCTGGCAGTTCTCGAAAATGGCGCTGACCGTCCGGCCGACGGCCAGCCCCGAACCGTTGAGCGTGTGGACGATTTCGGGCTTGGCCTTGGGCCCGCGACGGAAGCGGATATTGGCCCGGCGGGCCTGAAAATCGCCGCAGTTCGAGCAGGAGGAGATTTCCATATACCCCTGGCGCGAGGGCATCCAGACTTCGATGTCGTAGGTTTTCTGCGAAGCGAAGCCCATGTCCCCCGTGCACAAGGTCACGGTGCGGAACGGAAGTTCCAGCCGCTTCAGGACTTCCTCGGCGCCGGCGGTCATGTACTCCAGTTCGTCGAAGGACGTCTCGGGCAGGGAGAAGATCATCATCTCGACTTTGTTGAACTGGTGCTGGCGGATGAGGCCGCGGATGTCTTTGCCGTAGGACCCGGCCTCGCTGCGGAAGCAGGGCGTGTAAGCGGTGAAGCGGCGCGGCAGGATCGAGCCGTCGATGATTTCGTCGCGGTAGTAATTGGTCAGGGGCACCTCGGCCGTCGGCACCAGGTACCAGGAGAAGTTTTCCAGTTTGAAGAGGTCCTGGGCGAACTTGGGCAGGTTGCCCGTCCCGGTCAGGCTGGCCTCGTTGGCGATGAACGGCGGCAGGACCTCGATGAAGCCGCGCTCGCGGGTGTGGATGTCGAGCATGAAGTTGATGAGGGCCCGCTCCATCCGCGCCGCCGCGCCCAGGTAGACCGTGAAGCGCGAGCCGGTGATCTTGGCGGCCCGCTCGAAATCGAGGATCCCCAAATTCTGGCCGATGTCCCAGTGGGCCAGCGGTTCGAAATCGAAGACACGCGGCTCCCCCACCCGGCGGACTTCGACGTTTGCGGAGGAGTCCTGGCCGACCGGCACGGAATCGTCCGGCAGGTTCGGAATATTGAGGAGCGTCAGGCGAATCTTCTCGTCGTACTGTTTGAGCTCCTCCTCGAGCGCCTTGATCTCGTCCCCGATCCCCTTGGTTTCGGCGATCACGGCCGAGGCGTCCTTCTTTTCCCGCTTGAGCCGGGCCACCAGCTCCGAGTCTTTATTGCGCTTGGAGCGCAAGTCGTCGGCCTTGATCAGGCGTTCCTTGCGGGCCTCATAAAGCCGTAAAAATTCGCCCAGGTCCAGGGCGAAGCCCCGCGAGGCGCATTTTTTTTGGACGAGGTCGATGTGTTCGTAAACAAATTTAGCGTCTAACATGGCTTAAATTATAGCACAATGAATTCGCGATCACTTATTGGATCGGCTTCCCCGCCTTCCTTGGCGTTGACAGCGGGCGGTGACTGCGATATTTTTACTAAGCTGGGCGAAATATACAAAACCGGGCGAAATATAGTTGACGTCGGATGTCTTTATCGCCCGGCTAGTACTCGGGGAGCAGTAAGGATTATGTAACAAATTTGCTGCTCTCCGTAGTAGTTGACCCCGGATGTCTTTATCGCCCGGCTAGTACTCGGGGAGCAGTAAGGATTATGTAACATATCTACTGCTCCCCGTAGTAACAACAAAGGGGAATGAACATGATCCGCGGACGACGACATCCCTTGGCCTACGTAGGAATCACGCTTCTCTTTGGTTTCGCCGTCTCGATAGGCGGCTCGCCGCATCAGGCTTTACCAGTCCCATCCCAACCGCCCCAGGCCAAGCCCTCGTCCGAGAGCATTCAGCACGAAGTCACGGTCTCCCTTAAACTTGTCCAGGTCCGCGTTCTCGATCCTTATGGAAAGCCGGCCCGCGACCTGGAACAGTCGGATTTCGTCGTCCTGGACAACGGCAAGCCCCAGACGATCACGGCTTTCGAGAAGCATTTCGTCGCGCTCCCCGAAACGACACTGGGGGAAACTAAGCCATTACCCGCCCGGGATACGGTGTCCCTCCTGAACCGCAAGTTCATCTTCTTGATCGATTTCGACAGCAACAACGTCGAGGGCGTCATGAAGTCGGTCAATGCCGCTTGCGAGTTCCTGGACACGAAAACCCAGCCCGGAGATGAAATCGCCATCTTCTCTAGCTCCTGGATTAAGGGGCTGGTCCTTCATGAATACTTCACCGCCGACATCAAAAAAATCCGGACGACACTCGGCAAGGTCCTAGACACGCCGGTCGTCACCGAAGGCTGGAATTCGTTCGCCGCGCTGGGCCATAGCCTCATGGGGATGGAAGCCCTGGATGCGCAAACCAACGTCGGCGCCGGCCTCCAACAACGATCCGCCTCGGCCCGGTTGTCGAAAGGGCTGATCGAGCTGGCCAAGGCGCTCCGCCACATCCCAGGCAAAAAAAACATCATTTTGTTTTCGCGGGGATTCGGGAGTCAAGTGCGAATTCCCGGGTCCGCCGAAGAAACGATTTTTATGGACATGGGCCGGGCCTTGGCCTCTGCCGACAGCCCCGTCTTCGCGGTCGACTCAACGGCGGGATTCGGGGCCAAGGCCGCCAAAAGCGTTCTCCCCGAATATTCGCTACAGCGCCTTTCCGAGATGACCGCAGGGAAATTCTTCCCCGATATCGGCCTCTACGCCGAGATCGCCGAGGGCATCCAGAGCGCCACGGGGAATTACTACGTCCTGGGATATCCGATCGCCTCCGCATGGGACGGAAAATTCCATGACATCAGGGTCGAGGTGAAACGGTCCGGCTACAAAGCCTACGCCCAAAAGGGGTATTTCAATCCTCAACCCTTCGCCACGCTGACCCCGATCGAAAAGCACCTCCACCTGCTGGAGCTGGCCTTGGGCGAAAAAGAGTCCCCGGATCTGCGCCTCGATTTCTCGGTTCTGGCTCTGCCCTTCGCCGAAAAGAAAGACGCGCCCAACGTCCTGATACTGGCCCTTATCCCCATCCGAGCGATCGTCCGGGAAATCGGGGGCAAGACCGAGTTCCTGAGTCTGGTTTTCGACCGTAACAAATCCATCATAGCCAGCCGCAGGATGGAGATGGACTGGACGGAATTCCGCGGCGAAAGCCTGGCCCAATATTCGGCCGAAGTTTTAGCCCCGGGGCCCTATGAATGCCGGATCGTTCTCAGAAACCCCGAAACCGGCCGGGCGGCCGTGGGGGCTTGCTCCGTCGTCATTCCGGAGCCGACCGGTGCTTCTCTGAGGATCTTCCCGCCGCTTCTCCTCTGCCCCGGCCCGGAGATGCCGTATCTCAACATCGCCGGCCCAAAAACGGGGGGAGCGGCGTCGGACGTGCATATCGATCGAATTTTTCCGTTTCCCTCCAAGGGCTTGACTCCCGTCATCGTCGAGCTGAAGCCGCAGACGGTTTCCGTGAGCGCCGTCCTGCGGATGATTCGGCGCGGAACGCGGGAAACGCCCATTGATTTGTCGGTTTGGCTAGTCCCGGAAGGGCGCGACGAGAAAATCGCCGCGACTCAAGACATTCAAAATTTGATCGAGAGCCAAGACGTCGACATCCTGTATTTGGATATCGCCTGGCCTCCTCTGCCGCCGGGCCGATACGCCCTTCACATTCTCGCCGAAGACTCGACATCCGGAGCCCGTGCGGAGACCGCCTCGAAGCTCGTGGTCCGATCAAATTGACCCATCCGTCCTTTCCTTATACTAAGCCGGGCGGAATATACAAAGCCGGGCGAAATATAGTTGACGTCGGATGTCTTTATCTCCCGGCTAGTACTCGGGGAGCAGTAAGGATTATGTAACATATTTACTGCTCCCCGTAGTATATTGATGTTCCATGGCCGCAAAACCCGCAACCAAGTTCCGCCGAGGATATGTTCAGGTCTATACGGGCAACGGCAAAGGCAAGACGACGGCCGCCCTCGGCCTGGCCCTGCGGGCCGCCGGCAGCGGCTTCCGCACCTACATCGGCCAGTTCTGCAAAGGCCAGAAATACGGCGAGCTGGAATCGATCAAAAAGCTCTCTCCCCTTGTCACGATCGAGCAATTCGGCCGCAAGAGCTTCATGCACGTCAAGGACCCGGCCGATCCCGCCGATGTCCGCCTGGCCCGCCGCGGCCTGTCCCGTTCGCGCGCGGCCATGCTCTCCGGCCGCTACGACATCGTCGTCCTGGACGAGATCCTCATCGCCTTGTTTTTCCATCTGCTGGGAGAGGACGAGGTTCTGGCCCTCTTGGATGAGCGCCCGGGCGGCGTCGAGCTCGTCCTGACGGGCCGCTACGCGCCAGCGTCGATCATCCGGCGCGCCGGATTGGTGACGGAAATGAAGGAGCGCAAGCACTATTACGCCAAGGGCGTCGAGGCGAGGGTCGGCATTGAGAAGTAAGCGCCCCTTGCGTCCGCCGCAGCATCGCGACTACGGCGAAGGACCGTTCCCGCCCGAAGATGAATCGGCGGGCCCGGAAATCCCTCCGGCCACGCGCCTGGACCGCCCCGCCTTCAGAAAGCTGGTCGAGGAATCGCTCGATTCCATCCCCCGGAAATTCAAGGAACTCATCCAGAACGTGGCCGTCCTGGTCGAGGATTTCCCCTCCCCGGACACGATCCGCACCATGGGCCTGCGCTCCAAGTACGATCTCTTCGGCCTCTACCACGGCGTCCCCCTGGATAAACGCGGATCCTACTACGGGAACGTCCCCCCCGACGTGATTCTCATCTACCAGATCCCGATCGAGAGCGCCTGCGCCACGGAAGAGGACATCCGCGAGCAGGTCCGGGATACGGTCGTCCATGAAGTCGGCCACTTCTTCGGCTTCAGCGACACGGAGCTTCGGCGCATTGAGCGCGAAAACCGCAAAAAGAAAGGATAGGCCATGGCTAAGAAATTTACAGGAATATATCCCGCCCTGGTCACACCGTTCAAAGGCGGGCCTTTGGGCGATGAGGTCGATCATGAGGCCTTCGCCCGCAACATCCGCCTCCTCAACGCTTTCGGCCTGGCCGGTTATCTCGTCCTCGGCTCGACCGGCGAGTGCGTGTCGCTCTCGGACGACGAGGCGGTCCGTCTGGCCGGGATCGTCCGCGAAACGGCCGCCCCGGGCAAGCTGGTGATCGCCGGCACGGGGAAAGAATCGACCGTTCTGACCATCGCCTTCACCAGGCGCATGGCCGAAGCGGGCGCGGACGCCGCGCTGGTCCGGCCGCCCAGCTATTTCAAGGGCAAGATGACCCGCGAGGCCCTCAAGCGCCATTACCGGGCCGTGGCCGACGCCGCACCCATCCCCGTCATCCTCTACAACATCCCCCAGAACACCGGGATCGTCATCGATCCCGGCCTGGTCGTCGAGCTGTCCGCCCATCCCAATATCGTCGGCCTCAAGGAAAGTTCGGGCAGCATGCCTTACCTGGTGGAAATCATCCGCCGGCTCCCCGCCAACTTCAGCTATCTGGTCGGCTCGGGCTTTCTCATCCTGCCGGCGCTCCTCATGGGCGCCTGCGGCGCCATCCTGGCCGTGGCCAACGCCGCGCCGGCGCTCTGCGTCGAAATCGAACGGCTCTTCCGGAAAGGCAATGTTTGCGAGGCGGCCGAGCGGCAGCTCGACCTCGTGCCCCTGAACAAGATGGTCATGGAAACGCACGGCATTTCCGGCTTGAAATACGCCATGGGGAGGGCGGGCTTCGAAGGCGGGCTCGTCCGCCTGCCCCTCCTTCCTTTGGACGAGAAAGCTGCCGCCGAGATCGACGCGCTGATGGAAGCCCTGCCGTAAACGAGGGACACAAGACCCGTTTCCGAATAATGGGAGGATCGCCGATGAAGCTGAAAATCGCCGTTTTCGGACTTTGCTTCCTGGCCGCCGCCTTCATAGCCCAAGCGCCGCAATCCGCCGGGCCCCGGGGCGACGAATGGGAGAACCCCCGCGTCTTCAGCGTCAACGCCGAAAATCCGCACGCCACGTTCGTCCCCTTCGCGGACGAAAAAACGGCGCTGGCCGGGAATAAATCGGCCTCGCCTTTCTTCAAATCCCTGAACGGCGACTGGAAGTTCAAATGGGTCGAGCGGCCGGGTGACGTTCCGGCGGGTTTCTTCCGCCCGGATTTCGACGTTTCCGCCTGGAAGACCATTCCCGTGCCGGCCAACGTCGAATTCCAGGGCTATGGCATCCCGATCTACGTGAACATGAGCTACGAATGGGTCAAGCCGCCGGCCCAGCCCGATCCGCCGCATATTCCCCACGATTTCAATCCCACCAGTTGCTACCGGCAATTGTTCACCATCCCCGCCGATTGGAACGATAAAGAAGTCTTCATCCACTTCGGCGCGGTTAAATCGGCCTTCTATATCTGGGTCAACGGCCGCTACACCGGCTACAGCGAAGACTCCAAAACGCCGGCCGAGTGGAACATCACCAAGTACCTGAAGCCGGGCTGGAACATGGTCGCCCTCGAGGTCCTGCGCTGGTCGGACGGTTCCTATCTCGAATGCCAGGACTTCTTCCGACTGAGCGGCATCGAGCGCGACGTCTATCTCACGGCCGCGCCCAAGCTCCGCATCCACGATTTCTGGGCCAACGCCGGCCTGGACGAAAAATACGCCGACGGCAAGCTGACGCTGACCGTCGATCTCAAAAACTCCGCCGCCGGCTTGCGCGCCGGTCGCGCCGTCGTCGAGGTGAAGCTTTATGGCGCGGACGGCCAAGCGGTCCTGACAAAAACCGCGAATCCGGTCGACATGAACGGAAAGGAAGGCGCCTCGGTCGTCCTCGACGCCGTTCTGCCGGCGGCGAAGAAATGGACGGCCGAGACGCCCGATCTCTACGCCCTCGTCCTGACCCTCAAGGACGGCTCCGGCCGGGTCCTCGAGACCGCCGGCTGCAAGGCCGGCTTCCGCAAGGTCGAGATCAAGGACGGCCGCCTGCTGGTCAACGGCGTCCCCATTTATTTGAAGGGCGTCAACCGCCACGAGCACGATCCCCTCACCGCCCACGTCATTTCCGAAGAGTCGATGCGGAAAGACTTGGCCCTGATGAAGCAGTTCAACATCAACGCCGTGCGAACCTGCCACTATCCCAACGATCCGCGCTGGTACGAGCTCTGCGACGAATACGGCATGTATCTCGTCGACGAGGCCAATATCGAATCGCACGGCATGGGCTACGGCGAAAAAAGCCTGGCCAAGAACCCCGACTGGGGCCCGGCCCACCTGGACCGCACGGTGCGCATGGTCGAGCGGGACAAGAACCATCCTTCGGTCATCATCTGGTCGCTGGGCAACGAGGCCGGCGACGGGATCAACTTCGAGGCCACCGCGGCCTGGATTCACGGCCGCGACAAAACCCGGCCGGTCCATTATGAGGGGGCCGGGCGCCGCTCCTACGTGGACATCTACAGCACCATGTACTCCGGGATCGAGGAGCTCGAGGCCTATGGGCTGAAAAAGCAGAATCGGCCGCTCATCATGTGCGAGTACGCCCACGCCATGGGCAATTCCACCGGCAACCTGCAGGATTACTGGGACGTGATCGAGAATTATCCCAACCTGCAGGGCGCCTTCGTCTGGGACTGGGTAGACCAGGGCTTTTATATGAAGACGGCCAAAGGCGAACCCTACTGGGGCTATGGCGGCGATTGGGGCCCTCCCGGCACGCCGTCCGACCGGAATTTCTGCTGCAACGGATTGGTCGGTCCGGATCGCACGCCTCATCCCGGCCTCTACGAAATCCAAAAGGTCTATCAATGCGTCAAGATCCGGGACGGCGTCGCTTCAGGCGGCAAGCGCCAGCTCGTCGTCACCAACAAATACGCCTTCATCAATCTCGACCGCTTCGAGATCGCTTGGGCGCTCCTCGAAAACGGGAAGACGCTCCTGGCCGAGGGCGTCATCAAGAATCCCGACATCGCCCCCGGACAGACTCGGATATTCGACATCGAGACGCCCGCGCTCGCGGCCAAACCCGGGGCGGAATATTTCCTGAATGCGGCCGTCCGGACGCTCGACGACAAGTGCATCCCTCTCGTCCCCCGCGGCTGGGAGATCGCCCGCGAGCAATTCGCCCTGCCCGTTTTTGCCCCCTCTCCGGCGGAGGAAACCGAGCCCTACCCCGCGCTCGTCCTCAACCAGTCCGGCCCCGAGGCCGTCATCAAGGGCGCGGATTTCGCCCTCAAATTCGACAAGGCCACGGGACTTCTGACCGCCTGGGAATTCCGGGGCCAAGCGTTCATCCGCAGTGGCCTGGAGCCGAATTTCTGGCGAGGGCCCACGGACAACGACTTCGGCAACCGGATGCCTAACCGCCTGGCCGTCTGGCGGAAGGCGGGCCAGAACCGGACCCTCGAGCACTTCGAGGCCAAGGCGCTCAAACCGGGGATCGTGCAGGCGACGGCGTCCTACCGGCTGAAAGACGTCGACGCCCGGGTAACACTCGTCTACACCATCCAAGGCGACGGCGAATTGATCGTAAGCTACGATTTCACCCCAACCCGCCGGAACCTGCCCGAAATCCCCCGCGTCGGCCTGACCCTGTCCCTTCCCGGAGAATTCAGGAATGTCAGCTGGCACGGGTGCGGCCCGCAGGACAATTATATCGATCGGAAGACCTCGGCCTTCGTCGGTGTCTATACGGATTCCGTGGACGCGTCCGCCGTGCCCTATGTCAGCATCCAGGAATACGGCAACCGCACCGACTGCCGCCGGGCCTCGCTGACGAACAGTGCCGGATGGGGTCTCGAGGCGATCGGCCTGCCCCAATTCGATTTCAGCGCCCTGCCCTACACCGCCGAGGATTTAACCCAGGACAAGCGCGGCGACAAGCACCCGGCGGACATCACCCGCCGGGATTTCGTGACCCTCAGCCTGGATTACGGCCAGATGGGCGTCGGCGGGGACGATTCCTGGGGCGCCCAGACGCACCCCCAGTACAAGCTGTTCCCGCGGGAATACGAGTACGCCTTCCGCCTTCGGCCCTTGGCGCCGGGGAAATAGGGCGGCCCGTTACTTCTTGACGATCTCGACGCGGCGGTTCTTGGCCCGCCCGTCCTCGCTGCGATTATCGGCGACCGGCTTTTCCTGCCCCCAGCCGATGGCGGAGAGGCGCGATGCGGCGACGCCGCCCTTGATCACGGCGGCCATGACCGCTTTGGCCCGCTGCTCGGAAAGCGTCTTATTGGCCGCGGGCGTGCCGACGTTATCGGTGTGGCCTTCGATGCTCAGTTTCAGGTCTTCGTGCCCGTTCAGGAGGGCGACGATCTGGGCCACGGTCCCCTGCGATTCGGGCTTGATCTCGGCCTTGCCGGTGTCGAAATTGATGTACAGGGCCATGAAGCCGTCCTTGCTCAGGGCCTCGAACATGGCATCGGCCGCCACCTCCTGGACCATCTCGCCGACTTCGAGAACGGTCAGGACGAAACTGTAGCCGTCGTTATAGACCTCGACCTTGAACCAGATCTCCTTGCCGTTCTTGGTCAGCTTGCCCGAAAGATAACTTTCGGCGTCCCACAGGATCGTCGCGCCGATGGCCTTGGCCGCATTGCCGTAATTGCGCCGGATCTGCAGGATGCTCGGCTGCGGGACGTTCTCCTGAAGGCGGTAGTTGACCTTAGTCATCTGGCCTTCGACCGTCTTGAACTCGTTATCCTTGATGTTGAATTCAACGGCGTCGAAAGCCACGCGGCATTCGGTGATGTAGAAGTTCTTCATTCGCGAGAAGAGCGGATGGTCCTTGCAGTTTTCGGCGTCCGTTTCCTGGGCCCGGACCAGCCCGGCGAAGCTGAGGAGCAAGGCCGTCATGAGGATCATCAATCCGGTCTTTTTGTTCATCTTGGGTTCCTCCTTATGAACGTCGGCTGATATCAAAACGACCGTGCGCCCCGCTTCGACCGTTCCCTCCCCGCGCCATGCCCGCAGCCGGCTCCGGCGGAGCGGCCCGGCGCACAAGACGCCCTCCTGTTACCGTTGCTCCCTTCCGGTCCTGGCGGGATTGGCAGGCGACGCTTTGCCCGGGACCCCGGCCTTCAACGCCGCTTACGGACACGCATTCGAAAAGGGCCCGGCCTCGGCAGGGGCATCGACCCCACTGTAGCGGGTTGTGGGTTACAGGGCACCGCTGGCTCCCCGTCTAGCACGGCCGAGGGTGGATTATACTACGGGGAGCAGTAAATATGTTACAGAATCCTTGTTACAGAATCCTTTGTCACAGAATCCTCACTGCTCCCCGAGTACTAGCCGGGCAACAAAGAAATCTGGAGTCAATTACTACGGGGAGCAGTAAATTTGTCACATAATCCTTGCTGCTCCCCGAGTACTAGCCGGACGGCAAAGACATCCGGGGTCAATAATATTCCGCCCGGCTTAGTATATTCTGCCCGGCTTAGCATCACGATTAGAAGCGGTAGGCCAAACCGCCGCGGAGGATCAGGCCGTCCCAGATTCCGGCTTCGCCCAGGAGCGAAAGCCCCTTGACGAGATCGATTTTGAGGCCGAAATCGAGCTGCAAAATGACGAACATCTTGGGGATCGTGAAATCAATGTCGCTGGACAGCGTGGCGAAGTCCTTGGTGACCGAGGCGGGCGGGATTTCTTCCTGGAGCGAGCCGAAGTGGTACGTCCCCGAGTACGAGTAGGAGAACGTGCCGTCGAGCGTGCCGAAGCCCAGACCCAGGCTGAAAAAGGGGCGGACGCGCCCGTGCCCGATCTCCCAGCGGAAACTGAAGTTGGTGGTGAAAAGAGGCGCCGTCTTCACCTCGGCCGTGGCCGCAGCGTCGGCGATCGTGCCGTTGGTGAAGATCTGCCGGGGGGTCCCCGAGAGCGAGAGCGACAGCGTCGTCGATTCGAGGGAAGCCCCGAAACTGAACGTCCCGGCCCAGCCGGCGTTGAAATAGCGCAACTCCAAGCCGTAATTGGCCCCGCTGGAAGTAATGGTGAGGTTGGGGGTGAATTGCGCTCCGATCAGGCCGGCATGGGAGGAGCGGAGCTTCTTGTCGATCTCGTTTTGGATTTCGTTGCCCAGCTTGTCGGTCAGCGATCCCTGGAAAATGGACAGGATCGGATTGACCGTCCAATACGCGTAATGGCCGCCGATCTCCCAATGCCCGCCCTGATCGGCGGGCGCCGCAGCGGCGGCCACGGCCGGCGAAACGACCGGGACGGCGTCCGGTTCGCGGACGGGCGGCTCGCGGCGGGGGACGGCCCGCGGCTGTTCCTCGACGGGCGGCGGGGCGGTCTCGGTCCGCAGAACGGGCTTGGCCGCGGTTTCCGTGCTTGGGGCCGGCTTGTCCCGGTCGCGCGCCTCCTGCTTCGCCTGTTGAAAAAGCCGGAAGAAGGCCTGGGGATAAAAACCGGCGGAGATGGCCTTGTTTGGATCGACATCGAGCGTCCGGCCGAGCCATTTCAGGGAATTCGCGTTGTCGCGCTGGTAAAAATAGCAGAGCGACAGCCCGAAATAGGCGGCCGAGAGATTGAGCCGGCTCGTCGACCGGCTCGAGGCTTCCAGATAAGTGCCGATGGCCAGGCTGTATTGTCCCTGCCGGTAATACCCATCGCCCTGGGCCAACAGCTTTTCCACGGCGTCTTCGTTCGTTTGCGGGACGGGCGCGGCCATGGCCTGCAGGCCGGCCATCAAGAGCAGGAGGATCGCCGCGGCGGGGATCCAACGGCGACCAAAAGGGGCGGGGATGTTCATGCGGATTTACTTTTCAGGCCGGCGCGGAAGCGCAACATCCCAATCATCCTAGCGGCCGGACGCCTCCTTGTCAATCATCATCCGCAAGGAGGCCGAGGTTAGGCGCGCGAGCGGGCCCGGCGGGCGCCGACGGGCCCGCGTTTGACAGGGGGGAAATCACCCCTTATATTGATATATCGATACGGAGGACCACCATGTATTTCGGTGACACGACGTTCTTTTTGTTGATTCCGGCCATCATCCTCGCCCTGTACGCCCAGGCCAGGGTGAAGGGCACCTATGCCCGTTACTCCAAGGTCATGGCCCAGTCCGGCATGACCGGCGCCGAAGCGGCACGCTCGCTTCTCAACACGGGCGGAGCGGGCGACGTAACCATCGAGCGGATCGAAGGCCGGTTGACCGACAATTACGACCCGCGAAAAAAGGCCCTCCGGCTGTCGGAAGGAGTCTTCGAGGGCCGCTCGCTGGCCGCGCTCGGCATCGCCGCCCACGAGACCGGCCATGCCCTCCAGCACCATAACCACTACGCGCCGCTCCAATTCCGGAACGGTTTCTTCCCCGTCGCCAATCTCGGCTCAACCCTGGCCTTTCCCCTGTTCTTCATCGGCCTGCTGACGAGCAGCCGCGGCCCCAGCATTTTGATGGACGTCGGGATCCTGCTGTTCGCCGGCGCCGTGCTCTTCAGCGTCGTGACCCTGCCGGTCGAGTTCAACGCCTCAAAGCGGGCCGTCCAAATTCTCCAGACGCAGGGCCTGATGAATTCGCAAGAGCTCGGCGGTGCCCGCAAGGTTCTGTCGGCGGCCGCGCTGACCTATGTCGCGGCCACGACCATGGCCATCCTTCAGCTTGTGCGGCTGCTCCTCATCCGGAATTCGCGCGACTGAGCGCGATCGCTATTTCGTCTTCCAGACCAGCCCATTGATCACGGCGAAAAAGACTGAGAAAGTGATGAGGTCCCCATGAAATCCCCGTCCCTGCGCGCCGCCGGCGTCCTCGTTCTGGCCGCCGCCCTGGCCATTCCCGCCGCCTCCCAGACGAGGTCGTTCACTCTCGGCTCCTCCGATTTTCTTCTGGACGGCAAGCCCTATCAAATTCTGGCCGGGGAGCTCCATTTTCAGCGCATCCCCCGCGAATATTGGAAGGACCGCCTGCTCAAAGCGCGGGCCATGGGTCTCAACACGATCTGCACCTATGTGTTTTGGAACCTCCTCGAGCCCGAGCCCGGAAAATGGAATTTTTCGGGCAACAACGATGTGGCTTCGTTCATCAGGACGGCTCAGGAGGCGGGCCTTTGGGTGATCGTCCGCCCCGGCCCCTATGCTTGCGCGGAATGGGATTTCGGCGGACTGCCGATCTGGCTCCTGCGGACGCCGGACATCAAAATCCGATGCCTGGACCCGCGCTACATGGCGGCCTGCGCATCCTATATAAGGAAAATGGCCGATCTGTTGCGGCCCCTGCAGATCCAAAAGGGCGGCCCTGTGCTGATGATCCAGATCGAAAACGAGTACGGCAGCTACGGCAACGATCAAGGCTACATGCCGGCCCTGGAATCGATGTGGCGAAAAGGCGGCATTGAAGTCCCGTTTTACACGGCCGACGGGGCGACTCCTTCTATGCTCGAAGCCGGATCGCTTCTGGGCTGCGCCATCGGCCTCGATCCGGGCGTGAATGAGAAGGAATTCGACGTGGCCGCCCGGCTCGGCCGCAACGTTCCCGTTTTCTGCAGTGAGCTCTACCCCGGCTGGCTGACCCACTGGGGAGAAAAATGGGCCCGGACGCCGGCCTCGGAGGTCCTCAAGGACCTCCGCTGGCTGCTCGAAAACAGGAAATCGTTCAATCTGTACGTGTTTCACGGCGGAACGAATTTCAGCTTCTGGGCCGGCGCCAATATGGGCGACGCCTATCAGCCGGACGTGACGAGCTATGACTATGACGCACCCTTGAACGAGATGGGCCAACCCACGCCCAAATATTTCGCCATCCGCGACTTGCTGGCGAAATATCAGCCGGGCGGGGCCAAGCTCCCGGATCCTCCCAAGCCGCTGCCCGCCATCGAGATCCCGGCCATCGCTTTCAAGGACAGCGCCCCGCTCTTCGAGAATCTGCCCGCCGCGGTCCGGGAACCCCAGCCCAAGCCGATGGAATATCTCGGCCAAAACCAGGGTTTCATCCTGTACCGGACGGCGTTCCGGGGGCATTACGCCGGCAAGCTTAAGATCTGGGAGCTCCATGATTACGCCAACATCCATGTCGACGAAAAGCTGATTGGAACGCTGAGCCGGGCCAGAAAGGAAGACACGATCGAGATCCCCAAATCCGACTCCCCGGCCAAGACGCTCGATATCCTGGTCGAAGGCATGGGCCACATCAATTTCAGCCAGCACATGATCGATCGCAAGGGCATCACCGACCGCGTGACGCTCAACGGGATGACCCTGATGAATTGGATAATTTTTCCGTTGCCCATGGACGCGAAATTCCTGGGCGGCCTCAAATTCGGGCCCATCGGCGAGGCCGCCCGGCCGGAGACGTTCTTTCGCGGCTCGTTCGACCTGGCCGAGCTCGGCGACACGTATCTGGACATGAGCGGCTGGAAAAAAGGCGTCGTCTGGGTCAACGGCCATAACCTTGGGCGCTTCTGGGATATCGGCCCGCAGAAGCGGCTCTTTTGTCCGGCTCCGTATTTAAAGAAAGGGCGAAACGAGATCATCGTCTTCGATCTGCACAGGACCGTCCCAGCCGAAATCCGGGGCTTCCAATCACTGGAATGATCGAGGATTCGCGGATGTTCGGCCAGGCGCCATACCTGCCGAACGTCAAAGCGAGTCGCAGGAGTTTATAATCTCTCGTTCGGCGCAGAAGCGCGTTCCGTCTAAAGGGCTATTCACTGTCGCCCGTATGACTTGTTCTTTTTTTTGATTAGACGGAACAGAACTCAGCTTCCCTCAGGATTTGCGGGTTATTTCAGAGGTCTGAGACCGGTCTGGCTCCGGACTATGTTGACGTCCTGGACAAATTTGTTTTGATCCATGTGATAGCGGAGGCTAAGACTACGGTACGTATCTTCGACGTCGCCGTACATTCGGCCCGAGATCCCGGCGGCAATCCTGGCGCATTCACGATGCATAACGGGAAGATGTTCGTAGCAGCCGTTCTTGATTTCTGAAGCAGTCGCTTTCAAAAAAGCACAAAGGCTTTCCACCTGCAGCGCGGCCGCGGATAAATTTTTATGATAACAGGAGAGGGTGTGGCACTCGTCGCTCGTATCCTTAAAAGTTTCCGGAAACCAAACGGCGCGGCCTCGTTTTCGGGCGTAAACGACGTGACCTTGCGGCGTGCCGAGCTTCAGGGGAAGCAAAACTTTTGAATCAAGCGCTGGGGGTGGAACCGTCCCCCACGAACGGATCAGGGCCTGGTTCCACGTCGTGATGGCTTCAAGGAGTCGGTGGATCTCGCCGCCCTGGACAGGAAGGCCCGAAGGGATTTCCCCTGAACCCTGAATGACAGTGAAAACGGAAAACGGCTCGTTAGCGCGGATCGAACCCCGAGACGCTCCGGCTCCCAAAGCGGATTCGCGCAGACGGGTCAGGCACTTCTCGGCGAGAGCATAAGCGCCCAATTGTTGGTCCTTCCCATTAAGCCAGCGTATGTTATAGGTAAGAGTCCGGGATTTCAAAGCCAGTGGGATTACATCTTCTAAAGCCATTTGGTTCTTGGTTTCCAAATTGAGGATCCAAGCGAATCCGAAAGGATAGAAGAAGCCTGCATGAGTGACCAAGCCGTCGAACCAGGAAGGCGTGATTTTCAGGGGGAGTGAGATCCGAAAAGGGATCAGGAATTTCCAGAAAGCTTGACCGTCCAGGTCCTCGAGGGAGCGTTTTTCAAGATAATACTGCCAGAAATGGTGCCCGGTCGGCGCTTTCCAGGGCTGAGTGAGACCGCCCGCCGCAGGCTCTTGTTTTTGGATCCTGTCAAACTCCTCCGCATAGAGATCCCGGTTTCCAAGTAACCCTTTGGGAACTTGAGGAGGCTCGGGATTTCCCAAAAGGCCGAGATTCGATTCAACCCAGATCAGAGATAAACGCATTTTTTCTATTTTGATATTTGGCGCCACTTGACTTCTCCTTCCCCTCAATTTAGATTATTGTTGACTGTTGGCAGATTGAGGCTTCTGTCGAAGCTTTTCCTGCAAAGGAATCAACCTCCAACCGGGCAGTTCTAAGAGAACTGCCCAAAAACTCTTTCTTTTTTCTCGTCTTAAATTGCATAGGGCCGAATTCATTCCGTCGTCACGACAACCATGCAGTCTTTGCTTGGGCCGATTTTATAATCCGGACTTTTGACTTCGCTGAGGGACGATATTTCCGTCGATTCTTCAGACGCTTTCTTCCATATGACAATGGCGATATCGCTCCTCAACGCCGTTTTGAGGAGTTTTGCCAGCCGCTTGGCGTCTCCTTTCAGCTTAAGTTCCTCATCGACTTGTCCTTTTAATTCGGCCGGAGCTTCCCGCTTCCAGATGACTTCGATCCCGGGGCCGACCCATAGAGTATCGCTGTCGGACGTCTCGGGTTTCATTTTCTGAAGCGCGAAGGCTTCGACGGATTTTCCGCCTTCTGTAACGGTCACCGTTTCCCGGAAAACGTTCAAGCCCTGACGGGAGAGCTTTTCGATGACGGCAACGGGGCTGTCCTTGGCGGAGGGGGTGCGCCGGAGGATGTAGCGCCTTCGGCCGCCCGCAAGGGCGAGGTATCCGCCGAAGCCGACGATGAGAACCGAAAGGAACCATAGATAAACGAAATCCACGAGTCCGTAAGCCGTCAGGATGCCGGGCTGATAAAACCGGTATCCCATAATGACCAGCATGGAAATCGTAACGGCGATCACCCAGAATTGAGCGGACTTTGGATCTTGAGCGCTATCCGGCAGGAAGTCTCCTTTATCTTTTTTCAGTTTCAGGAGTCCCCATTTCCAAAGAAGTCCCCAAGTGATGAGGGCAAGAATACCTGGAATCAAGAGAAAAGACGGCACGGACAAAATTTTTAGAATCACGGCTTCGCCGAGCACGCCGACATCGACAATTTGGGTCAAGACCGCGTTCCTGGTCAGTACATGTCCGGACGTTCCAAACGCCATTTGTATCGTAAACGCGACAACATGTTTTCCGGGCTGAACCCGTTTTTGTGCTTCAACTTCGATCGGAATGATCCGGGACTCGAACGGCGGGATCAACCTTAATTTTTCCGAGCTTTTATCCAACGGAGGTATTTCAAATCGAATGAAATCCGGGCCCTCGGCGAGGACTCGTTGGATTACGATCGACTGATCGATTTTGTTGGTGACAATCAGAAATATCTTTCCCGGATGCTGCTGGTCTAAAGTTCCGAGGGCGGTTTCGAGCTTGACATTCGCGACATCGGCCGTTGAGGACCGAGTCATCGACAGAACGGTATAGGCGGAACCGGGATAAGTTTTTTGGGGCCCTCCTAACGGCCCGTAATACGCCAGAAATATTACGGTTTCCGATGTCGATGTCTCATCTTCGGCAGGGAGGGTTTTTAGAATCCAGATTCGCTGCTCGCCGGGGAAAAGCGTCAGATTCTGAGGAAGCGGAGGATCGATGTCAAGCCGGAGATTCCTCTCGTTGTAAATCGGGCTGATGGCGATGCCGTGGAGCGGCTTATCGCCCGTATTTCGGATGAGAAGAAGCGATTGGACGGGTCCGCCTCCGAGAGGGAGGTCGATGGAGGCGGGAACCAGAGTCATTTTTAGAGGATTTATTTCCTCCGGAGCATTCTCGGCACGCGGCTCAGGGAACGAGGCTGCGGCGGCGATCGAGGCCGGAATAACGAAAAAACACAGGATGATCAGGATCACTAAAAAATTCTGAGATTTTCGGCAATCCCAGGGATAGCCCGGCTTCAAACGGCCGGACCGTCGGCCGATACGCTTTTTGGGGTGCTGAAGTTCGGGCATTCGATATCCTCCTCGCTTGATTCTTGCTGGCTTCCATACTCTATATATTCCAGGGGGAACATAGTAAAGGCCCTTGCCATTTTGGCCCTCCTCGTAGAAGTTTTTGTTGAGCTTATCCCCTCGCAAGTCCCCCGGTCAGGAACGGAATAGATCCAGGTGAGGGGCATAAAAAATTGATTTTTCGCTCGGTGCGAGTTACGCTCCCATTAAGGGTGGAATCGCCCCTCCCCATTATAAAAAGAAGTTAATCCCGGGCGCGGATAAAGTCAAGAACAAGAAATTTGTGTCGAATTTGACTTCCCCCCAAGCGCGTGATATTTAAAACATCTTCGATTTTTGCCCTCGTGGAGGTGTTCATGTCCCGCTTCCGGAAATCCGTCTTCCTGGCGATCGCCATCCTTATCACGGCCGCCGCCCTGCCCGCCCAGACCCCGCCCGAAAAATTCCTGGGCTTTAAAGTCGGCGCGGACACCAAGCTGGCCGATTACAATCAGATCAAGGCCTATTTCGAATTACTGGCCAAAGAATCGCCGCGCCTCAAGCTCCTGACGATTGGCGAAAGCACCATGAAGAAGCCGATCATCATGGCCGTGATCTCCTCGGAAGAAAACCTGGCCAAGCTCGACCGTTATCGCGAAATCCTCAAGAAGCTGCGCGATCCGCGAACGCTTTCGGCCGACGAGGCCGCCCGCCTGGCCAAGGAAGGCAAGGCCATCGTCCTGATCACCTGCAGTCTCCACTCGAGCGAGATCGGCGCCTCCCAGATGTCCATGGAGTTGGCCTATGATCTCGTCACGGGAAAAACGCCCTACGACGTCAAGAAAATCTTGAACGACGCCATCCTCCTGCTCTGCCCCACCCATAATCCCGACGGCGAGCAGATGGTCGTCGACTGGTACAAGAAATACGTCGGCACCAAGTATGAGGGCGGCAACATGCCGTACTTGTATCATTACTATGCCGGCCACGACGACAATCGCGACTGGTACATGTTCAACCTGGCCGAGACGCGGGCCGTCACCAAGGTCCTCTACCACGACTGGCTGCCGCTCGTGCACCTCGACCAGCACCAGCAGGGCTCCAACGGCGCCCGGATCTTCATCCCGCCGCTCATGGACCCGCCCCTGCCCAACATCCATCCCCTCGTCTGGCGGACGGCCAACCTGATGGGGACGTCCATGGCCTATGACCTCCAGCAGAACGGCAAGAGCGGAGTCGTCAACGGCCGCAGCTACACCGGCTGGTACATCGGCGCCTGCGACGACACGCCCTGGCTGCACAACTCCATCGGCCTGCTGAGCGAAGCGGCCTCCGTCCGGCTGGCCACGCCGATCTACATCGAACCGACCGAGATCCCCAAATCCTACGCCGACAAAACGATGGATTTCGTCGATCCCTGGCCGGGCGGCTGGTGGCGCCTGCGCGACATCGTCGATTACGAGATCATCATCTCCAAGAGCCTGATCAAGGCCGCGGCCCTGCACAAGGAGGACCTGCTCTTCAACTATTATCGGATGTGCAAGGACGCGATTGAAAAGACCGAGAAAAATCAGCCCTACGCCTTCGTCATTCCGGCCAAACAGCACGACTATCCGACCATGCTCAAGATGCTCGAGGTCCTGCAGATGGGTGGCGTCGAGATCCACCAGGCCAAGGCCGAGTTCGTAGCCGAGGGGAAATACTTCCCGGCCGGGTCGTTCGTGGTCAAGATGGCCCAGCCCTACAAGGCCTTCGCCTGGACGATGCTGGAGAAGCAAAAATACCCCGACCTGCGGCAATACCCCGGCGGCCCCCCTCAGCCGCCCTACGACAACGCCGGCTGGACGCTGCCGATCCAGATGGGCGTGGCCTGCGAATCGATCCAAGATCCATTCGAGGCCAAGCTCGACAAAATCGTGAAAGTGCCCTACCCGCCGGTCCCGGCCGGCCAGGGCGGGGCCGATTACGTCGTGCTCGGTTCGCAGGTCAATGCCTCCTACCCCGTCGTCTTCGCCCTGCTCAAGGACGCCAAGGCCGAGGCCTGGCGGACGAAAAGCAAAATCATCCGCAAGGGTTTCGATATTCCCGCCGGAAGTTTCATCGTCAAGAACTCCGCCGAGGTCAAAAAGGCCCTACCCGGCCTGTTGGAGAAGCAGCACCTGGCGGTCATCGATCTGGATGCCATCGAAGATATCGCCAAGGCCCCCCTCAAATTCCACCGTGTAGCGCTCTATCAGTCCTGGCGCGGCAACATGGACGAGGGCTGGACGCGCTACATGTTCGACGACCTGGGCATCCCCTACACGACCATCCGCAACGATTATTTCAAAGGGCTCAAAGAAAAGAAGGCCGAGATCAAGACCGATTACGACGTCCTCGTCTTCGCCGACGAGAACGGGACAACAATCAAGTCCGGCCAGCGGGCCGGGTTCGGCGGTCCCGGCGGCATGGGCCCCGGCGGGACGGTTGCCGGCGGCACCCAGGCGACGCGGCCCCCGGTCTCGACCACGCCGCCCGAATACGAGGGCGGCATCGGTCAGGACGGGGTGGACGCCCTGCGGACGTTCGTCGAGAAGGGCGGCGTCGTCGTTCTCCTCAACCAGGCCTGCACCCTGGCTTTCAGCGAATTCGATGTCCCCGTCCGCAACGCCCTGCAGAACGTGGATCGGACGAAATTCTTCTGCCCCACCTCGATCCTGAAAATCCTCGTCGACAACGAAACGCCCATCGGCTACGGAATGCCGAAGGAAGCGGGGGCCATGTTCGTCAACAGCCTGGCTTTCGACACGTCCTCTCCCGGCTTCGATTGGGGTCGCAAAGTCGTCGCCTCGTATCCGGAGGACGAGATCCTACAGAGCGGCTGGCTTCTGGGCGAAGACGTCCTGGCCCGCAAAGCGGTGGTCGTGGACACCAAGTACAAGGACGGCCGGATCATCCTGATCGGGATCCGCTGCCAGAACCGGGCCCAATCGCACGGCACGTACAAGTTCCTGCTGAACGGGCTGATGTATCCGGAAAGCAAGTAACCGGGTTCGCCGAGAGTTCCCGAGGGGCGGCCTGCGGGCCGCCCCTTTTTTTCGGTTGCCGGGCGGCTTCAGACGGCCCGCTCGGCCTTGGTCAGCCTCCAACAGTCGCCGCAGATAGGCTCGTGATCGCGGCCGCGCTTGTGAAAGAAACGGCCGCATCGCGGGCATTCGATCATGTCATCAACCGGGGGTTTCGCCTCGAGCGGCGCTTTGGTTTTGAAGAACGAGGACAGCGACAAGTGTGCCATGGGCCCTCCCTAGCCGTTCCTTTCCGTTATGGCTGGATTATAGCACCTCCGGGATCGTCAAGCGAGCCGGGGTCGAGTCCTAATAATGCCATCCATTGGAATTATTAGGGCGCGACCCCATTCGTTAAAAATCAGTGATGATGGCCTTGATGAGCGAGGTCAGGGCCTCCAGGTCCTTGCGCTCGATTTTCTCGATGAACGAATGGGCGTACGTCCCGGGCCAGGACAGGGGGATGTCCACGGCCCCGCCGGCGATGAAGACCGACCCGTCGTTTCCGCCCCGCGAGTTGCCGACTTGGACCGGGATCGTCCGGGCCGCCGCCAGCTTGAGGACTTTGTTGAGCTCGGCTTTGGGAACGAAGCTGCTGCTGTCGAGGGCCCGCAGGACGGCCCCGAAACCCAGCTTGGCGCCGGCGAACCGCGGATTTTCCAGCGGCGAATCCGAGGACACGAAGGTGTCGATGGCGAAGACATAATCGGGCTTGAGCACCTTGGCCATGGCCGCCGCGCCGTTGAGGCCGATTTCCTCCTCGACGCTCCAGGCGCAGGTGACGGTCCGGCCTTTGAGTTGGGCCCAGTCCGTCTGCAGGACGGCGGCCAGGAGCGCGGCGCAGCCGGCCCGGTCGTCTGCGGCACGGACGGCGGCAACGCCGGGGCCGAGGTCGACCAGGTGTTTCTTGAAGATGACGGGGTTGCCTTCGGCCACGCCCAGAGCGCGGGCCTCCGCCTCGCTGCCCGCCCCGATGTCCATTTCGTAGGTTTCGGGGTTGTAGGGCTGGGGTTTAGGCGCATCGTAATCGGGCCGCGGCATCATGACGCCTTCGACCGGGCCCTTGGCCGTGTGGATGACGAACGGCCGGGCCTCGCAGGCCTGAAGTAGGAAACCGGGCCGGCCTTTGAGCCGAACAACGCCCTGGAGCGTGATCTTATCGACGGTGAAGCCGAGCTCGTCGGCGTGGGCGACAAACAGGATGTGCGGGCGGCCGGCGCCCGCGGTGAACCAGAGGTCGTTCTTGGCGTCGCGCTGCACCTTGAGCGACTTGGGAAGGGCGGCCTGGATGAAGTCCATCACTTTCGCTTCCTGGCCGGAAATCCCGGGAATCATGACGATCTGCCGGAAAAGGTCCCAGTCGGAGAAAGGGTTTTGGGCCGGGGCGGCGGCCGCTCCGGCCAACAGGAGGATCAGGATCATGGGGAATGAACGGCGGAGGTTCATTTCAGCCTCCCTTCCTTGACGATTTCCATGATCAGGTCGGCCAGGGTCTGGACGTCCTTGAGGGCGACGATTTCGGAGGGCGTCCCGGCGTAGCGGACCGGAAGTCCTAGAATGAGGGCGTCGCCGCCGTCAACGACAAACGGCGCCAAGAGGGGCGATTCCGCGCCCGTCCGATATTGGAGCGGGATTTTCTTTTCCAGCGCCGCCGCCTCGACGGCCTCGCGGACTTTGGAGGGCGCTTCCTTGGCCTGGGCCACGACGATGCCCTTGCCGAGCAGCGGGCTGTTCGGGCCCCGGTCGGCGGCGACGGTGGCCAGTACGATCGCCGTCTTCGCCCCGAGTTTGGCTTTGGCCCGGGTCATACCAAGCGAAGCGCGGGTACCGCGGGCCGGAAACCGCGCTTGGGCCGGCCAGACGAGATCGGCGGCCGAAGTTTTGTCCTTGGCCAGCTCCTGGGCCGCCGCGACCAGAGCGGCGCAAACCGCTTTTTGGCCGAGGGCCGGGCCGGACCATTGCTCATTCGCCAGCGGCGTCAGGTCCGGCCAGAAGGTCACCGGGTCGAGAATCTCGATGCCCTTGGCTTTCGCTTCGGCCTCCGTCCGGACGCCCAGGTCGACGAAAACGAGGTCGAGCGTCAAATCCTTGGCCAGCTGGTCTCTCCGCTCGCGCGTCAGGAGATGCATGGCCGGCTGGGACACGACTCCATACGCCGGGTTCGTCTTGGTCATGATAACTACCGGATGACCGAGCAGGAAGGAGTCGTAAACGGTCGACGGAAGCGGGGTGGCGCGGTCGAGCCTCAAATAGCCGGCCGGGGTGAAGCCGCTGACGACATAGCCGAATTCGTCCAGGCCCGCCAGGATCGCCGGGCCGCTCGCGGCGGCTCCCAGCTTGAGATAGACGCCGCCCAGGTTGTCGGCGGACAGGGCCGCAGTTTTGGGCAGAAAGCCGGCGATCTTGGCCGCCAGAAACTGCTCGTTGCCCGTGGCGGATGGAATGGGAAAGAGGTCCTTGATCAGCCCTTTCACGTCGGCCGCCGCGCCTAGGGAGGCGAGGGCGACGATCAGGGCGGCGATCCGGGCAAGCCGGCAAATCCCAGAGTTCATGGCCACCTCCTCAACAAATTCAAGCCGGGGTTGCGTCAGCCCTGCAGCAGCTTGACGGCCGCTTCGAT
>Ga0315279_10002327_pt1 | contig 28847 bp, 16 predicted proteins | sample YL17G06_20_MG_FD_203694 | JGI IMG/M metagenome (GOLD analysis project Ga0315279, IMG submission 203694) | Sediment microbial communities from Yellowstone Lake, YNP, Wyoming, USA - YL17G06_20 | ecosystem: Environmental > Aquatic > Freshwater > Lake > Sediment | place: USA: Wyoming | collected... | reverse complement strand
CGCAAAGCATCTTCCAATTTATTTATTTTCAATGCATTAAATTTCTTTGCCGGTGAAATTTATTCATTTTATTGAATCCTATCCATTTTTTTGGATTCAGGCCTTCCCTTGACAATGTCCTCCTCCCTTCATCGATCTTCGAGGCCCGATGCCGCCCGCGGACTCGAATCAACGCGATTTTTCCCGATAAACATCAAGTTCGTAAATCGACCAATGGTAGGTGGGATCCGCTCTGGTTTGCGTGATCCTGATATAGCGCGCGGTCTGAGCCGGAAAGGTGATGGTGGTGATTCCCAATTGCCCCGATCCCGTGGCGATGGGGCTTCCCCAGTCGACGCCATCCCGCGAAACGGAAACGGAATAGGTGTTGGGAGAATCCCACAAAGCCCAGGTATTGTCGAGAACGATTTTGTAAAACGTCTCGTCCCGTGTCATATCGATTTGGAACCATTGTCCGGCGTATTGTGTTTTCGTCATGTCGCGCCAGCCGGTCCAATGATCGCCGTCGATGGCGTTGGCGGCCGCGACATCGATCGGGATTTTGGCTCCGCTGAAAAGAAACGTTCCGTCTTCGACCGAGGACGAAGCGATCCAGGATTTCTTTTCGAGCGGAATATCGTCCGCCGGCGGCGGCAGCGGCGGCTTGGGGGAGCTGATCGGCAGCGTGCCCAAGCCGATGAAAGTCCATGTCCCCGGGTTCGCCTTGAACTTGATATAGGCGTCGTCCTCTCCGTTCCAGGAGATGCCTTTCACTCCGCCGCGATAGGCTCCGTTCCAAACGGTCGTCCCGTTGACCTTGATGGCATTGAGCTTCAAAAACGAGCTCTTGGGAATGCCGACGATGGCTTGGGTGTTGGGGGGCGAAATCAAATTCAAAGAATATTCCGTGGCCGTTTTTTTCAGATTGACCGTGACCTTGCCCTTGATAGAAGGAACGACGACCTTGATCGCGGTCAAAAACGCCTCCTTGGGTAACACATGGTACGTACTCCACCCGGGAGACTCCGGGGAAATGCCCGCGATGGATTGGGAGAGATTGAGGACAGGGGGATTCCAGCCGTGATTGAGCGATGAGGCGGCGTCGAAGGCATTGAGGCGAGTCGCCCACCACCGGTCGTAATGTTCCCACAGGGTCGTGAAACTGCACAGGATCATGGTTTTATATCGATTGGACATGCGGAGCAAGGCGTAGTCCTGTTTTCCCATGGTGCACAGGGCCTCGAAGACCCACCGGTCGAAAAAGCAGCTGGCATTCGTCATTTTCGTCAGGACGTTGTCGTAGATCGCGGCCCATTTGGATCTGTCCGCCAGTCCGGCGTTGACCGCCATGGCATTCGCCCGATCGTCCGGCGTGGAGACATTCGCCGACATATAGCCATCCCCTTTCCAATATTTGTCGTCGAACGTGCTTTGGATGGCCTCGAGCCTAGCCTCGATGACCGGGATATCCGCCTCATGCCCGGTCACCTCGGCCATCTTCTTCAAGGTTTTCAGGTCAATGTAAAAGAAGCAGGTCTCGATGACGGGGATATCCTTGACTTCCTTTCCCCAATCGAACCATTGCCGGGGATTGCCGAATTGATAGGTTTCCAGAAGAAAGGTCTTGGTCGAGTCATAGACGGCCTTGATGGATTCCAGATCGCCGGTGTGCAGATAATAGAACCACAGGCCGTATTCGCCGAGAAATTCCAGGTGTTGACCCGGATAGAACTTGGGTTGGAGTTTCCTCAGCACGAGTTCTTTGCCCAGCCGATGGGAGGCCGTATCGAAAGCATAAAAGCACTGGTTCAGTTCAGGCGTCCCATCGCCCCAGAACCCGACCCTTTCCCGGTCGGGACAGTCGTAGAAATGGTCTCTCATACAGACATAGACGGTCCTGGCCGCTTTTTGCCAAAGGATATTGTAATCGTTGTCGTTGCACTCGAACGAGCCGGCCAACGTCGTGTCGTATCCCGTTTCCCGGTACTTGACGGCCTTCACCGTCACGCCGGCAGGAATGGTATAGATAGCGCCCTCCCCGCTGACCCAATTTTTCGCTTCGTACGTTTGTTCGCCCGAAACGGTCGTATATGTCTCCGTGGGCGTCAGATAGAGGACGAGCGGATTGCTGGAGTTGAAGCGGATCACTTGGCCCGCAGGGGCTTCAAGCTGAATCCAGGGTTGAAAATGGCAGTTATAGGGCATGCGACAGACAAGCTTCCAGGCCGTATTCTCAGAATGCGGCAGGTCCTTGGAGAGGCCGATATAATTTTTCAATCCATAATCCTTCAAGCCTGTAAATGCCTCCATGGAGGCTTGGCCCGCCTGCCTCAGAGACGGACGTGGATCGGTCGACGGAATCAGGGCTGGATCCATCGGCCAAGCGGCTGCGACGAGAACGATGAATGCGGCGAACCATTTTTTCATGAGGAATCCTCTCTCTTCCGGCGAATCGGCCCGCGGCTGCTCCCATCAGGGGACAAACCATATCGATGACAGCGAGGCGCATTCGTGATCATTGGTTTAGAGTGCCTGAAAAGCCATCGATTTGACAACTCCGGGACGAGTTCCTCCCTGATTATCGCCCGCCGGGCGGCAGGTTGGTCTTGAGGTACGATGTCAGAAGATTGTAGAGATGCATCGTCGTCCCCCGCCCTTCAGAGATGCCGTGGGACCGGTTCGGATACGACATCATCGTGAAGGGCTTTCCGTTGGCGATGAGCTCGTTGACGAGCATCTCAAAGCTCTGATAATGGACATTGTCGTCGCCCGTCCCATGGACAATGAGGAGGTTGCCTTTCAGGTTCTTGGCGAAGTTGATGGGCGAACCGTTCTTGTATCCATCCTCATTGTCCTGGGGAAGGCCCATGAACCGCTCCTGATAGATCGTATCGTAGAGCTTCTGATCGGAGACGAAGGCCACGGCCATGCCGGTCTTATAGAGGTCCGGATAGCGGAAGATCGCATTGAGGGTCATCTGTCCGCCTCCGCTCCAACCCCAGGATCCGACCCGTTCGGCGTCGATGAAGGACCAGGAGGCGATGGCCGCCCGGGCCGCCGCGGCCTGATCGGCCGAGGCCAGGATGCCGATCTGACGGTAGACGCTCTTCCGCCAAGCGCGGCCGCGCGGGGCGGGCGTACCGCGGTTGTCGAAACTGGCGACGACATAGCCTTGCTGAGCGAGCATCAGGTGCCAGAGATAGCCGTTTCCTCCCCAGTTATCCTGCACGGTCTGTCCGGCAGGTTCGCCGTAGACATAAATGAGGAGAGGATACTTCTTCGACGGATCAAAGCCGGGCGGGAGGATACGCCAGGAGTCCACTTTGATCCCGTCGCCGATGTCGAGCTTCGTGTATTCAGCGCGGTTCCGACGGAGGGCCTCGACCTTCGCCCGCAGGTCGGCATTAGCCGCCAGCGTCCGGACAACCTCGCCTCGGGGCAGGCGGACGAGCTCGGTCACGGGCGGTGTGTCGAGCGTCGAATACATGTGGAACGCCCAACGGGCCGAGGGCGAGATGTCATAGCGGTGAACACCTGTCTGGACGGGGGGCCCGACGCGATCCGGTTTCCCCCGGCCGTCCATGCGGACGCGGTACTCGAACCGCTTCGTCGCGTCCTCGGGCGAGGCCGTGACGTAGAGCAGACCGTTTTTCTCGTCGACGGCATTGACGCTCATGACGTCATAGTCTCCCGGCGTCATGAGCCGGACCTCTTTTCCGTCCCGGGAAACGTAGTAGGCGTGGCTCCAACCGTCGCGTTCGCTCAGCCAGAACAGGCCTTTCCCCCCGGCTAGCCAGACGAAATCGGTCATGGGTTCGAGCCAGGCCTCGTCCTTATCGACGAAAATCGTCCGGACATCCCCCGTGACAGCGTCGCCCAGGGTGACATTGTTCGTGTTCTGAAGCCGGTTGAGCTGCTGGAAGATAACCTCCTTGGAATTGCCGGCCCAGTCGAGGACCGGGATATAAAAATCCCGAGGATTTCCCGGGGCCTTCATCCAGACGGGGTTTCCTCCTGCGACCGGGACGACGCCTACCTGGACGGCCGAGTTCATCTGGCCCGCTTTGGGGTGTTTGAAGGCGATGGTCTTGGGATAAAGAGAATCCGTATTGTTGATCATCGTGAAAACGGGAACGCCGTGCGTGTCGAACTTCCAGAAGGCGATGGACCGGCTGTCCGGGCTCCAGCGGAACCCGTCGCGGATGCCGAACTCCTCCTCGTTGACCCAGTCCGACGTCCCGTTAATGACGTCCTCCCCCCCGTCGAAGGTCAACTGCCTGACTGCTCCTCCGGCCAGGTCCTCGACGTAGATGTTGTTCTTCACCACGTAAGCGGCCAGGCGGCCGTCGGGCGAAAGCTTGGCGAACATGAGGGTCGACGGCTCGAAGCCCGGGCCCAGCTTGCGGAGCTTCCCGGAGGCCAGATCGTAGGTCCAGAAATCGCCGCGCGTGTTCTGCCGCCAGACGCGCTTGGAGTTGGTGAAGACGATCAGGACCTTGCCGTCCGGAGACCAGGCATAGTCCTCGATGGATAGCGGGGCGGAAGCGCCCGGCGGCACCAGCCTGGCCGCCGAAACGAGGACCTCACGCCGGCCCGTTTCGGCCCGATAGAGAACCAGGTCGCGGCCGCCCGGGACATCGGCGTTCCGCTCTACGGTCGTGTAGGACTCCCCGTCCCGCATCCAGCGGGCCGGGCCGAAACGCTCGGCGGCGAACTCGCGGGAGCCGTAGATTCGTTCGAGGGTGAGGAGGCCCGAGTCGGCGGGCTTGTCCTGAGCCCCTGACAATCCGGAAAAGAGGAAAAGGGCAAAGGCGAGGAGTCCGGAAATCTTATTTTTTCTCATGCGATTGTCCTCCTTGTCCTGTTCGAAATTCAAAAATGAAGCCATGTTTCAAGAGGGTCCCGGGATCAAGATCCATCCCCCGCCCTCATTTCTGAAAGACGGCGATCTCGGCCAGACCCGCGTTCCGCGTTTCCTTGGACACCGTGTCCACTGCGAACGCGATCCAGGAGACCTGTTTCGCCGGAAATGCGACCTCCCTTGCCGATTTGGCGTCGTTCGGGAGCTCGCCCACCTTGACGGCGCTCCCATCGCTGAATAAGAGCACGCCTGAGGTAATGTGATCTTTCAGGTTCGGCAGGTCGAACAGCCAGACGCGACGAACGGTTTGAGGGGAATCCCAACTGAGGCGGAGCATGGCGGTCTCTCGCTCTCCGAGACTCACCCACGCATGGGAGTTGGTCTGGTCTTTGAGATCGACGATGCCGTCCACGGCTGCTTCCCCGAAGTATTGGATCAATTCGGTGAAGGGTTTGTTCTTCTTGTGGACCGAGGAAACGTTGATCCTGGCCCGGAGGGCGATGTTGGCTTCGCTCTTGAGCGGGTCAGCCGACAGCCTATCCCGGGTCTCCGCGAGGGATGCCGCCGCGTCCAGCAGCTTGATCTCCTGAAGCGTCCAGGCATAGCGGCTCCCGATGGGATCGGCCACAGCCCGGTTGCCGAAATAGCTCTTGTGGAAGTTCGCCGAATAGCTGAGCCAGGCGCTCCGGCCGTCGGCGCTGATGAACTTCGATGGGAACGTTAGAAAATAGCCCTGACGCCCGAATCTTTTCATGAACGTGATGATGCGATAGGGGCCGGTGATGTCGTCGGCCTCCAGGAGATAGGAATTCATGTCTTCGACGCCCGGCCAGCCGTCGGTGACGCACATTAAATATTTTTTGAGGGGCTCGTCATAGGTGATGGTTGTGCAGCCCATCCGGTGGCGCCAGGCGACAAGCGGCTTGATGTCCGCAAACTTCCGCGACCAGATGGGCCGTCCCTCCGCGCCGCGGCCCGCGTAGAACTCGTAGGCCGTGACGTCGTTGATGGTCTCGGGACTCGGAGTCACGCGGGCCAGGTAGGCGGCGTCGCCGGCAATCCAGCTGTTGCCCGCGATCCGCGGCGCCGGGTCGTTCTCCTGGAAGCCGTGGCCGATGAGATACGCCTTCCCATCCGGGGAATGCTCCATGTTCCGGCCGAAATCGACGAAATGGGGCGTCCCTATTTTCACCTGCCGGCCGCCCTTCCCCGATTCCGGGAAGAGAGGCTTTTCGGGCGAGAGAGGGCTGGGCATCCAGGTCTTGCCGTAGTCCTTGGAAATGCGGAATCCCGGCACCGGTCCGCAGATAGCCCAGCTGTACTGGTCGCGATATTCCGGCTTGGACAGATCAAAGTCGACGCAATACGTCCCGTAATACCAGATCCCGTCATGAACAAGGTTGGCGCTGGGATAGCGGCCTCCATAAGGCACGGGCGAAGCGGGCTCCGTTCCCAGGGAGGTGACCGTTAAGTGGAGCGGATCGTCTCCGACGATCCGGGCGTTGCCCGTGCGCGCATTTGCTCCGTTCGAATGGCAGCTTTCCTCGCCGATTTCGCCATCGGTCCAGCCGCTGTACATGTTTCCGTCGGGCGCCCAGGAGGGATACCATGTGTCGGCGTCCGTATAAGCGACATGATTCCCGGTGAATGCGACCGCCGCGATGTCCCTCGAGGGCTCGAAGGGGCAGCCTTCGGGGACCTTGGATTTCCAAATCTTGGACGGCCGGTCCTGCGAGACATAGGGGACGATGGTCTCCTTGACCGGCGACGAACACCGGACAAGAAAAACGAGAAGCAGACTCAGAATGAAAGGGCGGCCGCGGGATTTCATAAGGACTCCTTGGGAGATGCGATCAACGTCACGGGATTGGCTTCTTTCCATTTTTCTCTCTCCCCTTGTCCGGCTTTCGCCCTAGATGGAAGGACCGGACCCGGCTGGCTTCCCCGGACGGCGCGAGGAATCTATTTTCGCGCCGTCAGCACATAGGTCGCGCCCGGTTTGGTTTTGAATTCCAGGACGCCGTTTTCAATCTTCGTCACGGCGACGGATCCTCCCTTGGACGTGACCAGGAGCGGCACAGCCGATCGGACGCGGCATGTGTTCCCAAGCCCGGAAACCAGGGTCGCCTGGTCGAGTCGGCCGTTGCTCCATTTCAGCCCGACCTCGAACGCTCCCCTCGCCAGGAGGCCGGACACGTCCCCCGACGTCCAAGAGTCCGGAATTGCCGGCAGGAGATTCAGTTCGTTATCGTGCGATTGGAGAATCATCTCAGCGATGGCCGCCGCGAAGCCGAACGCGCCGTCCACCTGCATGGCCCTTGAACAGATCGAGAAGAGGCTGGTGGTCGTGTAGTTGTGCATCGCGAACGTGAAATTTTCCATAGCTTTGGCTGCATTTCCCAGTCGGGCCCAACAGGCCGCTTTCCAGGCCGAGGCCCAGCCGTTGCCGGTGAGACCGCGCTGCTCGAGAACAACCTTGCTCGCCTCGGCGATCCGGGGTGTGCGGCGGGCCGAGATCTGGTGGCCCGGGAAGAGACCCCAGAGCGGGGAGATGTGGCGATGGCTTTTTTCCGTTTCGTCCCAGTCTTCGAGCCATTCTTGGAGGTTCCCTTTTCGGCCGATCTGCATCGGCGCGAGCTTCGCTTTTGTTTCGAGGACCTTCTTTTTCAGGTCCGGATCCAGGCCGAGAATATCCGCCGCGGCGGCGACGTCGCCAAAGAGATCATTGAGGATCTGCATGTCGATCGTCGAGCCCGCACAGATTGAGGTCTTCGTCATGAACATCGTGATCTCGTCGAAGAATCGGGGGCTCTGGGGAAGGGCCGGAAAATTCTCGGGCGAGGTCGAAGGGTTGGTCACCAGCCAGCCGTACTTGGGATGCGGGACGAGGAAATCCAGGAAAAACTCCGCGCTCCCCTTCATAATCGGATAGTATTCCCGCAGGAACGCCTTGTCGCCGGTGTAGAGATAATGTTCCCAAAGATGGGTGGCCAGCCAGGCTCCGCCCGTCGTGAAGGTGCCCCAGCTCGCCCCGTCCATCGGCGCGGCCACACGCCAGAGGTCGGTGTTCTGGTGGAAGACCCAGCCGTGCGCTCCGTAGCTCTCGCGCGCGACCTGGCTCCCCTGGTCGGTCAGCTCCCTGATCATGGCAAAGAGCGGCTCGGCGCACTCGCTCAAGTTCCCGACTTCGGCCGGCCAATAGTTCATCTCGGCATTGATGTTGGTCGTATATTTGGAATCCCACATCGGGTTCTGGTCTTTGTTCCAGATGCCCTGCAGATTCGCCGGCTGCGTGCCCGGCCGAGACGACGAGATCAGTAAATACCGGCCAAACTGGAAGACCTGGGCCGCGAGCGCGGGATCGTTCGCCCCGTCGAACTCCTTCAGCCGCTCGTCGGTCGGGAGGTTCGAATTCGGGGTCACCGGAAAATTCACCGCCACGCGCCGGAACAGCCGCTGGTGCTCCTTGATGTGGTCCGCCCTCACAGCCTCGTAGCCTTTCCCCTCCACAGCCCTCATCACCGACTCGACTCGGGCGACGGGATCGGCGCTCACGTCTTTGTAACTGACGAAGTTCGTCGCCGCGGCGATGAAGAGGGTCACGGCATCGGCGCCGGCGACGACGAGCTCATCGTCGACGACCCTGACCTCGCCGCCCTCGGCCCTGGCCCTGAGGCGGGCCTGGTAGCGCAACTTCCCTTCGACACCCATGTAATCGGCCGACTTGCCGCGGAGGACGAGGCCGTCCGGGCCGAAGCCGTCCATATGGAAATAATCCGTGGCGTAGTTCGAATGGGCGGTGTTCCGGCTGCCCCGGAGCTGGGCGGTGAAGGAGATCATGCCGGGCTTGTCGGCCGTCAGCCGGATGACGATAACTTGGTCGACCGGGCTGGAGAAGACCTCGCGGACGTACCGCACCCCGGCCTGCTCATATCGGGTCGTCACCACCGCCGTGTCGATATCGAGCTGGTGGCGGTAGTTCGTCACGGCGTCCTTGGCCGGAAACTGGAGGACCAGGGTGCCGAGCGACTGGTATTTCATCTGCTCAACCGGATAGCCCAGAATGTACCGGCTGAACAAAACATGCGCTTTCTTGTATTGGCCGTCGAAGACGGCTTTTTGGATCTCGGGCAGGACCTTGAAGCCGCCCTTGACCGTCGTGGAATAGGGACCGCCCGACCAGTACGTGTCCTCATTTAGCATGATCTGTTCTTCGTCCGTCTTCCCCCAGACCAGCGCTCCCAGCCTCCCGTTGCCCACGGGAAACGCATTGTCCCACTTATCGGCGGGATGGGCGTACCAGAGCACGGTCGAGGGGTTTGGCGTTGCGGGTTTTTCGGCCTGGGACTCGACCGCGATCCCCAACGAACCGCCGGCCGACAACGCGAGCGCAAGAAGGGCTCTCAAAATGATTTTCATGTCCGCTCCTTAATCGTGAAATAAACGATCGGCCACGGGAATGACATCAGCTTATTTATTCTCCAGTTGTTTGATGGCGCTTTCGGCCGCCCTTCTCACCATGTTCTGGTGGGAGGGGACGGAAGCGGCCTGGCGGAGGAACGGAACGACGGCCGAGTCGCCTGTCTTACCGAGCGCGCGCAGGGCCTCGGCCCTGACGCGGGTACTGGTGTCTTTCCTGAACATCTCCTTGTAGAACTCGACGAGGCCGCGGTCCTTGAGGTCCCCGAGGGCCAAGACGGACGCTGTCCGGACCGCGGAATCCCGGTCCTGGCATGCCGTTTTGAGGACGGCGGGACGTCTGGAGGAAGGAATTTTGGCCAAGGATTCGACGGCGGTCCGGCGGACCGCCCAGAAGGGGTCGCCTTGGGCGCTCGCGGCAAGGCCAGCCGCCGCCTTGGGGTCGTCCTTGAAACCGACGATTTCGCCGGCGGCGGCCATCCTTCCAATCACGTCGTCGTTCTTGAGCTGATAGAGTAACTCGTCCAGCTCCTTGGGAAACAAGACTTCCTTGATGAGGGTGTTGCCTTCGTCGAAACGGACCAGAAGGGGCTTCGTTTCGGCCGGGAATTCGAACGTCTCTTCGCGCTCGCGGATCCAGACTTTCCGAATGTCCTTCCCCTTGGCGGTGACGATTTTGACGGCGACGGGAAGCCTGAACACGGGAATCCCCTTGGCGAAATCCTGGACCTGAGCGACTTTGAGCCGGACGACCTTGCGGGCCTCGTCCCATTCGCTTTTGATGTCCAGGACCGGGTTGCCGGGCTTGAACAACCACTGGTCGAAGAACCAATCGAGATTCTGCCCGGTGACTGTCTTCACGGAGCGGATGAAGTCATACGTGTCCACGGCGTCGAAGGCATTGCGGTGGAGGAAATGGCTGAGGGTGGCGAAGAAGGGATCGTCTCCGACGATAGTCCGCAACATGTGGAGGACCAGAGCGCCTTTGGGATAGGTATGGGAGTCGAACATGTCCCCGGGCTTATCGTAGCGGTCGGAGACGATCGGCCGGATGTAGCGGGTCTTGGCCTCCCGGAGATAGCCGTTCAATTTGCCCAGAAAGTTGACGGCGCCCTCGTCATCGCCCTTTTCGAAGCGGAAATAAAGGTAATCCGAATACGTCCCGAAGCTCTCGTTCATCCAGGTATGGGCCCAGCTCCGAAGGGTGATGAGATCGCCCCACCACTGGTGGGCCAGCTCGTGGGAGACGATGCCGATGGCAGAGAAATCCGGCTCGTCCTTCTCGTCAACCATGATCCGGTGGGTCATGGCTGTGGCCGAGGTGCTCTCGGCGCCTCCGCCGGAAGGTACCGAAATCTGGTCGTACTTCTGCCAGGGATAGTCATAACCGAACGTCTTATTGAAGAACTCGATCATTTTCGGCGTCTTGCCGTAGGTGGGGAAGGCCTTCTTCTCGTCCTGGGGATAGACCCAGTAGTTCACGGGCAGGGTCTTGTAGGAATCCCGGACCACCACATAGGGGGCGGCCGCGAAGAAGATGAGATACGTCGAATGGGGGAGTTCCTGGGACCAATGGTACGTCACGGTTCCGGCGGCCTTGTCCTCGACGACGCTGTCCAGCCGGCCGTTCGCAGCGACCTTGTAGCCGGATTTGACCGAAACGATGAGCTCGTTGGTGACTTTGTCGTTCGGGTAGTCGAAGCAGGGGAACCAGTGGTGGACGTTATCGGGAAACGAATCGGAAAACGCCAGCTTGGGATTGTCCGGCGTCTCCTCGGCAAACCGCAGCCCTTTCTTGGGGTCCCGGCCGCTGTAAAAGCAGGTGAACGAGGCGATTTCGCCGAACTTGCAGGGCCGGGGAAGAAACACCTTGAGCTCCTTGTCCGACTGCTCGAATTTCAGGGGCGCGCCATAGTCGCTCAGGACGGAGGTCACGGCGAACTCCTCGGCATCGAGGACGCAGACATCGAGCCCGTCTTGCAGGGCGGACAGCGTGACCGTCGTCTGCCCTTCGAAGGATTTGCGGTCGATGTCGAGCTTGATTTTAATCAGGTAGTGAAGCGCGTCATAGCTCCGGCTGCGTTCGGACTGGAGGGCCTTTTTCGAAAAATCGATCGTCTGGGCGGGGGCCGCCAAAACGAGGGCCAGGATCATCCCGGCGAGGATGGTGGTTTTTTTCATCATGACGGTTCTCTCCTTGGCTCGAGTTCGTCCCGCGTTCACAGGAGGCCTTTTTTCTTCACGGTCTGGAGGATCCCGTCCGCCTTCATCAGGGCTTCGACCTCCTGGACCGTCCTGGGGACCCCGGCCGATAAATTCTCGTATCCGGTTTCGGTGATCGCGATCGTGTCCTCGAGCCGGATCCCGATCTCCTCTTCGACGCGGAACAGCTGGATGTCGCAGGCGAAGACGAACCCGGGCATGAGGACCTCGTTGGACCCGGCGAACGTCCCGGTCACGTCGTGAGTGGCCAAGCCGATCATGTGGTTGTATCCGCCGAGGCGGATGATCCCGCGGAAGTCCTTGGCGAACCGGTCCAAGCCTTTTTCCTTGAGCATGGCCTCGACCTTCTCCCCGACCTGACCGAAGGTGACGCCGGGCCGATAGTTCGCCTGGCAGACGTTGCGTACGGCCAAGGCGGCCTCATAGAGCTCCTTCTGGCGGGGCGAAAACGTCCCCGATGCGGGAAACGTCGTCGAGATATCCGCATGGTAGTCGGCGTAATCGGGGCCCGCGTCCAAGATGACGAAATCGCCGGGTTTCAGAACCCGATCATAAATGTGATAGTGACCGTAGGCGTGGTTCTTCCCCGACATCAGGATGGGGCTGTAGGCCATATCGACCGCCCCTTCCAGCCGGCAGACGAATTCGAACACGGCATCCAGGACTTTCTCGGAGACGCCGGGCCGGGTCGACTGAATCAGGGCGTTGTGGGCCTTGACCCCGATATGGGCCGCGCGGCGCAGGACGTCGAGCTCGGCGGCCGACTTGATTTTGCGCAGGTCCCAGACCATCGCCGAGCAGTCCCGCACGTCGACCTGGGGGAACTTGTCCCGCAGCTGCTTGACGAATTGGAGCTCCCGGGTGAGTCGCCCGTCCCAGAGATTCTGGGTCATCGTCTTCTGGAGCGCGTTGAATTTCTCATTGGTGTTCTCCGCCCCAAGCTCCTCGGGCTTGAACATCGTGTAAAAAACGCGGGTCCGTTGGCTCAGCCCCGTCAGGGCGGATCCGAATTGCTCGGCGGGGAGGACCTTCTCGATCCCCGTGTATTCCTTGGGGTTCTTGATCAGATCCAGGGCGATGCCCTCGCCGTCGGCCTGCCTCTCCGTCATGGTGAAGAACAGGAGACTTTCTTTCCGGACGCCGTCGATGATGAGATAGGCGTTGGAGATCGCGACGCCGGTAAAATAGGCGAAATCGTGGCCCTGCCGGAAAAGGACATCTCCCGCCGGAGTCGCGGCGCCGAGAAAAACGGCCGCCCCGTCGGAGATCTTGTCCATCAACCGGCTGCGGCGGGCGGCGTACTCCTTTTTGTCGAAGAGACTCGCCGCTCGAACCGCCTGGGCCATAAGTAACAGGCCGAGCATACATCCGCAAAACTGAATCCATCGTCTCATTCCCATCTCTCCTCTTCAGGGCACCCGCCGGGCGGGAGTCCCCGCTATTCGAAATCTCCCGGGATCGAGGGCCCGAATCTTTTTCGGGCCTGTCCCATTCATAATAAGCATACCGGCCTTTCGACCGGAAACGCCGGCTATTTTCCGCCCGGGCCATCGGACGGGGAAATGGCGATCCGGACCGGCGAGGCGGATTCCTTGCGGATCCAGAGCACGAGGTCGTCGCTTTCGAGTCCGTAAATGTGTCCGGCCCGGACGTCCGGACCGAGGGGGGCCGGCCGGCCGTCGATCTCGATCCGGGGCGCCGAAGAGCCCCACCCGCGGATCAGCAGCACCGGGTTCACGACCGGCGATCCTTCAGAGGCGCGGAGCACGACGGCCAGGCCGGCAGAGGCGCTCGCGTCGCGCCGGGACAGCACGAATGCCCGCTGGGTCGGATCATAACCCGCACCGGCGAATCCGTTCCCGGCGATTTCCATTTGGGGCGGCGAGAGCCAGGATTTCGCCAGGGGAAGCAAGGCGGCCGCCGGTTTTTCGGTAAGCCCGTTCAGCATGATCATGGTCACGCCGTCGTCCGTCTCTTCGTAAGGCCGCCACGATTGGATGTGGGCCAGCGAGCTGTGCGATACCCGGTCCGGAGCGATCGCCCAGCGGCCGCTGGAACGGATCTGTTGGGAGACGGGCCAATGGTTCCACCAAGGGAAAATGGACCGCTCGCGGATGATCTCCCCCGCGTAGCAATCGATGGCAACGTTTCTCGGATCCACGACGACGTAGGGACTGAACGTGGCCTTGAGGTTCACCCGGAGGATATTGCCGCCGGGGGGGAGCGTCAACCATTTGTGGTTGGCCGTGTCCTGGTCGCTGATCCGGTGCAGGAGGGACAGGGTTTCCTCGTCGAAGTTGGCTTTATAGCCCGGCGCCTCGCGGGCCCAGGAATAGGTATGGGTCTCCCCCTTCATGTTGGCCAGGGTCAACGCCTCCGGCTGGATATTGTCTTCGGGGCGGGTTCCGGGCGGATTGATGATGATGGCCTCGTGATATTGGCGGAAATTCTCCAGCCCCTTGCCCTCGGCCGGCTTCACCCTCGGATTGGAAGACCAGACCCTGATTTTTCGCACGCACGTCCCGTCCGGGTAAACGGTATAGGTCTCCTCGACCCAATCGCCCCAGCCGGTCAAGGCATCGACGTTGACGAGGTCGTAATTGACGCTGACCGGGGCGTACCGCCAGAGGATGACCACGCGGGCTTCGTTGCTTTCCAGGATCCGGGGGTGTGAAAACCGGGCCTGCTTGTCGGCCATGGGCTCCGCGCTGGTCTCCATAGCCTGGTGCTGCGTTTCATAGAATTCGTTGGTATACCAGATTCCGTTTTCGGTCACCCAGGCCGGGATATAGCTGGTGCCTCGCCAGAAGACGAGCCGGTTCGGGCTCTCATCGAAACGGACGACGACGTCCGCCGCGTCCCCCACGCGCCACGGGTTCTCCCATTCCTCGGCATACCTGAGTCGCGTGTAATAGGCCCCGAAACGGCCCGGTCCCTTGGGGCCGGACGGCAGGACCGGAGGCCGGAGCGGCGTCGGCCCGGAGGGGGCCAGGGCGGCGTAGGCGGCCGGGGGCTCTCCGGCGCCCAGGACGCGGTCGTAGATCCGGACCTCGTCGATGATTCCGTCGAAAGAGAACGCCACCGGGGCGACGATCCGGATCTCTTCGCTGAGGCCGAGGGGTGTCTGGTTCCGGCCGACCCACACGTCGGCCTCCGGCGCGAAGCGCGGCGTCCCGGAGATTTTCGTTTCGCCGGCGAGCTTCCCATTCAGGTAGAGCTTGATCCCGGAGGACGCATCAAAGGTGCCGACGAGATGGTTCCACGCGTACAAGGGAAGCTTGATCGTCGATCGGCTCTCCCGCCATTGGCCGTCCACGGCCACGTGCAGCCCGAAACGCCCCTCGGGATCGATCCCGAAGAAATACCCGCTTTTGCGGTCCTTCTCCTGATTGACGACGGCGCACCACGTCCAGGGTAACGTCTGGATGGCGACCCAAGCCTCGATGGAAAACGCGCCGCCGAGACGGGGCGCCTTTGACGCGCCACGGACCACCGTCGTCGTCTGTCCGTCGAAGCGGAGACCATTCCCGACGACGCCGGGAACGAATTTTCGAAAGCCGCGGATCTCATCGGCGCCGCTCACTTGGTCGAAGGACCATGAGGCGACGGGAGGCTTATCCGCCGCGAGAGCCATGCCAACGAAAACGAGGGCGAAGCCGAAGAAAACGAATCTACGCATCGGACCTCCAACCCATCTCTGCCCGGCAGGGGGGAAAAGGAAATCCATTATACATCTTCCGGGTTGCCCGGAGACAACTTTTTTCCAGTCCACCCCCCGCACAGAAGCCGGGAGTGCTCCGGACGGCCCGCACCAGAGTTTTTGATGGTGGGTCCCATTTATTATACTATCCCCCTTGAGGCCGGAGCAAAACGGCAACGTCCGGACCCGGCCCGGAAGGAGATCCTAGGATGGTGCGAATGGTGAATGGCCGGTGGGCGCTTCTCGGCGCGATTATCTTATCGGCCTTCGTATGGGCTCCGATAGCCGGCGATCCGCCGGCTTCTTCGAAATCCGTTGCCTCCGGCGGCCCCGCGTTCTACGTTTCGGGCTCCGGCAATGACCGTAATCCCGGCACGAAGGCGGCGCCGTTCGCCACCCTCGCGCGGGCCCAGCAGGCGCTGCGGTCACGGAAAAAGACGGCTTCGGGTCCGGCCGTAGTCGAGGTGCGTCAAGGCACTTATGCCCTCGACCGCCCGCTGGTATTCTCGCCCGAGGACTCTGGATCTCAGGCGTCCCCTGTCGTCTTTGCCGCCTCCCCCGGCGAACGCGTGACCATCAGCGGAAGCCGCGCGCTGGATTGCCGCTGGAAGCCGCACCGGGACGGAATCGTGATGTGCGACCTGCCCGCCGTCAAACGAGGGGAGCTCCATTTTTCCCAGCTTTTCGTCAACGGCAAACGCCAGACGCTGGCCCGGTTTCCGAACCGGGACGATTCGAAACCCGGGCGAAGCGGCTACATCCATCCCGCGGCCCGGATCCCGGACGGCCGTCCTGACCCGAAGCCCGGAGAGAACGACGACATGACCTTTTCCGGCGGCGCCCCGCGGGGCATCATCTTCGATCCCGCTTCGTTCACGGCCAAACGCTGGGCCCGGCCCGAGGAGGCGGTCATTCATATCTTCCAGGGCTGGGAGTGGGGCAACCTCCAATGGCGGCTGAAGGCTATCGATTATGACGGCCGGGCGATCTGGTTCGGCGAGGGTGGATTCCAGATGGGCGCTAAATGGTTCGAGGACCCGGCCAAGATCGAAAAGGAATCCCGATTTTTCATCGAGAACGTCTTCGAGGAGCTCGACGCTCCGGGGGAATGGTATCTGCATGACAAAGCCGGGATCCTCTACTACAAGCCGGAGCCGGGAGTCGATATGGCCGGAGCGCACGTCGAGGCCCCGCTTCTCCAGCAGCTCGTCCGCTTCGTCGGGACGCAGGAGGCGCCGGTCCGCCACATCGCCATCGAGGGCTTCCGCCTAACGCAGACGGCCTCGACCTTCCTGGAACCCTACGACATCCCGTCCCTGAGCGACTGGGCCATCCACCGCGGCGGGACCGTGTTCCTGGAGGGGACCCGCGACTGCGCGGTCAGAAACTGCTGGTTCGACGCCGTGGGCGGCAACGCCGTCTTCATCAACAATTACAACCGGAACGCAGCCGTGACCGGGTGCAAGTTCACCGAAACGGGCGACAGCGCGGTCTGCCTCGTGGGGACCCTGGGGAATACGAACGGAACCCGGCGCGCCTTCCCTTACGAATGCACGGTGTCTAACAACCTGATCCACGACTGCGGATTCTTCGGCAAGCAGATCGCGGGCGTCTATATCTCCCGGGCCAAGCGCATCACGGCCGCCCACAATACCATCTACAATATGCCCCGGGCGGGCATCTGCATCGGCGACGGCACGTGGGGCGGCCACGTTATCGAGTTTAATCACATCTACGATACTGTCCGCGAAACGGGCGACCACGGACCGTTCAACGCCTGGGGGCGCGAGCGGTTCTGGAGTCTGACCCAATCCCACTCCGACTATAGCAAGAGCCGGAGCCTCGAGGCGGGCGCCGTCAAGATCGACGCCATGGAGCCGGTCATCCTGCGGAACAATTTCTTCGAGGACCACTCGGGCTGGGGGCTCGATATGGACGACGGCGCCTCCCACTACGAAATATACAATAATATTTCCAAGGGCATCAGCATCAAACTGCGCGAGGGGGCCTACCGGACCGTCTATAACAACATCTGGGTCGACAGCAACGTCGCGCCCTGCTTCCATGTGGGCAACGAGGACAACCACGACCGCTATTTCCGGAACATCACGGTGATGGCCCGCGACGACGTCTATTCGATCATCGCCCCGCCGGCGCGGGGCCCGTGGGTCGAGGAGATCGACTACAACTGCCTCTTCAGTAGGTGCGGTCCGTTCACGGCCCGGATCAGTCAGATGCGCGGCGAAAACGGACCCGAACGCGGATCCCGCCGGATCGATCTCGAGGAATGGCGCAAGCTCGGTTTCGACCGGAACTCCGTCTTCGCCGATCCCCTGTTCGTCGACCCGGCCAAGAACGATTACCGGGTGCGGCCCGAATCACCGGCCCTGCGGCTTGGTTTCAAAAATTTCGAGATGGGGCTTTGGGGAATCACCAAAGAATTCCCCCGGGAGCTTCGCTGATAAGCGACGATCCTGTTTTTCGGATGTCCGGCCCTGGGATGCGCCGGCCGCTTCAAGGGGTTTCGTCCATCCCCGTCACTGGAACATCAAGAGGCCGAAGCGCCAGGGGCGATGGAAATCGATTTTCTGCGTGGGATTCCAGGCGTAAAATTTCTGTCGTCCCGGTTCCGGCGAATCGATCCGATAGAGATTCATCCGCCACACGTCTCCCTCTCGAGGCGGAATATGCGGGGCTCCGATCAGCCGGCGCCGAAAGGAGTCCCCGGAAAATTCCCGCGCGGCGACGTTAATTTTTCCCTCGAACTCCGGGACAATGACATGGACCGTTCCCTCGAGACGTGCGGATCCGTCCTTGAGCACCATCCGATGATCGACGGTCTCGAGCTCATTTCGCAGGAGGACATCGAAAACCCGGTCCGCGAGATCGAACACAACACGAAGGTCATCCAGGCCCTGCGCGAAAAATGGAAAGGAGAACGGAACCTCGAATACGCCGCCGGGATCTACAGCACGACCGTCCCGGACCTTCAGCCGTTCCCCGACATAATGCATTTGAGGAGTGACGAGGAGGCGATCGGCCACTCCACCCGCCAGAAGAGCTGGCCGTTCAGGAAGATGGGATTTTCTGCTTTTTTAAGTGGATTCCCGGCCGTTCGTCTGTTCGAGGTTGAGGACTTTGTCCAGAATAAGAGAGATCGCGCCCATCACGGCCGCCCTCATCCCGAAGGTGGCCGGAAGGATGGAGACCTCCCGGGAGATCTTGTTCAAGGCCCGGCTGTTCACGGTCTTCCGGACCATGTCGAATAGGATGTCCCCGGATTGGGCGACACCGCCGCCGATGACGATGGCTTCCGGGCTCAGCAGGTTGATCAAGCCGGCGATCCCGATGCCCAGAAACTCCGCGGACCTATTGAACACGTCCCAGGCCACGGCATCGCCCTGCTTCGCCGCGTCCGCGACCATCTTGGCGGTTATGTTCCCGAGATCGTTCCCGCACATGTCTTCGAGGGAGCTCTTGGCCCCGGCCTGAAGCTTGCTCCTGGCCGCCTTGGCGAGCGCGTTTCCCGAAGCCAAGGCTTCCAGGCAGCCGAAGTTCCCACATTCGCACTGGACCCCGCTGTCCCTTTCCAGGGTGAAGTGCCCGAATTCCCCTGCCATGCCCTTGGGTCCATACAAGGGTTCTCCGTTCATGATGATCCCCGCGCCGATGCCGTATCCCACGTTCACGCAGACGAAGTTCTTGAACTGTTTGCCGATCCCGTAGCAATATTCGCCGAGAGCCATGACCCGAGTGACATTGTCGAAGACGATGGGCATATTGTGCCACCGGGACAGCTCGCCCACGACATCGACGTTGTGCCAATGGAAGTCCGGCGAGAACTCGACGATGTTCCGGTCTCGATTGATCAAGCCGGCGACGGCCATCCCCACGCCGAAGATCCGGTCGGCCTTGTCTCCCAGTTGGCCTTTCAACTCCTCGATGACCTCGGCGGTCCTTTGCATGACGCTCTGGAAGCCTTCCTGGACCAGGGTCGGGCGGCTCTTCTCGGCGATGATCTTCGCTTCGAGGTTGGATAGGACGCCGTAGATGTTCGTCGTCCCCAGGTCGATGCCGATGATGAAGTTGTTGTCCGCGGAAAACTTGAGGAGGGTCGGGCGCCGGCCGCCCGTGGAATCGCCTGGTCCCGTTTCATCGACGAGCCCGACGTCCATCAGACTCTCAACGATCCGGGAAACCGTGGGTGCGCTGAGTTTCGTCGTCTTGGCGATGTCGGCACGGGAGATCCGATCGCTGTTCCGAATTAGATTGAGGACCTTGACTTTGTTCAGTTTGTTGATGTACTTCGCCGTGCCGTTGGGATCGTTGAATTCTTTCATGCGCCTGATACCATCTCGCCCTTTCAGCTGGCCGGACAACCATCTCATAAAGGTCCGTTCGAAACACTTTCCCGAGGTCCGGCCCGGCTCAGTTCGATAAACTTTTTAATATCTCTTAGTAAAGTATTTCTCATTTGAAAAATAATCAAGTAATATTTTCAAAATGCTTTTTTCCATTCATTCAAACTGCTTGGAGTCTTGGGTGGGAGGAGCCGGTTTTATTAATCCTCCCAATTCCCTTTGGCAATCAAGGGGGCTGAGGGTCCGTGCCTCCTGCGGAGGAGAGGCGAATCTTGATTGGAGGTTAAATGGGCGCTAAAAAGAAAACCTCTGCTTGGCCGTGACCCGATAGTCCCGCCCTGCCGAGGTGGCGAATTCGACGGTCCCGCTTCCGAAGTCTCTGACCGGGACCGGCTTTCCGTCGCTCATGACCTGGACGGGGACTCCGGCCCGGAGGCGGCAGGGTTTCCCGAGGATGGAGCGGATCGAGGCGCCCTCCAGTCTTCCGTCTTTCCAGGCGAGGTCCACTTCAAAACCGCCGCGGGCCCGGAGACCGCTTACGGACCCGGTGGGCCAAGCTTTCGGGAGGGCGGGCAAAAGGCGGATCTCTCCGGCATGGGACTGCAAGAGCATCTCGGCGATCGCAGCCGACATCCCGAAGTTCCCGTCGATCTGGAAGGGAGGAGCGGAGTCAAACAAGTTTGGGTACGTCCCGCCCTTCGCGGAGAGGGCCGAAGAGACCTCTACCGGGTCGAGTTGGTTCCGGAGAAGCGCGTAGGCGTGGTCTCCGTCGAAAAGTCTCGCCCATAAGGCCGCCTTCCAGGCAAGAGACCAGCCCATGCCGCCGTCGCCGCGTTGGACGAGAGATGTCCGTGCCGCCCGGGCGAGCTCAGGTGTTCCCTCCGGAGTGATCTGGTTCGATGGATAAAGGGCATAGAGGTGGGAGACGTGGCGGTGCTGGTCGTCCGGCGAATCCCAGTCCTCAAGCCACTCTTGGAGCTGGCCGTACTTGCCGATCTGCAAGGGCGCGAGCCTTTCTCTCGCCTTTTCCCATTGCTTGCGGAAATCCTTGTCCACACCCAGGATCGTCGAAGCCCGAATACAGTCGTCGAAAAGGTCCCGGAGGAGTTCCATGTCGATAGACGGGCCGGCCGCGATCGTTGCGAAGACCTTTACCCGCCGGACCTCATCCGTGAAACTCGCGTTCCCGTCGTAGCGGGGCCAGTTCTCCGGGGAGCTCGAAGGGCAGGTCACGAGCCAGCCGTGTTTCGGATCCTCGACGAGCGTGTCCAGGAAGAACCGGGCCGCGCCTTTGAGGATGGGATAGATCCTTTTCAGATAGTTCTTGTCCTCGTCAAAACGATAATGTTCATACAACTGAGCAGCGATCCAGGCCCCTCCGCAAGGCCACGTCCCGACATAAGGCCCGTTGACGGGCGCCGCGGCCAGCCAAATGTCCGTGTTATGGTGAAGCATCCAGCCGTTCGCGCCATAGTGGACCCTGGCGATTTTTTTCCCGGACTCGGCCAATCCCCCCGCAAGGTCCACGAACGGCTCGAAACATTCGGCCAGGTTGCCGACGTCCGCGGGCCAATAGTTCATCTCGAGGTTGATGTTTGTGGTGAATTTGCTTCCCCAGGCCGGGTTCATGGTGTCGTTCCATAGCCCCTGGAGGTTGGCCGGCTGGTCCCCGGGCCTGGAGCTAGAAATAAGGAGGTAACGACCGAACTGGAAGACGAGGGCCGCAAGTTGCGGGTCGTCCGTTTTGGAGAAAGCCCTCACCCGCTCGTCGGTGGGAAGGCTTTCGGCATTGCTCCGGCCAAGGTCGAGCCGGACGCGGCGGAAGAGGCGCCTGTGTTCGGCCACATGGTCGCTCCGGAGCCGGTCGTAGGTTTTACCGTCGACAGCCTTCATGACCTCCGTGATCCGTGCTTCAGGATCGGCTGAGAGATCCTTATAATTCACGAAGTTCGTGGCCGCGGCCAAAACGAGCGTTACGGAGTCCGCGCCGGACACGACGAGGCTGTCTCCTTCGGTCCCGACCGAGCCGCCTTCGGCGACGGCTCTGAGCCGGGCCTGGTATTCGACACGGCCCCCGATCCCGAGGTAGGTTGCGGTCCGGCCGCGCAGGACCAGGGTGTCCGGGGCGTCGGCATTGGTCCCGAAGAGCTCATCGGAGGGACTGGCGGCCGGCTTCCCGTCGATCTCCGTGATCGCCGCGTAGGTGTCATCCATCGGCAGTTCGTTCTTCCGGCCGGTCAGCCCGGCCCGGAATGAAACCTTCCCGGGTTTATCGGCGGTCAGACGGACGATGATGACCTGGTCGATGGGGCTCGAGAAGACCTCCCGCCTGTATGACACATTCCCGATCGTATAGCTCACGCTCGCGATAGCCGTGTCCAGGTCGAGTTCGCGTCGATAACGGGAAAGCTGTTTGTTCTGATCGGTCGGCCGGCCCTGGCCGGTGAACGAGAGCCGGAGATCGCCCAGCGGCTGGTATTTCTGTTGATTATAGGGCCTGGCCATCATCTTCCGGCCGTAGAGCTCCTGGGCCTCGCGGAACTTCCCGGCGAAAACGAGCTTGCGGACCTCGGGAAGCGCGGTGAGCGCCTCCGGGTTGGACGGGTCGTAAGGACCTCCGGTCCATACGGTATCCTCGTTAAGCTGGATCTCTTCGATGTCCGTGCGGCCATAGACCATGGCCCCGAGCCGTCCGTTCCCGACGGGCAGGGCCTCGGTCCAGAACATGGCGGGCCGCTTGTACCAAAGCTTGAGATCGTCCCAATGATCGCCGGCGGAGGGACCCGCCTCCTTCCCGGGGGCTTGGGTCGCCTGCGGTGCGGGAAGCGCCGCGGAGGCGACCGTTAATACAGATACAACGAGGATAAGGGCGAGCACCCTGAATTTCACGACCATGTGCGTTTCCTTTCTTGTCTTGAAAAGCGCGGGTCGACGGTGGGTCTTCACATCAATCCTTGTCAACAAGCCAAGTCGATCCATCCGCCGCCAGGGCGAGCCGGAAAGGGACCCGGCCGATCGCCTCGGGGATCCGGGAGTCTTCGGTCATGGGAAAGGGCGTGTCCGGTTTTCTCCATCTTGGACATGTGTTGTTCCCCTTTCCTTATTTCCGGCCGTTCCATTCAGGACGGCCGCCATATCACGATCGCCTAGGAAATCTCGGCATAATACTTGCTGATGTATTTTTCCTGGACCTTAAACGACCAATGGATGTCACGGATGTAGCCGACGGCGTCCTGGCGCTTCTTCGTCCGGATGAGGTTCGTGAGCTGTTGGTGCTCGCCGATCGAGGCCTCTTCCCATTCCTTGACGAATCCCGTCTTGCGGGGGAAGTCGTACAGCCTTTTCTTCATCTGGTTGACGATCTTGGCCAGGCTGGCGTTGCCGCACAGGTTCAGGTAAGTCTCGTGGTATTTCAGGTTCTTTTCATAATAGAGGTCGAAATCGCCGTCATCGATGGCCTTTTTCATGCCCTCGTTCATCTTCTCCATGAACCTGAGGTCCGAGTCATGGAAGTGCTCAAACACAGAGAGAAGGGCCTGGCTCTCCAGCGCCCCGATGACCTCGTAATAGTTCCTGATGTCCTGGAGGGTCAGAACGTTGACGACGACCTTCCGGCGGGGAAGGATGGTGACGAAATCCTCCATCTCCAGTTGGAGGAGGGCATCCCGGAGCGGGGTCTTGCTCACCCCCAGCTTTTTGGAGGTCTCCTCCATCTCGATCACCGACCCCGGCTTGAGGTCTCCCCTCCGCATCTGCTCGCGGAGGTACTCGTAGACTTGCTCCTTCAGCGACTTGATGTTCAGCAACGGTCTGGCGTCCATGGGTCCACAGGCTCCTTTTGTCCGGAGGTTTTCACATAGCTGAGAATATAAAATATCAGATTTCAAGTCAACAAAAAATTATGGGCCTGCGTCATAAAAGTGGGGTAAATCAGGCGGCACGGGATTCCCAGTCGTCTTCGAGGCGGTTCGATTTCATGACGCAGCGCAGAGCGATGATGACGTTGGCGCCACGCTGCGTCCACTCCATTCCAGATTGCTTGAGGCGTTGACCGATCATCGTCCGGCATCCGGCCTCGACGACTCCAGACCCGACGAATAAGCCCTTGGCGCGGAACTCAGCATACTGCATCCGCGTTTTGTTCTTCGCCAGATAGCGGATCTCGTCTCTCGCTTTCTTATTCTGTTCAAGCTCCTGGAGGAGGATCCGGTCAGCCTGGAAGATGATCTTTTCTATTTTTCCGGCATCCAACTCCGTCCACCAGCGGTCACGATATCTTTTCATGCGTTTCTCGTCGGAGCGGAAGAGAAGCTGGCACAAAGTGGAGACATGTTCGCGGGCATGATAGAGGTCGATGATCGAGATGGCTTGAGGAAAGTGCATCTCAGCCAGGTTTTTCACCCATTCCGCACCGTCTCCCAGAACGACGACCTGTTGGACCCGGAGAAGGCTCCGATGGCGGGCTTCGCCATAGATCTGCCACCCAAACTGGTCGAATCGGGGTCGCGGATTGGGGACCCCTCCTCCGAGGTGGCGGTCTGGGTGAACACACAGCCGAGCTTGGCCTCCCGGGTCTTGGCCGTCCCGTCGGGCTGTTTACCCTTGACACCGGTCAACTCCTGGCACGTCATGAGCTTCGACAAGGCCGTCCTGGCAGCCGAGCCCGTGAAGGACGCGGGCGGAGCGAGCGTCCGGTTCAGCTACCTGAGCGTAGACGGCAAGGAGGGATACCCGGGAAACCTCAAGGCCGTCGTCACCTATACCCTGACCAACGAGGACGAGTTGAAGATCGCCTACGAAGCCGAGGCCGACGCGCCGACGCCGGTCAATCTGACCCACCACAACTATTTCAACCTAGCCGGGCAGGGTGACATCCTCGGCCACGTACTCACGCTTGAAGCGGACAAGTACGCCCTCGTGGACGACACGCTCATCCCGACCGGCGAGCTCCGGGACGTCAAGGGCACGCCGATGGATTTCACGGCCTCCGCGGCAATTGGGTTGCGGATCGCCGAGGTCAAGGGAGGCTACGACCATAATTACGTCCTCAGGAGCGGCGACGGCTCCCTCACTCCGGCGGCCACGGTCTACGAGCCCGGGAAAAAGCTCACGAGCCTGACCATCCATAAGTTCTCAGTCAGGAAATAGGTCCGGAAGAAAGCGAACGTTAGCCCTTTTTCCACCGCTCGGCCAACTCTTTGAAACGCGCGTCGGCATGCTCGAAGAACGCTTTATAGGCCGGGCAGAAATGGTCGAGCCCCGCGTCGCGCGGGTCCCGGAGCCGGTCCTTGGGACAACCACCCCGACAGCGTTCAAGCCACCTGCAGGCCCGGCACGGGCCGGGCAGGGCGGATTTCCTTTCCCCGAACTCCTTCTGCCGGCCCGAATTGAGCATGTGTTCGAGGCGGCCGGTCATGACGTTCCCGAGCTTCCAGCGGTCCTCGACGAAGAAGTCGCAGGAATAAATGTCGCCGTTGTGCTCGACGACGACATAGTCCCCGCATTCCGGGAGGAAGAGGCATTCGGGCGGCCTCATGCCCACGTATCCGAAGAAAAGGGATTCGAAAAAGCGGACGTAGATCTGGTCCGGGGTCCCGATGGCCGCGGACCAGAGGTCGAAGACGGCGATCAGGAAGTCCCCGAGGTCCTCGGCCGGCACCGAGAAGGCGGCCGCCCGCCCGGGGTCGTCCCGGGCCGTCTCGACGCACGGGATGAACTGCATGTGGTCGAGGCCGATGGACCTGTGGAACTCGTAGATCTCGCGCGGGAATTTTACGGAATGATCGTTGATGACGGAAATCGCGTTGACGGAGACGCCCTCGTCGAGGAGGAGCTTCGCTTTGTCCTTGACGTCGGCCCAGGTGCCGCGGCCAGCCGCGTTCCTTCGGTACCTGTCGTGGACATGCTCGGGGCCGTCGATAGACAGTCCGACCAGGAAATCGTAATTTCTCAGGAACCGGGCCCATTCCCGGTCGAGGAGGAGGCCGTTCGTCTGCAGGGCGTTGGCCACGGCCTTCCCTTGGCCGTACCGGGCCTCGATCTCGATGGCCCGTTTGAAAAAGTCAAGCCCCATGAGGGTCGGCTCCCCGCCCTGCCAGCCGACACTGACGGTCCCCTGGCTCCCGGACAGGGCCTGCCGGAGGGTTTCTTCGAGGACATCGTCGCTCATGCGATGAACGGGCGTCCCGGGGAACAGGGACGCCCTCGAGCTGTAAAAGCAATAGGAACAGGCCAGGTTGCAGTCCGGACCGGCCGGCTTGATGAGCAGGGAATTGAGCGGTTTCCTCCGTCGCGGGCCTTTGTTCCTCATGGCATTAACATAGCGGATTTTTTTGATTTGTCAGTTGATTTCATACTCTGATATGTGATATATTACAATCAAGCGAGGCAAAGCCCTTGAAAGGTATCATGTTCGATATCAAGCGGTTCGCGGTCCATAACGGCCCCGGCATCCGGACCACCATATTCTTCAAAGGCTGTCCCCTCCATTGCCTGTGGTTCCATAATGCCGAGAGGATCGAAAAGGGCCTCAAGCTGATGCCGCATCCCTCGCGGTGCACGAGGGATTGCCGGGACTGCGTCAAGGCCGCACCCAGGGGGCCGTATCCAAGATCGACGGACGCATCGTCATCGACAGGGCGCTCTGCGACGGCGCTGTCTACGCCCGGTTCGCCGATGCCTGTCTCTACGACGCCCTCCAGCTCGTCGGGCGGCGGGTCACCGTGGACGAGCTCGTTTCCGAAGTCGAAAAGGACGCCATCTTCTACGAACAGTCGGGCGGAGGTGTCACCTTCTCCGGCGGCAAGCCCCTCCTCCAGCACGAGTTTCTTTCGATGCTCATCGACGCCCTCAAAGCCGGGGGAGTCCGGACGGCCCTGCCGTCGCGCAGGCCAGGAACAGGAAAATCAGCGCGATTTGGGGGGCTTTTCTCATCGGCAGCTCCTTTCCGGCGACGTATTAATTAATGATACTGCAATTCGCACTCTTATGCCATCTGAATATATCATTCATAAAAATATGTAATAAAGAGCGCCGGAAGACGATGATTCCGACGACGGTCCCGATGGACCTCGGAAAGATTGTAGGCGATCGTTCTAAGTGTTTACGATGTCTTTACGGAAACCCAAAGCTTTGCATAAGCCGTAATAACGAACGATGACCTACCCTTTGTCGGGAATATGCGATGTCACCCGGGCGATAAACTCCAAAATACTGACCTGTTCGGCCTCAGGCTTCGTCTTAGCCCTCACAAAGTGTCGATCGCCGAAACCGGCCGGGACGCGAGTCCCCGGATTTCCCTTCCTCAGGGCCGGGAGGTCACGCTCGAAATCGACCTGAAGTGAGTCGCTCCCGCGATCCTTTAAGCCCGGGACCCAGGAAAATCAGAACGGGGGAAGCAACTCCACGTCGACGGGACGGCCGGCCTCCAGTTTGATCCAAACGACGAGGTCATAGCTGTTGATCCGCCGGATATGTCCGATCCGGAAATCCTTGCCCCGGGGGATTTCGCGGCCGTTGAGGCGAAGGGAAGCATCCCGCGGTCCCCAATTCTCGACCACGAAGGCCGGGTTGAGGACGGGTGATTCGGCGCTCCCTTCCAACCTGAACTTCAGGGGACGAGGACCCTTCGTGATCATGTAACAACGCTGATTCGGATCGAAGCGGCCATCCACCCCCTCCCCCTTCAAGAGGGGCGCTTGAAGCCAGGCCCTGGCGATGGGGACCAGGGACTCGGCCGGCTGTTTCGACGCGCCGTACATCCAAGCCCACCAGTAAAAGCCTTCCTCTTTGTGAGCGGGCGGCCCGCCCCAGGCCAGGGAAAAGTGGGAAGCCCTGTCCGGGGCCTGGCAATAGCGGCCGTCGGAGGGGATCTGGGCCACCGGCCAGTGGTTCCACCATGGGAAATGGGAAACGCCGGGGCGCTGTTCATGGGCGAAAATGCGGACGCGGTTGGTCGTCTCAAAAACCTGGAAGGGCTTGGTTTCCGACTTCAGGTTGGTCCGGATGATCACCGGCCTTTCCTCCGGTTCAGTCCCGAAGTGAAGATACTTGTCCCCCTCGTTGATGACGGGCGCCTTTTCGGCCCACGTATACGTCCGGCTCTGTCCTTTGAGGTTGACCAGGGTCATGGCGGCGAGGTCGATGACATCCTCGGGCCTCTGCCCGGGTTGGCAAAGGACGATGACTTCCTCCGGACCCAGCGGACGGCCCTCGGTATGCAGGACGACCTTGCGGATGCCGACCTGATCGGGATAGAAAGTATAATATTCGTCCACCCAGTCTTCCCAACCCGTGACCGGATCGACCTGGGAGTGGTTGCCGTTGGCCGAAGTGGGGCAGTACCGCCAATGGACGACGACCCGGGCTTCGGAGTTCTCGATGATGCGGACGTGGGAAAACCGGCAGCGGGGATCGAGCATGTGTTCGACGCAGCCGTCCGCGTTGTTGAAGTTTTCACAGCTCTGATCCGCCATCCAAAGATCGCCCTCCATGACCCAGGCGGGCGAGTAACGGGTCCCCCGCCAAAACACAACCCTCACCGGCGAATCATCGAATTGGACGACGATGTCCGGATCGGAGGAGACCGGCCACAAGTTGTCCCATTCGGGATAGTAGGCGAGCTTCATATAGGAAGCGCCGAAAACACCCGGGCCCTTGGGGGCGGAAGGCATGACCCGCGGCGGGAGGTCCGGTTCGACGCCCGGCCGGGAGGTCGTGGCCCTAGTGGCGATATCCTCCCCGGAAAGGGCGGTCCCGTGAATCCGGAGTTCATCCAAGAGCCCATCGAGGGAATACCAGCAGGGCAGGGTCGCGAAAGCCCGCACGGGATGGGAGGGCTCGATCTTCTGCCGGCTCATGCCGATCCGTAGGTCTTCATTAGTGGCCTGCCGGAAGTTCGCCTTGACCGCCGCCTCTCCGGCTTTCCGGCCGTTGATGTAGAGCGAAATCCCTTCCCCGCCGCGAAAGACAGCCGCCACATGAGTCCATTTCCGGAGAGGAATGGGACTTTCGGATTGGCAGATCACCCATCCGCCGGCACCGACGTGAAGTCCTAAATGTCCTTGGGGGCTGATCCCGAAGTAGAAGCCGGCCCGTGGGGAATTCACGGTGATGTCCTCCGGCCAGGCGACGGCGTCCAGGTTGGAATTCAGGCTGACGGTGTTCTCTTGGGCGGCAATGGGCGCCCAGTTCCAGGGATAAGCCCCCAGGGCGATCCAAGCTTCGAGGGAAAAATCCGTTCCCAGCTTTGGAACCTGAGCCGCGCCGCGGACGATACAGGTGGTGTATCCGTCCATGACGATAG
>Ga0315279_10002326_pt1 | contig 28858 bp, 21 predicted proteins | sample YL17G06_20_MG_FD_203694 | JGI IMG/M metagenome (GOLD analysis project Ga0315279, IMG submission 203694) | Sediment microbial communities from Yellowstone Lake, YNP, Wyoming, USA - YL17G06_20 | ecosystem: Environmental > Aquatic > Freshwater > Lake > Sediment | place: USA: Wyoming | collected... | reverse complement strand
CGGGGCTAACCAATAAGGATTTGGTGGGGCAAGCCCCACCCTACATTTTTTTGCGGGAATGACCCTGCTTCGCCCGAAGGGCTACGCAGGGCAGAGACCCCCCAGGCGGGCCTGAGGGCTAAACAACCTAATACTTGTCGATGGGCAAGGGGATTTTGTCCTGCGGGTCGCGGAGATTGATATATTTCGCCCGGCCCATCAGCGAGCCATATTCCTTGTAATAGCCGTAAAGCTTGGCTAATTTGTCCTCATCGGTAGCTTCCAGATGCTGTCCCCACATGCCAATCTCCGCTCCCCATATAACCTCAGTGCCATCCTTTGTGTAAAGAACAATGTGCGGCTGGCCGGTATTCTTTCGGCCATTGAAGTTGCTCACATCAATACTATCAATTTCACGCAGCAGCGGCTTATCAGGCGTTGCAAGCCCATCCATTCGGTCGAGTCGGGATATTACCGCCACAGCAGCCGCAACGTCATCTCGCTGCCAGACCTCACCCGGCTGCGGTATCTTTGTCATCGGCAATAGTCCCTTCACCTCCACTATAGGCAGGTTCGGCATCGGCACAAAATCGAGCACCACCCGCTCATCATCGAGGTAAGATTTGCGAAGGCCGGATTTGACCACAGCCAGAGGTTTACGCCACCTTCCTGCGATTCGCAGACCTTCGTGGGTCGTTTGCACCCTTACGTCGTCCAGCCAGGCAACCTGCTGGACGATATTCTGCTGCACGAGAACAGCAGTATTTTCATCGAGTTTCGGCTCGCCGCCGGCTACCGCAGCAGCATAAACCTTTTCTTTAAGCTGGTCGTTGACCCAGACAGGCACACCCACCAATTCTATGGCTATGGTCTCTCTGACAGGGGCGGTTTTTCGGACATATTTATCTAAAAATACAATGCCGACCCCCAGCGCAGCAAAGATACAGACTATGGCCAACACCGTCAAAGTGCCGGTCAAACTGGAACTATCCCAGCTTATTTTTAGCCGTTTTTTCCCTTTCAAGGTGCTAACCTTCCGCTTTTTGTTTTTCCCCCTTGGTCATTGTAATTTTTTACCGTGCATCGAGCATATCCCGTCGCCCCTTCGGCAAGCTCAGGGCAAGCGTGCCGGCGACGGCTAAACCCCGAACTCAATGCCGCCTTGACGATTTTTGTGCACAAATCACTCATTGAAAGCCCGGTCTTCGCCGCCGCTTTTGGCAGAAGCGAATGGTTCGTAAAGCCCGGGACAGTATTAACCTCCAGGGCGTAAGGTATCCTGTCGCTGCTGAGGATAAAATCCACTCTTGCAAAATGCCGACAGCCCACTGCGTTGAAACAACCAATCGCCGCCGCCTCGATGTTCTTTACAATAGAAACATCGTCAATCGTATCAAAAAGAAACTCTGTTCGCTCATCGAGATATTTTGCTTGATAGTTGTAAAAGCCGGTCTGCGGGCGAATTTCAATAATCGGTAAGGCCTGGCCGCACAGGATACCGACCGTTACCTCCCGCCCCGGCACAAATTTTTCAATCATACAATCGCCGAACTTCTCTAATGTTTCCCTGGCGGCGGCAATAACTTTGCGCCGGTCAGAAACAATACTGACGCCGATGCTGCTGCCCTGCCTCACAGGTTTTACCACGAACTTGTCCCCGAACTCTGGCAATTGTCTTTCAAGGTGACGAACATCGGTGTCGGCGTTGAACTCAATCGCCGCAGCGGCGGCAACGCCGGCTTTAGCAAAGCGTTTTTTGCTTGCCATTTTGTCGAACGCCAGCCTGCTCGCCGCCGGCCCGCTGCCTGTGTATAGAAGAGATTTGTCCTCAAGTATCTGCTGGAGCCGGCCATCTTCGCCAAATTTGCCGTGCAGTGCAACAAAGAATACGTCGATGCTATTATCTTCGAGTATGTTCATATTGTCCGGCCCAATATCAGTGGTTACGACATTCAAGCCAGCTTTTTCCAACGCCTCCGCGACGCATCTGCCGCTTTGAATACTGATGTCACGTTCCTGGCCGATACCCCCCATCAATACCGCTACTTTTAATTTACTATTTGCTATTTTCAATTTACTATTTGTTTTTGCCACGAATTCTCACGAATTATTCCTTCGTGTTCATTTGCGTTAATTTGTGGTTAATCTGCCTACGACGGATAAATCCGTTATCCCCAGATTTCGATTTCAAGCTCCAGCTCGACGCCGAACTCTTCCTTGACCTTTTGCTTTACTGTCTCTATCAGCCGCATTACATCGCGGCTTTTGCACCCCTTCTGGGCGATTATGAAATTAGCGTGCTTTTCACTGACAACGGCTCCGCCGATTTGCAGCCCTTTTAGGCCGGCCCTGTCAATCAACGCACCGGCAGCAGCGTCTCTGGGGTTCTTGAATATGCAGCCGGCATTTCTTGTATCTAACGGCTGGTTGTTCTTTTTATAAATCCAGACCTCTTTTACCGTCCGCATTATTTGCTCAGGGTCGCCTTCGCTGAGTTTCACCCTGGCGTTGAGAATGAATTTCGAAGTGATATTTGTGCTGCGGTAGTCGAATACAAGCTCCGGTTTGCTCTTTTCAAAGACGCTGCCCCGTCTATCCATTACTGTCACGGCCTCGACTGCCGAACCGAAATCTCCGAAGTTGCCGCCCGCATTCATTTTCACTGCTCCGCCGACCGACCCAGGTATGCCGGTAAGGGCCTCAAGCCCCGACAGACCCTTTTGCACACAGGTTAAAACCAGCTTGCTCAATTCGGCACCGGCCCAGGCAGTAACCTGCTCGCCGCTGAATTGTATCTGCGCAAACTGGTCGGATTCGAGCTTTATCACCGCTGCCCGCAGACCCTCGTCGCTGACTAATAGATTCGACCCCAGGCCCATCACGTATATCGGGACATTATTTTCGTTGCACCGCTGGACCACTTTTTTGAGCTGCTCGATAGTTTTAGGCCTGATGAAATAGTCCGCCGGCCCACCAAGACCATACCAGGTGCGGTTGGCCAGCGGATAATCGGTTTCAACTATTTCCTTTAAGCCACTGAATATATTCATCTGCCACCTTCCATATATCACCTGCGCCCATTGTAACCACCAGGTCGCCCTCAGATACATTTTTTTTGAGGTAATCGCAAATAGCCGCGAAGCTGTCTATAAATATCGCGTCCGTCCCGTTATCCCGCATCTGCGAAACTAATATCTGTGCGTTAATCTCTTTTTTTTCTTTCTGCGAGTCCCGCACGAAATAAATTTCCGGGACAATTGTTACATCAGCAAGCTTAAAACTTTCTGCAAAATCATCAAGCAAAAATCTTGTCCTGCTGTACTGGTGCGGCTGAAAAACACACCAGATTCGTTTCGGCTTATATTTTTCCCGCATCGCCTGCAACGATGCCCGAATTTCTGTCGGATGGTGGGCATAGTCGTCCAGCACCGTAATCTGTCCGACGCGCCCTTTTAACATTATCCGGCGGTCCATCCCCGTAAAGCCCGGCAATAGCTCAAGTATGCGGCCCGGTTCCAGCCCGGCGTTGACCGCCATCGCCACTACCGCCAGGGCATTCATAACATTGTGTTTGCCGGGTAGGGAAATCCGAGTCGGCCCGAGCAATTCGCCATTGTGATACACGTCAAAGGAATAAAGGCCGTCATTTAGCACGATGTTCTTTGCATAGAAATTGCAGCTTTCCGCCAATCCGAATGTCTGGCACCGCTGATGGGTTCCTAATCGGCTTATGACCTTCGCTACGTTTGTATCCTGGCCGTTTGCAATTAACACGCCAGCCGGCTTTGTGCCGCGGGCAAATTCGCCGAAGGCCTCAACTATTTCCTCTTCATCTTTATAGTAATCCAGGTGGTCGGCCTCGATATTGAGTATGCAGGCGATTCTGGGTTTTAAGTTCAGGAAGCTTCTGTCGTATTCGCAGGCCTCAGCCACGAAGAACGAGCTATCCGCAACGCCGGAAGAGGCACCCAGTTGATTGATTCTGGCCCCGATAATAAAGTTCGTATCGACCCCGGCCTGTTTGAGCAAATACGCCAGCCAGCCGCTGGTTGTGCTTTTGCCGTGCGTGCCGCTTACAGCGATACCATCGTAGCGATTCATTAACTCACCCAGCATCCGGGCGTATTTATAGACCTTGTATCCTCGCTTTCTTGCTAATTTTAGTTCCGGATTGTCTTCTTTTATAGCTGCAGAGATGACAACCACATCCGTATCAGGACCAAGGTTCTGAGCACTATGCCCGATTTTTATGTCGGCGCCCATACCGCAGAGCATATCCACAACGTCGCTGGCCATCTGGTCCGAGCCAGCTACAATCGCATTGTGTTTCACCATCAGTTGCGCCAGCCCGCTCATCCCGATACCGCCTGCGCCTATGAAGTGAAACCTTGTCCCTGCTAATACCAGTTTGCTGTTAGTATCTATGACTTTGTATCTGTGAACGGCCTTTATTTTCTTCCGGCGGGTCCGTATATTCGGCTGCTTCATAGCATCCTTTCTGCGCACAATTTCTCTATCAAAACATAGAATAGTTTAACACAAAAAAACCTTAAATGAAAGAAAAAAGGCCGCAACCATTAAGTTGCAGCCCTTTTGTCTCCGTGCGGACAAGGTTTTATTTTTGCAAGACTTATGAAATATGCGAATTAGAGTCATCCTCCCAGGGTTTTTAATACCCGGCGTATTTGGGCAGAATTTGGGTCTAACTGCAAAGCTGTTTGAAGTTCTTTTATTGCCTGCTCTCTGTGGCCTTGTGCATTTAGAAGAGTACCGAGGTTGCAGTGTAGCGTTGGACTATTCGGCACAAAAAGCAGTCCCTTGCGACATATCTCCACCGCCTTGTCAACTTTGCCCTGCCGGTATAGTATTTCTGCCAGATTGTTATATGCCGGCATATAATCAGGATGTAATCGAAATGTTTTGGAGTAATATTTTATCGCCTCATCGGTCTTACCCTGCTTTTGATACAGCCATCCTAAATAATAGTGTGCATCAGCACGGGTCGGGTTGATTCGTATCACTTTCAGGTACTGGGCAACCGCACCATCATAATCGCCGAGTGCACGCAAAACAGAGCCAAGTGCATTGTATCCTGTATATGAATGTGGAAAATAATTCTGCACCAGGCGATACTGTTCAGCCGCCGCTCGATAGTCTTTCAAATCTTCGGCTAACAATTCGCCATATTTATAATGTAAGTGCCAATCATCACCGGCATTTTGAATCGCACTACGATATTGGATAGAGGCCTTTTGAAGGGCATCTTGTGTAAGATTAGCTTTAAGCGCTTTGAGCTTTTGCTCCATTGACAAAACCCGCTGCTGATGGTAAAGCTGGTTGGTAAACGGGGCTTTCTTGACAAAGGCATTAAGAACTTTATCAATAATTCCGTATCGGTCCCAATCGGTATAAGCTAAATATCGGGCGCATTCTTCCTCACTCAATAATTGGTTTTCATCTACCCTTTGTCTATTAACCCATTCTGGAAGTATCTGCTTAATCTGCTCAAAAATTGTTTTAGCAAGAAGATAATTGCCTGTAAAATTCAAATGCACATGCTCATAAAACAACTCCTCCCCCGTAGTTTTGTATGGACTATTTTGCTCGAATACTTTCGCTGCATCCACCAGGTAAACTCCATCTGCGGCTCTGTTGCCAGCTACGGCACGAACAATCTGGTTGATGTGATTGTCGGCACGAAACCGAAGCGTATCAAGTTCCCGCGCCTTAATGAATCTATCCCTGGCCTTATCATACTCGCCCATCGCCCAGCAACATCTACCGATGCGAAATTGCAAATCGGCATAAAAATTATCGATGTCAGCAGCAGCTAAGTAACATTCGGCCGCCTTAGCATAATCTCCATCTGATTCAAACCTCGCCCCCTGCTGGTAAATCTGGTCCCACTTTTTTGTCTCTGCCTCGGTTAAACTTGAGCGATGAAGAGAAGCAAATGGGGGACAATCTTTTAAGTTGCCCCCTATTGTGCAGAAGATTATCTTCGCCCCTTTTTTGCAAGCGATTCGACTAATATCCTGTAAGTTCCTTTGAAAATGTTTGTAAGCTGTTTGCAGACGAGGGTCACCGGCTCGCACCTGTTTTCCCAGAAACATCTCCAAACCGCGCCAGCTTGCCCGTCTATCTTTTTTAGCAGTTATTGCCTCGGATAAACTGGTTAGAAATTGACCAAACCTTGTTGTTTTAATAGCAATGCCAAAACGGATTAGAGACAGGCTTTCAGAAAACGAACTAAAGACAGTCCCCGGCCCGTATGGACCAACAACCTCGTTGTTGCCGATATATGCGATAAAAAGGTCTGCGTCACAGTTGACACATTTTTTTGCTATCTCTAAAATTGTATGAGAATTTATGGCAGCGGCCGCCGTATTTATAACTTCAAAATTCACACCAGGATATGTCTGACGCAGCATTACCTGTAGAATTCGACTGAATGAAAATGCGCTATCCGGTTCACCTCGTGCAGCAGATTCGCCAAGCACAAAGACTCGATAAGTATTATCTTTCTTATCAACAGTAAAGACATACGGGTCGGATTCTCGGGCAATGTTGCGCGGGAAAAACCGCCAGTTAAATTTGATATTATCACAATAACACAACCTGCTGTTGACTTTACATTTTACAATCGCAGCCGATGGGTAGCCGTATCCAACTATCCGCAGGGTAATCTCCAGCAACAAAAATAGGACGACCGGAACAACCACAATGGCGAAAATACGAAATAACCAAAGTCGCCAACCACTTACTGCCTTAATTACTTGCTTTTCTATATCTTTTTTCTCTGATTTACCCATCGAAAATTTTGGAAAGACCTTTTCCTCTTGCTTCTTTTTATTCTTCCCTGTATGCAAACAATTATCAATAATCAATCATCAATGATGGGTCTTTGACCGCATCAACAAAGGGCAAATTCACTTCACGATAAAATAATGGTGCACCCACAGGGTCCTTTGATGTTTTTATTGAGATTCGTCCTGCGGAAAGGACCTTCTTAGGATTAGAGCGGTTACGCGGCTCGGGTTTGCGGAAAACAATCAGCAAGACTATGGCAGTGACTACAACTGCTGTGCCGATGTCCATACCCAGATATTTGACCGATTTGCGCATAAAAGTTTCTCAGGAAGTGCCTTTCCTTATATTATGATTTTCTATTATCTTCGTCCACGGTTGCTAAAAAGCATTTAGACATCTTGCCAAAACATCGCTATCGAAATTATTTTCCGGATGCCCATAAAAATGGCGGACTGGAATTGACCCATTCAAACAAAACGCCCGGTAACTTATATATTAAATATCGTTGATAGAAAAATCATGCTTAACCCAAATCTGAATTTTTCCTAAAACCTGAACTGATTAGGCTCATATTATACGGCAGAAGTATTTTTAGTTAGAGTATTATTCTCTTTCCTGCAGCCAACTTTCCTGACCTGATGCAGCCTCAACTTTGGGTGTAGCCATTGTTATAGGCATCTCGACCGCTATCTTTCGGGAGCTGCGAACAACCCGTCCAAGTTTCTCTCCAGTAACTTCAACAGGCTGGGTGGTAAGTTCAGGGACACTATAAGTCCAAAGGCAGCGGTCATAGTAAGTCGGATTTTTCTGCGGCAATAGCAGGGGCTTATACACCTTTCCGTTCTCGTCCACATAGCTAATATAAATCCTGGTAAATACCCCATTCTGTTTTTTGCTGCTGAAAGCTATCCATCGGCTATTGCTGGACCAACTATGCCAGGATTCGCTTTCGGCGCTGTTAATATCCAGACGATACGGCTCATAACGACCGGTTTGTTCTGCTGCTGTTAAGTCTATCATATACAGGTCGCTACTTTTTTCGTAGGCGGGGAAACAACCATAATTGCACATACAGAATAACAGCCAGCGACCGTCGGGACTGATCCGCGGCAGAAGAATGCTAAGGCCGGTATCCTTAGCCAAAAGTATGGTTTCCAATTGGCCCCATAAGTCACCTTTAAGGTCATAACGGACTCGAAATAAGTCATATTTTACTTCACTGTAATGCTCAGGGGGCACTGTGTTTCGGTCCGACCACAGCATTGGTGCGCTGCAGAAATAAAGGTAACGACCATCCGCTGACCAGGTAGGATAGGTTTCTAATCGGTCTTTTTTGGAAATTTCCGGCGAGGTCTTTACCATTTTCGAGTCCACCAGATAGTAAGCCAGAGCGGAATCGAGGTCAATCACGTCACGAACTTCACTTCTGGCGGAATGAAAAAACAGGTGCACCTTATTGATAGAAAATGCTGCCAGCCGGCCACTTGGGTGCCATGAGGTATATCCAAATTTCGTCCCAATCTTGTTAACTGCACCATCTTCCACCAATAGGACGTCACTGCCATATATCGAGCTACGGATACCAATGAACATTTTGTCTGTCTGGTTATTGCAGAATGTGTGGCAGTTAAGACATCCTCCCTTAAAATATCCATTGTCCAATACGAGCGTTTCATCGAATCGCAGGAGGTCGCGCTGATAAATGCCCATTTTACTCCAATTAGAATGTGCTGGATGGATTTTTCTATATACAAGATAGCTATCTATGTCCTCCATCGCGATTCTATTTGTAATTGTTTTGAACCGGGTCCATCGGTCTGTTTTGTCTTTTGCATAAACATCAAAATACAGTTCTTGCCCGCGGTTTATGCTTAAAAGTTCACGCCACCGCTCTTCGGGAATCGTAATTTTTCCAGACCGATTGAAAACTTCAATAGTTTGACCTTGCTTAGAGTATATTTTTACACAATATTGCGAACCACTTTCTTGCACCAGGAAGTTCAAAGGTGCGATGTTCGGAGGGATAACGGTTTCGCGGTAGTCAGGTTTTATCGCAGCGGGGCGGTCTGCAAGGTTGTATAGACTGATTGTCACTCCACTATCTCCCATTTTTATAATATGTCCTAAAATGGGGACTTGAATATCGTAGAGAGCGCAAATCGCTACCACACCTAATAGAATCAGCGACACCATTAGCAGAACCACGTATCGGTATTTTTTCTTCATCCCTTAGTTCCTGAAAAGCCATATATATAGAAGAAAAAATAACTGTCGCCGTATTTTTGTGCCAGCTCATTAAAGGCCGCTGCTTTATTTCTCTTGTAATTGTTAAAGGTCCGTGTAAAATCTTCAATACGCTGGTGGGATTCCCGGCTTATCTGGCGACCATATAGATTAACAGGCTCGCCCGTGCCATAGGCATAAATCAAAAGTGCCTCTTCGTAAAGCGGAGGAATTTCAGAATAGTCAAAATCATTCAAGCGCTCAAAATTCTGGACAAATTTGTCTAACTGCCTATTCAGCAGATACCACGCCATCAGGTATTCAAAAGCCATACGATTTTGCCTGTTTTTCTCCAGAAGTTGCAATAACATTTTCTCAAATGAAAAGGTAAAGAATCCATAATCTTGCCCAAGCATCACGGAACGGAGAAGTTGAATTTGCTTATCTTTTGAAAGGTTCGGGTCGGACTGCAGACGTTCTATGTAATCATTGGCCCAGTCAGCGTAAAATAAAGTTTTACTAACTGCTCCAAGGTAAATCTTGGCAGCGTCAATATTGCCCTTAGCCATATTTACCAACGCCAGCCGTTGGAGGGTAATGGGGCGCTCTCCAAGTCCTACCAAGCATTCAGTCAGTGCGTTTTCTGCTAAGTTCATAAGTCCTATATCGATGTATAAGTCAAATTTCTTCCAGTATGTAAATTCAAGCCCCTTAGCTGTCAGAAAAAGGGCATCGGCATGCTGGGGATAGCGAAACATATCATAGCCAAGTCGCCCGGTGTGAAACAAAGCTTTATTGACTTCATATACTATAAAAAAGTCATCAGGGTAACGGCTGGCACTCTCAAGCACCTCTGGCCACATCCTGTGGCTGGCATAATAATCGGTCTCAAACATAGTTTTTAGTTTGTTATCATAAAAAAAGAAAACAGTAGCGACGGTAACACCAAAAAGAATCAGCGACTCAATGCCCCATCTTAGTTTATTATGGCGACGATACCACGAAGACATTGATGTCTGTAGCCTGGAAAAAATACTGCCCGGCTTTGCTTCAAAACTTGCATTGGATTGGTTTGACGACTGAATAAAACTCGAAGCTAATATCTTCCAGAACCCAGATATAAATGCGATTACAGGCAAAAAAATGTAAAGTATATAAACTATAATCACGGTTCCGTGACGTGCCTGGTATGAGAAACCTTTCCCCCCGAATGGCAATAGTTTGCTGAAGGCATCAATAACATTTATACCGAAGAGCGAAACCCCCTCAGCGTATGGAACTGCAGCGGCTATCAATAAATACAGGATACCTATTTGCCACCGACGTTTGAAAAACAGCTCGTAAGCCGCGCACAGTGCCGCAAAGAGCAAATATGACCCTCCAGAAATGTAATACAGAATTACAGACAGAGTCAAAAACGTCATCAAACGAAACAGTTTGTTCTCCGATATAAACTTCAGATATAAGCATACAAAAAGTATAGCCGCCAATAGAGTCGTTGTTGTAACAAGCGCAAATGTATATTGAGCATAAAGGGCAAGCAGAAGAATCGGCAGGATAAAGCATAGCCAACGAAGGTAGGATAAGTTTATGGCTTTCAAAAAATAGCGACCCACTGCCCAAATCAGCCATGCCTGAAGTGTTATAACGATAGCTCCCGCCCAGGAATAATAAAAAAACTGCGATAGGAAGGCTGAAAGATACTCAACTGGACCACTTGGATATGATGTCACCTGATAGAAAAATTGCCAATCCCTGTAAAAGATGGGGAAATTTGCAATTGCTCCACTATTGTAGATAAGACGTACATCAACACCAAGCCAGAGGCAAAGGTAGAACCAGACAAAAAATATGAGGCTTCGGGTCATTCCTCCAAGGTCACAACCTGAACCTGATTCCTCATAAGCCTTGTGGATGTCACTTGATGATATCTGCATTCTCTACTTTGCGGCTTCTATGGCATCGCGAAGATTAAGCAAACCTTCGTATAGACTTCTGCCGATTATCACCGCTGCCGCTCCTATTTTGGCAAGCTCCTTAATATTGTCTATTTTGCTTACGCCCCCGGATGCGATGACAGGCACTTTGACTGCCTCGATAAGTGCTTTTGTTCTTTTAAGGTTTGGCCCGGTCATCATACCATCTCTTGTTATATCGGTATATATTATTGCAGCTATCGGCAGTTTCGCTGCTTTGATTGCAAACTCCAGAAGCTTCTGAGGACTATCCTGGGTCCAGCCATCAATTGCGACTTTTGAACCTCGGGCGTCGAGGCCGAGGACAATTTTGCCGCTGAACTTTCCAGTCATTTGTTTGAACCACTCAAAATCGCTTACGGCTTTTGTGCCGATTATTACTCTTTCAACGCCGATAACGAGAAGCCTTTTTATGGATGCTTCGTCTCGTAGTCCGCCTCCAACCTCAATCTTCAATTGTTGAAGGGCCGCGATGGATGATATTGTATCGGTATTGATGGGCCTGCCGACCTTGGCACCGTCTAAGTCCACAATGTGCAGCCATTCTGCCCCTGCGGCGATACACGCCAGACCGGAAAGAACTCCGAAGACGGCCCTGATACTCCGGCAACTATGTGATTTCACTAATTACCTTCCAATCTAAAATCATCCCTCCAAAAATTACCCCCTGATTAAGATTATACTGTTTATACGACCATTGAGCAAGATTTTTTCGGGGAGGCGCAAATCTGGCGCGGCTTTTTAGATGCGCAGGTGCGGTTAAACGTCTGTTACCACTGGGCCTCGATATAGGGACCAATGGGACCTTGTGGCTTGGGGGCAGGCCGGGATTTGAGAATCGCCTCCGCAATCGCAATATCGCTTTGGCGCGTAATCTTGATATTCGAAGAATCCGATTCAACAATTGTTACTTTACGGCCCAGCGCCTCGACAAGTTGCGAATCATCGCTTATTTTGTTTTCATCGATGTTCTTTAGATTCTCATAAGCTTTTTTAAGCAGCGAACACTCAAAAACCTGCGGGGTCTGCGCCTCGTAAAGACCTGACCTGTCAACGGTTCTGATTATCGCATTGTCCCTCACTTCTTTTATAGTCGCCGTAACGGAGCAGGCAGGTATCGCCGCATCGCTCTTACCAGCGGCGGTTATAACTTTGTCAATCAATTCCGCTGTTACACAGCATCGAGAGGCATCGTGAATGGCAATAAGGTCAATATCATCCCTGACAAGTGCAAGCCCTTTGCAAACTGTGTCAAATCGCTTGTCGCCGCCGAAAAAAGTCTTGACGTTGAAAAATTTCAAATTTGCCCCCCATTTGACACTCACCAATTCCTCATCCTCCTGCGAAATGCCGAGCAGTATCTGCTTTACATCATCGCGGTTGGAAAAAAGCTCCATACTGCGCAGGAATACCGCTCGCCCGGCCACATCGACAAACTGCTTTTTTCTTTTTCCGCCGAACCGCCTCGCAGGACCTGCCGCACAAATTATTACGGAAACCTTCGCAGACATATTTTCAAAACCCCGTTAAACCAGTTGAAAAGCAACAGGATACACGATTACGGCTTATTGTCAACACCTGCTGTTTTCTCCTGCGTATTTATTGCCGCTCCAGGCGAACGAGAAAGGGCCTGCGAAGAGCTTGTATATTCTTCTGGTCGAACCTTTCTATTGAAACCTGTTGTGTTATCGCTTTGTAGCCGGGGAAATTCACTTGTAGCGTATATGCTCCCTGTTCCGCCATAAAATAAATCCTCCCGCCTGAATTAGTGATAGGTTCAATCATGCCTTCACCGCCAAGCAAATGAACCTCAACTCCCGGTATCAGCGACCCATTTTCATCAAGCACTATTACCTGTAATGCACCGGTCTGTTTTTTTAACGGGTTATCCGGGATGTTTACATCAAGGACTTTTTGCTCGCCGTCGGCCAGTTCAAACTCAAGCAAAGCCGCGGAATCTATAAGCATATTGCCGCCGACATAATAATGCTTGGCGGGCAGATTATCGAGTTTGAAACCGCCTTTCTCATCGGGTATTAAGGAGGCGACTATCGACTTGTCCTGTGTCCATATAGTTTGCCCCATGATGATTTTGCCGCTTATCAAACCTTTAATTCCGGCAGTGCATTTCGGTATCCGGACGGTTATGCTCATCTCGGCTTTCGTAACTTTTACGGGATGTCTCAGCATTAAATAATCCCGCCGCATCAGAACAAGATAATATTCGCCGGGCGGGACATTTTTAATAATATACGGCTCATTCTCGTCAGCCGGTTCGCTCAATTGAGCTATTTGCCTGCCCCAGAACTCGTTTCCTTCCTGTAAATATGTCCGGCTGATGTCCCACTTTGACGCCCCCTCCTCATAGCCGACCGATATGCGAATAGTTGGTAATCTGACGGATATCGTCCCCATATCCACGTCCTGCCCCATCACGTTAACCACCGTTGCTTTAATCCAGTCGCTTCGTTTTTCCGGGTCTTCGTAGTAAATCGCCCATTTTCCACTCGGCACTCCACCAAATACAAACTTGCCGTCAGGTCCCATCATCGCATAACAACGAAACACGTCTGAGTTTAGCGATTCAGCTGATGACAGGACAATCCTGCGATTGGCCAGTGGGATACCGTTAATAATTATGCGTCCTGATACAATCGGCCAGCCGCCTAAATCGATACGCGATACCCTGCCGTTTGCCGGAACCAATGCCCGACAAACCACCCCCATACTACTCCCTTCTTTCTGCCTTTTCACAGTCAACAACTGCTCAGGCAGACCTCCAGCTCGATAATAGCCGTTTGCGTCGGTCGTAACCGTAGCAAAACGCCCTGCCTTTTCATCCGACGAGCCGCTGTAAATATCCTGAAAATAAAGCGTAACATTCGGCTGCGCCCGCCTCTGAACATCATAAACAAAACCATCTACTGTCCCACCGGCGGGCATTACAACGTTCACACCTTCCGTTGTCTGCCTCTCTTTTACTTCTATGTCGTTAACTATCGAATAAGCATAATCGGGATGAATGACCTTTATACTTTCTCTGCCCGGTGCAAGGTGCTTTAATTCAAAAATGCCATCGTCTGCTGTTTCGACTGCACCATCTTTCGAAATAAACGGGTCCTGTATATAAGCCGCTTGTATCCTTACCCCTCCCGCCATTGATAACGGAAGGACTTTAGCGCCTTTAACGGGTTTTCCTGATTCGTTTACAACTTTCCCTTTTATGCCGCCTCCTGTCGAAAGCTTAATAACAGCAGGAACGTTCTGGTCGGTATTAACGTCTTGACTCCACGTCCAGGCAAAACCCTCAGCAGCTATCTGAACCTGATATATACCCGGCCCCGTTGCATCAATACTGAACCGGCCTTCGGCGTCGTCAACCTCAAGCCATTTATCGGGCTGCTGATATCTCGCACCACGTAAAATTCTCACTTTTCTCGCACGGGCTTTGAACTTCTGTATCGGCTGGCTGGTCTGCAAATTTAGAACAGCACCTTTAAGATACGTTTTATCACGGGGCAAAAGCTCAACTAAAAGGCCTTCGCATGGTGCGTTAACGTCTTCGATAACTTTCTGTTCTATTTCCTGAGAAGAGAACGTGAGTTTATATTTCCCCGGCTCAAGCCGGTCTACTACAAAGTTCATATCGTTGGCCTCTCGTCCGTATTTTTGCCACATGGAAGAATTGTGCCTGCTTGCCGTGGAATAGACCTGTATATCAACATAATCAGGTATCTTGCCGCCGGTAAATGTAAACTTTCCGCTAATTGATGCTAATGCCCGCGGCGACTTCTGCGGGATTGTTACCGTCAAAATCTCGTTATTAGGCAACGGCAATGCCGTCTGCAAAACATTAATGCCCATTGAACTGCCTTTGCCCGTCGGTATGTTTACCTGAATTCGGTATATACCTGGAACTATGTGTCGAAACGTAAAACGGCCATTGGCGTCAATAGGATAACTTTCTGGACAGGTATAACTGCTCCACCAATCCGGATATGCTTCAATTTTAAGGTCGCTGGCAGGCACGCCGTCCTGGTATTGAGCAATGCCGTTAACATCTATTCCTTTTTGAAGAACTATCCGGCCTGATTCGACAACTTCGGTATCATTGAGTATTATGATGAGCTTGCCTGGTGCATAATCCCAGTGTGTCTGGACGACTCCATATCCATCCTTTCGCAGTGACGTAATCTTTATACCGTGTGTTGCGGTAATCAGATAGCCTGTCTTGCTTGGCGGGAAACCGCCGAGCAATAAAGTCCCATCTTTATCCGTGCGATTGCGACGCACTTGGCCGCCAATATCTCTGCTCCTTTCATCGACAAGTGAGGTTGCCTTAAGTTCTGCACCTTCGATGGGCTTGCCCGCCTCATCAACGACCTGCATTTCTATCATACAGGCCTTGTCGAGCTTGAAATCTTTGACGACCTGCTTGTTTTGACGGAGATTTACAATGGGCATCGTACTGTAGTCGGTTATGCCGACGTATTCATTTGAATCAATTTCGATTCTGTAATCGCCGTCCCGGTGGATTTTCTCAAGGCAATAAAATCCGTTTGCGTCTGTTTCGGTGTTACCCATGTTCTCTATAATAACCATTGCGTCGGTGACTGGCCGGCCGGACTTGGCGTCTGTGATGAGGCCGCAAAGAACGCATTGAGGTTTCGATTGAACGGCATCTGGCGCGGCTGGCTGGGGATTATTGGTGGGCTTATTGGGTTCATTACTGCCGTCAGCGAGACCTGTAAGCCCAAAAAGCAGTCCTAAGCACAAAATCCCGATTCTTATGACCCTCCGTGAGTGTGTTTTTGTTGCCATAATAAAATCCTCCCGAAATTTTATTTGCAAACAGTTTTAAACTCGTATCGGTTTGCTATTATCTCTCGACAATGCTGGTAAATCAATAGCAAACGTTGTTAAAACTCGATGCCGCGGCGGGCGGACAGCCCCTTGTCGAACGGGTGCTTGATATTTTTCATTTCCGTCACCAAATCCGCCAGAGCTATCAATTCATCGGTCGCACCCTGGCCGGTCAGGACAATTTCAACAGCAGGGTCTCTTCTGTCGATAAGCCCTTTGATGTCCTCGAATTTAGCCAGCCCTTTTGAAAGACAAAACACAATCTCATCGAGTATAACACAATCGTAAAATCTTTTCTGGGCGGTCAGAGCAAGTCTCTCCAGAGCTTCGGCAATCGCAGCCCGCATCCGGCAAACCGCTTTTTCATCGTCCAAGGACTTTGACATATCCCACGGCGTATCAAGCGCCTCGACCCTGATTCTAACCGAACCCAACTGCAGCGCGAAACGCTCCCCAATATCAAGCGAAGGCGGCTTCAAAAATTGATAAATCAAAACCTTGTTTCCCTGGCCGGCAGCACGTAAAGCCAGTCCAAAGGCAGCAGTGGTTTTGCCCTTGCCATCCCCGGTATAAATTTGCACAAGCCCTTTTTCCAGCATACAAGCATAATAAAAAGTAAAAATTGAAAAGTAAAAAGTAAATCCGCCTTTGGCGGATAAAAATTGAAAAACAAAGGGTAAAAGACCGCACTTGACAAACGCCTTCCACAGGCATATTCTATTAGCGATAGTGAATGAAATTCTTATACCAGAAAGGAAATCACAATGCAAAAGAAACAAGTTGTCCTGATACTTTTACTTATCAGTACTGCTGCTTTACTCCAGGGTTGCCTCGCTGTTGTTGTCGGGGCCGGCGCTGCCGGAACGGTAGCTTATGTCAGAGGCGACTTGGAATCAGTGGAGCCAAAGGACATCAACACCGTTTACCAGGCGACACTGAAGGCGATGGAGCAGCTTGAGCTAAGTGTCAGCAAGAAGACAAAAGATGCAATGTCAGCAGAGATTGTCGCCCGTGACTCGCAGGACAAAAAGGTTACGATAAAGCTCGGTGCGACCGCCGAGGGCGCGACCAAACTATCCATTCGAATAGGTACGTTTGGCAGCGAAACCAAATCCCGGCTTATTTACGACCAGATAAAGAAAAACCTCAAATAAAACCAGATTATACCTAATGGGGTTGCCGTGCCGGCGACTGCTAAACTACGACAGGAATCGTGATTTGTAATAAAGGAGTTGATTTTGGAATTGTCATGGCCAATGAGGTTAAGAATCGCCGCTGCGGTGGCCACGGGGGTCATTCTGATAGGCATTTTGGCTTGGCCATTAGCGGCGCCGCCCGAACCGTTCAATGCCGTGCGCGTCGGTAGCATAGATTTCACCGATAAAGCAACCCTGGTGATTCTGGCGTGTTTGGCAGGATTCATCGGCTATTTTGTTTCCTGGCCTTATGGCCGGGAAATCGGCATCCTGGCAGCACCATCCGGATTAGCTATATGGGCGGGACGCTCCGGCAGTATGGCTACTCTGATGCAGTTGAATCCAACTCTCTCGCAGCGTCAAGCCCTCTTTGCCGCGATTAAATGGGAAGCGATTTTCTGGCTGCTTATTGTCGCTGCCGGATTTGTCGGTGTGCTTGCGGCCCAGAAAATCATCTCGAATCCTTCCGAGGCGGACCCAACGGCGGAGCAAGATAAACCTGAGTCCAAATCGAATATATACTTAAACGCGGCAATTGCGCTGGTTGGCTCTGTTCTAATATCACAATTTTTCATAGGTATATTCGCTCAGGACGTGAGGATGCCTGACAGCCAATCAGGTTCCGTAGTAGGCCAGCCGGCTGTCGCGCAGATTATTTTCGCCGTATTAGTTTCGTTCGGGCTGGTTGCCTTCGCAGCCAAGACGTTTCTCGGTATTAGCTATATCTGGCCGTCAATTGCCAGCAGTTTAGTAACGGCTTTGGGTATAATCATTTACGCCAAGCAAAACCAATTGGAACATCTCGTTGAAAGCTGGCCGCCAGTCTTTTTCTCCAGCCCCGTTATTTCCATATTACCTATCCAAATGGTTGTTTTCGGCACATTGGGGTCAATTACCGGATACTGGCTGGCTATCCGCTACAATTATTGGCGAAAAAACGAGGCCTAATCGCAAAATCTGCCCCTTTTCTTGCTTTCGCAAGAAAACAAAGGGGGCAGATTCACGCGCTTTTTTAAACCTCACCTTCACATAAGCGTCAATATTTCAAGTAGTTATGTGCGCAAAGTCTTATAACTGCTCCCCGTTACTTAAAAAAAGTAAAAATGGTTGTTTTCGGTCTCGAAATTAGCCGAAAATATAGTTGTGTTTAAGGTCTGTTGGTCAGGTATTGTTTTTGGACTGACTTTTTGTGGGATAACAGTATATAAAAGACTTTAAGAGCAGCGAGATGAACAAGCAACCCTGGTTTCGCGTAGTATATTTATACTAAAACCAGCCGACAAAAGGAGTTGCGAATGTTGGTTCTAAGCAGAAAAAAAGATGAATCTATAATGATCGGCGACGAAGTTGAGATTACTATCGTCGATGTCCGTGGGGACAAGGTTCGCCTGGGTATAACAGCTCCAAAGAGTATTCCAGTTCATCGCAGGGAAGTGTACGACGCGATTCAGCGTGAGAAGAAGGCGGCAAAAGAGTCTCAGAACAACGCAGAGGAAGAAAACAAGGAGGAGCCGGAGAAAGAGCCGCAAGAACCCGCCGAGAAGCCCTCTCGAAAAGGGTAACAAAATCGTTCGTAGTTTATTGCCAATGAACTCCAAACAACCGTTCTTAGCAGAGCGGTTTTTTTATGCGCTTATTTCTTACATTCGCTTGTATCTTGGTCCGCCGCCCCCTTCCGGCACAGTCCACCTGATATTGTCAAACGGACACTTTCTCTGGCAGGTCTTACAGTGGAGGCAGTTGGATGGATTAGCCGGCTTCACTTCATTATGAATCGTCTCATATACCCCTGCCGGGCAGAACGTAATGCAGGGACTGTTAAACACAGGTGTGCATTTGGTCCTGCAGACATCAGAGTCCAAAATTTTCAGATGCGATGGCTGCTCTTCGCGGTGCTCAGTTGCCGCCATTGCAGTAAAGGTGTCCTTGTCAAATTCCTGGTCGGGCTTGAGGCGATATCCAGCGATTGTCATTGCCTGGTAGTCACGTTCTGTCTTGAAATTCGGCAAAAGACCGCCGAGAACCGACAGCGGCATTCCCTGCAAAGGTCCGAACCTGGCAACTGTTTGCCGGAAATTTCTGGCCGATTTCATCTCCTTAGCGATATTCGACCGCCCAATTAACCCCGTGTATCTTGACGCTGCCAGTTCGGGTTCGTCGAGCGTCTCTGCAATCGCCTTTGCCGCCTGCATACCGGAGTCGATAGCGTTGTGCAGACCTTTAATCTTGAGCATATTTACAAAGCCGGCGCTGTCGCCGAGAATTATTACGTTGCCCTTGCCTATATTTCCGGTTTGTGGGTCTCTCGGGATGGCGTAGAATCCGCCCTCTGGAATCATTTTTGCGCCGGCCTCTACAACAGTACCGCCTTCGATGAATTTCCTGACGAATCGGTGCTGCTTGAAATTCGTCAGGGCGTCCTGCACGTTAAAGTTGCAGTATTTCCAGTCGGCGCCGACAATCATACCGACGGACAAATGGTCCTGTGCGCCGGCATATATGATGCCGCCCCCGAACATCCCCGGGCCGATGATGGGCGTCCAGATTGGATAGCCCATAGCATGAACGACCCGGCCTGCGGTGAACTCATTGAATTGCTCAGGACTTACCTTTATAAGCTCTTTTACCCCTACCGAATACAGTTGCGGATTTTCCCTTTGCAAGCCAGCTTTTTCTATGAATCTTTCCGTCACCAGACCATCGCATCCTTCGGCAAGGACCACAAAATCGGCGTTTATAATTTCTCCTTCGAGGAAGTTGGGCTGCTTATGGCCTTCCTTGTCAAGCCCCCGGTCAACAAGCTTGACTCCGATTGCTTTGCTTGCGGACGGGTCAAGAATTATATCGTCGGCGGCAAAACTGGTGAGCACCTCCGCGCCGAGATTTTTCGCAATCTGCCCCATCCATTTGGTGAGCTTGCTTATCGACACAGAATAATCGCCCTTGTGTATCATTTGGCCGAAACCGAGGCGAAAGATTTTGGCCAGCCGGATTGCGAAGAAGATATTAAAAGCCAGTTTTTTACCCAGCAGAAATAAAATATCGTCCTTGTCAATTTTATTTGCCAGGACATCTTTTGCGGCATCGGTATCCTGCCATCCCGGCACAGCCGAGTCGAGCAGCGTATGAAAGGGCTGCGGCTCCAGGACCGCACCGGAGAGATTATGATTGCCTAAGTCGGCTCCCTTGTCTATTACGCAAACCTCGATTTGCGGCCTCATAGTCTTCAGTTGTATTGCTGTTGCCAGGCCGGCCGGCCCTGCACCAACCACTAAAACGGACACCTTATTGTAGTCTTCTTTGTTGTTTAGCACTTTTTTACTCCAGCTCACGGACTAACTGAGGGATTGTGTCTTCCACGGTCCCGACAAGATAGTAATCGCACTGTTTGAATATCGGTGCGTTTGGGTCGCTATTGACGGCGACAATAGTCTCGGTATTGGCGACTCCTATCATATGCTGAATGGCGCCGGATATCCCTAAAGCGACATAGAGTTTTGGCCCAATTGAGGTGCCGGTTTGCCCTACCTGGTGCATCCGCCCAATGAAGCCCTGCTCCACTGCCGCCCGCGAAGCGCCTCTTTCAACGTCCGTATTTAGTTTTTTTCGCAGGCCGTCACAAAGCGTGCTCACGAGCCGTTCGTAGTTGTCTCTGCTTTGCATACCTTTTCCGCCACTGACAATCACCTTCGCACCAAAGTTCACCTGGCCGGTCCCTAATTCCACCTTTATAATCTGCAGACTGACATCGTCTTCGGTAAGCTGGACTTTGTGTCTGATAAGCTCGCCTGTTCTCAAGCTATCGGGGGGCAGCCGTTTCATAACGCCCGGCCTTGCCGTAGCCATTTGTGCCTTTGAATTTTTCGTGCATATAGTGGCCATAACGTTGCCGCCCAGCGCCGGACGTGTCTGCAACAGGATTCCTATCTGGCCTTTCCGGGAGCTGTCCCTGATATCCAATCCGGTGCAGTCGGCGGTCAGGCCGCAGCCAACTCTATAAGAAACCATCGGCGCCAGCATTCTGCCCTGCGGAGTTGCAGCGAAAAGGACGATTTGCGGCCAGTATGTGCTTATCGCATCGGCGACAGCTTTGCGATACGCCGTAGGGTCGAATACACGAAGCAGTTTATCCTCGATAATGTAAATGTTGTCCGCGCCGGCCCAAACCAGGTCTTTTGTCATCGGCTGGACATCGTAGCCGGCTAAGCACACCCCTACTTTAGTTTCAAGAGAGTCTGCAAGGTCTCGCGCCTTGCCGATAAGCTCGAATGTGGCAGGATGGACCACCCCTTCGCTGTGCTCGGCAACGACCCAAACCTCGCCTTCAAAGGCGGGCTCGGTCAGCTTCAAGCCATCTATCATATCCTCCAGCGCTTTTTTGTGAAACCGCTCGCCTGCGGCAGCAAGAACTTTCTCTTTAATTGTATCATCAATCCTGCTGACATCCGTGATGCCGAGCTCCCTTAGTTTGGCGGCCAGGAATTCGTAGTCCTCTTTTTCTTTTTTTGTCCCTTCAAAACCTCTGTCGAACATGCTGGCTCGTTTAGCGGGCAAAACATAGTGAGCGGTTTTGGATTCGCTGCCCCGACCGGCCTGGCCATCGCCGCCCCTGAAACTTTCAACAAGCAACCTGGCTAACGATTTTACGTCACTAATCTGCTGGCACTTCCTGGAGCTTTTACCCGGAGGAAAAACCCGTATCACGCTTGTTTTGGAACCGGCGACACCTATGTAGGGGGCTTTGATATCGGCGCTAGCCCAGCGGATAACTTCTGTCCTGTTTGTCCGCCTTGTCGCTGCGAACGTCGCAAAAAGAGGATACTCGTATTTGGCAACGGTTATTGCGGCAGGCAGCTTTTTGGCGGCAACTACCTGGCTGCCGCCGCTTATAATCCGGGTGAATTCGAAACGGTTGTTCTTAAATTCAGCATCCGTAACATAAGCAATACAGGGCAATCCCAGCTCCTCAGCGATTTGCGGCGGCACCTGAGCAGTGTCGCCATCTACGGACTGCATACCGCAGACCACGTAATAGTCATTGCTATTTTTGAGAATTTCCCCGGCTATCTTTCTGATGGCATACGCAAGGGGATTTGCGGTTGCCCACGTATCCGCTCCGCCAAGCGTTTTGTCGGTGAGCAAGATAACTGCATCGGCGCACCTGCTCAAGGCATATCGCAGGACCTCTTCCGCCATCGGCGGTCCCATACTAAGACATAAGATTTTTGCGTCGTTATCGCGGCTCTGACGTTTCATATAGTTTGCAAAAGCCAATGCCTGAGCATCCAGCTCATTGATTACGCTGGCCAGCCGGCTTCGGATGAGTGTGCCGCTCTCAGGGTCGAACGCATTGTCAGTGATTTGCGTTACGTCAGGAACCTGCTTTACCAGAACTATATAGTCACTCATAAAGGGACTTCCAAAAAACCAGGGTGTAGAGCCAACCTTTTCTACATATAGAGATATTGTTCATACCTATTTAGTTTATGTGCCGCAAGCACCTCTATAACACAACCTTCAGCCCACCTTGCTTCACGGATTGCAAAGCCCGATATTTAACAAAATAATAAAACTTATATGATATACTAATAAGGGATTTATGTCAAAAAAATTACAAATTTGAAGGATACGGTCGGCCAGGTTTTGTAAGGAGCGGGGAATACCAGTTGTGGCAGGAACCGGTATTATTGGTTAGTATTTTTTTCTGAACCTTGCGGCGGGGATGTTCAGGAGTTTGCGGTACTTGGCGACGGTGCGTCTGGCGAGGTTTTTAATGCCGGCCTCGGCTAATTTTTCGCGTATCTGGTCGTCATTTAAGGGCCTGGTTTTATCCTCCGCCTCAATAATCTGCTGCAATTTGGCCCTTATGGCCTCCCAGCTACGGCCTTCGCCGTTAACATCTTCGGTGCCGCCGCTGAAGAATTTCCGCAGAGGCAATACTCCCCAGGGACACTGGACATATTTACCGGAGACGGCCCTGGAAACCGTGGCAAGATGCACACCCACATCATCTGCAACTTTTGACATCGGCAGCGGCCGAAGGTATAGCTGTCCTTTCTCGAAGAAATCCTTCTGGTGTTTGACCACCGACTTTGCAACCTTCAGGAGGGTATTTTTTCGCTGCTGTATCGCGTCAATAATCCACTGGGCAGAGCGGATGTTATTCTGCAGAAAGTCCTTTGTTTTCTCACCAATCTCGGTGTCTTTTGCCAGCTTTGCGTAGTAATCACTTATTCTCAAATTTGGGAGGTTGGAATTGGCCAGCCGGACGGAATACTCACCCGAGTTATCGGTTGATTCCACTATTACATCTGGAGTGATAGGATGGTTTCTGTCCTGGCTGACCTGCAGACCCGGAGAGGTGTCGAGCTTACTTATACGGGCAAGCACCCCGTTAATTGCCTCAATGCTGCAATTCATTTTTTTAGCGATGTCCGGCAAATGATTCTCGAGCAGCTCATCCATATGCTCAGCAACCAGGCGGGATTCAAAGCTCATATCCTCGCCGCTCTGGGCCATCTGGATAAGCAGGCACTCTTTTAAGTCTCGTGCACCCACACCCACCGGCTCTAATTTTTGCACAAGCTCCAGCGCCTTCTTTAAGTCATCAAGAGTGAAGTCTGGTCTGTCTTTGTTGTGCAACTGCTCTAATCTTACGGTTAGATAACCTCTGTCATCAATGTAATCTATAATTGTGCTGCCGGCTTTTTTGACCCGTTCATCGGCGTCCACCAATCCCCACTGCTCTGTCAGATAATCGTGCAGCGATTGAGGAAGTGCGGCGGTGTTTTTTAGCGCCTCAAGTTTTTTGTCCGGCTCATCACTTCGAATGCGAGGGCGGAATGATTCCGCCTGGTCTATGTAGTCCTTGAAATCATCGTCAAGATTTTCCAGACGCGTGAAGTCTTCGACTTTGCCGGTGTCTGTGCCGACAGCAGGGTCTTTTTCGTTTATATTGTCTTCGGCGTTCTGTTCAACAGGAGCGGGGTTTTCGGGATTTGAGGACTCCTCTATTTCCAGAACGGGATTGGTGTTAAGCTCCTGTTCGATTCTTTCCTGAAGCGCAAGGATAGGAAGCTGGAGAATCTCCATCGACTGAATCATATGCGGAGCGAGCTTCATTCGCTGCTCCATCCGCATATCGCCTCTCATCTCCAGCTTCATAAAAACACCCGAAAAATTCTTTATACACTCTGACCTGCCTGAATTACCAGAAACTGCAAAACCTATTATATCATAAATGCACCAAAAATTTCGTCAAGATTCCAGGGTCCATCCCTGGCGATACTGTCGGCGGACGTAGTTATTGGCCTCCGGCACATTGGTAATCTTCATATTCGGCCCATCCCAGAGCAGCTTTTCACCCGTGCGAATAGCGATATTGCCTAATAAAAGCACTTCAGTTAATGGACCGGAGAAATCAAAGTTGGCGGTAGGCAGCTTGCCGCCCTTGCAGGCATTTATCCACTCCTGATGGTGGCCTGGCGAGCGGGGAATCGTTTTCGGCGGCAGCTTATATTCTTTCATTTTTGATTCAGGTATTAACCTGGGGCTTTCAGCGCACCAGCCGGGAGCGAGGATTTTGCCTTTGTCGCCGATAAGGAGGGAGCCGCCATCGTTATCGCCGAGCCGGCGGTCCGGTTCCAACTCTTCGGGACGCGGCGGCATATTTCCGCCATCATACCAGGTCAGCGTCAGCGGTGGCATATCGCCGCGAGCTGGAAATTCGTACCGAACAATCGACTTGACCGGCCCGGTCTGGTCGTTGTTTCCTTCCTGGGAGACGACTTCCACGCTTGTCGGGTAACCGAGTTTTAACGCCCAGAAAATCGGCGAGCAATTGTGGATGCCCATATCGCCCATTGGTCCTGTTCCGAAATCCCACCAGCCGCGCCATTTGAAAGGCACGTAGGCCGGATGGTATGGCCGATACGGCGCCGGTCCCAGCCACAAATCCCAGTCGAGGGTGGGCGGTGCCGGCGGCGTATCTTTTGGCCGGGCGATGCCCTGCGGCCACCAGCTGCCGGGCCTATCCGTCCAGGTGTGGACCTCGCGGACAGGCCCAATAGCACCATCCCAAATCCATTCACATAATAAGCGGATGCCTTCGCCGGAATGTCCCTGGATGCCCATTTGTGTAGCGACCTTCTGCTCGCGGGCGGCACGGGCTACCATTCGGGCCTCATATATCGAGTGCGTCAGCGGTTTTTCGCAATAAACGTGCTTACCCATTTTTATCGCTGTGATAGTGGCGACGGCGTGCACGTGGTCGGGCGTAGCGACTATCACCGCATCGATGTCTTTCTGTTTTTCGAGCATTATGCGGAAGTCGCTATATTTTTTCGCCTTAGGGTAGCGTTTGAACGTGGCAGAGGCACGTGCCTCGTCCACATCACACAGTGCGACTATGTTTTCACTGCCGACCGCATCAAGATTGTCGGCGCCGCGTCCACCTACACCGATGCCGGCTATATTAAGCTTTTCGCTCGGCGGGATTTGCCGGGGACCTCCCAGCACATACCTGGGCACAATCGTAAACGCAGCCGCAAGAGCCACACCGCCCATAAAATCACGCCGAGAAATACTGTTGATTCCTTTTCCCGTTTTGCCGTAACTTTTCATATTAGGGTCTCCTTTTCAGTCTTTGGGGAATGGATACCCCCACGTTTCCTTGCACTCGCATACATCCTCTGTAACATCCCAGAACCCCCCTGCGACATATATTTTGTTGTCAATCACCCCGGCTACGGCACAGCAGCGTCCGCTCGGCATAGGTGCAGCTTCGCCGAATGTTTCCGTTTCCATATCAAAATATTCCGCGCGATTGCTCCTTTTGTTCGTGACCTTACTCATTCCGCCTAACACAAACAACTTTGACCCAATCGCCACGTGGGTCGAATGCTGACTAAGATACCACTTCCGCTGTTCTATCCGCGGGACATTTAGCTTTGTCCATTTATTGGCCGCCACGTCATACTTCAGCGCTCCGTTAGCGTAAGTCTCAAAGTCGGTCTCGCCGTGGACGGCATAAATGTACCCATTGTAGCTTCCATGCACGATAAACCGTGCTCCCTCCGGCAAGTCAGCCATTCTCTTATAAGTGTTGGTTCGCGGGTCATACCGAAATGCACTTCTGTCAGCCAGTCCATCAGACCTCAGCGTTCTGGCACCGAAGATGTATATGTAATCACCTACGGTTACCGCATAACAATACGACCGAGGATGCGGAAGAGGTGCTATCTCAGAGTATTTGTCTGTTGCCGGGTCATACACCCAGGCTGTGTCTGTCATACTCACGTCTATTGCCTTGTTGTCGCCCCCAAAAAGATAAATCATCCCCTCATACACGGCAATGGCTGGCCAGCCTTTGGCATCCGGCATCGGCGCTCCTTCACTCCAGGAGTTGGTGGAAGGGTCGTAGATATGATGTAACTTCACAGCTCTGGCTTCAAGAGCTCCGGCCGGCGTATGCGGATTCATATTTACCCCGCCGAATAAGTGCAGCTTGCCATCAACCACAGCCCCTGCACCCCCGAATCGCGGAACAGGCACATCAGCCAGCACCTTCCACCTACCGGCCTGTAACTGCTGACCGGATTTGACCGCATCGCAAGTCTTACAGCCATTCGTCACTATACCCACACAAATGATGCAAACAGCCACCGTCATCGCACCGCACCTGATTTTATTCATAACCTTTGCGCCTCCCGAAATATACTGCTAAGCGACCATTTTTTGTCTTTTAAAAAAACTATCCCAACTGCCGTTTTGCACACTCCACAATACGATCGACTTCCTTAGCCAGGCCCTCGTCAATTGGTTCAGGCTCGTGCGTCCCAAGAATCTGATTAACCTGCTCACGAGCACGATCAGCCATCGAACTGTGTCCCTGGCTCTCCCAGATGTTGTAAGTCTGCCTCGTCCAGACCACACTGGGCAGCCAGAGCTCCCGGCGAAAGTGTTCAACCGTATGCGGCTCTGCAAGAAAATTGCCGCCAGGACCAACTGCCTTTACTACATCGGTGGCAAGTGTCTCGCTATTGACATCGAACCCTCGCACGATTCGCTTGACGTAGTTTGCCAGTTCGTTGTCGATGGCCAGCCAAATCAGGCTGCCGGCATGGTCAGTTCCACATATGCCGCAATGCCCGAAGGTATCGGCACCTGCCAGAGCTCCTAAAAGCATCGTGGCTGCCTTTTCAATGCCGGCCTGAGCATCGGGTAGTTTCGAATCAGTAAGGCCCACGTTAATATAAACTGGGAAACCATAAAAGCGTGCCATTTGAACCATAGCCACAGCCATCAGCCCTTGCTCGGGCGAGCCAAACGAGCAAATGCTCGTGCGTGGGTCCATAATGTGCGGAATCCCGCCATACATCACCGCTGTCCCCGGTGCCAATAGTTGGGTAACGACAAGTCCGGCGAGAATCTCCGCATTCTCCTGCGCCAGTGTGCCAGCCAGAGTTGCAGGGGCAGTTCCAGAGGTCATCGCCATCGGGCCGATACTGACGGGCTGGCCCGCCTGCGCAAACTCTTTAACAATGTCCAGACCGTCTTTCGGTAACTGCAGTAGACTTATCGGTTCCAGAAACGCCTCAACCATCGGCTGAGCACGCAATTCAGCATCACCGCCGGCAACAGCACGATATATCTCAAGAATGTAACCAGCACTCTGGCCGTTGCGAACCCAGCAGCGGCTCGGCTTTGTTGTCCGCTTGACCAGCTCACCTGTCAAAAACACATCACGATAATTCTGCGATACTTCCTGTGGCTGGGCCATCGACCCGACTATGTTGATATTCTCCAGCGCATCACCAAGACAAATGGCATCATACAGGTCCTGCGCCGTCGCCGGACGAAAGCAACCGGTTTGCGAATCTATCCAGCCGAATTGCCCGGGACTGGACATCAGCACAAAATCCCCATAGCCAAAACGAACGCTATACTTTTTATTTCGGCCGTACAGAATGTATCGTTTGCCGGCGCGGGCAACACAGTCCATAACGAGCTTTTCAGGCAGGCTCGCAATCTTACTATTGCGGTCCACCTTAGCACCAGCTTGCTCCAGCAACGTTAGCACATTATCGTGATGCACCATAATGCCGGTATCGCGAAGGATAACCACAGTAGCATTATGGATGGCTTGTATTTCGTGGTCAGAAAGAATCTGGACTTTTATGGTCGCCATATCTGAATCTCTCTGTGTCTGCCAGGATAGACTTTAGCGTTTCGGCTTAAACCACAGGTCGATAGGCGTCTTAACGCCTTTGGGCCGAAATGGCAGGTCAATCCTCCGGCCAGTCCCAGCCGATTGGTATCCTGCATAGAGCGCCTCCTGGACAACGCGTCCATCTTCTCCGGTTGCTTGCGGCTGCTCTTTACCCCGGACGCACCGGGCAAAATGCCGCATCTCCTGCGGGAATCCGTAATTCCACAGCTCCTCAAACACAGGCCAGCTCCAGCCCTTCGTCGAGGGCGCCTTCTCAACCGCATAGCCGTATCCGTACTCACTGTAAGTCGGGAGTGCATTTCCCATATGCAAATCAGCGTATGTCACGCCGCCTTCGCCGTAAACTTCGATGCGGTCTTCCATTCCCCCCCGGCGTGCCCAGCTATCCTCTACAAGTCCTACCGCACCGTTGGCAAATTCTATAATGCAGACAGAGTTATCTTCGCCTCTGGTCTTATCGGTGTGAACGTATGTCCCCATCTGGCAATAGACATTCTTGATTTTTGGCCTGCCCAGAAACCAGTAACAAAAGGCGATACCGTGACAGCCCATATCCATAAATACACCGCCGCCACTCTTTT
>Ga0315279_10002325_pt1 | contig 28865 bp, 26 predicted proteins | sample YL17G06_20_MG_FD_203694 | JGI IMG/M metagenome (GOLD analysis project Ga0315279, IMG submission 203694) | Sediment microbial communities from Yellowstone Lake, YNP, Wyoming, USA - YL17G06_20 | ecosystem: Environmental > Aquatic > Freshwater > Lake > Sediment | place: USA: Wyoming | collected... | reverse complement strand
GCGACTCCGTTTAAAGATTTCACTTCTCTGCCGGAAATATCAAAGACACCGATTCGGTATTGAGTGCCGGATGGTAATGTGAAATTAAATCGCGCTTCATTAACACATGGATTGGGAAGCACGGTTAGATTAGAAGGAGTAATTGGTATATCGTTGCGTGACTCCTCAACCCCAGGTAAGTTCAAAAGTTCTATCTTAGCACCTTGCAAGATTTCTTTTGTCGTACCCACTGCGATTGGGTTCTGAATCATCGCGACTATTTCTATATTGTGCCCATTCCAACTGGGTGAAATTGTAAATGGATAACTAACCGTTAGCGGAGTGCCTACATTAACCGTTACCGATGTACCATTATAACTTGGAATGTAAGTGCGTGCCACATGATTATGCATATTATCGCCATTCGGTGCCGAAACAGCGATATTATCTTCGGTAATGACAAAAAGCACATTAGCACTAATACTTGCATTCGAGTCGTTCTGGAATCGAGCATAAATCGTACCACTGCCCGTTTGCATATTATATTCACCCCATATTGATTCAGTAATAGGCGAAGGTTGATTCATACGATTCGTAATTAAAGTCGTCCAAGTGCTGGTATTGTAGCCGCCCTGTGCGTTCCCATCAAACCACATCCATGGTGTATAGTATGGTCCGGGATACAAATAACTCATACGCTGAACCGCGGCCGGAAGATACATGCCATAACTATTGTTTGCGACATGCATTTCAACTAGTGCTACTCTGGCCGGGTTATTTTGCACAAATGATGCCAGTAAACTACTGGCGGCAGGACATGACGGTCAAGTTTCGGAGTATAATTCTTCGCAAACGACCAATCGTTGTGCGGCATAGGCAGTCATTAGTAGCCCTATGCTTAATAAAAGACAGAGACTTAATAATAATTTATTACTCATAATGCCTCCAATTATTTTGCATTATAATATATTGTATCCTATCCTTAAATATTTTCAAGCTTTATTTTACTATTATTTTCCCGGATGTACTGGCTACGTTACTTTCGAACCGATAGAAATAAATACCAGAATTTACCGCATCTCTTAGATCACAACCGACGATTTCTTTTGCACCTGAAGCAATACCTTTAATAGTCTCAACTGTTCTGCCAGTGATGTCGAAGATATTTATTTTGTAAGCTTCTCCATTTGGCAATGAAAATGTAAACCGCGTTTCGTTCAGACAAGGATTGGGTGTTACGTTGACTTTATACGTTGCAGATGTAATTTTATTTTCTTCTTCAATACCAAGTGCAATGACTTTTATCACGCGACCTTGCAAAATTTCTTTAGTTGAATCTGGTCGTAATACAGTATCCTGTATTATCGCCACAATTTCACATTGATTGACATTCCAGGCAGCATCGATTGCGTATGTTTGGCTATAGATTATTGAATCTCCAGTAGGGATTGATATTGGCGTTCCAACCGGTCCAGGCACATAATCACGTGCAACATGATTATGCCAGAGATCGCCATTCGGAGTTGCAAGTTGTATACTATCTTCGGTAACAACAAAAAGCACATTTGCATTAATTGCCGAAGTTGAATCGTTACGGAATCGAGCAAAAATTGTGCCTGTTCTTGTGACCACATTATAATCTCCCCACATTCTTATCGCAACTTGCGATGGTATCGCCATTCGGGTGACAATTTTAGTGGGCCAGGTCGAATAAGAAGAACCGCCATGCGGGTTACCATCATACCATAACCAGGGATGTGAATAACTACCATTATTTGGTCCGGGATAAGAATGCCATCGTTGGTAAGCTTCTGGTAGATACATGCCATAACTATTGCTGACAACATGCATTTCAATTCCGATCACTCTTCCAGGATTACTATAAACGGTGTTTGCCAGTGTCCCACTGGCAGCAGCACAACTACCTCAGGTCTCGGAATAAACTTCTTCCGCGACAACAACTCGATCTACCGCAAAACAATTTATTGCGAGTCCGATACCTAAAATAAGGCACAGGCTGAAAATTAACTTATTACTCATTATGCCTCCATAATAATTTAATGTTATATTGTATAGTATTTTGATAGACTTCGTCAATAGCTGCGATTAAATATATCTAAAAGTTCAAATCTCTAATTATTACAGGTTTTTTATTTTGTATTGTAGCTTTGATTTTTGATATTTGAGCTTGAGTTGATTTTCTATTTATTCTTAGTGTCTCTGCGGTAATTTTATTTTATCATTTTGTCTTTGCGTCACGATGCCTATAATCCTTGCTCAAATCCTCGGTCGATGTTCTGTTCCTAACCCAACCCGACCATTTATTACACCACGCGTTACATCCCACAACAAAATTCCTGCTGTATTTTCTATTATATAATCTATTTAATAGTCGTTTAAGCAAACAATTATGAACCAAACTTTGAATCTGCTAATAATCTTGATTTTATCACTTATTCCCAATCCCTAACTCCCAATCCCTTTTAAACCTACTCCGTAGAGGGAATACCTACACTAGTTAACAGATTTTAGTTGTTAGCTCTTAGTTTCTAGTTGGTTAGATAAAATTTCCGCCTATTTTTACTTCACCTGCAGGTAGAAATTTTAAGCCAAAAATTACGCGGATAAAGATGAAAAATTGTGGCAATGTTATGGTTCTCCCCCTAATAAAATAAATTGGGGTGTATTCGTTTCTATCCGTGGTTTCATTATTCTTTTTGTGCCTTTCTTGACATTATTGTGTGATTGTTTATACTGACCTTAGATTTAGAAAGTGAGGAATTAAGTATGAGTTTATCCAATAAACAAAAAATAGTTAAAATCATGAAAGAAACTCTTAGTCATACCTATTTTGCAACCTGCGATAAAGACCAACCGATTATTCGTTCTATGACACCAATCATTGAAGATAACATGTCAATCTGGATTGTTACTTTCACCAATTCAAGAAAAATGAACCAAATAAACAAAAATCCTAAAATCTGTCTTTTCTTTACAAAACAACCGAATGGTGATAAATCGGCAATCGTTTTGGGCAAAGCAAAAATAATTACTGATTTAAAAACCAAAGAATATGTCTGGAAAGTTGCCCATTATGATATGTCCGAATATTTTCCCAAAGGACCTTCATCACCTTCATTCTGCCTGTTAAAAATCTTACCCAGCAAGATTGAGTGGTGGGACAGCTGGAAAACCGGCAGAAAAACCTACAAACCTTAGTATAATTTTATCAATGGTTCAGTTTTAGGCTACGGGGCAGTTTATCGTTTGATATGAACTTGAACGGCATCTTTTGAACATTTATATTTACATTCCAGACAGCGAATACAATCTTTAGCATTAGGGTTGTCGTGGATATTGATATCCATCGGACAAACTGTTCTGCAGATACCACACTTCTTTTCTCCGCATTTTGATGTGTCAACTGACATTCTAACTAAAGAGAATTGATTGAATACGGAATAAATCGCACCAATCGGGCATAAAACACGACAGAAAAACCTCTTAATAAAAATCGAACCGACTATTACAAAAACTAATATTGCCAGTTTAGTTTTGAATAACCAACCAACCAAAGCTTTAATATCACCGGTCTTGTCCGCAAGCGTAATTGGTATCCCTGCTTCAAGAATACCGGCTGGGCAGATTTTACAAAACCACGGCTCAGCCGTGAAATAAACTAGCACTCCGGCAACTCCGATAAGCACAACATATTTAGTATAAGTTGTCCATTGCGGTAACCTTAATTTTATCTTTGAAATCTTTTTTAACATATCCTGCAAAAACCCGAACGGACAGATCCAGGCGCAGGACATCCTGCCGACCAATATTCCCACTGCGCCAAAAAATCCTGCGATATAATACGGAAACTGACGTAAACCGATAAAATGCTGTAATCCGCCAATCGGACAGCCAAAACGAGACAAAGGACATCCCCAGCAAGTCAGAATCGGCACGCAAAATCTTTTAGTAAATCCCTGGTAAATAAATCCGGTCCACAATGCTGGAAAATAACTTAATTGAACAACCGAAGCGATAATCTGTCCAAGTCGAAACGGTCTCATAAACAAATTCACCACAGAGTAACAAAGACACTGAACTCGCGGAGTATTTCTCTTTTTCTTTTCTCTGTGGCACTGTGTCTCTGTGGTATTTTTTCTCCTATCATTGTTGTAGCCCCATACAAGATAAGCACATTACCGAGCCGACACTTTCCGTCTCGATTAAATCTCCTTGTTTATTACCCCAAAATATTCCGGCTGCACAAACTAGTAAAATAATGATGATTATTAGTAATCGTTTCATTTCTTTACCCTTTTAGAAGATACTTGTCAACACTACCTTGACACCTTTAAATGGTTCTTCAAATCGGCAGACACCACCCGAACATACCAGCCCACCCTTTTCACCACCAACTCGTATTCTTAAATTGTGTTTATTTGTGATATCTAAGCTGAGCTCAGCTAATGGCCAGCTCTTTTCCGTGCCGAGCTTGTGTACAAGCCATATTGGTGTTTGATTACGCCGCTCGTAGCGAAGTGTGAATTGAAACAATTCTGGCTTGCCCACCGAAACCGATAAAGCGTGGTCATAGTATTTACTCGTATCGGTTGTAATAAAGTTATGCTCATAACCAGCTTCAAGAAAGAATTCGCCAAAATTATAGGTTGCTTCAACCCATGGTTTAAATTCAGTCTTTTTATTGACGGGAAGTTCAATTTGTTCTTTAACTAACCTTTCAATCGCACCGAGTATTTCTAAATTTTCACTCGGGTCGGATTTGACTTTTAATATCTGCTCTAAGACACCCTGAGTTTTATCGTGCGTTTTAATACTATTATAATTAGCTTCGAAATTTAGATTATCCAATGGCGAATAATTGACTGACGTGCCGTAACCAAATTCATCGGTCCCACGATTAACTGAAATGCCCGATTTTATTGGTGTTGGCGGTTCGTTATACCGATAACCTGCCCCACCAAATCCAATCGAATCATAATTCATAATCTGAAATACAATACCAAGCCCAGATAAAGAAAAATTAGATGTAAAAAGTATCCCATCGCCGGTTAATCTACCACCTAACACTGGTCGACACCCTAGTTGTCGGGCATACTCAAAGTAACCTTCATAAGGACCAATCGTAATACCGATGTTCCCGCCGAAAAGTTCTGTAAATGATTTGGGAGTTAAATCAATTCTGCGATTATACCGAACATATCTGCCGCCGACATCCAAACTAAAACCTTCTGGTAGCGGTAACTTGGTTTCAAAATTTATACCGCGTATTTGGTCAGTTGTATCATTTTTAATTTTATACGTATTCTCTTCAAAAAAGATATTCCTTGGTTTGCCGGCAAGAATCGCCAGTTCGCTGTAAAAGAATTTAAAGGTCGCTTTAGGTCCATAGATTGAATTGTCGTTTCGAAAATCTTCATCAAGAAATTGATTCAAGACAAGCCCGCGACCAAATGTTGTGTAATAAGTACCATAAAGAATATCAACTGGCTCATTATCATATTCGATAAGATAATCGATGTAATTAAGTCGATTCGGGTTTGGATGAGATGGGTTCCAGGTAAAAAAGATACTGCGTAAAGTCAAATCCCCGTAATTTAACGAAAGCTTTAACTTGTCTTCAATATGCTCTTTGTAGTTCGCGGAATCGAGCTTGCTGTCAACGAATAGCCAATATTCTCCAGCATTGGCACCGCCGAGAGTTATGTTTTGTTCCTGGGCGATTAAAAAAGTTAAAGATAAAAGTAAAGTTACGACTATGTTATTTATTACCTTCACAAGCTTTGCATTTCCCTGACAGTTCTCTGACTTTTTCCATGATTTTCTTTTCGTCGCCGGGCTTGTATCCTTGATGAGTAAAAACAATCTTCTTGTTCTGGTCAATAATAAAGAGTGATGGCATTACTTGAACATTATACGATTTACGCAATTTGTTTTCCGGATCTAAGACAACCTGATATTTCCATTTGTGTCCAGCCGCAAATGGTTTCACTTCTGGTATAGAGCGTGACTTATCCTGGCTGATTGCCAAGTAACTCGCACCTAATGATTCTAATTCTGGATAATAAGGTTTTAAGGCATCGAGTTCTTTAATACACATCTTACACCATAATGCCCAAAAACTCATTATGACCGGACCCTTTTTTACCAAAGAGTCAAGAATGACAACTTTGCCCGAAACATCATTAAGTGTAAAACTCGGCGCATTTTTTAATGCAGTAGTCTTTTCTTGAGCAAAAAGTAATCCGGTTAGACATATTAAAATAAAAAGCGTTTTAGTTATTTTTGTCATTATTTCTCCGTAAACATACTTTTTATTGCCTGTAAAACTTTTTTGGAATGCATGTCTTGCATAAATAACACTCCTCTCATTTTATTAACTGGCATAGAGTGTGAAAAAGTAATTGTCGTGTCTAAACTATCCGGGTAAAAAAGATTGATCGGGAATGTATAGAACTGCCTTATAACATAATTAAACGTACCTACCAATCCCGTTATGCTATCTTCGCAAACCGTAACAAATGCAAAAACCGAATCATGATGGAGTGTATCAGCTGACACAATTGCTATCTCTAAAGTCCCTGTGGTTGAGGTGGCGAATGCATTGAGATGAAGATTATAAATTGGCGTGACCGATTTGGCCGCTTGAATATGCTGGTTAAAGGTCGTATCATATGCGTTCGGGTTAGGTTCAAACACGACATCGCTTCCATCAAATACTACGGTAGGGTATAATTGCACTCCGTAATATTGTTTTCGTTCTTCGATTTCAGGAAGGACAGGCGAAAATGAATGATTGTAAGAAATAATCACTAACGAATCACCGTAATGTTGGTGCAATCCATCAAGCGACTGCTCCGCAGCCGCACAAAATGTTCAACCATCCTCGGTGAAAAATTCAGCCAAAACAATTCGGTTAGTCGGCGTGGGCAGTATTCTCGGTGCTTCTGAACAAAAGAAGAATAACAGCGGTAATGTTAATAAAATTACCTTTTTCATTTAATAGTTATTATAATGGTTGTCTTAAAGAGTGTCAATAATTTTCAGTCAATCAACAGTATTCTTTCAATTATCCTCTTGTTGTCTAAATGTAAATTTATAAAATAGACTCCTGCTGGCACTCTAAGACCAAAATCGTTGGTGCCGTCCCAGCTCACAAAGTTCTTGGCGGTTTGAGATTGAAAATTGTAAAAAGATTTAATTAATTTGCCCGCCACATCATAGATGCATAATGCTGATTGCGGATTAATGTTATCGGTTAACATAATTTTAATTATACCATTCGAACGAAATGGATTTGGATAAACTTTTAGCGGGGGGCTGGGGACGGTTGGCGGCAACTAGTTTTCTTCAATTACAGTTGGGAAGATGCCAAAGAAATGCATAATTGAATCTAATAGGCACGCTTTAGTCGATAACGGGGCAGTATCAACCAGACCACCTAGCTCAAACGAAACACCAACCGTTCGATAAATATCTATACTTTTCGCAATACCGCAATTGTAGTTATTATCGCCATCTTTAAAAATTACAAAGCCGGTTGTCGGTTCAAGCCGGTCCATTGAGTTATTGCTACCATCGTAATTAAAATACATATTCTGAGCAAACGTTCCATCCTCCCCTGCCACTGGGCCCATATCGTTAAGTCCGTCTTCTATACCACTGATACCAAAAAGTGGTCCGAAATTATATCCTCCGTTGTTTGCGTCAAAACACCACACCTCTCCTCCTTCCAGATAAACTCGTCCACCATTATTCAGATAACCATTTAAAGCATCGCCATCCGGACTCAAATTGCTAATAGTATAATTATTTGGTGCAACTCCGCAACTGATAAATATTGCATCATATTTTTCGAGTTGTGTTTCGTTTGATAACATAGTTATATATTCCCCATTATAACCAAGTGATGCAAGAATATTATTTATTGCTTGTCCTGAACTCGGCGTTGGATCAGGATTCCAAACCAGATAATCGTATGTACCGATATCTAGGCTAAATTCAAATGTATCAATAAATGCTCCATCCGTTGAAATCAAGCTAAACTGAGCATTATGCCCCTGGGGACAGGATGGACTGACAGTGACCGCAAACCGGTCGTTGCTGTTCTCATTTGTGCTATCGATTAATAATCCACCAAAGTACCCTTGCGGGTCAGTAATTATTACATACGGGTCAAAACTTTGAAGATATGTTGTAAGATTAGTAAAATTGGCGCCGCCAATATTTTTAAAAGATACGGTTAGGGTTGCGTTTTCGCCTGGGTCTAACCGGTTATTGTTGTTCCCGGTTGCATCGTATACATAAGTTTTTTGTAAGTCAAGAAAATGATCGGCTCCGATATAATTAAGCGAAACATCATCAGCGAGGACCCTCGCCCAACCCGGATTACTTCAGCACCCGTTAGTCGTATCGAAAAGTGCTACTTGTACCTTTTTTATATTGCCACGATTTATCCCGGGCAGATTATTAAGTTCATTATCAACATTAAAACTATATGTATACCAATTATTGGTATCAATCACATTTATTAAATGTATACTTGATGTATTGTTCCATGGGCAATGTAATGATTTATTAGTAATACGCGTCTCACCAAGTAAATTGTAATTATTATCAAGATATCTCAAGACGACCGCTGCTGCTGACCAGTAATAAGTAGAAGTTGATGGATGCTCGTGAGCAAGCAGCTGAGCTGCAATTGAGAACTGTAAATCGGTGGTTGGGATATTAACCGTCTGATATACTTTTGCGGAAGTATAATGATATTTTTTTACACGAATTTCGAGATCCGGATCCGAATCATATTTGGCAGCGAGGTCAATTGTATCATACCAGGTTGGTCTCACTATTAATTGCTGCCAACCATATCTCAACTCCTGCTCAAAATCACCATTAGTAAGTAAGACTCGTGCTTCGCATAAACAAGTTAATGAAAATAAAATTAGAAAAAAGTCAATCAGAGCTATCCGTCTATGAAATTTGCTTGTAATCTGTGTAATCACTGTAAAATAATACCACAGAGACACCGGTATATTAACTTTTCTTTATGTTTCTGTGGTAAGTTTTTTAGTTAACTAATACTACTCTTTTGATTAATGTTTTATTATTTGTAGGGAAATGGACAAAGTAAACACCGGCGGGAAGCACTACACCGAACTCGCCGGTACCATCCCAGAAAATAACATTTGACTTGTTATTTACAACTGATATTGTCTTCACGCAACTTCCAGCTGTGTTATAGATTTTCAGTGTTGCCTGTGTATTCATTAAAGGTGCAAGCTGAATCTGAACCTTATCACCTACTCTAACTGGATTAGGATAAAGTATTAAAGTCTGGTTTAGAGGATTGGGTGTAGAGTTTTCTTCAATACCCATGCTAAAAATCCCAAAGAAATGCATGATTGAATCGAGGAGTGTCGCTTTTCTTGATGGTGGCGTTGCATCAACTAAACCACCGAGTTCAAATGATAAACCGACCGTTCGATAATTACCGGCATTATATGCAATACCACAATTATATCCGCTAAAACCACCGCTGTTAAAGACTGTGTAACCGGACGTCGGGTCGATATGGTCGACATAGCTATTCTCGCCGCCATAGCTAAAACCCATACTTTGAGTAAAACTTCCTGAACAACCAACTGCATTTGTCAAATCGCCCGTTCCATCCGAAATACCTACAAGTCCAAAAAGTGGGCAAAAATTGTATCCACCGATTAGCGGGTCAAAATACCAGACATCACCGCCCTCAAGATAAACACGACCGCCCGCATTTAAGTAGTTTACTAATGCGGTCGCTTCTGGGTCGCCATTAGTTATGTGGTAGTTATTCGCACACATACCGCAGCAGACAAATATTGATTGATAGATATCTAGCGTTGGTTCCGCAAGTAAGTTCGTTGTCAGCGTACCACTATAACCAAGCGAAGTAAGCGTGTTGTTTATGGCCTCACCGGAACTTGGTGTCGGGTCAGGATTCCAAACCAGGTAATTGTATGACCCAACAGCTTTACTAAATTCGAAAGTATCACAAAAAGTACCATCGGTTGCGATCAACTGGAATTGAGCATTGTGCCCTTGTGGACAATTGGCATTCACTGAAACAGTATAGCGGTCATTATTATTCTCTTTTGTGCTATCAACCATTAAAGTACCAAAATATCCGGAATTATCGGTAATCGTAATATATGGATCAATAGATTGAAGAATAGTTGAGAGATTAGTAAAGTCGGTTCCACCAATATTTTTTAAAGATGCGGTTAAATTAGCAGTTTCACCCGGGTCTAAACGACCGTTGTTATTACCAGTCGCATCGTAGACCGTAGATCTTATACAATCAAGGTAATGATTCGGACCGGTATAATTTAACTGGACATCATCAGCGAGGACCCTCGCTTCGCAATGCCCACTTCAGCACCCGTCGGTCGTATCATAAAGCGCAACCTGCACCTTTCTAATATTAGCTGGATTAACACCGGGAAGATTCGCTAATTCGGTATTTAAGTTAAAACTATAATTGATCCACATATTAGGAAACATCTCCACTAATAAATGTAGATTATCTGAACTGGTCCAAGGGCAATGAGGGGATTTATAACAGATTCGGGTTTCGCCTAATAAATTATTATTCTGGTCAAGATATCTAAGACAAATTGCTGCCGCTGCCCAATAAGTGGCGGTGGAATTATATTCATAAGCATAGAGTTTTCCATTTACCGAGAATTGCAGGTCAGTAGTTGGTATATTAACAGTTTGATATATTTGGGCACTGATTGCGTCATATTTTTTAACCATTGCTTCGTAATCCGGGTCGGGATCATAATCGGTGGCGCGATTAATCGTATCACCGGCAGTTGCGGTGACTATCGCCTGTGTCCATCCGACATTCAGTTCTTGCTCAAAATCTCCATTGGTTAGAAAACGGCCCGCACTGCATAAACTAACAATCAATAATAACAAAACTAAATATTTATACATACTACCCCCAATATTTATCATTTGACTATAATTTTCCCTGAAGTATTTGCTGTATTACTTTCAAAACGATAGAAGTAAACGCCAGAATTAACTTCGTTTACTAAATTACAAGTGACAAATTCATTTTTGCCTGAAGCAATACCATTCAAGGTTTTTATTTCTCTTCCCGATATGTCGAAGATACTAATTCTGTATTCGGTGTTATTTGGTAATGTGAATGCAAATCGAACTTGATTAACACAAGGATTTGGACCAACATTCACTTTATATGAAACGCGTGGTGTCTCATTATTTTCTTCAATACCACTTAAGTTAAGGTCGTAAAGTCTAATCTTCGCGCCTTGCCAGACTTCTTTTGTAATGCCAACTGCAACTGGATCCTCTATCATGGCAACGATTTCACATTTTGTATCAACCCACGCTGATGAAATATTAAATGGATAACTGACTGTAACTGAATCCTGATACCTAAGAGTTACCGGCGTGCCAATATGGTCTGGTATGTAATCACGCGCAACGTGATTATGCCATAAATCTCCATTTGGTGCTGACCGTTGAATACTGTCTTCCGTTATTATAAAAAGTACGTTGCCTTGAAGTGTTGTGGCAGAATCGCTTTTAAAACTAACATAAATTGTTCCGTTACGGGTCAACGTATTATAATCGCCCCAAATTCTGGCAGTTATAGGAGAACCTTGACTGGCTCGGTTTGTAATCACAGTTCCCCAACCCGAGTAACCAGAGCCCATTGAGGACCCATCAAGGAATAACCACGGTGTATAATTTGTACCCGGATTTAAATATAGCATACGGCTACGGGCTTCTGCACTATACATACCATAACTTACATAACTGGAACTGATGTGCATTTCTATTACTGCACAGATTCGAGGATTATCATAGGAAAATTGTGCCAGTGTCCCACTGGCGGCAGGACAAGTGGGTCAGCCCTCTTGATATAATTCTTCGCAGACCGCCATTCTTTCTGCAGGATAAGCTGATACAATCAGCCCAAAACTCAATACTAAAAAAAGACTTAAAAATAATTTATTTTTCATAATGCCTCCTTGCCTTAGGCATAATATATTGTATGCGCTGAATGGTTTTTGTCAAGAATTATTTTATCACTAATTTCGGATAAAATATGTCAAGACACAAGACAAAAAAACAGCAGTACTGATTGACTAAGTTGACTTTTCGATGTCTTTTTACTAAACTTTAGAAAGTAACTTTCCGTCTGGAGGCGGATTGGTGCTGGTGTACCTGCTGGACTTCAAATCCATGTGTTCTTCGAAAGGGGAACGGTAGGTTCGATTCCTACACGCCTCCGCCATATAATTAATATCAAATATTAAAAATTATAATATCAAAAACACAAACCAAAAATGCAAATATTTTTATATTTTCAATATATGTTTTTCACTTTTGGCTTTTTATTTTTAATTTACTTGAGTGATTATTGGTGTACCCAAAGATTGCTGCATCCAACATTCAATATTGCAGAATAATTCTATTTTTTCTTTTGATTTGGCAGACGACTAAAAACTTCTTCTTGACAAACGACAAAAAATCGATTACATAGTATAGTAACGTTGTAAATGAAAAATACTTCTTTTTCGAACCGAGGAATACATTAATAAACCATTGATGGATAGAGATGAGTTATAAATATATTGACCTATTTTTTAAAAAGCAAATAAATTTTTTCATTTCTTATTCTGATTATTTGCCGGTAAAGGTAAAATCACTTGAGCGATAACTACATCAGGAAGAAAACAATTATCATGTTTGAACTACTAAAAAAGAATTTTAAAGAAATCATTGAAATAATTATCCGGTACTCTGAGCAATTTCGGGAAAAATATTTTTCCATCCGCTTAGAACATTTCACAGCTTTACAAAAAAAATCCAAGAACAATATAGGCGGATCGATATTGAGAGAAACAGGGATGCATAGTGACACGTAAACAAACATATCCGTTTACTAAGGTAGCCTTTCTGGGTAACTATCTACCCCGGCAGTGTGGCATTGCAACGTTCACCGGTGATCTTTGTGAATCGATTACCACTGCGGCGCCAGAACTCACCTGTTTAGCAGCAGTCATGAATGATATTCCTGAAGGTTATGCCTATCCCGACCGAGTGCGATTCGAACTTGCTCAGAATGAGCTTGCCGATTATCGTCGTCTGGCGGAATTCCTGAACATGGGACAAGCCGACCTGCTCTGCGTGCAGCACGAATTCGGAATTTATGGCGGCATCGCGGGCGGCTATCTGCTGGCCACGTTACGCCAGCTCCAGATGCCGATTGTCACAACCTTACACACCGTACTTCACGCACCGGATGAAAATCAGCGCAGGGTCATGAATGAACTCTGCCGGCTGAGCGATCGCCTGGTGGTTATGAGTGAACGGTCAATCGAGTTCCTGCGCGAGATATACCACGTTCCCGAAGGGAAGATTGACTTAATTCATCACGGCATACCGGACATGCCATTCGTCGATCCCAACTTTTATAAGGATAAGTTCCGGGTCGAAGGTCGCGATCTAATCCTGACGTTTGGTCTCCTTGCACCCAATAAGGGAATCGAATATATGATTGATGCTCTGCCTGAAGTCGTGCGCCGGTTTCCCAATGTTGTCTATATCGTGCTCGGGGTAACCCATCCAGCAGTAAGGCGCGAGAACGGCGAAGTCTACCGGCTGGGTTTAAAGCGTCACGCCCGGGTGCGCGGCGTGGAAGACCATATCATTTTCCACGACCGATTTGTTGACTTATCAGAACTCTGCGAATACCTGGGTGCTACCGACATCTATGTGACACCATATCTGGCTGAAGCCCAGATCGTATCCGGAACCCTGGCTTATTCATTCGGCACTGGCAAGGCGGTTGTGTCTACGCCTTATTGGTACGCTGAGGAATTGCTCGCGGACAACCGTGGCACACTGGTTGCGTTCCGAGACGGACGCGCTTTAGCAGAAGCGATTATCGATCTATTGGAAAACCCGGTGAAACGTCACACAATCCGTAAACGCGCCTATGCCTTTGGCCGGCAGATGATATGGTCTGAGGTTTCCCAACGCTATCTCGAATCCTTCTCGCGAGCTTATGAGGAACGGCGTCTGTCTGGACGTTTTAACCGACCGCGCCGAACCGAACCGATGGTCACCGGCTTGCCCGAAACTAATTTTAGCCATCTGGTCAATCTCACCGATGAAACCGGTATTCTGCAACATACCCGGTACTCGGTTCCTGACCGATCCCGAGGTTATACCACGGACGATAACGCACGTGCGTTGATCGTGACGCTGCGCGGATTGGAAGCCAACCCGAAGGACCTTCAATTGTTGCGGCTTGCCTTTTGCTATTTGTCTTTCCTTGACCACGCCTTTGACCGCTCACGCGGAAGATTTAGAAATTTCATGGCTTATGACCGCCGTTGGCTGGAGGATGTCGGATCCGAAGACAGTCATGGTCGGTCGCTCTGGAGTCTGGGTATTGCAGTCGGTGTGGCTCCGGACGATGGACAAGTGGCAGTAGCGCTTGACCTATTTCATGCTGGATTACCAGCCGTGGAGGATTTCACCAGTCCGCGGGCGTGGGCTTTTACCCTAATTGGCATTCACGAGTTTCTAAAACGCTTCCCCGGTGATAGCGTTGCCCGAAGACTGCGCGAGGTCCTAGGCGGCAAGTTACTTGAGCTACACCGCGCCACTACCAGCGAATCATGGCCGTGGTTTGAGACCTATATGACCTACGACAATGCTGTGCTCTGCCAAGGGTTACTACACACTGGTCAAGATACCGGTCAGCAGGAAATGATGGACATCAGTCTTCAAACCCTGGAATGGCTGGTTCGGATCCAGACTGTGCCGGAAGGGCACTTCGTTCCGGTGGGAACGAGTGGTTGGCAACGTAATGGTCATCGTAGTCGGTACGACCAACAACCGGTAGAGGCACATTCGATGGTCAGCGCGTGCCTGGCTACCCATGCAATAACTGGTAACGACCACTGGCATAAGGAAGCGCAGCGGGCGTTTGATTGGTTTTTGGGTCGTAACGACCTTGGGGTACCTCTGTACGACTACACTACCGGTGGCTGCTTCGACGGCCTTTCACCCGATGGCGTTAATCTCAACCAGGGCGCCGAGTCGACTATTTCGTTTCTACTTGCCTTGTTAGCAATGAAGTCCAGGGAAGCAAAGTTAAAATGATGAAAATAATACCGCGCGATGATCGGTCCATGCTTCTCGAGCGTCATCCGAGCAATCCGATCCTGACTGCAAATAACTGGCAACACAGCGTCAACGCAATATTCAATCCGGGCGCGGTCCGACTGCGAGATGGGACAACATTACTGCTCTGCCGAGTCGAGGACCGGCGAGGCATCTCCTGTCTCTGGGCAGCCCGTTCTTTAAACGGTATTGACAATTGGGTACTCGACTCAGAACCGACATTTCCCCCTGACCCGGTCAATCATCCGGACGAAATCTGGGGTGTCGAAGACGCGCGGATTGTTTGGCTGGACGAACTCTCTAAGTATGCAATTACCTACACCGCTTTCTCCCGGGCCGGACCAGCAGTCGCACTGGCACTGACCGAAGATTTTATCCAATTCGAACGGCTGGGAGTTATGATGCCGCCCGAGAACAAGGACGCAGCCCTTCTTCCTGTTCGTTTTAACGGTAAGTGGCTGATGATTCACCGTCCCCAGAACGGATTAGCCGGAAGTATCTGGCTTGCTGAATCGCCAGACCTAATCCATTGGGGTAAAAATCGAATGATCATGACGCCTCGTCGTGGGGCGTGGTGGGATTCAAATCGGATTGGGCTTGGGTCGCCTCTGATTCGGACTAAGCGCGGCTGGCTTATGCTATACCATGCGAACCGCCAGACTGGCGCGGGTTGTCTCTACCGCATCGGTGCTGCTTTGCTCGATCTTGAGCATCCTGATTGTTGCATAAAGCGTGGCGACGAGTGGATTCTTGCTCCTAGAGAGGAGTACGAGCGTATGGGAGATGTCGGCGACGTAGTCTTCACGTGCGGACACACAATCGGTGATGACGGAGATGAAATCAATGTCTACTACGGTGGAGCCGATACCTGCATCGCGCTCGCCCAGGGAAAGATTTCCAAGATTCTCGACTGGCTCGAAACGCACAGCTCGGCATCCAAAGAATCCGAAGCAGTGTCGTAGCCTATGTAATTTTTCAACCTGACTACACGGTTAGGTTGATGATTATTTCAAAGTATCAGCACAAATCAATCTATTCTCGCAACAAAATTCACGTTTTGAAAGGTTAAGCCTTGCAATCTATAATCTTACAATCTTTCAATCAACTGCTTGTATTAGTTTAGCTCTGTATAGGAGTACAAACCTTATGAATAATAGTGCCGACAAACAAAAAATAAATATATGATACAATTCATATCTCACAAATGCCCCAATTGCAAAAAGTATAATTGCGATAATTTGACTTAAATATTCTTTAAATGTCACCTTTTTTCCTCCAAACAGTATAAGTGCAATCAATGAAAACACCATCGCAATCGTCAAAAAAGAAAAAAGTAGAAAAATGTTTGAATAAAAATAATCTTTTAACATGAATTTTTCATTCGAAATGTCCGGAAATATAATAATGCCTATTAAGTAGAACAGGACGGGATGCAAAAGCACTAATAAGAAATATCCGATATGCTTACCAAATTTTTCTCTTCTGGGCCACAAACCCCACCATACTTCAATAATATCAGCAAAAACTAATAATGTCCAGCCAAGATGGACCCACTAGATTTTGACATTTCCGCTATGTTTTATAAGTGCCCCCCAGCCCGAAAAAAATACCGATATTACATAACCGAATAATATCGAAAGAAATATAACAAGATAATCCGACAGGACGAATTGCCTTAAATCTTTTTCTGCCATTTTAATCCTTGGCATAACGATAGCAATTGGAATATCAATTGTCAAGGCATACTCAGTTACGAAGGTTCAATTCCTACGAGCTTCCGCTATATAGTTAAAATCAAATATTAAAAACGCAAACCAAAAATGCAAATATTTTTATGTTTCTAATATGTGATTAAATTTTTTTATTTTATGGAGTGCTTATTTGTAGTTAGTTGACAGCACCCTGACATCTTCCCGCCTCACCGTAATATTTCGTTTGTCAAAATATACTAATAACGGCAAGACTGACCTGCGGCTAGCGTCAAGCAGGTCGCGAAATTGCGATACTTTAATGTCCTTATTCTTCTTTAAAAACTCAACCAGTTTTTGTTCTGCTTCCCGGACATATTTCTGGTGTAACACAACCCCTTCTCCGATATTTATGAGCAACCCGGTGTCGAGCATATGCTGATATGCTTTTTTCACAATGCTTTCCGCACCCAATCTCTGGGTTAAGAGCGTTTGATAATCACTCGTCTTATATCCCGCATCCAGAAATATCTTCTCAATTTTTTTCACCATCTCATCAATCGGTTTATCAAGCACAACTCTGAATTCAGACAATTTTATTTTCTTTTCCGCAGAAATTTGGACAACGCCTTCTTTTTGTAGATGGTTAAGCGTTATATCTAATATGAATTTATCTAAACCTGGGCTGATTTTCTTTAAAAGCTCTAATGGCAGAATACCGATGCTGGTCGGATTGCTTTTGTGATATTCTTTCAGTTGTGTAATTATTTTATCTTTCAGCTCTTTTAGATTTTTCTCGTGATAATATAATTCACGTTTTTCATCTAAGCATAATACTTTTTGCTGAACCTTTAATGTTCTAATTATCTCTTTTACTTCGTTTACCAGCAGATTAACATCATAAGCAATCTCGCTAATCTTTCTTGATAAATCAAAATTAGACAACAGGTCTTCTTCGACCAGCACGGTTGGGTCGCCTTTCTCAACCCGCTGTAGGTGTGCGATTAATTCTTCATCAAGTCCTTTTACTTTAGCTGCCTTTGATTCGATAATAACACCACCGCCAATTGTTGCCTGCGGTGAATATGTTCTAATGACATATTGGTCATTGATACTTGCAACTGCCGGTGATTCTAATCGGAACTGCACCATCGCTTTTTCACCGGGTTGCAATACTTTTTTATCAAGAAATACAACCCGTCCTAAAATTTCTTTAGTTCCTAAATGAATCCTCAGGCGTGTAAAGTTCTTAAGCGGTTGCTGGGCAGTGGTCAGTAAATATAAAGAAGCGTTAAGAAATTCCGACGGTTCAAAAAATCCTGTTTGTGCAAGCACATCTCCCCGCTCGACTTCTTCTTTTTCAGCACCGACCAGATTAATCGCAACCCGAAAACCTGTACCAACTTCACTAACTTGTTTATTATGAACTTCAATACCCCTGATTTTTACCTTTTTCTTTTCCGGAAGTAACTCGAGCTCGTCGCCAATCTTGGTTTTTCCTGACAAAACCGTGCCAGCAACCACCGTTCCAAAACCTTTTATGATAAAGCATCGGTCAATCGGCATTCTAAATATACCTCGGTCTATTTTTGCTTCGGTTTCTTGAATTAACTTATCCAGCGCTTTCTTCAAATCCTCAATCCCTTCCATTGTAATATTGGAAACCGGAATAATTGGCGCACTCTCGAGAAATGAACCTTTGAGCAGATTTTTTACATCATTAATCACTATTTGCAATCGGTCATCTTTTGCCAAATCTTTCTTGGTAATAACAACAATACCTTTTTTAATTGCGAGTAGTTTTAAAATCTCAAGATGTTCATAAGTCTGGGGCATTATCCCGTCATCAGCGGCAATGACAAACATAACAATATCAACGGTTGAAGCGCCCGCAACCATATGCCGAACAAACTTTTCGTGGCCAGGCACGTCAATAATTGTCGCATTGTCACCATAAAAAACAAAGCCGAGGTCAGTAGTCATACCCCGTTCTTTCTCTTCTTTTAATCGGTCTGGGTCAATACCAGTTAATGCTTTAACCAAAGCACTCTTGCCATGGTCAATATGACCAGCAGTGCCGATAACGATGTGACGCTTTTCGTTCATTGTTTCACCGCTGAGTTCGCTGAGGTCACAGAGAAAAACTCTGCGTGCTCTGTGCTCTCTGCGGTAAAAATTCTGTGTGCATCTGTGGTTGCAAATTATAAGATATTTTTAAACGCTTCGATGATGATTTTCTCTTCCCCTTTAAGTATGGTTCTGAAATCTAAGAGCAAAGAATCTTCTGCAACCCGACCAAAAATCGGTGTTTTATATTGCCTTAAAAATTTTGCTAATTCCTGCGCTGACAGTTTCTTCGGGTTTATTGCTATGACATAGGTTGGTAATTCTTCTGTGCTTAATGAACCGCCGCCGATTTCACTTTTCGCAGGTTTTACTTCAATCTCTAATATCGAACTGTATTCTTTCTTTAGTTTTCTTGCCACGTCGTTTGCCTGCGATTTAATTTCTTTGAGCGGTTTAAGCAACAGACTCATTACACCATGCTCTTTGATTAAATCTTCTTCTTTATGTAAAAACATCTGTAGCGTTGCTTCCAAGACCACATTGGTAAGCTTATCACATCGCAAGGCACGGGTTAAAGGGTATTTCTTAATCTTTTCAATATGCGTTTTCTTGCCGATAATAATTCCGCATTGCGGACCGCCAATCAATTTATCACCGCTAAAACAGACAATATCGGCACTGGTTTTAATACTCTCCTGCACCATCGGCTCTTTGGGTAATCCGTATTTTGATAAATCAATTAAGGCACCACTTCCTAAATCATCAATCACTGGGATATTATACTTTTTACCTAATGTAACGAGTTCTTCTAAAGTAACTTCTTTAGTAAAACCTGACATTCGATAATTAGATTGATGTACTCTGATGATTGCGCCGGTGTTCTCATGAATTGCCTGTTCATAGTCTTTAAGATGAGTGCGATTGGTTGTTCCGACTTCTCTCATTATCGCCCCGCTTTGCGCCATAATATCCGGAATGCGGAACGAACCGCCAATTTCAATCAATTGCCCTCTTGATACAATAACTTCTTTCCCTTTAGCAATTGCAGATAAAATAAGAAGTGTTGCGCCGGCATTATTATTAACAATAATCCCTGCTTCACAACCGGTTAATATTTGCAGTAATTTACTAATCTTTTTATATCGGTCATCACGTTTGCCCTCATCATCAATTTGTAAGCGGGAATAGGCATCTGACGCATCGCGCAGTATATCAGCAATGCCTTTAGCAAACGGCGCTCTACCTAAGCCAGTATGTAAAACAATTCCCAAACCATTAACCGCATATCGAAAATACGGTTCGGTTAAATATTTAATTTCATCAAGAATCATTTGCTTAAGATGGTCAATGTCAAATTTATCTCCACTTAAAAGTTTTGCCCTAAACTCATCAGTTTTATTTCGCATGATTTCAGTAAGATATATATGTTCAATTTTATTTTCTAATTCCTTTATTTCTGTCCAGTTTAATATCTTATCAACCGATGGAATACTCTTTAACATCTCTATATTACTCTCTTGGCTCATATAAGAATTATAGGTTGAAGAATGATGTTGTCAACCCCGTTACATGCGGCGTAACACACAAGCCTCTATAGAATAGAAATAAAAAGTTGTACATAAAAACCTTTCATTGTTGTATGATAAAACGAAGCAAAAAATCGGGCAGGGACTCTTTTAAAGATGCGAAAAGGAATCGGAAAAGGATTTAAAGTAAAGAGTGGGTTGGGGAAGCGAGTGGTTTCGAAAGAAAACATACACCACAGAGTCACAGAGAACAAACAAGATATAACCACGGGTAAACACAGTGGAAAACTCTAGGTTGGATAGTGGGATTTGCATAATTTCAGTGTTAATCTATGTGCATCTGTGTCAAATGGTTTTAAATAGACAATGCTGCGCCGATAGCGCCGATAAATTGCGGGGCATCAGGAATTATAACTTCTCCTAAAATACGCTTCATCGATTTCACAAGCCCAGGATTTAAAGCGCCACCGCCACAGAATAGTATCGGTTCTTCAATACCAATCTGACTGCCAATGCCATCAATCCTGCGAATTAAAGAATCGCATACTCCTGCTGCGATATCTTCACTTCTTTTGCCTTGGCCGACTAAACTGAGAATCTCGGTTTCTGCCATAACAACACATAACGAATCAATAATTTCTGGTCGGTCTGACTTTACTGCCAGGTTACCAAATTCTTCTAAGGTCAAGTTCATCGCCTGAGCGATTTTCTCAATGAAGTTACCAGTGCCTGCCGCGCATCGGTCATTCATAACAAATCTATCTACCTTGCCATTATTGACCTTAATAATTTTACTGTCCTGACCGCCGATATCAATAATCGTGCGGACCGATGAATCAATAAAACTCGCACCGCGTGCAAACGCAGTTATTTCAGTAATAATATTATCCACATCGGTAACTAATTCCCTGCCAAAACCGGTTGCGACAATTTTATCATGATCCGAAAAATGTGTTTTTACTTGTTCAATTGCTTGTCTCGGTTTAAATGATGTTTTAATTACTAATTTCTTTTCAATCTTACCGCTAAACAATATTCCTTTTGTATAACTCGAACCTACATCTAATCCCAGTACCACCCGACCTCCTTTGCTGCTTTGATAAATGCTTTGACATTTTCTTTTGGAGCGTGAGTCGGAACTTCACAGCCGGTTGATGCGATATATCCTTTCGGTGCGCTCATCCCTAATTTTACCATATTTTTCACTTCATTGGCAATATTTTCTTTTGAAAAAAATAATAATTTTGATGTATCAAAATTCCCAATTATCCGTATTCGCTTTGATAGTTTTTCTAAAACTGTTTTAAGGTCAACCTGGTCAATGCTTATTAAATCAGCATCGGTTTCAGGCAACAAATCTAAAATCGGGGTTGTATTACCGCAGATGTGTAATATTACATCAAGGTCATAGCGATGCAGAAAATCGATAACTGCGCTTTCATACGGCAGGGCAAATTCTTTATATGTTTTAGGGCTAATCACGCTTGATGACGCAAGCGGGTCAACCAAGATTGGCAGACCACCAGCATCAATGATATGATAACAAAATTCAATCGCAGCTTGGCTCGATTTTTCCAAAACTTTTTTAATATATTCGGGTTCTTTGATAGTTTGGATTAGAAATTTATTCGGGTCAGATAACATCATTCCGGTTGTGAATGGCGCCGGTACATAAGCAAGAATCGGCACTTTATCGCCAAGCGCCTGATAAGCATATTCGACTGCTTCAAGATAAACCGGCAATCTTTTATCTTTTTCTGGATTAGGAATATTGATATTATCAATATTAGTTTGGGCAAGAATAGGGCTTTTCAGCACCGGTAAGTCATCTTCAGGATAGAAAAATTCCGAACCCATTGCTTCAGCGATTATCCCCACTTCAGAAAAAATTGAGATTGCATCATGACCATATTCTTCAATCGCAGCAATCTGGGCGCGCGCCATTATCTCGCCATTAGTGTAATAATCTTTTAGTTTTACGCCCTTTACTTTTGCTGAATGTGATGTGATGAGTGGTATAATATTACATCGGTCGGGTTTTTCGTCGATGACCAGAAGACCAAAACGTTCGCGTGGAGTTAATATATCTTTCATTTCTCTAAAATAGAACGCACTGATTAGCGCAGATGCGAAGCTGATGGGCACAGATGGTTTTTAATTTATCTATGCTAATCGATTTTATTTTATCCGTGTTGCTTACGCTACGCTCTGTTTCAATCTGTGGTGTCATCTTAAGGTTTCCATAAATGCAGCGATTCTGGTTTTAAGTTGCTCGGTGATTCCGAGTGGCGACGGCACATCCAGGGATAGCACTGGTACTTTACTTAACATCTTTTCTATAAGCCGAGTTTCCATCGAGCAGTGTGAAGCCCCCAGCATATTGGTAATAATAACACCGCGAACTCTCCCCTGCTCGACTTTTTCAGTTATCCGCCTCACTCTTTCTTCCGTTGAACCAATTAAAGACGCATTCAGAAATGAACGCGCTAACGCATTAAACGGGTCTCCTTGTTCCTCTATTTGTGCTAACGCTTGATTTATCACATATTCAGTTGCAACAACCCGACCGCCTAAGTCTTCAACAAGATTTAAGAGTATCGGGTCAGCCGTCGGCATAACCCAGGCAATCGGTATTGCATCGGGTTTAAGCACGCCGATTCCTTTGCGAGTGCGCTCTTTTATCGTTTCATAAACCATTTCGCAAATATCAAGCCACTCATCAAAATCGGCATAACCATACAGATTGCCGAATTCGATAACCATCATTTCTAATGCGGGAAATGGTACGATTTCTACTTCATATGTTAAATTCTTTATATTTTCAACTAATCGTCTTAATCGATTAGTCTTTTTTATATTTTCTCTGAGTAACTCAAGGTCATTAATTCCCGTTAATTCTACCATCTTAGCCCAGACTTTTTTATACTCGGTGACCAGATAATCTTCAAAACGTTCTGGGTATTCTAGGCCCTGGTTTGTAGTTTTGTATTTATCGCCGACAAAATATTTAGCCGTGTGTCTTCGAAAGGGCATTTCCAGCCAGATGATATCATAACCAAGATTTCCAACCATCTGCATGATGCAGGAATAATCGTCACACGACGCACCGGTTGAAGCAAATAATAAATCCGGTTTGGGGAAATATGCTTTTTTATCAAATGCAGCAAGCGCGGAACGGACAAAACAACTCGCCTCAGGAACACCCATTTCACTTGCCCGGTCCAATAGCACATTTGACTCGTTAAAGAACGGTGTCCACCATGTGCAGTCAGGATAGAACGGTATACAATCAGGGAATGCCATAACAATTATTGGCACCGTGCCTAAATCACCCATTGTGGCAATTACTTTTTTACCGCTCTGCTTTGCCCGGAATAACCTTTCTGATTCATTAAAGCTAAAACCCCAGACACGAAGTGAGGCTAACGAATTATCTAATTTTAAGTGCTTTAATTGTCGAGCGCCATAAACCATAAAAATTGCTGGCGGAAATAAATATCTGCCCCAATCATTGTTTTTATAATAAAAGAACTTGTTAATAAAATCTGTGTCCAGGCTTCGGAACTGGCGGCTCCATTCTTTTAAGTCAATTTTCTTGGGCGCTAAGTTTTCGAACATAACATCTCCGCAAAGGCACCAATTCTTGTGCGCAATTGACTTAGATTCTGAAAAGAAAAGTCGCTCTTTATTCTGAGTACTGGTAAATTAAATGCGGTCTCAATCTTTTGAAGTTCGTATTCGTAAATATCACAATAATCTAAAGTCCAGGCGACTATCCCAATACAGTCAAGTTTCTTAATTTCGTTCTGAATAAATTCAAAAAATTTATTGTTTGGTCTTTTAAATATGCAAGAAGGTTGATTATAATAAACATCTTTGATGCCGTTTAAAGTTTTATCCCCTATGCGAATATTCAGAAAGCGAGATAATCCGCAATTATAATCACCAACAATGCGTAACTCTTTTTCTAATAACTTTAATATCTGGTTTGATTCATAAGTAATCGCACTGCCTAAGAGGTACACACGAGGCTTGTTGCTTATCTCTTCGGTTATCTCAATTTTATCAGTTATATTCCCTTGATAATAATTCATAACCGCTTTATGAAAATTGGTCGTAGATACTAAAGATGGATTAGCTCCTCTTTTCTCATCTATTTGTCTTAAATGTTCCCGCGCGTTCTCCCATTTTTCCGTTTCTTGTGCAATCAAGTCATCGCTAAATTTTTTACCTGATAAATGCTCTAATTGCTTAATCAGCCAGTCAATTTCATCATTAAATATTTGCACTCGGTCGGTTCTTGGGTTATTAATAACATAAACCGGTATATCGGTTAGCTCACTAACCACATCAAACATTCTTCTCGACATATCACAACCAGTAGAACCAACTAACGCTCTAAACTTATCTTGATTGTTCATTATATAACTCAAGTTGGACTTGACCATCGGACAGGCGTCAACTCTCACCAATTTCTCACCTTGTTTAGACAAATTAACTTCACCGTGTAAAAGACGATAGGGTCGGAGCTCGGTTGCGGCAAGTATTTCCACCGGAATATAAGAACAACTGTATCCAATTAGTTCCATTTCGTCATCCTTAATGATTGCACAAAAATTTTTTGAAAATTAGATTCGTTTGCCAGCTCAATGTGAGTGCTTGATTTTCGAAGCATTTCAACTTCTTTTAATTTATTTTTATCAACAAGTGCCATTATTGCACCTTTGATTGGCAAATCATTTTCAAGTCGCACTTTTTTTATACCGTCTGGTAAAAGACCGATACGGACAAGTGCTTTTATGTTTAATCTCGCCCCAAACTCTCCGGTTATAACCGCTTCATCAATATCAACAACCTTAAGACGTGTTCTTTCGAGTAAAACCTTAATACCGCTGTGGACCGCACCAATTGCCAGCTGAATTTTTCTGATGTCTTTCTGATTTAATGTCAGCTCACCAATTTGAAATGTTTTGACCAATCGTCCGTCATCCTTGAGCCAGCCTAATTCTAATAAAATCCCGAGAATATCAATGATGCCTGACGCACAGATACCAACTGGACTTTCATTGTTAATTGTGTGTATGACAAGCTTATTTTTTCTATATGTAACTCGGTCTATCGCACCCGGCACGGCAAGACTGCCACAACTGACGCCAACTCCTTCAAACGCAGGTCCGGCCGCAGTTGAAACCGCAAAGATTTTTCTCTTTGCGATTAACACAACTTCGCCATTAGTACCCAGGTCAATGTAAAGACTACTCTTGCTTTGCCGATTGAGTCGGCTTGCCATTATTCCTGCGATTGTATCGCCACCGACAAACCCACCGATGACCGGAAAGATATACCTTGCCGGATTTTTTAGCGTCGTCCCATTTTTGATTTCGCTTTCAAATGGATAGAATGCTAATCTATTTACTGGTTTATTTAAATAGAAGGATAGCATTACCGGATTACCGACAACCGTAGTAAAGACAGGGCTTTTTAAATTCAGTTCTTTTTTCACTTTAATAATACTGGAAAGTAAATGGCGTCTTAATAATTTATATTTTCCTTGTAAGGCAGTACCGATTCGGGTAATGACATCACTGCCAAACCAATTTTGAAGGTTATAAATTTTTGTCTCGGCTACCACTGCGCCGGTTTTTAAATTTACTGCACACCCTTTTATCACGCTTGTGCCGAGGTCCAATGCTAACCCCAAAGAGCTTTGAGTTTTATTTTTTGCCATATTTAATCAATTCCTTGATATTCTCTGAGGATGTCTCAGGCGGTACGTCGCAGGATGTTGCAAGGATAATCGGCGCTTGCTCTAAAGCCATTTGCGCCTCGGACCTGATTTTAGCTTTTGTACCGTGGAGAATAGTTTGAGTTGACACTCCGCCCATTTTAATTGTCTTGGTTTTGGGTGTAATATCTTCTATGCTTAAAATGTCTGCTGTCAAAGTATCAAGGATATTAACCAATGGTTTCGTCTCACCGCAGATATGGATACCCGCAATCAATCCTTTGGCTTTAATTTTATTAATTAGAATCTGGAGTGGCTTATAAGCATATTTTTGAAAAGTGTTCGGTGATATCACGCTTGCTGACGCGACCGGGTCGCCAAGAAAAATATTAACATTACGCGATAAAAGCTCCTCAAGATATCTTAGCTGAAATTCTAGCGCTTCATCAATCGCTTGTTTCGCTTCGTTTTCGTCTTTTAATAATATTCTTAAAAACTTATCGATCCCGACCAGAAAAGATGCTAAGGAAAATGGTCCTTTAATTGAAACAAATATCGGTACATCTGCTTTTTTCTTTAAGATATCTGCTGCTTCAATAATTACCGAAGTTCGGTCAAATCTTTTGTTTGTTTTTGCCGTAACCAAAGATGGGTACGGCTTAAATTCAATTTCACAACCTAAAGCTTGCGCTTCAACATACGGGTCAGAAAAAACCAAGACCATATCATATTTATAAAGTTGATACCCGTATTCTAAGACCCTTGCAAGTTTTTTGCCGTCGGTGGCCACTTCGGAAAAATCTATGTTTAGTAATCGTGCACAATGGTCAGCACCGACAATCGGAAAAACCGCAAGTTTCCGTTCTTTTTTTAAGACTGCATTTATTTTATCCACGAGCTAACTTCTCAATTAAATTTACTGCTTCAGCTGCATCTTTGCCATAACCGTCCGCATTGATTTTATTGGCAAAATCTTGGTTTACCGGTGCACCGCCGACAATCACTTTTACTTTTTTCCGCAGATTTTTCGCTTCGAGCTGTTTTATTACTACTTCCATCTGCATCATTGTTGTTGTCATTAAACTTGACAATGCAAGAACATCCGGTTTTTCTTTTTCAACGGTTTCGATAAACTTACTTACAGGCACATTATCTCCTAAATCGATAACCTGGTGTCCAGATGCTTCTGCCATTACCTTAACAATATTCTTGCCGATATCATGAATATCACCCTCAACAACACCGATTACTACCTTTGATTTTGGTGGTATTTTTTGCAACTTAAGCATGGGATTAATTATGTCAAACCCAGCGTAAAACGTTTCAGATGCCAAGAGAACTTCCGGTACAAAATATTCTTGGCAGGAAAACAACCGTCCGACTTCTTTCATTCCGGCGATAAGCCCTTTCTCTAAAATCTGACGCGGTTCAACTTTTTCTTTAAGCGCTAAATTTACTAATTCTCTGGTTGCGTTCTCGTTCATCTCAACCACTGCTTTTTTTATTTTCTCTAAATCCAATGTTGCTCCTTATTTTTGTGCGATAAATAAACCGCGTCCAACTTTATGTTCATGAGCGGCTTTTTGCCAAATCATAACCAGATTAGAAGCGAAGTCAAATAAATCCTTGCCGAAATTCTGTAAGATTGTCGGCTTAAGTTTAACATTAACTGTCTCAGAATATTCATCAAAGCATTTCGCAAACTCATCGGTCTGGTCCAATGCTTCGATTAGTTTAAACCCATTTTTCTTAACTAATTCTTGATATCCTTTAAATGTCTCCATATACGGAAACGCCATTGAATCATAGAGCGGGTCGAGTTCCTGCTGGCTAATTTTCCCGGTAATAATCCAATCCGAAAAACCAATCTTACCGCCCGGTTTTAAAACCCGATACGCCTCTCGAATTAATCGATTCTTATCCGAAACATAACACCAAGCTTCCTGTCCCCAGACAATATCGAATGTATCTTTCTTGAATGGTAAATCCATTGCGTTTGCCTCAAAATATTCAATCATATTTTCGAGTTTAGCGTCTTTGGTTCTCTGCTTTGCTTTCTCAAGCATCGTCTTCGTTGCGTCAACGCCTTTGACCATTACACCATATTTAGATGCGATATGGCGTGCTGGTGCACCTAAGGCACTACAGATATCACATACAACCATACCTTTCTTAAGGCATAATTTGTTAGCAAGATCGTCGGTTGCGGCAGGTCCACCAGAATGAATCTGTTCACTCATTACTGCTTCCCATAATAAACCGCCTGGTCCATCATAGACGTCTTGGACATCTTTGATTGTATAGTCTTTTATATATTGCATATATTTCTCCTTTCACAAAAAAATCAACCACTGAACCCACAAAAAATAAAAATTCAGTAAATTCAGTGCTTTCTGTGGTAAAAAAAATCTATCAGTTAAATTGTTTTGTTTTGTTGGAAAATCTACTTGCTGATTCTGTTGATAATAACTGCTTTTGAAGGTGCGGACCCGACCGGGTCCATAGTTCCAAGAGTTCACCTTCGGACTCCTTTAACAGTCGCTACTTTTATTTTGCTTTCACTCACCTGTATATTTTAGATGATATTTTTAAGGGTGTCAAGTTATATAGATAAGGTTCTTCTCCATTTAGGGTGCAAGATTTATT
>Ga0315279_10002324_pt1 | contig 28868 bp, 18 predicted proteins | sample YL17G06_20_MG_FD_203694 | JGI IMG/M metagenome (GOLD analysis project Ga0315279, IMG submission 203694) | Sediment microbial communities from Yellowstone Lake, YNP, Wyoming, USA - YL17G06_20 | ecosystem: Environmental > Aquatic > Freshwater > Lake > Sediment | place: USA: Wyoming | collected... | reverse complement strand
TCAGTCTGCTCGAGATCGATCTCATCACCGGCAGAAAGAATCAGATACGCGTGCACCTCGCTGAGAACGGACACCCGATTGTCGGCGACAAAAAGTACGGGGAAAAGGACGCAACCCACAAACGCCTCGCGCTCCACGCCCTATCCATTTCCTTCAAACACCCCTTCACAGGCAAGCAAGTCACGTTCGAGACCAAAGTCCCCGGATATCTCCGCAGCCTGGTGCGGTGATTCATCCTACCGGCAACATGTCGCAGCAACAGCGGCTGCGTATCCCCCTTTGAAGGGGGTGCAGGGGGATGTTGGCCCAATGAACTCTCTTGTTGTTCCCTTCCGTGTCCCGCAGGCATTGACTTCAAGACATAGCGCTCCTACACTGTTGTGTACTGTGGTCCCGCGAAAACACACGGGAAATGGGCGCTGGAGATAGGCATCTCTTCCATTTGCCATTCCCCGAGCGCGGAAGTGTAGCGGGAAGGACGGGTAACATGTGCAAGGGGTTGTCTCACTTCACGTCGCCTTACGTTTTCGACGCCCCAAATGAATCCATTGATCTTTTCCAGGAGACCGTCCGCTTCGCGTGCAGATGGGGATGGAGCGAGGGAACCGGCAGCGTAAAGGTCCGTCTTCTTCCGCGGCCTCATTTGGAGGTTGATGCGCAGTTCCCCGGACTCGAATTCCTTCTACCCACGCCTGTACCCGAACACCTGGGATTGCCGGCCAGAGGTATGGAGATACCGGGCCACGTTTATTCCTCGAGTACAACCATGGAGGGCGATGCTCCTGCCGCGTCTTTGACGTGGGTGATGCCTGGCCAGCAATTGGTTCTTCTCGGGACGTCAACTACTCTCGCACGTCGCGTCGTTTTTCATCTCCTCAATTTTCCCGAGTTTACGTCGCGAGAGTTTAGCGTTGAGACTGTCGGAACCACCCAGCACCGCATCAGCCATCTGTTTCTTCGCTGCGATGATCACACCAGTCACATAAGATCGCTCCCGTCGACCCCCAGTTCCGCGAAGGCGCTTCGTGACCAGGGAGGCTTTGCCGTAACACACCTCGGTGAAATCGTTCGGGACGATGGAGGCCTCATTCCTGTATCGGAGGCTCAGAAAGTGCTCGCGGGGCTGCTGCTATTCTTCTCATTTGCGTCTGGTGCGTGGTCACCCCCAATACTCCCCGTCGGTTTCGACGAGAATGGACAACACGTTTGGGAGTGTTGGGACCCGCCGCGCGTTAGCTCCTATATCTATACTCCCTCATGGTTTGACAGGCAAAACGGTCAGCACTTGGAGATGCTCTGGCCTGGTTTCATGAGGCTTTGGGCGAATGAGGAGTGGCAGCAAGCTATTCACGAGGCCGTGTACTGGTATCTAAACAGCAACAACCACCTGCGCGGAATCGATGCCGGCATCATCCTTACACAGGCAGCAATCGAGCGACTCTCTTTCACGTATGTCGTCGAGATGAACAAGCTGCTCTCGCTCGACGGGTTCAAGAAGGCATCCGCAGCAGACCGGTTCCGACTGTTGTTCTCTTCGTTGGGTATTCCGTTGGACATCCCCCCTCAGCTTAAGGAGCTGACCCAATTGGCCTCAGCGCATAACTGGGCGGATTCACCACAGGGACTGACCGAGATGCGAAATGAGAGGGTGCATGTGGAGCATAAGAAGCGAGGGCAATTCGACAAGGCCCTCTACGAAGCGTGGAATCTTGGGCTTTGGTATGCCGAGATGGTTGTCTTGCGCCTTTGCGGTTACGATGGCGAATACGGCAACAGGCTGGTCGGTCGGTCGCCCGGTCAGGTCGTTAAGGTACCGTGGTCACATTAGTATGCGACGGAATCGAGACAGTGAAGCTAAGGCGACTGGGTGTTCGATTCCTAGGCTGGACCGAAGATGGTAGATTCTGCTTCGCTGTACGCTCCTTACGCCCTGCGGACATATAGACATCACAGGTCGAGTTTAGCGATGCAGCGCACCGTGGAGAGGGAATCATGAAAACGTGTCCCAAGTGCGGGCAGGAGGTGTGGGACAAGGCGCCATGCTGCACAAAGTGCGGAGAGTGGTTAGCGGCCGAGAGAGAAGGTTCGCTCCCTCCACCCACCCCTCCCCCAGGCGCTGGGCCGATTCCGCAACCGATTCCGGGAGCTCAGTCTGCGAATCCCGCTCCCATCGACCACACTTCAGCAAAGAAGAGCGATCTGATTCGAGCCATACGTTGGGGATTTGGCCTTGGTTGCGGCTATACGCTTTTCAGCTTTTGCCTTTTCCTTATTGCCATAGGCTGCCTCGCTCTCTTCGGCGTTCTTCTTGCGTTCGGCGGAAAAGACGCCTCTAAGAGTCCTTCCTTACAGATGAACGACATTCTGAAACCGGCCTCTCCGCCGGCACGTCAGTTCTCTCCGCCGTTTCGGCCAACCGGAACCACCACTAGCCGACCGCCGATTTTGAAAAGTCCCAAAACTAATAACTTGCCATCGAGAGACCCGCAGCACGCGGATCCCCCCAGGCCGGTAGTAAGGAAGCCGCTGCCCCCTCTGGCAGACCCGGTCAGCGCTTATGTGCAGCAGCATTCAGATTACGGTGAAGTCCTCGATGCCGAGCCGGCAGAAACCGACCGTCAGTCCGTCACTTTTCGCGGAGGTAGGTACTTGTTCAAGTTTCAAGAGGGCCGTGTAACTGGAATTCGCAAGGAGTAGCCCAGACAACGGCCCCACGACCCAATGAAGACGGAACTGCCGAGCATGTTGGCAAACGCACGCTGATACATCCCCCTTCGAGAGGGGACTATACGAGGCGATGGCTTTTTCCGCTTCTCTGCACCCATCCTGCCGCTGGCGACTGCATGACATGTCCGAGAATCGATTACGAGCACGATTACGAGCAGGAGCACGAGCAGGACGGCGGGTCTCCGGGATGTTGAAAAGGGACGGGGGAGGCCGATACTATGCCCTCCGTTTGTGGCTGGGTGTCTTAACGAAGGGCGCGGAAATGGCATTGAGCAAAGAAGAAGTGACGGCACGGTTCGAGGCGGTGTGCGCGGACCCGTATTGGACGGCGCGGGAGGCGGCTTCGCAGGGGGCGAAGGTGGCGGGGTACATGTGCACGTATGTGCCGGAGGAGCTGCTGCATGCCACGGGATACTTTCCGATTCGGGTGTTCGGCTGGTCGGACGGAACGCAACGGGCTGACGGACTTTTGCAGACGTTTGCGTGCAGCCTCGCACGGGGCGCGTTGGACGCGGCGCTGTCGGGCAGGCTGGATTTCCTTCGCCTGATGGTCTTTGGGCATACGTGCGACACGCTTCAGAATGTGACGGAGATATGGCAACGGAATGTGGGGAAGTCGGGTTTCGGGTCTCGGGTTTCGGGTTTCGGGGAGGGGCACGCGGAGGATCGCGGTGCACGATCAGGAACTCAACACGGTACTATGCGGCATTGGGTTGTGGCTGCGCCGGTAGGTACATCTGGGGAAGCGGCGACTGTGTTTTTTGCCGATCAACTGGGGCGGTTCCGGCGTTTCTTGGAGGGGGAGCAGGGCGGCTTCTCGGACGCGACCATCGAGAAGAGCATGGATCTGTATGAACAACACCGGGAGGCCATGCGGCGGCTGTATGCCCTGCGGCGGGACAATCCGAGATGTCTGACTGGCAAGGAGATGTTGTCCGCCGTCCTTGCTTCGTTCCTGATGCGGAAGGAAGAGCACCTCTCGCTCGTTCAGGATCTTGTTTCTCGGGTTTCGGGTCTCGGGTCTCGGGTTTCGGGTGAACGACACGAAAGTGCAGTTATCCGAAGCCCAAAACGCGAAGCACGAGTGTTTGTAGTTGGCAGCGTGTGTCAGAGCGCGGAGTATATGCGGGCAATTGAAGAGGCAGGGTGCACGGTCGTCGACGATGCTCTTTGCACGGGTGCGCGTGCCTTTGCGGTGCGGCGGGTGGCATGCAGCGACCCGATCGAGGCACTGGCGCGGATGTATCTGGAACGGGCGCCATGCCCCGCGAAGCACCGTCCGGGATACAAAATGGGCGCCGATATCCTCGAGCAGGCACGCGCGGCCGAAGCCGATGGGGTCATATTCCTGTTGACGAAGTTCTGCGAGCCGTGGGCGTTCGACTATCCGCACATCCGCGAGACGCTCGAGGCCGCTTCCATTCCGTCGCTATTGGTCGAGATTGAGCAGCATCTTCCGCCTTCCGCCCACTTCTCGACGCGGATTGGCGCGTTTGCCGAAATGCTTAAGAACAGGGTTTAGGGTATAGGGTTTAGGGTTTAAGGTTGTTGGACCTGTCGGACCTGTCCGACACGTCTGACCCTAAACCCTATACCCCAAACCCTATACCCGAGAAACGGAAAGGACCTCCGAACTCATGAGCGACCTGCGAGTCCCAATCAAGTCGGCGGCCAAGATGATGCAGATGATGGCCGCCTATTACATGGGCGCGAAGATGGCCGAGGGCGGCCCGAAGAAGATCGCCTGGGTGACGAGCGGCGCCCCGGTCGAGCTGCTCTATGCCGCGGACGTCATCGCGATCTATCCGGAGAACCACGCGGCGCTGTGCGGCGCGCAGAAGATGGCCGTCCGCCTTTGCGAGGCGGCGGAGGAGCGGGGTTTCTCGCGAGACCTGTGTTCGTATGCCCGGACCGATTTCGGTTCCATTTTCACTAAGGGCGGGCCGATGGGCGGGCTTCCAAAGCCGGACTTCCTGCTTTGCTGCAACAATATCTGCGGGACGGTCACGAAGTGGTATCAGAACCTGCAGCGGATCTTCAACGTGCCGCTGCTTTTTCTCGATGCGCCGTTCGTGCACGGGGAGGCCACGCCCGAAGCGATTGAATACGTCCGCGTACAACTGGCGGACATCCTGAAATCGGTGGGCGGGCTTGTGGGCAAGCCGGTAAGCGATCAAGATCTCCACCAGACCCTGGTTCTCGCTGCGCGCGCGGTAGAGCTTTGGGGGCAAATCCTTGATCTGTTGGCCCACCGTCCGTCGCCGATGACATCGTTCGATACGTTCATCCATCTCGCCCCGATCGTGTGTCTGCGCGGCACGCAGCAGTGCATCGACTACTACGAGGAACTGCTGGCCGAGATGCAGCAACGCGTTCGGGACGGGATCGCCGCGGTTCCGGGCGAGAAATACCGGCTTGGCTGGGACAATCTGCCGATCTGGTTCAAGATGGGCGGATTGTCCAGGAAGTTCAGCGAACACAAGGCCTGCCTCGTGAGTGCGACCTATGCGAGTTCGTGGGCTCACATGGTCGATCCGAATGCGGCGGGTGACCTGTTGCGTGAAATGGCTCGCTCGTACCTTACGATCTACATCAATTGCGGCCTAGAGGAACGGGTGCGCACACTGCAGGACGCCGTCACGAAATTCGGACTGGACGGTTTCGTGCTCCACTCGGACCGGAGCTGCAAAGCCTACAGCCTTGGCCAGTATGAGCTTGCCCGGACGCTCACCCAGGAGCTCAACATTCCGGCACTCATTATCGAGGCCGACATGAATGACGCGCGCGTCTACGCCGAAGAGCAGGTCCACGCGCGCATCGACGCGTTCATCGAAACCCTCGCCAACAGGAGGAAGTAGGGGAAGGGTTTAGGGTTTGGGGTTTGGGGTTTGGGGTTTAGAGTTCAGAATTCAGGTCTGATCTATCCGACCCGTCTGACCTATCGGACTGATCTGACCTGTCCGACGCACCCTAAACCCTATACCCCAAACCCTAAACCCTCAGTGTTGACATCGCGGGAGGTTTTGGACAGAATCATGAGATCTTTTTCCGAGGAGTCGCGCTGATGAGTCTACTGGGCTTGGACGTTGGGACGACCGGGACCAAGGGCGTGGTGTTTGACCTGGACGGTCGGATTCTCGCGTCGGCCTATCGAGAATACGCGCTCATTTCGCCACGGCCCGGATGGCAGGAGTTGGACCCGAACCAGGTCTGGCGCTGTGCAAAGGCCGTGCTGGCAGAGGTCTCGCGCGCCACGCGGAACAACCCCATCCAGGCGATGGCGGTGTCCTGCCAAGGCGAGGCGTGCACGCCCGTGGCTGCGGACGGCACGGTGTTGGCCAACAGCCCGGCGACATTCGACGCGCGCACGGCGGACCTTCCGCAGTGGTGGCTCGAGCGGACATCTCGTTTCGAGATTGCGCGGATCTCAGGCATGCCGCTCCATGGAATGTATACACTTTGTAAAGTGATGTGGTTCAAGGAGCACCGTCCGGACCTCTACGCCAAGACCTGGCGGTTCCTCTGCTTCGAGGACTTCATCCATTTCAAGCTTGGCCTCGAGCCGGTGATGAGCTTTCCGCTTGCGGCGCGTACGATGGCGTTCGACGTTCACAAGGGCGATTGGTCGGACACCCTGCTGGGCCTTGCCGGGATCGACCGCGGCCTTTTCGCGCGGACCGCGCCTTCGGGCGAGGTCGTAGGCACGATCCCGGACCGGGTGGCGGCGGAGATTGGACTTCCGCGGGGGATCGTTGTGGCCACGGGCGGGCATGACCAGCCGGCCGGCGCCCTCGGGGCCGGGGTGCTGGAGAGCGGCAAGGCCATGTATGCCACGGGGACGGTGGAATGCATTTGTTCGGTGTTCGACACGTTCCACCTGACACAAGAGACGGTTGACAACAACGTCTGCTGCTATCCGAGTTGTGTGCCGGGCCTCTACGCCTCTCTCGGGTTCAACTTCACGGGAGGTTCCCTCTTGAAATGGTACCGGGACACGTTTGCGGGTCCGGAAATGGCAGAGGCGCGCGCGTCGGGCCGCGACGTGTACGACATTCTGTGCGAGCAGGTACCTGAGGAACCGGAGCATCTCTTACTCCTGCCGCACTTTACGTTGACGGGCACCCCCCATTTCGACACGAGCAGCCGGGGCGCCATCCTGGGTCTTACGCTCAATACCTCCCGGAAAGAGATCATAAGCGCGATTCTTTCCGGGGTGACCTATGAAATGAAACTCAATCTTGAGTTGTTACATTCAGCAGGAGTGAGGATACAGGAGCTTCGCGCAATTGGCGGGGGCGCCAAGAGTCGAATATGGGTTCAGCGCAAGGCGGATATCATGGGTGTGCCGTTGGTGGTCCTTGAAACAACGGAAGCAGCGTCATTGGGAGCAGCCATGCTTGCCGGCAAGGCGGCGGGGATCGTGCCGGACATCGGCGAAATGGCTCGAGCGGTTGTGCGAATCAAGCGCGTGTGCGAGCCGGATGAGAGGCGTCACGCCGTGTATGAACAGATGTTCGCCGTGTATCGTTCGCTATATCCCGCCCTGAAAGGAATTAACCACGCATTAGCGTCATTGGACGGTTCTGCATAAAGAGAGTAGGCAGCTTTATGAAATCATCTCAAAGGAAAAAAGGCTCGGGTCCCGACATCACGAATTCCTTTGCATTGCCGCGATCGATAGCGAGAGTCTTGCGGGAATGCGCGGATAAGTACGGGGGAAAGGAACCGTCTTCGACCTCGGCGGCCGTGAAGTTTCTCTGGATAAACCTGTCGGACCACGGGGCGGCAAATGCCGGACAAGGGCAGGAGGCGAAACGGCATTTGACGCATGAGGATTGGCTCAACGTCGTGGATGAAGCCGCCTCGCTCGGGGTAAAGTACATCGTGATTTGCGCCGGCGCTTCCCTCGGAGCCTACCCGGAGGTGTGGAAAATCTGCCGTTGGGCGCAGCAGGTGCACGGCATCGACGTAGGTGTTCACACGCGCGCCCCGAAGCTGACGGAATCGGAGATCAACGAATTGAAGCGGCTTAACAGGAACCACACCTGGCTGTTCGTCAACGGCAAGGACCTGAGTGCGTTTGGGCATTTGAAAGAGGAGGGGATCAAGGTCCTTGAGGCCCAAGTGGACGATGAAGAACAGTCCCCGCCTTGCGACATGCCGGAACAGATCGTGTTTGTGGGGCCCAAAGGCGTCCTTTACACATGCGGCCTTGTGTTGAACGACGAGAACTTTCGCATGGGCCACGTGTCCGAAAGGCCGCTCGAGCAGTTCCTGAAAGATCCTAATCTTCCCCACACCATCCCGAAAGGGGTGCCACACCGGAAGAGTGGGTGCGACGCTTGTCCGCCGATCATGGCAAAGCGTATGAGCGGAACGAAGCACGTCAAATGATACGGGCGTTGCGCCCAACCTTAAAATCCTCATCGGATGATAGACCTGCTACGCCTCAAGGAACGCAAGAACTTTCACGCAAACCTGTGTCCAAGGAACCGGGCGCGGCACACCTCCAGCTATATCAGTGCTCACTCAAGGAAGCTTTCGCCGCTCTACAGGCGCTTCCTACTTGAGACTGGGGAGCACTGACATGTTCAAGGATTTTGCAAACCGTGCAGGGCGTCGTCATAATATCTCGCCGAATTCATGAACAGGGTGAACGCAAGAGCACTGGCGGCAGAAACTGAACAAACAGGAGCAGTCACTCCGCCCGCTCCAGCCACTGCGCGATTTTATCGGCCGGAATTGGATTGGCTCCGGTTTTGGGCGTTTTTTGCCGTTTTCTGCCACCATTGCATGCCGGCCACGCGGGCCGAGTACGTGGCTTACGGGTTTCCTGATTGGGTGGCGGCATGGGCAGCGGCGGGGGTCATTGGCGGGGCCTATGGGGTCGATCTCTTTTTCGTGCTCAGCTCCTACCTCATAACGGAACTCCTCCTGCGGGAAAACCGTGCCCGAGGCAGCATCGATGTTAAGGCATTTTACATTCGCCGGGCTTTGCGAATCTGGCCTCTTTACTACCTTTTCGTAATCTTTGCGGCTTTTATCTTTCCGTTGGTTGCGACAAATGAGCGATTTACGACGCCATACGTCCTCGCCTTCCTCTTCTTCTGCGGCAACTGGGCTTGCGCAATGTATGGCTACCCGGGCTCGGTGGCCAATCATCTGTGGAGTGTTTCCATCGAGGAGCAATTTTACATCGTTTGGCCGGTGGTCCTGTCTCAGTTGAAGGTCTTTGCCATCCGATACTTGGCGCCCGCCATGATCGTCATCGCAACACTGACGCGCATCTACTTGGCGTACTCTGGCGCAAAACATCCGGGCGTGTGGTGCAACACGTTTGCCAGGCTGGATCCCATTGCAACGGGCGCCATCCTGGCGTTGTCCTCGAACTGGCTTATGTGTCGCCTGACACCATTGCGACGCGTCTTCCTATTGCCGGCCGGCATGCTGATTATGCTTGTCATGAGCCGGTTGGACACGTATAGCGGGTACCTGTCCATATTGGGTTACCCGATGGTATCTCTGGGCGCGGCGCTGATACTTTTGTCGTTCCTGGGGCTGAAGACAGGCAACTCAGCAGGTGCGCGCCTTTTGGCATATCTGGGCCACATTTCTTATGGCCTCTACGTCTACCACGTCCTGGCCATACGCATAGCTCGTAAGCTTCATCTGTCATTCGGACTACATTTCGCCGTGTCATTGGTTGTCTGCATTATGCTGGCCTGGCTCTCGTACCGCTGGTTCGAGAGCCCGTTCCTGCGGCTGAAAACCCGATTCACTCACATGCCCTCGGGAGCCCCAACGGAAGCGGAACGGGAAGCAGGGTCCACAGCCTGATTCCACACCGTCTATCGACGCTCAGATGTCCACCGTCAAGCGCGAGTGCAAAACCGTGGCCGCCGCCTGCGCCCGGGGAAAACACGTCCGGTTCGACACCGTCACCGCGCTGGTCACCCAACTTCTCGAAGCCAACGGAGAGAACTACCGCCTCATGTGCGCTAAGAGACGCGACCGCGAAGAATACTATGAAAACAAAGAAAAGCCCGGATCCTCCTAACGAGAGGGATGAGATAGGAATAGAGAACCTAAAAGAATCCCTTTGACAAGCCCTTCAACGCCTACAAAATGAACTCATCGTGTGCTTCAATTCTGGACCACCGCCCGCTCAGTTCTCGACCGCCGCAGACACGAGTTTTGCCCCGTATGCACATTTGGCCGGATTCCAGAGGTATTGGCGCGAAGATTGCTTTCTGCTGCATGAACCGGAAGAGAACAAGTCAGAAATGATGATTCTCAAGAAGTTCGGATGACACGGTTTGTGAAAGAGGTCGTTCTCAATGGCCAGACACACTGGATGCCCGGCGCCGCAACTGAAGGCTTCCGCTATAGCGGGCCGAATGGCACGGAAAGGCCAGGATATGGAAGACGATTCCGCACGCATGGCTCTTTTGGTATCCGATAAATCGTGGAGCATGAAGGGTTCATCAACATCTGGAATCTCGAAACACCCGGATGCCGAATGCTTGACATTTTGACGAGACGTGGATATTGTGACAATGAGTAGTGTGCCGCCTTGGCCCGGTCGGCGGCACCGCTACGAAGAAAGGAAAAGGGGCTACGGACATGACCAAATCCAACCACATTTGCTTCGTTTTCTTGAGTCTCTTGGTGCTCCTCGTTCCCGCGCGGAACGCCTATGCCCAGGACGCCAACATGCTCCTGTTTGACGGGGAGACGGGTTTCCAGTGCGCATACGGTTCGCCGACCTCGACGCAGGCGTTTCGCGGCAGGTACTGCTTTGAAGGCGCCCCGGACTCCTCGCATCAGCCGGTAATCCGACTCACAGGGCTTCCCTCCTATCGCGCCAACATTTCCGATTTCGACGAGATCTGGTTCTACATCAAGTGCGACCAGTTGGGGAAGACCTTCTCTTTCCAGATCGGCGCTTACACGGGTGCGAGCAACACAGTAAGCGGCACGGCTTACATTGACGGGGGAGTGCTGGACACGACGTACCGATTGGTGCGCATTCCTCTATCGGCACTGAAGACGGCCACGTATACGCTCGACAAGATCGAGGGCATTTATTTCGGCGTCGCCAGTCCGACCGTTGGACACAAACTTTACGTGGATGAGATGTGGGCTGTGCGTCTTGGGACCATCGATCCGAAGAGCATGCCGATGTTGCAGGTCTTAGCCTTGGACTTCGGAGACGTGAGGGTGAAGTCCGTGCTGGACAAGATCCTTCGAATTGGGAACTCAGGGACGGCCGCCCTTCAGGTAACAGGGATCGCGATAGACGGCGCAGGCGCAGCGGAATTCTCGGCGGCCTCGAGCGCATTCACGCTGAATCCCGGCCAGAGCCGTGACGTCACGGTGCGATTCTCACCCGTTGTACACGGCGACAAGTCCGCCTCGGTCACGATTTCCCACAATGCCAGCTTCGTAGGAACAGTTACGCAGGCGCCTCTCATCGGCCGGGGCGTATCGCCCTCGATCCAAGTCTCTCAGATGGCGCTTCAGTTTGGGGATGTCCCGGTGGGCAGTTCCGCTTCTTGGAAGCTGGCGGTTCAGAACTCGGGCAACCAGGATTTGCACGTGAGCAGTTTGCAGGCATCCCCGCAGGGGTTTTCAGTCACGCCTGGTACGCTCGTGGTTCCCGTCGGCGGGACGGCACCCGTCTCGGCTAGCTTCGCCCCCGCGACAGCGACAAACGGCGTCATCACAGGGAACCTCAAGCTCCTGACAGACGATCCCAATGCCGGGGTTCTCGACGTCGCTCTGACGGGGATCGGTACGGCGCAGAAGGGTGTGGCAAGCCAACTGCTTGTTTTGGCGGAGCAGATGACGTCTAGCACGGTCTCGCTTGCCTGGCCGGGGTTCAGTGGAGTTGATCAGGTCCGGGTATATGTGGGAGCGGAACCATCGAGTACGCCCGACGGGTCCCTTCCGGGCCAATTGCTTTCGGCCACACTTCCCGGAAACGCGCAAGAGTACCGCGTTGAGAAACTGGCGGCGGCCGCGGATATGTTTTTCCACGTGGAAGCGAGAGGCGGGGGCAACCTCGTAGCTGCGGGCAACGTACACGCACGCACCACCGGAGGTCCGCGCGCCCAGTTGGATACGCCGGTCCGAGAAGTCCATGCCGTTGCCCCGAACATCCTGATGGTGGTACTGGAAAACAAGGATGTTCAGTCGTATGCGAAGGCCACGGGCTCGCTGGTAGGATCCACGGGTGTAGAATGGCAGGCGGGTCCCTGGACCGTCACCCGCGGCAGTGGTTCGCCGATTCCGGTCACGCAAGTCAATCGCCACTCGATACCCGTTGCATTGCCTCACTATGAGGTCGGAGTCATCGTGCCGAGCCGGGACGACCTCTTGGACGTTGACCATGAGATCTATCTCGTGCTGGGCGCCAACATAGGAAACCGCGAGATGCTTCGCGTTCAAGGCCCATTCAGCACGGATTTCCTGCTGCCCTTCAGCGATTACTACCTCGAGACGCCCGTCATTCAGTTGAACCAGGTCGGCTATAGCCCACGGGCAACACAGCGTTGGGCTTATGTGTCCGGGTGGTTAGGCGACGGCGGCCCGCTCTCGTTGGCGAACTTCCCGGCTACTGCCGAGGTTGTACTGGACCCCGATGACCCCGAGAGTATGCGTACACCTGTCGTGTCCGGCCTTGCGGTGAGCCTGCGTGCGACAATGGATCTCGACTCCGGAACGGACGTAAAGGAGATCAACCTCGCGAGCGTCCCGCAGGGAGAAGGCGTCGTTTATCGGGTCCGGATCCCGGGCGTGGGTGTCTCCTGGCCCACACAAGTCAGCGAGACGGCCGTTTTCAAGGCCTTCTTCACTGCGATTCGCGGCCTGTACTTCAACCGCTGGGGCGGAGATCTCCGCCCCGAGTGCACGGAATGGTCGCGGCCCCCTGACCACCCGACCGTCTACACCGCAGAGAAAGCCGCAGATGGATTCTTCCCCGAAACCCAGCCGAAGGTGGGCGAAAGACCCTTGAAAGGCGGCCACCACGATGCGGGCGACTTCGATATCCGGGTCTTTCATTCGGAATGGGACATGCAGCTCCTGCACGCGTACGAGGCGAACCCTGAGGCATTCACTGACGGCCAACTCATAATCCCCGAAAGCGGCAACGGGATTCCGGACCTGCTGGACGAGGGCCTTTGGGCAATTGCGGCGTGGGAGCAACTCCAGGAGGATGACGGCGGCGTTCGCTTCGGGGTCGAGTCATACAGGCATCCTTCACCGTTCGCCCACGCAAACGATGATCCGCTTCCGTACTGGACGTATTCGCGCGATCCGGTCCATACCATGCGCGCGGGGGCCATGTTCGCCCAGGCGGCCCGATTGGTTGCTCCGTTTGACGCCGCAAAGGCGAATACGCTCAAGCAAGCGGCCATAAAAGCGTATCAATACGCCGTGAACAACGGGGTAACGGCGCAGACCGGCGGATGCACCGCATACGCTTCGGGCGAGTTGTTCCGATTGACAGGCGAGCAGGAACCCTACGGACGCATGTTCGAGACCACTTGGGCCACGTTCGATAACCCGCCCGGGAGGGGCCTCTTCAACTACTACCGGAGATCGTTGTACTACTACGACGCGTTCTTCAACCCAACGCAGCCTATCCTGAGCTACCATATGCTGGGATACTTGTGCGGCCCGAATGCGAAGTCGGCCTATCTGCCAGTGGCTGACACGGTGTTCGCGGAGGACGCCGCGAAGGCCATAAACGAAGTGAATACGTTTCACGCACACCGCAATGCCCGCCCGGTGGGCTCGGATCCGGCGTGGGGCGCAGGGACCTCCGTGGGCGACTATGTGATACGGCTCTACGCCGCCATTCGGTTCAAGAAGCAAGCGCCTGGCGCTTTGCAGGACTACTTTGATGCCTTGAGCTTATCGGCGGACTATGTGCTGGGCGCCAACCAGCTTGGCCTCGTTTGGATGACGGGCCTAGGCTCAAGGTGTCCGGAAGAGGTATTGCATGCCGACTTCCTAGCCTTCTTGAAAGAGGGCAAAGGCGCCATGCCCGGTATCTGCGCATTCGGCCCATCGCACGGCATACCTAACCTCACGTACTGTTTGTACGGGGTGAATACCTTCTATCCGCCATTGACGGACCATCCGCTGATGCGCAGGTTCGGCAGCATCAGAACGCTCGTACGCCAGACAGAAACCGCATCGAAGCTCATGGCAAGAGATGCGGAACTCTTCGGTATGCTCGTCCTGCCGGGAATGATGCCCCCTGACTCATGGAGACCGGGCGGGCGAGAGCACCGGAACCGGCTGGCGCCGCGCGAGGTCATTTCCGGTGGGCCGGACACGACGCCCCCTGTTGTGACGTGGCCCACCGCCCCAAGGTGGTCGAACAGCAGCCCAATCACGGTTTCATACAGCGGCGTCCAGGACGCAAGCGGCCTCAAGGAAGTGCGCCTGTGGGTCAAGAAGGGCGCAACGGGCACGTGGCAAGATGCCGGGTTGCCGCCCGCGACCACTGCTTCGGGCTCTTTCAGTTACCCGGTGGCAGGCGCAGAAGATACGTATTACTTCGCTCTCCGCGCCGAGGACAATGCGAGCAACCTCTCCCCCGTGCCCTCCGGGAGCTCGGCGGCGGCAACAACTTATGATACGACGGCGCCGAATCCGGGTACGGCCTCGACAACGACGCCGAGCACGAGGACGTCCCCCCTTACAATCACCTACACAGGCGTAACGGACAGCCTGAGCGGCCTCAAGGAGGTTCGGCTCTGGGTAAAGAAGGACACGGGGCCGTGGCAGGACACGGGCGTCCGAAGCAATCAAGCTTCCGGCGCGCTCCAGTACACGCCGCCTGCCGAAGGTCGCTATGTCCTGTTCGTGCAGGCCGTCGACAACGCCGGGAATACTTCGCCGGCGCCCTCAGACGCCACTGTATTTACGCCGTAGAAGTGTCTATTCATACGGTTCAAGGTTTTCGAGGGCCGTCCTGCAAAGGACGGCCCTTCAGTATTTGTCTTCTGCATTCAAATCCCGTGTTTGGGTTGAACTGTCGAAGGAAATCCTGTTAGTGTACCGTACAGTTCGAGACGAAGTTTGCGCGACTGTCGCGCAAACTTGACGGCAACGCAAGAGCAGGAAGTTGAGTGCAGCTTTAGGGATAAGTGAGGGTGTTTCCCTTTGCCGACGAACAAACCGTAGCGCCTCTTTTGCCGATTCCCGCACGGGGGGTTAGAGGTGGAAGTACCATTCAACGATCTTAAGAGACAGTACATCGCGTTGGACAACTCGATCGATGGCGCGCTCCACCGAGTCGCATCTTCGGGCTGGTACGTCATGGGGCCGGAGCACGATTCGTTTGAACGCGAATTCGCACAGTACTGCGGGTGTAAGCATGCCGTGGCGGTGGCCAACGGAACCGATGCCCTCGAGATCGGACTTCGTTGCCTGGATTGCGGACCGGGCGACGAGGTGATCACCGTCGCCAACGCGGGCGGTTACGCTACGACGGCGATTGTTCAGGTGGGGGCGATGCCGGTGTTCGTCGATGTCGACATGGTCTCGTTGACAATGTCACCGGAATCGCTGGCGCGCGCCCTAAGCGAGAAGACCCGAGTGGTGGTCGTTACTCATCTGTTTGGGCAGATGGCCGACATGGCCGGCATACGGAGCGCCCTCCGAGGCCGCCCCGTATTTCTTATTGAGGACTGCGCACAGGCTCACGGCGCCATAATGGACGGACATCGCGCGGGTACTCTGGGAGATATCGGAACCTTCAGCTTTTATCCCACCAAGAACCTGGGGGCCCTAGGCGACGGCGGCGCGATGGTTACAGACGATGACGAGCTTGCCGAGCGCCTGCGCTCGCTCCGGCAGTATGGCTGGGCGCAGCGGTATGATGCCCAAACGCCGGGCGGCAGAAACAGCCGCATGGATGAAATGCAGGCCGCCATACTCCGGGTGAAGCTTCCGCTATTGGATCAATGGAACGAGATACGCAGGGGGATCGTCTCCAAGTACATGAAGGCATGTCAAGGAACGCCGTTGAGAGTAGTGCATGCTGCGTCGCCTGCTTACGTGGGCCATCTCTGCGTCGCCCTGCATTCTGAACGAGACCAATTCCGTGAACGGCTCAAGAACCGAGGGATTGGCACCGCTGTACATTATCCGCGCCTTGACCACACGCAAACGGCCCTTAAGGACCGGCCGTGGCGCTCGGTTGAATTGGACACGAGCAAGACCGTGGTAACGCGAATTTTGTCTCTACCGTGTTTCCCGGAGTTGACGCAAGAAGAGATCGCCTATGTCTGCGAATCACTGAAAGTTTGTGCCTGAGCAATTCCTTCTCGTCTCCCGGATTCCCGAGACGTCGAGAAGCGTGGAGAACGCGTTTCGCAATCTGGACGCCAATTGTCGCCGCAAGGAAGGATTCCGTGTTCTCGGTAATTGTACCCGTCTACAGAAACGAAGCAACGCTGGGGGCCCTCCTTGACCGATTGGACTCCATGTACGAAAAGCTGGACCAGTCTCTCGAAGTGGTCTTTGTCGTGGATGGCAGTCCTGATCGCTCGTATACGATTCTGGACGAAGCGCTTCCCAAACGCCGGTTCCGTGCTCACCTGGTACTTCTCTCGCGCAATTTCGGCTCGTTTGCCGCCATTCGTATGGGCCTCGCGGCGGCCAAGGGTCCCTATTTCGCCGTAATGGCGGCGGACTTGCAAGAGCCCGAAGAGTTGATCGTGGACTTTCTGCGTTCGCTCCAGAACGAGCCGGTGGACATCGTTCTGGGGATCAGAAGTTCCCGCGAGGATCCGCTCCTCAGCAAGTGGATGGCCGGGGCATTTTGGCACGTATACCGCCGGCTTATTCAACAGTCCATGCCTCCGGGCGGGGTGGATGTCTTCGGGTGCAACCAGCAGGTTCGGGACGCGCTTGTCCAACTCAATGAGGCCAACAGCACTTTGGTTGGACTGCTCGTGTGGGTGGGTTACCGCCGCAAACTTGTCTCGTATCCCCGCTTGCCGCGTTTGGAGGGCAAGAGCGCCTGGGGCGCGCGCAGAAAACTCCGGTACATGCTGGACAGCGCATACGCCTTCAGCGACATGCCGATCATGTTCTTGACCGTGGTGGGATTAGCCGGCGTTTGTCTGTCGTGTTTATGCGGGTTGATGGTCAGCATCGTGTGGTTCGCCGGGTTTATCACCGTCAAAGGCTATACGCCGCTCATACTGACGATTCTGTTCTCCACGAGTCTTCTATTGTTAGGCATGGGGATCATCGGGGGCTATGTGTGGCGCGCGTTTGAGAATACGAAGCAGAGGCCGCTGTTTCTGCCTATGCTCCACAAGACTTACGGTAAGGAGGACCCACCATGACATACTTCGTTCACCCTCAAGGGATCTGTGAGAGTCAAAACGTGGGAGAAGGCACGCGGATTTGGGCGTTCGCTCATGTTCTGCCCGGCGCAAAAATCGGAAAGGATTGCAATATCTGCGACTGCGTCTTGGTCGAGAACGACGTTATCCTCGGCGACCGAGTTACGGTGAAGTGTGGGATTGAACTCGGAGACGGGCTTCGCGCGGAAGATGACGTGTTCATAGGACCCAACGCGACGTTTCCCAACGACAAGTTCCCGCGAAGCAAGGTGTATGACCGCCCTCTTTTATCGACCCGCCTCGCCAAAGGCGCGTCCATTGGCGCCAACAGCACCGTTCTGCCAGGAGTTACCGTAGGCCGTTACGCGATGGTCGGCGCCGGAAGCGTCGTCACGCGGGACGTTCCGGCGTTTGCGATTGTCACCGGCAATCCCGCGCGCATTACCGGCTACGTGGATACCCGCAAGACTTGGGAGGAGATCTCCCTTCCCGAAACGGCACAAGCAAAGGAAGAGGGCATTACAAGTCCTTCGGTGACCGGTGTAACGCTGCACAAGTTCGGATCCTTTGAAGATCTGCGCGGGCGGCTCTCGGTCGGACATTTCGCGGACGACGTTCCCTTCGAAGCGAAGCGGTTCTTCCTCGTATACGACGTACCGGGCAAATACGTCCGGGGCGAGCATGCTCATCACAAGTGCCAGCAGTTTCTCGTGTGCGTTTCAGGTTCTCTCAGGCTCATGTTGGACAACGGGGCGGCTCGAGAGGAGGTCTTGCTCAACAGACCTGACTTCGGCATCCACATCCCCCCAATGATCTGGACATCCCAGTACAACTACTCCTCCGACGCCGTGCTCCTGGTGTTCGCCTCCGAGAAATATGATCCGGCGGACTACATTCGCGACTATGACGAGTTCTTGAGGGTTTGCGCGGCCTGCAAAGACGCCATGAAGCCTTCCAGGCAATAGGGCCGCCTCGATCGTGGCGCGGGGTTAACTCGGGCTCGGCGGCGCTTCCAATTGCGGCACCGCGTCCTCAAGCGCATAAATATTCACTCGTCCCCCGGGAGGAGGAAACTTGAACGCCTTCAAGAGTTTCATCCCCGGAAGACCTTCATCGAGAGCAGGCAGCAGTTCGGGATTGGCGAGCCGCAGGTACTCCTCGAACAGAACCAGTACAGGTTGCCGGGTATCCTTGCAGTACTTCACAAGTTCGTCGGGATCCGGGGTCCACATTCGGTAACTGATCTCTCTATGCGCCCAGAAAGCCGTCACCTTACTGCAGCCGCGCCGACATCCAGTGATGCGGACGTCCGGTGGAATGTTAGCCTTGATCCACGCGGCAACGTCCCTGAAGTGTGCGCTTTTCCTCCCTTGATACGCCGCAAGGGGGTATATCACGATTGCATGGCTGATGAGAACGAGAGATACGCCCAGCGGAAAGAGAGTCTTCCATCTCAACCGTCCGGCCAGCCAATCAAGACAGAACAGCAGCCCGGCGGCGCCAAAGGCCAGAACAGTCAGCAGCGTCAGGAAGTAGTATCTCGGTTCGGGCCAGTAAACGGCGTAGAAGAAAACCGGAAAAGCGCATGCGATAAACGAAGGCCAACACGCTCGCATCGTGCCATTCCGCCGGCAGATGAGAAGAGCAAACGGCGCGAACAGCGGAATCGGAGACATGAGCAGCTTTGCAATGTCTTTCAGGCTCAGGGCAAAGTACCAGGGGTAGCGCATCACGGTGCGCCAAACCACCTGACCAAGTGGAAGCTCAGGCTCTTGGGACAGTCTCTCTGGAGACACGCCGGATTCATACGCCTGTCTTGCCGCCTGATGCAGGTCGAAATCCGTAGACTTCAGCCTCTGTTCCTGGGCAAACAGGAAAAGCGAACCCTTCTGTCCGATACCCGCCGTGTGAAATATGGCAAGGTTCGCGCCGAAGTATGCAAGCAAAACAACGGCGGCGCCGCCGGCCATCCCAAGGACTGCGGACACTCGCCTTGCTTTTATGGCATATAGAAGAACAAGCAAGAAGAGCGCGCCGAAAAGAAGCAGGCCCTCGTTCCGGATAAGCATATAGGCCGCCAGACCTGCCCCCGAGACCGCGGTTCGCCAGACCACGCCGTTTGCGCCGCCCAACACGGAAGTCAAACCCCAAAGACCCAACAGCGCACATAGCGAATAGGTCGTTTCAATGGAACCGTTCACGGAGTATTCGACCAAGCGAGGGTGAACGGCGGCCGCAAGCGCGGCAACAAAAGCGAAGCCCTGCCCAAACAGGCGGTGCGACATCAGGAATATCGGAATTATCAGAAGTACGCCGGGAATGAATGAAGCCAAGGCGACCGCGGTATAGTAACTTGCGCCGAAGAAGATGACTATCGCTTCCCAATAGCAGAACAAATTGTGCCAAAACACGTCCGCTTCCTGGGGGGCATTGCTGACGACAGCCTTGGCCACGCCATAGTAGCTCAACGAATCGCTGCCCAAAAGTGGCCCGCGCCAAAGGAAGAGAATCCGGGCCATGACCGCCACCGCCAACGCAACGAGCAGAAATATGTAAGATCGTGTTGAGAGTTGCCCAACAAACCCCGAGCCATTGCCACGTGTCTTCTCTACACCCATGACATGCCTTTCTCCCCAGTCGTAAAGGTTCGTTGTACCGGCTTTAGCCGGGAGATCCAACAACAGCGCGCCACTGTAAAGGCACAGGTAGCTTTAGCAACCGCTTCCGCTCCGCAGCTAGTATACTCGAGCCACCGACGCCCTGCAAAGGCCGCCGGAACCGCGGACCCGCATTTCTCGTTTTCCCGTTCCCAAGTTGTACTTGGGAACGAGAGAATCCGGGAGGCCGAGCGAAAGTCCTGCGTGTAAATCACGTGTTGCCGCGAAATAAACAGCAGGTAGGGTGGGTGGAGCGAAGCGGAACCCACCGGAAAAGCACCCGCCCGAGTCTGTCTCCGAACCGGTGGGTTCCGCTTCGCTCCACCCACCCTACAACTGAAGTTTGTACATTCTGGCCCGAAGGGCCATCACATGAAAGCCCAGGGCAACGCTCTGGGACAGGGGTATTTCCCTATTGTTCGCCCTGAAGGGGCATGACATGACGTCGATCCCAGACATGGCGTTCATCATATTCGATGCCATAGTGCCTCAAGAACAAACGAAATTCCTCCTGAAACGATCTCATAGACGATGGCTAGACTCTCCCATTCTTTGGAAGATGCCCGACTGATAGGCGAATGACTTTGGGCGAATCGCCGCCGTAAGGCAGCGGCATGGGTGAGATCCTTGTGGCGCCCCTTCAGGGCTCTCGCTTCTCCGTTCGTTATGTTCCCAGGGCGTTGCCCTGGGCTTTCATGTTGCGGCCCTTCGGGCCAAAATGTACAAACTCCAGGTTTCGTTTCCAAGTTGTACTTGGGAACGAGAGAGGAGCGAGTACAACTTGGGAACGAGAAAATAGGCCGAGCGAGTGTTGAGAAAAAACCGCTTTGTCTTTGCCTCGCGTGCGGCGTATCGGATAAGATAAGGATCATTGTTGGGTGGAATTCACGCGGAGACGCTTTGTTTCAAAAGGTGGTATGAGATTTTTTGGGAAGTTCGGATGGTTGAAGTCTGCCCGGACGGGCGGATTGCTGATATTGGTTTTGGCCTCGTGTGCGATTGCCGCCGCGGAGGACCCTAATCCGCCGTCGATCCGCTCGAACAGCGGGGCGTGGCCGATTCGGAGGCAATGGAATCGAGCCGAAACGCTGCATTACGCGGAGTGGGCCGATAACATCTTCAAGCTCAAAACCCGCGGCGACGTCGATCAACGGACGGCGAAGCTCGAGCGCATCCTGACCGACCCTGAGATGAACCTCCTCGAGCAGCCCGCGTTCCTGGGCGAGGGATCCAACCCGCAGTTGCCTCTCGGCATCATCCGCGGGATTCACAACGCATTAGACTGCGGAAAGTTCACCGCGTTCATCCCGGCATACTACGCGTACCGGCGCGCGTTGCCGTGGATGGTCGCGCACGTGGCCTCAGGCGGCGGCCCCGATATCCGGATCACGCCGTTTAACATCCCTGTGGGGTGCGCCAACAGCTTCACCTCGCCGTCGCTCCATCAGTTCTTCATGGGAGAAGTGGGCGAGTTTTCTTCCGGCAACTACCGCGTCAATCTCAATGCGCGCAATTCGCAACTCTCCGACACAGTGCCGGTCGCGCTGAACCGCGAGTACCTCATGCCGGGCTGCATCAACTATGTGGACGGGCATTGTCTGGTCCTGGCGAGGATCACCGAGTACGGCGAGCTGTATTTCCTCAACTGCAGCACAACGCAGACGCGGGACATCTTCACGTACAACGGCATGAACACCGTCTCGGGCATTACCCCGCGCGGCAGCGACCCCGACAACGAGTGGAACGGCTGCTACCAGGGACTCCGCGTGCTGCGATACCCCATCGCCGAAACGGATGCGAGCGGAAGGGTAACGAAGGTCCGCAGGCGCACCGATCAGGAGATGAAGGAGTTTGGCTTCTCGACGGAACAGTACGACGCCGTCGCGGAGATCACGGAGAAACACTTCATCACCGAGGGCGCGCTGAAAGCGCAGAGTTTCCACGATCTCATCCGGCTGCGCATGAAGACCGTCGACACGATCTCTCCGATGAAGTTCATGGAAGGGTATGTGGACGAGCTGCTGGATGCGTACAAGTTCCGCGAGGACTTCGTCCAGGACGCCTGGCATGAGGTGCTGCAGCACGGGCCTATCGTTTATCCGGAGGACCTGGACGATCAGAACATCTTTCAGGCGAAGGGGCGGTGGGAAACATGGAGTTCTCCGTCTTCCGACGTCGATCGGCGGAGCAAATACTTTTATCTCGCGGACTGGCTCGAGTACGCCATTCGCTGGTTCGGCCTTCTGCCGAAATTCGTGGACCTGACCGGATTCGAGAAGTACAAGATCCAAAGCCAGGCTGACCTCGCACAGGCGCTCATCGACGAGAAAAACCGCATCTTCAATGAAAAATCCATCGAGTACACAACCTCGAAAGGCGTAAAAGTGAAACTGACGCTGTCAGACATCGAGCAGCGGCTCTACGACCTTTCGTTCGATCCAAACCATCCCCCCGAATTGAGGTGGGGGGCGCCGGAGGGTAGCGCCGAGCGCGCTTCCGCGCCGGAAACGTACACGCCGGTTCCCTCAGGCACGCGGGTCCCGATGGAAGAGGCATATCAGAAAGAGGCTTTTTACCGCAGCCTCGGCCAACGCGAGACGGACGCAAGCTATCTCCGCGAGATGTTCACGACGGGTTTCCCGATTCGCGACAAGCTCGATGCGCAGCTTGCGAAGTGGTCCTATGCGACTGAGCCGGTGATCACGGCAAAGTCTCAAGAGAACGCTGGCGGCAACGAGCATAAAGCCGAGGCTGACGCGCGTGATTCAACGCGATCACCCGAGCAACCCCGAGGTCGCAACGAATGATGGCAAGACCTTCAGGCAAAGAAGCCATCTTGACGGCATTTCTGATTTTCTGCGCATCGTCGATCGGATACGCCGAAGACCCAAACCCGCCCACGATACACTCCGACCGCGGCGCATGGCCCATCTGCCGCCAGTGGACTTTGGGGGAGACGCAGCATTTCGCTGATTGGATCGAAAACATCTACCTCAAGAAATCCGAAGGAACGATGAAACAGCGCCTCGCGAAGATCGAGGGGATCTTTACGGACCCGGAGATGAACCTGCTGCTCGATCCGGCGTTTCTTGGCGAAGGCGGCAACCCCCAGTTGGACCTTGGCACGATTAGATCGCTTCATCAAGTCATCGATTGTGCGAAGCTGGCGGTAAGCCTGACCACATACTATGCCTACCGCCGCGGACTCCCGTGGATGATCAGTTACGTGCGCGCTCACGATGGAAGCGACACACGCACCGCCGACTACACAATTCCCGGCGGAAGCACGAGCTCCTTTGACTACCGGTCGGCGCACGACTTCTTCATGGACGCCGTGACCGGCACTTGCACGGGAAACTACCGCGTCGAACTGAACCGCAGGAACACGGAACTTTCGGATACACTGCCCGTGGCCATTGACAGAGAACACCTGCTTCCGGGGTGCCTTTACTACCTTGACAGTCACGTGCTGATTCTCGCCACTATTGACAAGTACGGCGAACCGCGCTTCCTCGACGCGACCACCGCGGCCACGCGCGAGATACACACTCAAAACGGATTCAATGCGGTTACGGGCATCACCCCAAAGCGTTCGAGCAATGCAGGTTCGGAATACGCCGGCTGTTTTTGCGGGTTCCGCCTCCAACGGTACCCGATAGCGGAAGTCGGCACGGACGGTGAGGTCAAGCGCGTCCGGAGGCGCACCGACAAGGAAATGCGCGAGTTCGGCTTCTCCACGGAGCAGTACGACAAGATGGAAGAGTTGGTAAGCAGCGGGAAGATCCGCGAAGGCGACCTCGAGGTCGACAGCTTCCATGATTTTGTCCGGCTGCGTTTGCGTACGGCGCGGACCATCGACCTCGCCCAGGATATCGATGACTGCGCACGCAGCCTTCAACAGATGCTCGAAATGCGCGAGCGCTGCGTGCAAGAAGGATGGCAGGACGTACAACAGAACGGGCCGATCCCCTTTCCTGAGGACCGCCGAACGGAGAACCTGTTCAATGCGGGTGGACGATGGGGCGCGTTCTCGACCGCGGCGCTCGACGCGGATATCCGGGCGCGGTATCTCCGGCTCCTGGGATACACGGACTACGCGATGCCGTGGTTCGACCGTTCACTCGAGGGCATCGATCTCGAGGCACTGAACAAGAACGCGATCTGGACGCGCAGCGACTACGCGAGCGCGGCGATGCGCTTCAAGAATTACGTCTTTCGACAAACGACCCTCAGTTACATAAACTCCGTTGGGGAAAAGGTGACCCTGTCTTTGCTTGACATCGAGCAGCGCCTGTTCGATCTGTCCTTTGATCCGAATCATCCGCCGGAGATCCGATGGGGCGCGGCGCCGGGAAGCCAGGAAGCAAAGAATGCCCCCGAGAGCGGGACGCCGTTGCCGGACAAGACCGTCATCCCGATGGCCGAGGCGTATCGTCGGGAAGCTTATTACCGAACATTGGCGCGGCGAGATACGGACCCGAGCTACCTGCGCAAGATGTTCACGGAAGGATTTTCGCTGCCGCAAAAGATGGACGACGCCATCGCTCAAAAATGGTTCGGAGGTGAGGCGTCCCCACCGTTGGTGCCGCACAACGGCCGCCTCGCGTGGCTCAAAGACCAGTCCCAGGCGCAGTAGGCCTCACCGGCCTCGGGTCCGTTTAGAAACCTTCTTTTCGCGTTCGTCCACCATGCGGCCGACCGTATCGCGCAGTTCAGCCGTCAACCGGGGCCGGTACTTGTCCTTCACGAGATCGCGCAGCTTCGGATTCCCGATCAACGTGTGCAAGCGGACGTTGGCCTGCAGCAGAGAATCGAGCATCTCGGCGCTCATCTCGCGGCCGCTGTTGTTGCAGAGAACGCCAATGCAGTTGTTGATGTTGTAGCCGGAAACGAAGAAGCGGAGATAATCGAAATCGCCGTAGGTCGCGTCCTGTCCCTCGCCTCGAAGCTGAATGTCCGTGTAGGCGTCGGCCTGCGGCATGTACATGAGCGAACCTCCTGAGCCCAGCTCGGTCGTCGAATGCCATTCGAGGATGCCCTTCTCGCCGACGATCTTCCTTGCGTGCCGCGCGAGTGCGTAAAGGCCCGCAGGGTTCTGCATGTACTGCCCGTCAAAGTATAGGCCGTCGGGTTTGAGATCATTCATCACGCGGGTGATCGCCTCCAGGAACAACTGCATGTTCTCACCATTGACGACGGCGCCTGGAGAGATGCCGGGCTTGTCGTTCACGGCCTGCTTCTCCTGAGAGGTCCCCTTGAGGAAGTAGAACGGGCTCGTGTACACGATGAAACGCATGCCCATGCCATGAATAGTCTCCCGCACGCGGACAAACTCATCGAGGCCGAGACGAGGCACGAAATCAAGGTTCCAATCCTTCCACAGCATCACCTCCGATTGCAGGAGGATCACGTTGCCGTAAGGTTTCCATGAGAGGAGTTCTTTGTCCGGCGGGTATGCGTTCTCGGCCGACCAGTGCCAGATGACCTGCAACTCAAACGAGCGATCCCAGTTGTATGCCTTGGGCGGGCATACCCCGACCGCGAGAACGCTATCAGCCCCCAACGAGTACTTCGCCACGACGGGTTTGGCCACGTCGAAATGGTCATCGATCTCGAGGTCGGAACAGTACAACCCAAAGCCGCCCCATTCGTCGACAATGAGATGATTGGCCTTCCACGACACGTTCCAAGCGGGCGCGATCTTCCTTTCGACATCAACGGAGATTGCCTCATGCGCGTGCAGCATGAACAATGAATCGCCGTTGATGCGGATGGCCAGCTTGGGCGCATCAACGGTGATGAGCGCAAACCCTTCGCCCTGCTGCGCAATGTGAACGCCCGTGAGCGCCTTGCCGAGGTGCAGCATCGCGACCCGCCTGAGATGGCCGATGCGCTGCTCGAATTCGATGTTGCCCTTGCGTTCATCCACATTTACGATGGCGCCGGTCGTGACCACGCGAATCCGCGCTCCCTTGTGCGCGACCGACAATACCTTCATGCCGAACTGCGCTTCAGGAAACTGGCTCGGGTCCATCAACTCCTGAAACGTTGGCGCCGCTGCATATGCCCCGCCCCCAAAGACCAGGACGACGAGCAAAAAGAGGACCTTCCCCACTGGTTTCAACACGTCATGAACTCCTTTGCTATAGTCACCTGCACACATCGCGAATCAATCCGTCAGGTGAAGCGCCTCCACAAGCGCCGCGGCCACTCGTTTCTGGGCGGCGGCGCTGGGATGGTCGTCCCCTTTGATCGTTGCCCCTTCCTTTCGCATGTCCACAAGCGAAGTAAAGTCGAGGTACTCTACTCCAAGCTTCTTGAGATCGGGTATGATCCTTCTTCCGCTCATCTCCGCCCGAGGACTATCCGGGTAAAGCAGGACACAGAAACCTGCGTCCGGAAAGATTTCCCTGGACACGGCCTCAGCCCTCTGGATGATCTGCGCCGTGAATTCGAGGTGTTTCCCAGTTACAAAGACTGGGAAATCCAACCCGAAGTAGCGGAACGTATCGATCCCGCCTAGGAAATTGTACCACTTGGTCAGATGCGGACGCCCAGTGGTAAAGCTGCCGTTCCGAACAAGCCTGAGATCCGCGTCAAACACGTAATACGGAAAAGTCCGGCCCCATTTCGTCGCGACGCGCATCGAACCGATGGCCCGCCGGACGTGGTGCGGGATAAACACATATACGAGCATCCCGGAAGGCTTGGCGACCTCACGGGCGAACTCGCCGCTATTGAGTTTCGCAAGCATCTGCTGAGGGCCATACCCGGAACAGCCGTAGTTGTACACGCGGTACTTCGGAGCCATCGCCGCTACCTGCCACGGCAACGTCTCATCATCTTCAAGACCCTCCCCGAACGTATATGAACATCCGAAAAAGGCGAGAAACCTCTCCCTGTTGGGCGGCTGCGACGCATACGCAATGCGCCGTCCGAATTCGTCCGTCGTGTACGTCGCGTCATAGATCACATCCCCGTCAATTCTCTTGACCGACTGGACGCGGACGTTCGGAGCGCCTTTCGGCCCCACCACATCGTCGTATCGGAGGTAATCGGTATAGTAGCTCCCCTCGAAGCTAATCCTGCCGTCGTTCCGCTCATTCAACAAATGGAACAGCTTCTCCAGTCCCCGCCACGTGACGAACACCAACAGAAGGCCGAAGGCAAGGGCCAGAACGTTCTTCAGCCACCGGCGGAGTCGTCCGCTATCGATTGCTCCATCGCTCACGCGGCCATTATACACGGCCCTGAAACGGAGCCGCAGCCGGCGAGCAAGACGACGCGGTGGACGGTACGCGGTCCCGTATGTATAATCCGTTCATGAAGGTCAGGCTATTTCGACTGCTCGCTATTCTCTCAATCTCTGTTGGAGTGGCGGGGTGCCAACACTTGAGCATGGAACAGAAATCACAGACTCGACCGAGGCTTTCCCCGAAGAAGCTTCTCAAAGCTTTCGAAGCGCAGCCGCCGGGAAATCTGCTTCCGGAACTTGCATTGCGAACGCCCGCGGAATGGGCGAGCACTGCATTCGGCGCAGAGCTGCTCGCGTCATGCAAAAAAGCGGCTTCGATTACGGCTATTCCGGAAACCAGTTACACACGATATCGCCTTTTCAAGACCATAGGGGAGCGCGCGCCTTATGATCGGGCATATGGCGAAAAGAGATCGCTCTTGACGAACGAAGTGCTAGCCGCATGGTTTCAAGGGGATGACTCGCGCATCGACCGCATCAGCGATCTCATATGGAGCATTTGCGAGGAGACCACCTGGGTCGGCCCCGCCCATGAGAAGAAGGAATGGCACATCGATCTGTATGCGGCAGAGACCGCCGCCGACCTCGCCTATGCAGTCATGCTGATGGGAGACCGTCTTCCGGACGAGGTGAGGGAGCGTATCAGGAAGGAGGTCGAGCGGCGAGTTTTCGAGCCCTACCTCAGCCACGCGCACGAATACTGGTGGGATCGCGGCAGTAACAACTGGACGGGCGTTTGCGCAGGCTCTGTTGGGGAGGCATTTCTACTGCTCGAAGGCGATACGCGCCGGCAAGCCGAAGCCCTTTCGATAATCGTCGGGCAATTGGATCGCTTCATCCAAAATGCCTTTGAAGAGGATGGCGGCTGTCTTGAGGGCATAGGATACTGGAACTATGGCCTCCTGCACTATGTCAGTTTCGCGGAAATGCTGCGCGTGCGGACGGGCGGGAAAGTCGATCTCTTAGCGAACAGGAAGATGAGCGCCATCGCCGCGTATCCGCTCGCGATCGTGATGGGCAAAGACCTCTATGCGAGCTTCTCCGACGCCCACGAGCATTCCTACGTTCGGCCTTTCCTCGCCGCTCGGCTTTCGGAACGCACCGGGATAAACGGATTGTGTGCGCTGGTCGAAAGTGCAGGCGGAGAGCGTCTCACTGAAGCATTGCACGACCTCTGCTGGTGGGACGGTACGCGCGCGGACATGCCTAAACTTCAAGACTCGTTCCTGCCCGTCTCGGGTGTAGCACGCCTTGTGAATACAAATGACGCCCACACGTTCGTCCTTGCGGCGAAAACAGGTCACAACGACGAACCGCATAATCATAATGATGTTGGGAGCTTCGTCCTTGCCGTAGATGACACCGTGTATGTGTGCGATCCGGGCCCAGGCCGTTACGACGCCGCGTACTTCGGCCTGAAGCGATATGAGAACGTCTTCGCGAACTCTTATGGACACAGTGTCCCGCGGATCGGCGGCACGTTGCAGCTTCTCGGCAAGGAACATTGCGGAACCATGGAGAAGACCGGCGACAAGTCCATCTCGATCCACTTCGAAAAAGCATATGCGCTCCCTTCGTTGAAAACGGCGGTGCGCTCAATAGACATGCGCAACGGTGAAGTTGTGCTGCAGGACTCCTTCGCATTCGAAGGTCAAGCATGCGAGGTCGAAGAGGCATTCATGACATGGCAAAACGTCGAGGTAACCGGGAACATTGCCCGTGTGACAGCGGACAGGGGAACGCTCGAGATTCGCGCTGAAAACGGCGCCTTTACCAATGAGCGTCTCGAAGAGGCGTGCAGAGAAAACGGAAAGACGGGTGTCTTGACCCGCATAACATGCCTTTATCCGGCGT
>Ga0315279_10002323_pt1 | contig 28881 bp, 31 predicted proteins | sample YL17G06_20_MG_FD_203694 | JGI IMG/M metagenome (GOLD analysis project Ga0315279, IMG submission 203694) | Sediment microbial communities from Yellowstone Lake, YNP, Wyoming, USA - YL17G06_20 | ecosystem: Environmental > Aquatic > Freshwater > Lake > Sediment | place: USA: Wyoming | collected... | reverse complement strand
TGCCAATCCAACAAACCGGTCTGCATCATCTCTTTCCCCTTTGTGTTGTTTTTGATAACCATAACATACCGGTTGTTAAATTGGTAGAGTGTTGGTAGTAAATTTCGTTAATTTTTAGAGGAACCCTTAAGTATTGATGGAAGTTATTTCAAAAATTTTGTAATGTTTTTGACTTTATCGGCAGTCTCTTTAATCTCCTTGGCTTCCTTCAGTCCTGGAATTTGTTCAACTCCTTTCTTTATATCTGAAATCAAGTTCCCTTTTTGATCCTCTTTGTCTTTTTCCTTTCCTGGCTTTCTCTCACTTCGAATTTTCCTGATCTCCTTCATCGTCTCCCCAAGCCCCTTCCCGATCCCTGGTAGTTTTTTCACCCCAAAGATCAAAAAGAGAATCACAAGGATCAACAGAATTTCCTGAAATCCCAAACCAAACATCTCAAAACCTCAATTTGGAATTATCAGTTATGAATTTAAGTCTTCTTAACTCATAACTCAAAACTCATCACTCTTAACTTTTAATTTATCGGTACTCCCAGTGGCCATCGATCCAGAACCAACCCCCTCCTCTGGGTTCCCAATGGCCAGGCACCCAATGGGCATAAGGCCTCGGAGGTCTTGCCCAATGGCCTGGGGTCCAAACCCATCCCCCTCCCCTATAAGCCCAATATCCGGGTCTCCAAACAGCATCTGGGTAAGGGGGTGTTCCATAATATTCCACCCGGGGTTCAGGTGGTCTAACTCTGACCACTGGGGGCGGACATCCCAAGAAAAAGATAACAATGGCACAGAGGGCGATCAAAGACCCTATCATAGTGACTTTTTTGTTCATCGAAACTCCTCCTTTAGACTCTGTATTTTTTATATGATTTTAGACGGTGATGCAAGAAAAAAATTCAAATATTTTAGAGACACACTCAAAAAGAAAAAAAGGCTTGCTTTTTTTTAAGATTTTAAATATTGAAATCTCTATAAGAATCCAAGGAGGCCATTCATGTCCACGGAATTGGAATGTCCCATCTGCGATGCCGATATCCCTTTAGAAGGAGACGAGAAGTCTGGGGATTTGATGCTATGCTCCTATTGCAAGGTGACCCTCAAATTATTGAGAAAGAAAGGTAAATGGATCCTTACAGAAGACTTTGACGAATAGCTCCATTCCTGTGGAACGGAAATTCCAAATCCCAAATTCTAAAATTCAAATAAGCTCCAGCTACCAATTCCCAAACTTATCAGGAAGCTTTCTTATGGTCTGATTTTATATCATTTGGTCATTGGTCAATTGAATATTGGGGGATGGGTGCTTGCCTGCCTGCGCCTGCCTGCCGGTAGGTAGGGTTGGCAGGGAATTTGGTTATTGAAATGAAATTTTTATATACCTCAGATCTCCATGGTGAAATTCACCTCTATCAGGAACTCTTATCGCTGGCCATTTCTTCCTCATCAGAAATCATTGTGATAGGAGGTGACCTCCTTCCCTCCTTCCCCCCAACAAAACGATACGAAGATATGGTTCCAAATCAGAAAAGCTTTATTGACCAGTTTCTTTCTCCTTTTTTTAAAAGGATGTTAGAAACCGCTTCTGTTCGACAGATTTTTTCCATACCTGGAAACTGGGATTTGGGTTATCCTTATTTCTTTAAGGAGCCCCAGGAAGGAATCATCGATCTCAATCAAAGAAGTTATCGACTCAAAAATGGATACGAACTCATCGGATATCCTTTTGTTCCTCCGACGCCGTTTCGACCGAAAGACTACGAAAAGATGGATGATCGAGAAGCCCCTTGGCCTCCACAAAAGAATCCATCTTATATTCGATCCTCTGATCAAACTGACGAACTGACTCCTGTTGATCCCTATCTCTATCTCAGAAAACGAGAAACGATTGAGGAAGATTTAGTTCGACTCACAAAACCTCTCCACCCAAAAAGAACGGTCTATATCATGCATTCTCCTCCTTTTGAGACCCGATTGGATCTCATTCAAGGAGGAAAATCAGCGGGAAGTCGATCCATCAAAAACTTCATTGAGAAGAATCAGCCTCTTTTAACCCTTCATGGCCATATCCATGAGTCGCCAGAACTCTCCGGCGCTTACTTTGATAGAATTGGAGAAACACTTATGATCAATCCAGGACAATTTATCTGGACAAGCCGAGATGTCCCCAACCTCCATGCCGTGACCTTTGAAATAGAGAAAATAGAAGAAACACTCTCTCATACCTGCTTCCCAAAAACGAGAGTTTAGAATTATGAGTTATGAATTATGAGTTGATAAAAAACCTTTAACCCATGAATCCCAAACTCATTAAAGCATTTTTAATTTCCTTTATTTTCTTGATTCTTTCTTTTATTGGCTTTCCTGCACCACTTGTATCTCAGATCGACCCGGCCGACGAATGGAACCTCCTCTACCCCAAAATCAGAGACCGCCTCATCTCGAAAGAAGAGGCTCAGCATAAATTGAAGAAACTCGAGGCCTTATTGAAAGATTTTTATTTAAACACTGCAAACCTTGGGCAAGACGATCGTCTTTGTTTCCCTCTAAAGGGATATGGACATCCTGACATTGGAGGAAAAGAGGGATGTGGGTATCAAATTCAGGGCTACGACTTCTTCGATGGCAACCAGCACAAAGGTCATCCTGGTCATGATATTTTCATCCATGACAAGAATCAAGATAGCCTCGATGATGAGACAGGAAAACCAGTAGAGGTGATCGCTGCCGCTTCAGGGGTTGTGGTTTCAGTCAATCTTAATTGGGAGCCTTCAAGCCCAATCCGGGGCGGAAACTACATCTGGATCTTCGAGCCAATCAAAAGTCGTTATTATTACTACGCCCATCTCAATGAGATCTTCATCAAAGTCGGCCAAGTGGTTTCTAAAGGAGAACGATTAGGAACGGTGGGAAGAACCGGGGTAAATGCCTATCCTAAAAAATCTCCCACTCACCTTCATTTTACTGTCCACCAATCTAAAGATGGGTATCCAAAACCGATTAATCCTTACCTGGAATTGATCAAAGCGAGGAGCGAATAACCCTCTCTATTATTCACGCCTCTTTCTCACCCTGATGGATTCTTTTTGGCTTGACACACTGTTTGAGTCTAACTATACTTCAATCGGTTCAAATTAAGTTGAAATAAATAACTACAGTTACTCAATGGAGGCCTTTAAATGCCAAGACGTGAAGACGTAAAGAAAGTAATGATCATTGGTTCAGGACCTATTGTTATAGGTCAGGCTTGTGAGTTCGATTATTCTGGCACTCAGGCCTGCAAAGCCCTTCGCGAGCTGGGATATGAGATCGTATTGGTCAATTCCAATCCGGCAACGATCATGACCGATCCAGGAATGGCGGATGTCACTTATATTGAACCACTCAACCTCCAAAGGATGAAGGAAATTATTGAAAAGGAAAGACCGGATGCCCTACTCCCCAACCTCGGTGGTCAGACAGGATTAAATCTCTCTTCAGAATTGGCCCGTGCGGGCATTCTGGACCAATATGGCGTAAAGATTATTGGGGTCGATATCGATGCCATTGAACGGGGAGAAGATCGGTTGGCTTTTAAGGAAACGATGGGACGACTCGGCATCGAAATGCCAAGAAGCAAAATTGCTCTGAGCGTTGAAGAAGCTGAAGAGATCGCCGCCGAACTGGGTTACCCCGTGGTCATCCGTCCAGCTTACACAATGGGAGGGACAGGGAGTGGTTTAGTTTATAACGTGGAGGAATTACGCACTGTGGCTAGCCGGGGTATCTCGGCAAGCCTGGTCGGTCAAATCCTGGTAGAAGAGTCCGTCCTGGGATGGGAGGAATTAGAACTTGAGGTGGTTCGTGACTCCAAGAACCAGATGATTACAGTCTGTTTTATTGAGAATGTCGATGCCATGGGTGTCCATACAGGAGATTCTTATTGTACAGCTCCGATGCTCACCATTTCTTCTGAATTACAAAAACGCCTTCAGAAATATTCTTATGATATCGTGGAGGCCATTCAAGTGATTGGCGGGACCAACATTCAATTTGCCCATGATCCCGAGACAGGACGTGTGGTGGTGATTGAGATCAATCCTAGGACGTCACGGTCTTCTGCCCTTGCTTCCAAGGCAACCGGTTTCCCGATTGCCTTGATTTCCTCAAAGTTGGCTGCCGGCATGACATTGGATGAAATCCCTTACTGGCGGGAGGGGACGCTGGAGAAGTACACCCCATCCGGAGAATACGTGGTGGTCAAGTTTTCTCGATGGGCCTTTGAAAAATTTAAGAATGCCCAGGATAAACTCGGCACCCAGATGCGTGCCGTAGGTGAGGTCATGAGCATTGGCAAAACCTATAAAGAGGCCTTTCAGAAATCCATCCGATCCCTTGAAATCGGGCGTTACGGCCTTGGCTTTGCCAAGGATTTTCATAAAAAATCCCTCGGTGAGCTCATGGACCTTTTAACCGAGCCTTCGAGTGAACGCCAATTTATCATGTATGAAGCCCTCCGCAAAGGGGCAAGCGTGGAAGACCTTTATAAAAAAACTTTTCTCAAACCCTGGTTCATCGAGCAGATGAAAGAGTTGGTGGAATTAGAGGAGAAAATACTGAAGTATAAGGGCCGAACCCTGCCAGATGACTTGTTGGTAAGGGCCAAGAAAGACGGTTTTTCTGACCGTTATCTTTCTCAGATCCTTGGTCTCTCTGAGAAAGAGACCAGAGAAAGGCGTATTTCGTTGGGTGTGGTTGAAGGCTGGGAGCCCGTACCAGTAAGTGGTGTTAAGAATGCCGCTTACTACTTTTCAACCTACAATGCCCCTGATCAGGTGAAGGTCAGCACAAGGCCAAAGATCATGGTCCTGGGAGGAGGTCCGAACCGTATCGGGCAGGGCATTGAATTTGATTACTGTTGTGTCCATGCAGCCTTTGCACTTCGTGATGAGGGATATGAGTCTATTATGGTGAACTGCAATCCTGAGACGGTCTCAACCGATTACGACACATCGGATAAGCTCTATTTTGAACCCCTTACCGTGGAAGATGTTTTGAGCATCTATGAGAAAGAAAAACCCGAAGGGGTCATTGTTCAATTTGGAGGTCAAACCCCACTCAATATTGCGGATGAACTGGCCCAGGCAGGGGTGAAGATTATCGGGACGTCACCCGAGACGATCGATTTGGCAGAGGATCGGGACCGCTTCCGTAAGATGATGGCCAAACTGGGCATCCCAATGCCTGAATCCGGCATGGCTAGTAACCTGGAGGAAGCACTCCGAGTGGCTGAGAGAATCGGTTATCCCCTCATGGTCAGACCCTCCTATGTCCTGGGAGGACGTGGCATGGAGGTCGTCCACGATGAGGAAATGCTCGAGCGGTATGTAGCTGCTGCCGTGGGCGTGACACCGGAACGACCTATCCTGATCGATAAATTCTTGGAAAATGCAATTGAGACGGAGGCGGATGCCATTTCTGACGGAACCGATGCCTTTGTGCCGGCAGTGATGGAACATATTGAACTGGCCGGCATCCATTCCGGGGATTCTGCCTGTGTCATCCCGCCGATCAGCATTCCCCCCAAGCATCTGGATACCATCTATGAATATACCAAAAAGATCGCTATCGAGCTGAATGTCGTCGGTTTGATGAATATCCAGTATGCCATCGCCAAAGACCGAGTCTATGTCTTGGAAGCCAACCCCCGTGCCTCCCGTACCGTACCCCTGGTTTCAAAGGTCTGTAATATTCCCATGGCGCGCCTGGCCACCCAGATCATGCTTGGTAAAAAGTTAAGTTCCCTCAACCTCAAACCCAAATCCTTCAGACACTATGGCGTCAAAGAGGCGGTCTTCCCATTCAATATGTTCCCTGAAGTGGATCCGCTTCTGGGACCTGAGATGCGGTCCACCGGAGAGGTATTGGGGATGGCTGGGTCCTTTGGACTTGCTTTTTTCAAAGCCGAGGAAGCGGCCCAGCAACTGCTCCCATCTGAGGGAGCTGTTCTCATTACTGTTTCAACGAGGGAAAGGCCGGCTGTCCTTGAAGTGGCTAAGGAATTTGATAGGCTGGGTTTTAAAATAAAGGCGACCAATGGGACGCATCAATTCCTGGCAGAACACGGCATTGAGTCCGAAAAAATTCTCAAGATGCATGAGGGGCGTCCAAATATTGTAGATGGAATTAAGAATAAGGAGATCCAACTGGTCATCAATACACCCAGTGGCAAATTAAGTATCTATGACGACTCCTATATCCGTAAAGCAGCCATAAAATATAAGATACCTTATATTACCACCTTAGCTGCGGCCATTGCTGCCGCCAAAGGCATTGCAGCTTACCGGCAGGGAAAGGGCAGTGTCCGCTCCCTACAAAGTTACCATAGGGATATCAGTTAGGATGATGTGGGCCGGTTCAGTGTCAGGTTAAACCTTTCCTTAAGACTTTAGATCGTCTTTTCAGAACGGAGAGATATTCTGTAACTTTGGTCTTCTTTCCCCAATGGAATTGAATGTCTCCACAAATTTTAAAAACCACTTGACATTTAAGAAATAAAATGCCATCATGAACGCGTAGGTTGTAAGAAGTATTAGTTTGGATCATAAAAGGTCGTAAAAGTGCTTCTTAAACTTTTACGGCCTTTTTTTTAAGAACCAAAGGCTATTACAACTTACTTAAGTTTAAAAGAAGAAAGGAGGTGAGTTGTAGTGGCCAAAGGTAAAGTGAAATGGTTTAATGAGAAGAAGGGTTATGGGTTCATTTCCAGAGACGATGGAAATGATGTCTTCGTTCACTTCTCAGCCATTAAGAGGGATGGATTTAAATCCCTTTATGAAGGCGATGAGGTAGAGTTCGAAGTTTCCGATGGTCCGAAGGGCCCACAGGCAACCAACGTTGTCGTGGTGAGCTAACAGAAAAGTTCATTAAGCTAAAGGAAAAAAAAGACCCCAGGTTTTTCTACTGGGGTCTTTTTTTATACTGTCTTTCTATCAAGAGGCAGGTGGTGAGACTACCCTCTCCCCTGGGCCTTCAGATAGTCTTTCCAGAAGGGTGAAATATCTCTTAATCTCTGGATAATCGGAGGAAGATGCTCGATGATGTAATCCATTTCCTCTTTCGTGTTATAAATGGAAAGACTGAAACGAATTGACCCATGGGCAGCAGTAAAAGGAACACCCATGGCCCTGAGGACATGTGAAGGTTCAAGTGAACCGGAGGTGCAGGCAGAACCCGAAGAGGCGCAGATACCGAGATCGGAAAGCAGAAGGAGAATCGATTCTCCTTCTACATATTCAAAACTGACGCTCACGGTATTGGGAAGTCGATGAATCCGATCCCCATTGACTAAGGTATTTGGGATCTTTTCCAAAAGCTTCGCCTCGAGATAATCCGTCAAGGATTTGATCCTTGTGTTCTCTTCGTCGAGATGCTTTTTGGCCAGCTCGCAGGCCTTCCCAAGTCCGATGATGTAAGGGACATTCTCCGTCCCCCCCCTTCTCCCCTTCTCCTGATGGCCACCGATCATGAATGGAGAAAATTTGGTCCCCTTTCGGATATAAAGGACCCCGATCCCCTTTGGGGCATGGAGTTTATGGCCGGAGATGGAAAGCATATCCACCTTCGATTTTTTCATATTGAGAGGAATCTTTCCTGCTGCCTGAACCGCATCGGTATGAAAAGGAATTCCCCTCGCCTTTACAATCTCCCCAATCTCTTCGATAGGGAAGATCACTCCGGTTTCGTTATTGGCATACATGATGGTGACCAGAGTCGTCTCATCGGTGAGTGACTTCCTTAAATCATCCAGATCTAAACGCCCCTCTCGATCTACAGAAAGTTCGGTGATTCGGTAGCCCTTGCGGCCTAAATAGGTAGAGACATTATCCACAGCAGGATGCTCCACCCGAGTGGTGATGAGATGCCGCTTTTCCGGATACGAATCGAGTGTCCCTAATATTGCTGCATTATCGCTCTCTGTCCCACAACTGGTAAAGACGATCTCCGAAGGCTCTGCCCCTAAAAAATCTGCCACCTGCCCTCTTGCCTCATCCACTTTCTTCTGGACCTGTCCTCCGAAAAAGTGCATGCTCGAAGGATTCCCATAATACTCAGAAAAGTAAGGCAGCATCGCCTCCAAGACCTCTGGAGCCACTTTTGTCGTCGCATTATTATCCACATAGACGGTCTTCACGGTCTGACCTCCTCCACTTCAATATCGTCGCTGACAAATTCCCTTAACTTCGATTCGACATATTGTTTTAAAGTAAATTCAGAGCTGGGGCAGAAGGAACATTTTCCCCTTAACGCTACCAAGACCTTATTCCCTTCGATGTCAATTAAATCTAAATCTCCGCCGTCCGCCTTTAAAGCCGGAATGATTTCCCTTCCTAACGTCTCTTCAATCAATTTGATTTTCTGGATATTCGTCAACTTCTTTTTCTCTGGCTTGGGAGGAGGCGCTTCTTTCTCCATCTCCTTTCTCACTTTTTCGATGATGGCTTCAATCTTTGGATGGCACTGACCACACCCTCCTCCAGCCTTGGTATAGTAGGTCACCTGTTCCACTGTCTTGAGATCGTTCTCACGAACCGCCTTGATAATCTCTCTATCCGTTACACCGAAGCAATTGCAGATTACCTCGAAATCCTCTTTCGTTACTTTCTGCCCGCGATAATTGGCGATGGCCGCTTCAAGGGCTTCTCTTCCCATCACCGAACAGTGCATCTTTTCTTCGGGAAGTCCTCCCAGATAGTTAGCAATATCTTGATTGGTGACCTTCGCTGCTTCCTCAAGGGTCTTTCCCCTGATGATCTCCGTCAGGGCAGAAGAGGAAGCAATGGCACTCGCACAACCAAAGGTTTTGAACTTTACATCTTTGATGCGTTTATTTTCATCCAATTTGAAAGTGAGCCTCAAGGCATCCCCACAGGCCAAGGAACCTACTTCACCGGCTCCATCCGGATTCTCAATCTCCCCGACATTTCTTGGATTCAAAAAGTGATCCTTTACCTTCTCCGTATAATCCCACATAGAAAACCCCCAATGTTTTTAATCGTTATAGATTATTATAAATTCAATCCCTTCGTACCGTCAACCCTTTTAATTTAATTCAAGTGTCCTTTTTTATGAAATTTCGATCCTCTGAAATTTCTTGATTCATCTCTTGTTTTAAATTACTATTTAATGAAAAGGCAATCCGATGAAATTAGATAAAGAGTTTTTGATCGATCTGATCTGTAAACATTGTGACTTCTATAAAGAATCCGAAAAGGATCTGGAATGCGGAGCTTACAGAATTCTCAAACGGCTCTTAGAGAAGAAGATCATCACCCCTGAAGAGATTTCCGATGCCCTCCGAGAATAAATTCGTTATCCTGACCCCTTACTCTGTTCTAAAAAATCTTGAAGAACCTTACCTTTATGACATCGAAAGCGACGAACTTTATGAACTCAACACAGATGCCTATCAATTTCTCCTCAAAATTTTCAGGGGCGAAAATCCTCCTATCCGAGAGGAGGACGAGGAATTCATACGATTTTGCCTCTCTGAAAATTTAATCGTCTTTTCAGAAACCCCTTTTCAGAGAAAGATGTCATTGAACCCCTCCCCGATCCCTTCGCTCCGTTACCTCGAGCTTCAGATCACAGATCGATGCAATCTACAATGCCGCCATTGTTATATCGGAGAGAGTTTTCATCAAGATCTCTCTATTGGGCAAATTCAAAAGGTATTAGAAGAATTTGAAGAGATTCAGGGTTTGAGACTCCTCCTCTCTGGAGGGGAACCTTTGCTTCATCCTCATTTTTGGGAGATCAATGATATCCTGCGAAACCATGCCTTTCGATCGGTTCTCCTCTCCAATGGCACATTGATTACTAAAGAGGTGGCCAAAAAGCTCCGCGTCCATGAGGTTCAGATCAGTCTTGATGGAATGAAACAGGGCCATGAATCCCTTCGTGGGAAAGGCACCTTCGAAAAAACCATGATGGCCATTGATCATCTTCGAGAAGCCAATATTCGGGTCTCTGTGGCCACGATGATTCATCGTAGGAATTTATTGGAATTCGATCAACTCGCCTCTCTCCTCCAATCCAAAAATATTGAGGAGTGGAATGTGGATGTCCCTTGTTTGGAAGGAAGATTCAAAACAAATCAAGACTTTTGGGTGTCACCCTCTGAAGCAAGCCGTTTTCTCAGTTATGGCTATGGAGGGGGATTCCATGACTCTACAAATAATTCTACTTGCGGAGCACATCTTTGTGCTATAATCCCTAATGGGGTGGTTTGTAAGTGTGGTCTTTTTAGCCAGGAACCGGTGGGATCGATCGAGAAGGGCCTTAGAACTTGTTGGGCGAACATTCCTCGCATCCCCCTAAAAGACCTCACCTGCAAATGTCCAGTGATTGAAGACTGTCGAGGTGGATGTCGCTACAGGGCTAAAATTCAAGGAGACTTATTTCTACCGGACCTCTTCCAATGTTACGCAAGGGGTGTATTGAAAGGAGGTGGATGACATGACCATCAAGAAGGTGGCCAAAAAGTTCTCCGGTCTTTGCAAATGTAAAGCATCTTGTTAAGGCGTTCATGGGGTTCCCTCCCATGAAGGGAGGGAACCCCTCCTGAGCGAGAAAAAGAATTTATCGAAAGGAACAGGTCCTAAGACCTGTTTTTTTATATATTAAGAATGTATCTCGGGATAGACTTCCTTATCACTCCTGAATTGAAACTCTATCTGGTAGAGGTGAATGTGGGTCTCCCTGGCGGGGCCCATGAGTACCATCTCACCCATTTGGTTCATTTCGGAAAGCCTTCAGATATCTTCAGACGAATCGAATGGACCTCTCGAAAAGTTTACGGAAAGACATTTAAAGATTATCTTCATTCCCTTCCCTTTATTGAAAGTCTCAAACCCTTCAAGATATGGATGGACGGAATGGGCCCTTTCCCAAAAACCTTTCATCCTGGATTGAGGCTTGAGGATAAATGGAATCAGTACCAGTTGATCAATTCCATCGCGCCGATGCCTGAGACGATGATCCTTGACCCCGAAGATTTAGTGGGAGCTGATCGGTTCATCGAAAGAAAGAGGAAAGTGGTTCTTAAGCGTAGGGTGGGAAGGGGTGGAAGAGACTTGCAGATGATTTCGGAACCCTCTGATTTATGGAAATTAAATCTTGTCTCCGATCACTATCTTCTCCAGGAATATGTCGAAAGCAAAATCAATGGATATAGTTTATCCGTCCGCTCAGTTGCCTTTGGGGGAGAGTTTATGTGTATGTATGCCAACATTTCTCCTAGATCAACTTCCAATCATGGGATATTGACCTTCATCTCATCCGGAAACCCATTCGGATTAAGCGAGAAGGATTCCGAGACTGAATCATTCAATCAAAAATCATGGGAGGCTGAGATATGGTTTGGTGAAAATGAACCTCAATACTTAAGACACAATCTTTATGAAGAGGAGGTGGCAAAAGCAACCCTCATCATTCCTGAACCTTTTCTAAGAACGATCAAAGAACTTTCTATAAAAATAGAAAGACTTTATGATGGATTAGATCTTTTTAGTCTACCGAAAGCCTGTTTCGAAGAGTAACCGATTGTCCCCTTTTTAAATTATCAAATGAATTTAAAAAATATATATATGTATATATTTTTTATTTAATAAATGTGTATTAATTTCAATATATTATACATATAACACGCCATAATGGTTTGAAGATATGTATAATTTTAAAATACACTTAGGTTTAACGTTAAATCTCCCCAAAACTTATAGAAGCAAAAAAACTTAATATAATCAATTTATTATAAACTTCTTGTAGCACCCCATCAGAGTTGGCATTAGGTATGCAGTTGTAAAGGTTGAGGTGACTCAAAAACCTCAATAGAAAAGAAAGGGGGAATAGGCCATGTTAGGAAAAAGACAAATTTTAAAAGTTGGGGTGATTGGAGCAGCGATGACACTTCTTGCTACTCCCGCATTTGCTCGGTCCATTGAATTGAAAGGAGCAGGCACTGCCCTTTGGATCTTCCTGATTATCGGTGCCATCATTGTTCTTCTCCAATTGATCCCGGCAGCAATCCTCTTCTTCAGCTTCATCGGTACCGCCACCACAACAGCCTTGAAGAAAGAAAAGAGGGTGGAGGAGGAAGCGTTTCTTCCAGGTTCTGAGCCTGTAGCTGTGAAAAAGTAAGGGTGACAGAAGTTAAAGTTTATGGTAAAAGGATTAAATAGAGGCTGACGATAAAAACAATACTGTCATCTTTTAAAGAGAGGAGGGAATAATGAATATCAAATTAAGTGCTGCTAACATCGTGAGTATCATTATTTTGATGTGCATCCTGGCAGCCATGGTATCGATTGCCATTATGCAGGTTGTCAGGACCGTAGAGGATATCGGGCCAAAGATTTATGTCGTCGGAGGAGCTGTCATTGTTGTTGGAGCGATTATCCCTATCATGTTAATCATCCTCGTTAAACATCTAAAGAAATTGAGTCAAGATTAAAAAATCTTGTTTCACAGTTGACAATTTGCTGTTCCCCCCGATATATAAAAAGAGCAGGGAGAATTTAATCCCTGCTCTTTTTTGTTTATGATAGAAGATCATTTCATCGAACTGATTAATGTAACGAAAATTTATCACCGGGGGGATAACCCGGTGGTTGCCCTGGACCACATCAATTTAACCCTCTCAAGGGGAAAGTTTTTAGCCATCACAGGCAAAAGTGGTTGCGGGAAGTCTACCCTGATCAACATCATTGGAGGTTTGGATTCTCCGGATCAAGGCCAGGTGATGATCAGCGGTGAGGACATCTCCAAGATGGATGATCGACGGTTGACCCTTTATCGGCGAGACCGGGTCGGTATCATTTTCCAATTTTTCAATCTCCTGCCCATCCTGAATCTCGAAGAGAATATCATCCTGCCTTACCTTTTACGAGAGGGCTCGAACCCTCCGGCTGCTAAAATTGACCACCTCCTTCATGAAATGGGTCTCTATGAGAGAAGATATCATCATCCCCATGAACTTTCAGGTGGGGAGATGCAACGGGTAGCCATCTGCCGCGCCTTGATCAACGATCCTGAGATCATTCTCGCTGATGAGCCAACGGGTAATCTCGATTCGGCTTCAGGAAAACAGGTCTTGGAGATCCTTCGGAGATTAAGGGACGAACAAGGAAAGACCATCGTCCTCGTCACCCACAGCCAAGAAGGGGCGGCCATGGCTGATTGGGTCATCAGAATGCGAGATGGCATGCTCCTCTAAATTAAAGCAATGTCAAATGTCAAAACCCAAAGTTTGAAATAAAGGTTAAGGCTGAGGTTGAGGAATGTCATTCTGAACCCTTCGCTTGTCATTCTGAGCGAAGCCCTGCACCGCATGGTGTACAGGGCGAAGTGAAGAATCTCGGAGATCCTTCGCCTTGCTCAGGAAGACACCTTAATCCCAGCCTGAATTCTGACATTCATTTGTCATTTGAACTTTGACATTTAGATTTTCTTATGGTTCTGATTCACCTCCTCAAAAACATTACCCTCCGCCATCTTCGTCTTCATAAAGGAAGGACCATTCTCTCTATCATAGGAATTGCCCTTGGAGTAAGTGTTTTTATCAGCGTTCAATTGGCCATTCACTCGGCCATCGAATCCTTCAATGCCACCGTCGATCATGTTTCGGGAAAAGCTAATCTCCAAGTGACCTCCTTCGGAAGGGGCTTTTCTGAAGAGGTTTATCTCAAGGTAAAAAAAGTCCCAGGAGTCAAAGCAGCCACACCCATCATTCAGTATACTTCCAAGATCGATGAGCCTATTGGAGAACCCCTCTATCTTCTTGGCATTGATGTCTTCAGCGATCAGCCGTTCAGGGAATATCAGTTCTATGCGCCCGACGAAGAGGGCCTTCTTTTTTTAAAAAATCCTAATTCAATTTCCATTACAGAAAAATTAGCCCACCGACACGGATTGAAAAAAGGGGATAAAATTACCCTCATCGTCGGTTCTAAGAAAGTCATCTTCACCATCACCAATCTTTTAAAAATGGAAGGACCGGCAAAATCATTGGAAGGAAATTTCGGCCTCCTTGATATCGCATCTGCTCAGGAGGCTTTGGAGAAGGTTGGACTCATTGACCGAATTGACTTGATGGTGGATAAATCTCAACCCATAGAGGCAATAGAGAGAGAACTAAAAAAAGTAATCCCTCCAGGGGTAGAAGTTCGTCGATCTGATACCCGGAGTGGTCAGATTGAGAAGATGGTTTCTGCTTTTCACCTCAACCTGACTGCCCTCAGTTTCATCTCCATCGTTGTTGGAATGTTTCTGATCTACAATGCCATCTCCATCTCCGTCATTCAGAGGAGGAGAGAGATTGGAATTCTCCGAAGTGTCGGCCTCACCCGATCCCGGGTCCTCAGTCTCTTCATTGCTGAGGCGGCATGGATCGGATGTTTGGGAAGTTTGGTCGGGATAGGAATAGGAATAGGGCTGGCAAAGGTGATGCTCTATCTGGTTTCCAGAACGATCACCGCCCTCTATATCCTGGTCAAGGCAGAACATCTCTCGCTCTCTCCATTGGTTTTAATAGCAGGGTTTGGGATGGGAGTGCTTGCCTCTGTCCTCTCTTCGATTGGTCCTGCAAGAGAAGCCTCCAGGATTGCACCCAAGGAAGCCTTGGCGCTGGGGACTCTTGAGACAAAGATAAAGATCCGTCTCATCTATTTTAGTCTCATCGGCATTGGTTTTCTCATCCTTTCGTTTGTCTTTGCACTCCAGAAGCCTATCGATCACCAGCCTTTCTTCGGCTTCCTGGCTGCGCTTCTCATCCTCATCGGAGTCTCCTTTCTCATCCCATCCATCACCACTCTCCTCAACCGCCTCCTCGCTCCGCTTCTTCATTTCCTATTCGGATCAGAAGGAAAACTGGCGAGCCGATACATCCATGATTCTATGGCCAGAACGGTGATCACCATCGCTGCATTGATGACCGCTCTCTCCATGCTTATCAGTATCTCCATCATGATCTTGAGTTTTCGAAAAACAGTTGATCTCTGGGTGGAACAATCGATCAATGGCGATGTGTTCATCTTCCCAGGCTCCTATTCCATCACGGGTTACTCCGCTCTCCTCCCTCTTGAGGTCTCCAGGGCACTGCCTTCTCTTCCAGGAGTCAAAGCCGTGGATTCCTTCAGGGCTTTGGAGGTCGAATATCAAGGCCAGCCTGCTCTGATCGCCTCTGTGGATGGAGAGGTCTTTCTCAACATGAAGGTCATACGTTTCACTCGAGGAAACCCACAGACCATTCTCCGACAGTTCGCCGCTGGTCAAGCCATCCTCGTTACTGAAAGTTTCTCTCTCAGACACCAGGTGAAGTCTGGAGATCAGATTAAGCTCAGTACCCCTCAGGGTGAAAAGGAATTCCTCATCTCCGGAGTCTTCTACGATTATTCATCCGATTGGGGAATGGTCTTATTGGAGAAAAAACTTTTCCAATCCCTTTGGAACGATGAAACGCTTCATAGCGCTGGCATTTATCTAAAAGAAGGAATCTCTCAAGAGTCCTTCAAGGAGATCATCCGAGAGAAATATTCAAAACCTTATCGCCTCTTTGTGGTCTCCCACCGCGAATTGCGGAAGGAGGTTCTGAAAATCTTTGACCAGACCTTTGCCATCACCTATGCCCTTGAATTCATCGCCATCATCGTGGCCATTCTTGGGATCATCAATTCCTTGAACGCCCTGATCATCGACAGGCAGCGGGATATCGGGATCATCCGGGCCGTGGGTGCATTCCGAAAGCAGATTGAGAAGACCACTTTGATCGAGGCAGGGATGATCGGTTTTTTCAGCCATATCCTCGGCCTCATCTGTGGTTTTCTCCTCTCCATTCTTCTCATTTATGTCATCAATAAGCAATCCTTTGGATGGACGATCCAGTTTTCGATTCCTCTTTGGAGTTTAATCGAGTCTTGGCTGGTAGTGATGATCACCTCCATCGGTGCGGGCCTCATTCCAGCCCGACGGGCTGCCAAAATGAATGTGGTGGAATCATTGAGGATGGAATAAAGATGAGTTATGAATTTAGAGTTATGAGTTATGAGTTATGAGTTAAGAATTAAGAATTATGCGTTGAGAATTAAACGCTATGCGCTTTGCGCTATGCTCTTTGCTTAGAGCGGCAGGAGGAACCAATGAGTGCCGATATCTATAAAAAATTAGCAAAACATCTTTCATCCTTAGGCATGGGTTATCCGGAGAAAGAAGAGCTTCTGGAAATTCTCAGAGAGAACTTCAACCATTTGGAAGCAGAGGTGGCATTAGCCATCCCTACAAAAGTAATTCCTTTTGAGCCCGCCTCTGTTTCAGAGATCATCCCTCCTCAAGACATTTCAAGAGAGGAGCTGGAATCGACCTTAGTAAACTTAGCCCAGCGGGGACTCCTCTTCTCCAAAAAATTGAAGGATGGAACTATGGGCTATGCTCTCCAACAGTTTGGTTATGGTTTCCCCCAGACCTTTTTCTGGAAAGGGGTCAATACTCCGAACGCAAAAAAGATGGCAGAGCTTGTCGCTAAATATTCCGGAAAACAGCAGCTCAATGAGGTTTACGGAGACACCAAAACAAAAGCCTTCCGTTATCTCCCTGCCATGGCGTCCGTAGAGCCTGAACAGCATGCCGTATTTCCATTTGAGATGATGGAGGAAGTCATTCAGAAGGTCAAAGTGATTGCACTGGTCCATTGTCCCTGCCGGGCAACCGCTCAATTGATTGGAAAGAAACAGTGCGACCACCCTCTCGAGAACTGTATCAAGTATGATGAACTGGCAGAATATCTGATCGAGAAGGGTATTGGAAAGGAAATTTCAAAGAAAGAAGCTCTTGACGTGATCCGAAAGTCAGAAGAGGCAGGTCTGGTTCACATGGTTGACAATGCGAGGGAAGGGATCAAACACACCTGCAATTGCTGCGGCTGCTGTTGCTGGTCTGTGGGTACGATCAGGAGAAAGAAAATTCCAAGGGATGTCCTGATGGCGACTTACTTCCTCAGGGAAACGGATAAGGAGAAATGTACCGGCTGTGGAGAATGCGTGGAGATCTGCCCTGTAAATGTGATCAAGATGGAAGGGGATTTCCCCGTGATCGATAAAGAATGGTGCATCGGCTGTGGCGTATGCGCCGTCCCCTGCCCTGCCTCAGCCGTAAAGCTGGTGAGAAAGTCTGATGCTATTCCTCCAAAAGACTTTAAAGAATTACACCAAGAGATTTTGAAGGAAAGAAACCCCGCAGAATAACGTCAAAGCTAAGGGGCGCGGCGGGTTTTTGCCGCGCCCCTCTTGAGCGACTTGTTAGGCGCTTTGTAGTTCAAGTACTTTTACCTCAGATTCGATTCGACCTTTAAATTTATCCTTTTCCATCTCTAGATCGTATCGTGCCTGGAGGTTCAACCAAAACCGTTCTGAAAGGTTAAAATAACGAGATAGCCTCAAAGCGGTATCAGCACTAATGGAACGCTTGCCATGAACGATCTCGTTTATACGACGCGCCGGAACATTGATGTCTTTGGCCAATTTATACTGACTGATCCCCAGCGGTTTCAAAAATTCTTCCATAAGAATTTCACCTGGGTGGATAGGCGCAAGCATTTTTGTCTTCATAGTGATGACCTCCTAATGGTAATCCACGATTTCTACTTCATAAGCATCCCCCTCTGACCAGCGAAAACAGATACGCCACTGGTCATTGATGCGAATGCTATATTGCCCTTAGCGATTGCCTGTAAGTTTCTCCAATCGATTCCCTGGTGGTATACGTAAGTCTTCTAATTTCTCTGCGGCATCGAGCAAGAGGAGCTTCCGTAGAGCGATACGGTAAACATCAGCAGAGAATCGCGCTGACCGTTGCCGTAGAAAGACCTTCTCAGTTTCTTTGCAACGGAAGCTCTTTACCATGAATAAATATTAACGCGAGACGATATTACTGTCAAGCGTTATTATTGGTCGGTATTAAGGTAATCAATGCCTAACGTCAACCATCACCGGCAAAATTGAGCGCAGCGAAATTTCGTCTGGTGCATGTTTTTGTTACCTTTTCTATTCTATTTGGTTGAGTTCTGCTTTGAATTTCTCGGTGTTTATATATTTTTTGAATGATGAGTCATTTCTGGGGTTGGGCAATATTTCCCCCGGCAACATATTTTTTTTGTATTTATATGCTAGTTTTAGATTCTTGATAGCCCCGTCAAGATCATTGCTTTCAGCACAAGCACACGCAAGATTGTAATAAAACATAGGATATTCTGGTTCCTTTGATATTGCATTGTTATATATTTTTTTTGCGTTCTCGACATCCCCAGATATTCCGTAAGACATTCCCAGTTGATCAACCAAAACGAACCAGAGCGCCTTGGGCATCGTCTCCTCCTTATTCTCGAGATTTAGTGCTTGCTGATAATGAGGAATGGCTTTTGAATATTTCTTCTGCCAGTAAAACAGATTGCCGTAGTGAAAAAGCATAAGGCTGCCCGGTTTATAATTTTTCTTTATTCTCACTCCGCTCAATACAGCCTCGAAAAGTTGCTGATCGCCAGGTTTATAGTCGATCTTTGAGAGATGAATGTCTATCCAATAATCCGACTCCGCTAGATAGGCATTGAGATTCTTTTGGTTAAGCTCTCGCCCCATATATTCCTTTACGAAATATTCAACGATTGCGATCTCTCCAGATTCTGACATCTTGATATCTGTTTTAGTAAAAGGACTCTTCTGAGCTTTAGACCAGTAATATGATCGACAGTCTTTTGCATTTCCTTTCTTAGGAGCTTTTTCAAGAAAACCAGACATTACGACCCCTGTCTTTTTATTTGTGGCCTGAAAACGTGTTGCATTGCCATGTGAAGCAATTTCAAAATCCTCCATTGAGAAACCGATTGCGTTAATCTCTAATGCCCAATTAAGATCAGGCAACGACAGAACAATTGGTTGTGATGATTTCTCTTCGGCTGTGACAATATTAACAACAAGCAGACAAATACACACGAAAACAAATAGTCTATTTTTCATTTTTGTCCTTTCTGAAAGCTAACGAAGAGGCTCACCGGGAATCAGGTGGAGCGATTAGTTATGGTCTTTTATTTTATATCTTTTTGCATCAACAATCTTAAAAATATTACTATTAAACCTATATGAAAAAACTAAAACGCCTCCAGCAGTTGGACAGCAGCACGCATCATCTTCTTTATAAATTTTGAGCGTACCCGTTATTTCCCCTCGCTTGAAGGTATATTCAGGACCGCGACAATAGGTGTTTTCACCTTTTTTTAGCAAATTGTTTACCAGCGTATTGGAGTAGTAATCGTCCATTGGGATTTCTGTTATTTCCCCCTGCGACACCTTTACTATACAGAAATTACGGTAAGACCCCTTGCCACCACAAAAGATTTCAAAAACAATAAACTTATTCTCTTTTGACTCAAAAAGGAATGGATAAGCAAAATAGTTTGGCGAACCCATACCACAAACAACTTTTTCAAATAGTCTTACATATTTTCCATTAATTTTTTTTAGTAGTGCTATGCTGAAACTAGATTCATATTTTCCCCCAGGCAAGGGTTCAAGGTAGCTTATAGCTAAATATTCAGCACCCTGGATTTTAAATTCTTCCTTGTCCTTTATTTCAAGATTTTTATGATCATCAGGATCATGGATCTTTCGAAAATCCTGAGGCTGATTTTGTGCAGAAGCTTGGAATACAATAAGGTAAGCTACGACAAACCCGATAAGAAACAAATTCCTCATTTCATAGATTTTCGTCATAGTCAACCATAACGCTGCGGCGTCACCGGGAGCCTGATTTATCGGCGATCCGCTGCATGCCTTGGTTCGCTATTTCATCATCCCTTGCCTGAGGTGTCGGATCCGGGTTTCTTCGGGTCATAAGAAGCCTGACCATTGCATAGGTTCGCCAGAAGGTATTCGATAAAGCGGCAACCAGCTATCAAGAGCTTACCAAATACAATCTTTTGGCCCTCATCTTTGAGTCCAAGTTCAGAGACCAATTTGTCATACTGGGAACCCTTGCGGTGGGCAGCCGCTCGTGATCGCAAATCCTGTAACACCCGAAGAAACTTGATGTGTTCCTCGAATCCCTCGAATGTATGCTCCGAAAGGAATTTTTCCAGTTTCGTAATTCCTTTATCGCCCCGGTCGAGGTTCTGAACATGCTTCGCAATTTCCCTTTCATTAAGGCAATCGATAAGAACCTTGGTCAGCGCAAGCAACTGAGCATCGAAATCCGCCTGACTGTCCTTTGCTGGAAGGTGTAAGGCTGTGAGGAAATGTTCATCGTCACCATGAAGGGGCAAAAAAAGGTCCCACCCATATTTTGCACGGTACTTATCACGAAATCGTCTGTAGGCATGCTTGAACGTGTGGTCAGGCCGAGATGGATCGGCAAACTCGGCCATAAAAGACCGCCGAAATGTAGTCTTACTCATTCTGCGACCCTGTGGAGGGATATTGAAATTTAGCCAATAATTGCGCTCCTTCTCAGAGAGGTCGCGACCGAGGTCACCCAGAAAAACCATCACGTAGTCTGGGTTGTCATTGTCAATCCGAAGTCCCCAAAGGCCCCCGCACCTGACATATCCGTCCTCCACTGAGTATTTGTAAGGATCGTGGTAGTATTTGCCAAGAACTTCTGGCCGGAAGAAAACTGGTGTCAAGTAATGCGGGGCGTCTGGGTTCTTTCCGAAGTAGTCCGCCAGAACGTCGGGGTCACATGAGTGGCTCACAGATCTCCCCTTAGCATCTTCGCCGATGATGAACTCTTGAAAGGACTCCGGTTCCTTGTCTTCCTCTGCTGGCATCGGTCCTGGCAGAATGTATTTCTTCGCACCTATCATAAGCCCGCGTGATTCGATGCCAGTCCGCCTGAATATCCTTTCTTCAGGAACAATGGCAAGACTAAGGTTATAGCGGTCACCCCTCCATTCGTTTCGTTGTTCTTCCAACCCAAGTTCTGTAAGAGTTCTCTTGCTATATCGAAAACTCTCCAAATACAGAGCGAGTGCCATTTGTTTTACATCACAAAATTGCCGCAGCAAGTCAGTCAGTATCTCGACGTAACTGTCCCCGTACTGGACTGCCACTAACTCGTCACCGTTAGAGTCAAACTTAAGGTATTGATTCTGCCTAACGTCGTGGAAAAGATTGTGAAAAAGGCGGAACTCCTGGGCTAACTCCAACCAATCGGGCCGCATTCTATGAAAGGACCTGTAAAGCACAATCGGCTCAATACCTTCCTCATTCCCGTAAGGACAATATCTACGTTCCACCACTCTACCCTCCTCATAATGTGTCCAGACAGACGGTGAGCCATCGGATGGTCCAATATCCCAACCATGGGAGTTTGAAACCAGGGCAGGAATCTGAGACACCGGGGCTATCGCAGAAAACCAGCGTGTCTCTTCTCGCGGGGACTTTGTGCTTTTGAACGCCGGAAACCAAGGAGAGGGAAGCGTATCCGACTGCATAAAGTCGATCAGGTCAACATGGCGAAGCCACTCAACTTCTTGTTTGATTTCGGTTTGGTTCATTTGCTAATCAAACCCCATTCCTTGCACCATTCCTTAGCGAACGATTAATAGACGAATTTCCGATTTGTTTGAAATTATCTTTTCTTAGCCTCCCTTTCTACCACGTTTTACACATTCTGTCTATAAAATCGTACAAAAATGTTGATTCTATTTCGTGTCTTTTATACAATAGCAGAAATTTTAAGGAAGTTTTCTTGACAATCTTTAGCTGCCTCTAGGAATTTCAATCCTACCCTTGTTTTCATCGGGATAAACTCCATCAAGAATACATAAGCTTTTGACATACTGGACTCCCGCCTGAGTTTACCCTGTACTGGATACGAACTGGAGTGACAAATTGGAAATTATCAGAGGTTCATATTATAATGAAGCCCGCATTTACCTTGATATTTCTTCCCGGCCGCAGAGGGCTTTTAGGCATGAGAAAAAAGAGTTTCATCATTTCGGGATTATTCTTTATACTTCTTTTAACCTATGCAAAAATATATGCTGAGGACTTTAAGCGGGCTCTGCCTGGGAAAGTCTTTTCTTTTCCGCAGGACCATTTTTCTCATCCTGAATTTAAAACCGAATGGTGGTATTATTCCGGCCATCTCCAATCCCTTGGCAAGGATGGAAAATCCTTTGGCTATCAACTCACCTTTTTCAGAACCGGATTAACCAGGGATACAAAGAATCAAAAATCGAAATGGTCTATTCAAGACCTCTATTTTGCTCACCTTGCCATCACCGATGAATCTAAAAAGAAGTTTGAATATCTTGAAAAGATTAGCCGTGGAAGTTTGGGGGAGGCAGGAGCCTCTTCTTACAAAACGGGGGAAAAGACCTTTCGAATCTGGATCGAGAACTGGTCCATTGAAGGAAAAGGTCCTGCGATGCAAAATCACTCCCTCAAAGCCGGCGATAGAAATTTTGGAATTGAACTGATGCTCACGCCGGAAAAAAATCCAGTCATTCATGGTCAAAATGGAATCAGTCAGAAGGCCGAAGGAGAGGGATATGCCTCCCATTACTATTCCATCCCTCGCTTGAAAACGGATGGGAAGATCTTTTTACAAAACAAAGAAGTTCCCGTTCAAGGAATCAGTTGGATGGACCATGAATTTGGCTCTACACAACTCCGAGAATATCAGGTAGGATGGGATTGGTTTAGCCTTCAATTGGATAAGGGGATGGAGTTGATGCTCTATCAAATTCGACAAAAGGATGGTCAAATCGATCCCTATTCAAGCGGGACCATCATCTTCCACGATGGAACATATCACCATCTCCACAAGAAAGAATTCCAGATTGAAGTCCTGAAACAATGGAAAAGTCAAAGGAGTGGAGCGATTTATCCCTCCAAATGGAAAATAAAAATTCCAGGTCATCAAATTGAATTGACCCTTTTCCCAACGGTCAAGGATCAAGAATTGATGACCAAGGAATCAACACGAGTGACCTATTGGGAGGGAAGTGTCAAGGTCGACGGGAAATCTCAGGGGAACCCAATCAAGGGAATGGGTTATGTGGAATTAACTGGATTTGCCGAACCCTTTTCTAAAGGAATTTGAGCATTTAGCTCATGGCGATTGGCTGATAGCCGATAGTCAAAACCATATAAAAATATAAGCCATAAGCTATTTGCTATAAGCTAGAGGCATGGAGGAACCAAAATGGATCAACTCTTCAACCCAAAATCAGTGGTCGTGATTGGTGTATCGGAGAATCCTAATAACCTCGCCCGAGTCATTGCCGAAAACCTTTTCGAATTTCAATTTCATGGAGAGATCCTTTTGATTGGTCAAAAAGAAGGAACCCTATTGGGAAGAGGAATCTGTACATCGATGGAGGATCTCAGAGAAGGAATCGATGTCGCGGTCATCCTCACTCCTGCTCAAACCGTTCCGGGGATATTGGAATCCTGTGGAAGAAAAAAAATTCGTTGGGCCATCATTGAATCAGGAGGGTTTAGCGAATATTCTGAGGAAGGAGCAAAATTGGAAAAAGAGGTCCTGCGTATCGCCAAAAAATGGGGAATCCGAATTGTGGGACCGAATGGAATCGGGATTATCAATATCGAGAACGGCTTTGTCGCCGCCTTTCCCCCTCTCAATCGGAAGGCAGTCCGGAAGGGAAAAGTCTCCCTCTTAGTTCAAAGTGGTGGCGTGTCCCTCACTTACCTGAACCTCCTTTCAAGCGCCAGTGTGGGGATTTCTAAAATTGTGAGCATGGGGAATAAGCTTGATCTTAACGAAATCGATTACCTCAAATATTTCATCCATGACCCCCAGACAGAAATCATTGGCATTTATTTGGAGAGTATCCAGAGAGGAAGGGATTTGCTTGAGATGGCCCGATCCACATCAAAACCTATTATCCTCCATAAGGCCAATACCGGAGAAACAAGCAAGGAGATCGCAAAACTTCATACTGCAGCCCTTGCCAACGATGATAAGATTGTGGAGACGGCATTGAAGCAAGCAGACATCATCAGGGTGAGAGACTTCCGATCCTTCATCAATGCTGTAAAGGTTCTTTCCCTTCCGCCTATGAGAGGGAATGATCTGGTCATCCTCTCCCGCTCCGGAGGCATTGCCATCGTTGCTGCCGATTCAGCCGAAAGATACGGGTTTCGGCTCTTTCCCATGAAGAAAAGCTTTACGGACCGAATCCACAGCTATTTCAGGGCAAAGGTGATCCGACCTACCAACCCTCTTGATCTGGGAGACCTTTTCGACTTCGATCTCTATACCAAGATCCTTGAGCACGTGCTCAGAATTAATGCCGTCGATGGAATTATCTTCCAACACGCTGCCGTGGGTGGGGAAGTGCAACCTTCCCGAAAGCTCATTCACAAAGCCAAGGAACTCTCCCTCCTTTACCAGAAACCCGTAGCTTTCTGTTACCTGACCGAGGAAGAAGAATTGGCTTACATCAAAAGGACCTTTGACTATCCTATCTTCATAGAGCCTGAAGATGCCTTAAGCGCCTTGGCGATTTCGAGGGAACACTACCGGAAACGAAAAATTTTAAGGGAGAAACCTCCTTCTTATTCGGTAAATCGCAGTCATGTCAAGCGCCTCATTCATAAAGCCAAAAAAGAGAAAAGAGATCCCATCCTCCCAGAGGCCTTCGAAGTTCTCCAGGCTTATGGCATTCCTGTAGCGGATTATCAAGTCGTTCACCGAAAAGAGGATTTGGAAAAAACGATGAATAAAATAAAGGGGCCTGTTGCCCTCAAGGTCATTTCTCCAGAAATCTCCCACAAGTCTGATGTCGGGGGTGTCGTTCTGAACATACGTGATCTCTCTGAAGCAGAGAGAGTATATAGCGAGATGAATAAACTGGGTAAAAGAAACTTCTCAGGAGTACTCGTCCAGAAGATGATTTCAGACGGAAAGGAGGTCATCTTAGGGGCGAAACGAGATCCTTATTTCGGTCCAGTGGTGCTCTTTGGATTAGGAGGGATTTACGTGGAGGTCTTCAAGGAGAGCTCTCTTCGGGTGGCTCCGATCAATCGACCCGAAGCAGAAGAAATGATTTCAGAATTGAAGACCGCAAGCATCCTCAAAGGCGTTCGAGGAGAACGGCCTCTGGATATTAAGGCATTGGTCGAAAACCTTCTCAGACTCTCCCAATTGATGATGGATCTTCCCGAGATCGAAGGAATTGATATCAACCCTGTGAAGGTCTTAGAAAAGGGAGCAGTCGCAGTGGATGCACGCATACTCTTGAGCATAGGGCATGGGGTATAGCTCAAAGTTGAAAGCTCAAAGTTCAAAGTTTTTAATCCGAAATCTCTCCGAGCCAGAGGGCCCTCTGAGCCGGAGGCCGAATTCCGAAATCGGTATTAGATTCCCAGATTTTCTCCTACCAGGATAACAATCACTTCGGTCCGGACAGGTTTTTTGGCAAGGCTCACATAAATATTACAGATCCGGTCCGGGGAACTGCAATCAGCGCACACTCCTGTTTCCACGCAGGGAGTTTTCCGGTTGAGCCGCTTTGCATTCTGCGGAGCGACCCATTCTCTCACCCTCTTTTCTGCAGCTTCGAGATCCTTGACGATTTTGTTCACCCCACAAACGATGATCGTCTTTTTGGGTCCGATGAACATGGCGCCCACCCTGTTGCCTGTGGCATCCACATTGTACAATCTTCCATCCTCTGTCACGGCATTGGTGCTGGAAAGAAAAACATCCGTGGAAAAACATTTACGGAACAATTCCAGTCGCTCCTCATCACTCTTAGCCTGCTGTTGAGGCCAGATGAGTTGGATCTTCCGATTCTTTAAGGCATCCAACAACCCAATCTGAGCAAGGGTGACAGATCCTCCTATGCCTACACTGGCTCCATCTGGTATTCGTTTCATCACTTCTTCGAGTGCCGCTTTGGAATCCGAAACATAAAGGGCTTCAAAGTTATTCTTTTTCAAAGCCTGAATCGTTCTCTCTGCCTGTTTTTCTCGGAACCATTGCTCCAATTGTTCCATGTTGTTTCTCCTTTATTTACGAATTGAACGAATGACAGCTAATCAACCGAATATAATGAATATTCGTCAAATTTGGTGTCATTTGGATCATTCGTTATAATTAATGGTTGGTAAGATATTTTTTCATCCCGTCGGAATTTGCAGTCATAGCATCCTTCCCCTCTTCCCAGTCTGCAGGACAGACCTGACCTACATGGGCGCTGACAAACTGGAAGGCTTTCATTACCCGCATAGCTTCCGTGACGGAACGACCTACGGAGAGGCTATTAATGGTTGAGTGCATGATTACCCCTTCAGGGCTGATCAGAAAAAGCCCTCGAAGGGCAACCCCTTCATCCTCCATCAGAATTCCGTAATCTCGTGCTGTCACCTTATTCAGGTCGGAAAGCAATGGATAATTGAGGCCGCCTCCAAGCCCTCCATCCTCCCGCTTTGTATCCACCCAGGCTTTGTGGACATATTTGGAATCCACTGAGATACCGAAAATCTGACAATTGAGTTTTAAAAATTGCTCAGCGGCCGCCGAGAAATTGAGCACTTCCGTGGGACAGACAAAGGTGAAATCGAGTGGATAAAAAAGAAGGAGAACCCATTTTTTTCTTAAATCCGATAATTTGTAGTTGTTGAATTGACCGTTAAAAAAACCCTCGAGCTCAAAATCCGGTGCTGGTTTTCCAACTAAAGACATGATGGAACCTCCTCTTTGAAAAATGATCTTTCTTTTATCCTAACATCCCAAATCCAAAAATCAAATCAAAATATTATTTAGAGGCAGGGAATAATATTGTACTGGTCGAAACAGGGCTGTGGCGAGCCAATTTAATCTAAGATCCTGATGGCTTTAGAAAAAATAATTCGAAAATTAAGTGAAGGGTATCAAAAACCTCTGACTGAAAAATGGAAGCACCTGAAATTGTGCTTCAAAAATTCAGTCAGAGGGTTTGGAGTTCTTGACTTCAAAATGAAGTCAGAAGTGACTGCCTTGCTTTGAATCTATAGGCCTCACGCTATGCCCTTGGCGCTTTGCCTTCTTTTTGAACTCTTATTTATAATTACTCAATTACTTATTTACCCAATAACTTAAGCTTGGGCAGGGCCAACTTTTTTGTGGATGACACCTTTTTCTTGGGAAATGGGACATCCCTATTTTCGCTTCTTACGAGAGACCGTATACTCAACCTGGGGTTCCCGAACCTCTATCTGATCCGCAGAAATACGAACTACTTTCCCATTGCGCCAGATGGCAATCGGAACTCCGTTGCGTCGATGTTCGGCGATCGCTTCGGCCACAGCCTTCCGAAGTGCTTCTTCGGCTCGGTATGCAAGCGGAGGAGGCGTTCTTTTCCCCTTTTTCATTGGTTCCCCTTGTATTTTAATAAAATGTTAAAGAGATCTGGATCAAGTATTTCGATCTTTCCTGATTCCTCAAAAGCAATCATCTTAGGGACATCCCCTGAATTATCAAAGATTGTCCATGAGTCCGCTAAAGGTTTGTAGAAACGCAGAAAATTGGGCAGGCTTCTGCCGAAACGACGGCGAACAATAACCTCTGGGATAGCATGTCCTCCATTTCGCACCCTTAGCTTAATGCGTTCAAGTGCTAACTCCGCATTGGCAATCCAAAGGAAAAATATATGGACGAGATATCCCCCTTTTTTCATGCCCTGCAGAAGTTTCACATATGTCTTTCCCGAGAGGGTGGTTTCAAACCCAAAATCCACTCCGCGCTCAGCTAAGGAATGAATTTGTTCCAGCATGAGTCTCCCCGCATGGATGGCAGCTCTCTCTGGGGCGAATGGTGACAAACCACCCGCAATGAAATCGGCGTTTACAAATTCCAGGCATTCTACATATTGAGGAAAAAACTTACAGGCAAAGGTCGTCTTCCCAGCACCATTAGGACCCGCCATGATGTAGAGGTTTGGTCTTGCGTTTTTATTCTTCAAATGATTCCCTCATTCAACGACCTGTCTTCCTTTGAGCTTTCAGTTCTGAGCTTATCCTTGCTCTTAATGACCTAATGACTCAATAACCCAATGGACCCGATAACTCAATGGCTGAACAATTGGGCCAACTTTTTTAGGGAGGCCAACCGTATGCTCTCTACGATTTTAGTCTACGATTTTAGCTGTAAAATTGGTGTTCTAAGCTTAAAATCAGCATCTCTTTTTTAGAAATGATTAATTCAATCAAAAAGTTAACGTGGCCTGCCCCCAGGCCCCTAATTTCGAAATCTATGACTCCAGAATCTTCAACCTATTCTGTTTTGTCTTGTCTTAAGGGAAGTAAACGAACTCTTGATTTCTCCTCATCCACCGAAATCAAAGCCCCTTGAAGAAGATTCTTGGCAAACTTATTGAGGATGTTGAGGAGCAAATTCTTCGCGTAGTCAGGAGAGATGTCTTGTGCCCTAATTTGGATGACGCTTGATCCTTCGGCTTCAGTGGCAGCAAGGATTGCCCCAAAGTCGAGGTCATGGGTGAACAGCAAATACCCATTCGCTTTAGCCCATAACAGAACCTCGCGATCAGGAGCATTTAACGAGCCGATGGTTGACCAATGGGAGGCAGTATGCCCCGCTTCTTCCAACACTGACACCCATGCGGGGGAAAGGTTCATGTCGATCAGAATCTTCATGCGGTAATGATCGGGACGTCTATTTCCTCAACTCGCCATGCAGCGTATGCGAGGGCTTGATCAATATCTTCCGGCTCTAGGTATGAATATAACTTCAATACCTCATCCTTGGTCCGTCCGGCTGCAATGAGACCAACAATTGTCCCCACGGTGACACGGAGCCCCCGAAGGCACGGCTTGCCACCCATGACTTCTTGATT
>Ga0315279_10002322_pt1 | contig 28888 bp, 27 predicted proteins | sample YL17G06_20_MG_FD_203694 | JGI IMG/M metagenome (GOLD analysis project Ga0315279, IMG submission 203694) | Sediment microbial communities from Yellowstone Lake, YNP, Wyoming, USA - YL17G06_20 | ecosystem: Environmental > Aquatic > Freshwater > Lake > Sediment | place: USA: Wyoming | collected... | reverse complement strand
GCGGCAATACGTAGGAATTTCATGTTGACCCCCGGAAAATAAAAAAAAGGGCGGAGTACCCGGCCCGGGCATCCGCCCTTGCGTACGAATGTGATTTGACCGCTAGGTTAAACGAGCGATCAGAACCGGCTACGTCCGCCGCCGCCGCCGCCGAAGCCGCCTCTGCCGCCGCCACCGCCGCCGGCCGGACGGGGCTGGGCTTCGTTGACCTTGAGGTTCCGACCCTTGAGGTCCTTGCCGTTGAGTCCGCCGATGGCCTTGACGGCCTCGTCCTTGTTCGGCATCTCGACGAAGCCGAAGCCGCGGGGCTGGCCGCTCATCTTATCGGTGATGATGGCCGCTTTTTCGACCGCTCCGAAGGCCTGAAAAGCCTGCCGGAGGTCTTCCTCTGTCACGGTGAAAGAAAGGTTCCCTACGTAGATGTTCATACTCGTCTCCTTTGACGAAGGGTCCGTCCGGGGGGCACCCGAAACGGCCCGTGTAAAAAATCGATCGCAATAAAGGAGAGGAGTATGTCGGCTGTTAGGGCCTCTGCACCTTTAACCTTTATTCGACCCACGCCCCCTTTACGGGGGATTTCCGCTGGATATATTACCATAAAAGAATTTCGTCCGCAAATAAAAAAAGAGGCTCTGTCTAAGCCGAGTCAAGATGTCCCCCGAGCCGAACGGTATTATCATTGGCCACGGTGGCTTCATAAGCAAAACTGACCTTGAGGTAGCGCTCTGCGGCCGTGATGGCTTCGATTGTGAGCTCCTGGAGGACCCGGCCAACGTGAGTGGGGAAGCGGTAGCTGACCAGCAACAGCGGAATCGATCCGACGAGCGTTCGAATCCCTCGACAGACCTGCTCGAGAGCCTGGATGCGCTGAATCTCAGGAGAACTCAAGGTGATAGTCTCCTTCATGTGCTTCCCCTCCCGGAAGGGGACATTTTAGCTTGGCAGTCCAGGGGGACACGATTGCTTGGCTATCACAAAACCCATATTCGGCCTTGACACATCTGCCCGATAAGCCTATCATTTAACTCGACTTTGCGGAAGACTGAATCATAGGCGATGGAGTTGGCGTGAGTTTGCTGACCGCCTTTGAAGCGAAATTAGCAGATCTCAAGGATCACTGCGCGTCGAAATACCCGCTTCCCGCGCTCCGGATCGGCGACAGAACGGCCGGACTCCCGATCGTCCAGGGAGGGATGGGAGTCGGCATATCGCTTTCGAACCTCGCCGCCGCCGTCGCCCGGGAAGGCGGGATCGGCGTCATAGCCGCCAGCGCGATCGGCATGCTCGAGGACGATTACTACGACGATCCCACCGCGGCGAACGTCCGGGCTCTGCGCCGCGAGGTCCGCGAAGCGCGCCGAAAATCAGAAGGCCTCCTCGGCGTCAACATCATGGTCGCCGTCGACTGTTTCCATCAACTGCTCGACGCCGCCATCGAGGAAAAGGTTGATTTCCTTTTCCTGGGGGCCGGCCTGCCGGTCAAAGGGATCCCCCTACGGGCCATCCGGGAGTCGGGCGTAAAGATGGTTCCGATCGTCAGCTCCGCGCGGGCGGCCCGCCTGATCTTCAAATCCTGGGAAAAGCATTACGGCGACTTCCCCGATGCCGTCGTGGTCGAAGGGCCCCGGGCGGGGGGACATCTCGGATTCAGACCGGAACAGATCGATCGCCCCGAATTTCAGCTCGAACGGATCGTCCCCGAGGTCATCGAAGCGCTCCGGGAATTCGAAGCGCGCTGGAACCGCGCGTTCCCGGTGATCGCCGCGGGCGGCATCTATTCGGGCGAAGACATCCATCGATTCCTGGCGCTCGGCGCCCAAGGGGTGCAACTCGCCACCCGCTTTGTGGCGACCACCGAATGCGACGCCGACATCCGGTTCAAGCAAGCTTACCTGTCCTGCCGGGAAGAGGACATCGTCATCATCCAGAGCCCCGTGGGCATGCCGGGACGGGCGATCCAAAGCCCATTCCTGGCGGCGATCGCCCGCGGGGAGAAGAGGATTTTTCGTTGTCCCTCGCGCTGTCTCGAAAGCTGTGAAGCCGGCAAGGCCCGCTATTGCATTTCCGAGGCGCTCGACAGCGCCCGGAAAGGGGACTTCGAGAACGGCTTCGTTTTCTGCGGCGCGAACGCCCATCGGGTCCAAGCCATCGTGCCGGTGCGGGAGCTCGTCGCCGGGCTCAAGCAGGGATATGCCCTGGCCTGTTTTGCGGGCGCGCTAAAAGTGGAGTACGAAAAAGCGGCGGAAAAGCTGAAGGCCTTGAAAGAAGAGTACGCGGTGACCCTGGCCTGCGTGCGGACGAAGGTCCAGGACAACCTGCGGCGCATAGCGGCAGAAAAAGAAGCCTGGCTCAGAGAGGAGAGAGCCCGTCTTCGCGAGCGGCTGAAACAGATCGTGGACGAATACGCCGAGGCCAGATCCCGTCTCAGCGAGCTCGACGCGGAACTCGGCTTCCTGCTGAGCCGCGCGACTTCCCTGGCCGCCGCATAGGATTCGGCCGGCCGCGCGCCCCAGTCAAAGACCATAAAACGGGCAGGGGGCGGTCCTTGCCTTCCCGGGCAGAATCTTATAGCCTAATAAATGGATTTCTATTGGCAGGATATCGAGTTGCCGTCACGGGAATGGGCGTTGTGACGTCCGTGGGCATAGGTCTTGACGCTTTTTGGCAGGGGCTCGTTTCCGGGAAAAACGGCATATCCCGTCTGACTTATTTTGATGTCTCCGACTTCCCCTCGACCATGGCCTCCGAGGTCAAAGACTTCGACCCGGAACAATGGATCGACCGGAAATCCGCGGCCCGGATGGACCGGTTCAGCCAATTCGCCGTCGCCGCGTCCGCGATGGCCATGGCCGACGGCGGCCTCCCGGACGCGTCATTCCGGGGAGAAAAGGCCGGGGTCATCATCGGCTCCGGCGTCGGCGGTTGCGAGACGATCGAGAAAGGCCTGGCCAAGCTGGCCGAGAAAGGCCCCCGCGCCCTTGACCCTTTTTTCGTCTCCAAACAGCTTATCAACATGGCCGCCTGCATGGTCTCGATCCGGTTTGGTTTGAAGGGGCCTCTCTCGGCTCCGTCGGTCGCCTGCTCGACCGGGGCCATCGCGATCGGTGATGCCTTTCGAATCATCCAGCGCGGCGATGCGGAGATCATGTTGGCCGGCGGTTCCGAGGCTTGCCTCGCCCGCCTCCCCTACGGCGGATTCTGCGCCAACCGCTCGATGTCCCGGCGGAACGACTGTCCGGAAAAAGCCTCGCGGCCGTTCGACAAGGGCCGGGACGGGTTCGTCATGGGCGAAGGCGCCGGAGTCGTTGTCTTGGAGCGCCTTGAACGCGCCCTCGGCCGGGGCGCCCGGATCTACGCCGAACTCGCCGGTTATGGGAATACGGCGGACGCCTATCATTTCACCGTCCCTGAGCCGAGCGGCGACGGCATGATCCGGGTGATGAAGAACACCCTGGCCGACGCCGGGCTCCGGCCCGAGGACGTCGGCTACATCAACGCCCACGGGACGTCCACCGTTCTCAACGATAAATTCGAGAGCGCCGCCATCCTGGCGGTGTTCGGCAGTCACGCCCAAGTCCTCAAGGTCAGCTCGAATAAATCGATGATCGGACACCTTTTGGCCGCCGCGGGAGCGGTCGAATTTGCGGCCACGGTCATGAGCGTCCACAGCGGGATCGTCCCCCCGACCATCAATTACGAAGAGCCGGATCCCGACTGCCCGCTCGATTACGTCACCCGCGGGGCGGAGCGTCTCGACCTCGAGGCGGCCATCAGCAATTCCTTCGGCTTCGGCGGAGGGAACGCCTGTCTGGCGGTCAAGAAATTCAGGAGCGAGCCATGAAAATCTCTCCGTTGAAAATCGGAAACGTCGAAGTGCCCCTGCCAATCATCCAGGGCGGCATGGGGGTGAGAGTGTCACTGGCCGGATTGGCCGCGGCCGTGGCTAACGAGGGAGGGATCGGAACGATCGCTTCCGTCGGGCTGGGCGATTACGATAAGGCCAAGACGGATTTCGAGGGCGTCTGCCGCGAAGCTTTGATCAAGGAGCTCCGGAGGGCCAGGGCCCTGACCGACGGCCCCATCGCGGTCAATGTCATGGGCGTCCTGAGCAACGCCAAAGACCTCGTCCAGACCTCGGCCCGGGAAGGGGCCAAGTTCATCGTCTCCGGGGCTTCTCTGCCCCTCCGTCTCCCGGAGATGATCGACGATGAAACCGTCAACCTCGTTCCGATCATCAGCTCCGGCCGGGCGGCGGACATCGTCCTTCGGACGTGGGAGAAGCGATATCACCGGACGGCCGACGCGGTCGTCCTCGAGGGCCCGCTGGCCGGAGGACATCTCGGGTTCTCGGCCGAGCAGCTCCAGGAACCCGAGAAATATTCGCTCGACATCCTCCTGCCCGAGGTCCTCAAAGCGATCAAGCCGTTCGAGGACAGGTTCGGCCGGAAGATCCCGGTGATCGCCGGCGGGGGGATCTATACCGGCGCGGACATCGCCCGGATGCTTCAGGCCGGCGCCTCCGGAGTCCAGATGGCGACGCGGTTCGTCTGCACCTACGAATGCGAAGTCGCCGCCGAGTTCAAGCAGGCCTATCTCGACTCCAAAGAGGAAGATATCGTCATCATCAAAAGCCCGGTCGGCCTGCCCGGACGGGCGATCCGGAACCAATTCCTGCGGAACCTCGATGAAGGTAAACTCGACAAGATCATCTGCCCCTACCACTGTCTGGCCACGTGCGATGTCGCCACGGCCCGCTATTGCATCGCCCTGGCCCTGGTCAACGCCTATCTGGGGGATATGGACAAAGGGCTGGTGTTCTGCGGCCAAAACGCCTATCGGATCAACGAGATCGTTTCGGTCAAGGAGCTCATCGCCGAGCTCAAGGCGGAAATCGAGGCCTATCCCGAGAAAGATTAGTCGTCTCCCGCCCCATGACGACGCCACTCCGCATGCTGCTCGTCCAACCCGCCTGGGACCGACTCGGTTAGCGCCGCAAGATCAAGGCGGACGAGCACGCCATCCATCCGCTCACCCTCGGCGTCATAGCGGCGCTCAGCGACCCGCATGAGGTGCGCCTCGTGGACGAAGCCCGCGAACCCGTGCCCATGAGCGCCCGCGGCTTCGACGTAGTCGGCTTCTCCGTCAACACCTTCAACGCCCCCCGAGCTTACGCGCTGGCGGACCGGTTCCGCGCCGCGGGCGTACCGGTCGTACTCGGCGGGCCGCACACTTCCCTGATGACGGATGAGTGCCTGAAACACGCCGACAGCGTGGTGATCGGCGACGCCGAAGATACTTGGCCGCGCCGCGACCTGTTCCGTCGCGACAGCCGCCGCGTGGCCTGGTGCCAGATGTCGCGCGGATGCGCGAACTGCCGTTTCTGCTACCTGCAGTACATGCCTCGCTGTCGAGACCCTGGAGCAACTGCTGCGCCTGGAGCCTTACCAGGTCATTCTCCCGGAAGCCGCAAAGGACAAGGCGGAGGCCCAGAGGCTTTTGCGGAAATACAGGGGGGATGGCCAATCGCCATGAAAACCGTCGCCGGCGCGTGAAAACATCGAGTCGGATGGTTTAGGTCTAGTTGAGAATGGTTTCCAGGGTCAGGATCCCCCGACAACCCGCCCGCCGCAGCTGTCGCACTTGCCCGTCGCTGTGGCAACGCGCTTGGATATGCCCTTGAGCTTAACACCCCATTGGGGGAAAACCGGGCGAACGGTCCGGATCTTGCGCTCCATGCGCCGCAGCAACCAGCCGACGAGGGCCAAGTAGAAAAGGAACGCTCCGGCCGGAAGGACGAGGCCTGTTTCCATAAAGAAGTATTACGCCGCAGGGTTTCCTCCGTTCGGAACTCCTGCTATTTCACTGATAATAGAGACGTTAAGGAAGCGTTGTTCTGGCATAAACTTTGCAGCTCCAGTCAGCGCGTGATGTTCCGGCGAGGCAGACGCCATGATCGCCCCGGGCGCCGAACGCCCCGTCGGCAGAGGAGGTCCAATATCGCCATGAAGAAAACTCTCGTCATCCTGACAATCGTTCTCTGTTCCGCGGCCTTGATCCCACTCCAGGGCCAGGAGAAGCGCGAATTCGCGAGCTACAAGGAGATGCGGGAGTATCTCGGTCAGCTCTTCGACCAACAAAAGTACGGCGAAGCCGCATCTCTTGTCGAAAGCGTCCTGGACCGGTTTCCCGACAACGTCCTGGCCAACACTTTCAACCTGGCCGCGGCGCGCCTCTTCCAGGGCGACGCCGAAAAGGCGATCCAAGCGCTGGAGGAAGGCCATCGCCGAGGGGTCTTTTACGGGACCTGGGATTTCGGGGCGGAGATCTGGGACAAGGTCAGGAACTTGCCGCGCTTCGAGGCCTTCCTGAAAACGAACCAGGCCCGTATCGAAGAAGCCCAGAAAAAGGCCTCTCTGAAGATCGAGGCCGCGATGCCGGCCGGATACGATCCAGCCAAAAAGTACCCCCTCTTCATCGCCCTGCACGGGGGCGGCGAATCCCTCGCGGAATTCAAGCCCAGCTGGACGTCGCCCCGGCTCCGCGGCGAGTTCATCACGGTCTATGTCCAATCGACCCAGGTCGCCAGCATGAGGGGTTTTCACTGGCAGGACGCCGCCGTCACCCGGCGGGACCTCGAAGCCGCCTACAAGAAGATCGTCGATCAATACCCCGTGGACACCGGCCGGGTCGTCATCGGCGGCTTTTCCTCGGGTGGATTCGGCTCTCTTGTGGCCGCCTTCGAGAATTTCTTCCCCGTCCGGGGATTCGTCGTCCTCTGCCCGGAAGTTCCCGCCACGATCAGCGACGAGGACATCCTGGCCGCCAAGGCCCGCGGCCTGCGCGGAACTCTCCTGACCACGGAGGCGGACAACAGGGTGGAGAAGCAGAGGATCCTGATGGACCGCATGGAGAAGCTCGGCCTGCCGGCCGTCTTCCGCCTGACGCCGGGGATCGGCCACTGGTACCCCGAGGACTTCGAGACCCTGCTCGACGGCGCCCTCGGGCGGATCTTCGATACGGGAAAGAACGAATAAGGCCGCGGCCGCGGGCCCGGCTCAACGCTTGAGTGTCTTGTACTTCAGCCGGTGGGGCTGGTCGGCGGCGTTCCCTTTGCGTTTGCGCAGGTCCTCCCGGTACTCCGAGTAGTTCCCGAAGACCCAGCGGATGCCGCCGTCCTCCTCGAAGGCCAGGATGTGGGTGGCGACCCGGTCCAGGAACCAGCGGTCGTGGCTGACGACCACGGCGCAGCCGGCGAACCCGGCCAGCGCGTCCTCCAAAGACCGCAGGGTGTTGACGTCCAGGTCGTTGGTCGGCTCGTCCAGGAGGATGACGTTGCCGCCCTCGGACACGGCCTTGGCCAGGTGGACGCGGTTCCGCTCCCCGCCCGACAGCATCGAGCCCTTCTTCTGCTGGTCGGTGCCGCCAAACCCGAACGAAGCGCAATAGGCCCGGGTGTTCAGGGACCGGCCGCCGACCGTGATCAGCTCCGCCCCGCCCGAGATCTCCTCGAAGACGGTCTTCCCGGGATCGAGGGTTCGCGACTGGTCGGCGTAGGCGATCTTGACCGTCTCCCCGATCCGGATCCGCCCGGCGTCGGGCGCCTCCGACCCGGTGATCAGCCGTAATAGCGTCGTCTTCCCGGCTCCGTTGGGGCCGATGATGCCGACGATCGAACCGGGCGGGATGCTCGCCGTCAGGCCCTCGAAGATCACCCGTTCGCCGTAGGCTTTGGACACGCCCTCGAGCTCGATGACCACGTCACCGAGGCGCGGTCCGGGCGGGATGGGGAGCTCCTGCTCTTCGCGGTAACGTTCGAAGTCCTGGCCGAGGAGCTCCTCGTAGGCGGTGACGCGGGCCTTGCCTTTGGCCTGGCGGGCCTTGGGCGACATCCGGACCCACTCGAGCTCGCGAGCGAGGGTCCGCTGGCGGCGGGATTCGGTCCGCCCCTCGACCGCCAGCCGCTCCTGCTTCTGCTCCAGCCAGGAGGAATAGTTTCCCTTCCAGGGGATGCCCTGGCCGCGGTCTAGCTCCAGTATCCAGCCGGCCACATTGTCCAGGAAATAGCGGTCATGGGTCACGGCGATGACCGTGCCCTTGTATTCCTGCAGGTGCCTCTCGAGCCAGCCGACGGACTCGGCGTCGAGGTGATTGGTCGGCTCGTCGAGCAGGAGGATGTCGGGCTCCATGAGCAGGAGGCGGGTCAGGGCCACCCGGCGCCGCTCGCCTCCCGACAACACGGTCACGGGCGTTTCCGGCGGCGGGCAGCGGAGGGCCTCCATGGCGATCTCGAGGTGGTTGTCGAGGTTCCAGGCGTCGTGTTTGTCGATCTCCTCCTGGAGTCGGGCCTGCTCGGCCAGAAGGGCGTCCATGTCGGCGTCGGGGTCGCCCATCTTGTCGCAGACCGCGTCGTACTTCGCCAGGAGGTCGATGATCGGCTGCGCGCCTTCGCGCACGATCTGGATGACGGTCTTGGCGGGGTCGAGCTGCGGATCCTGGTCCAGCAGGCCAACGGTGTAGCCCTTGCTCAGGGCGACTTCGCCGATGTAATCGAGGTCCAGTCCGGCGATGATGCGCAGCAGGGTCGACTTGCCCGAGCCGTTGAGGCCGAGGACCCCGATCTTGGCCCCGTAGTAGAAGCCCAGGGAGATATCTTTCAGGACCTGGCGGTTGGGCGGGTGGATGCGGCCGACCCGCGACATGGAAAAGATGACTTGGGTTGTCGACATTGCTATTTTTTTGTTTCGAGCAATTTCTGGAACGCCTCGTCGTCCGTCTTGAAATCGCGCGCCGCCTGGCCGACGCGGACGATCCGGATGCTCCGGATCGCGTCTCCCTTTTTCACTTTCCTCAGCAGATCGAGCCCGGCGATCGTCTTCCCGATCGCGGTGGTCTTCCTGTCGAGACCCGCCCGTTTCTGAAGCGTCAGGTAGAACGCGTTCGGGCCCGAGACGCCGAGCACGCCCGCGGCATCGTGCTTGAGCGCGGGATTCGCGGCGAGCGGCAGGCTGGGGACGGCCGCCGATTTCTGGACGTCGGAAACGACGAGTCCGGCGATGAGACCGTCCCGCAGGTCGACCGTGCCGATCGGCGGGACCGCCGGACGCTGCCCGCCTCCCATGGGCCCGCCGGGCCGCCCTCCGGCCGCGGCGCCCTGTTTCCCCTCGACGATGCGGATGAAGTTCGCCGTCTGAAGGGGCACGTTCACGAAATCGAGCGTGGTCATGATATGGCCGGGCGCGTCGGCCGTCCCGATGGCGATATCGGCATACAGCCCGTCGGCCAGGTAAACGCCCTCGCTCGGGAGCGGTTTGGCGAGGTTGGCCGCGCCGTAGGCGACGACGGCGGTGACCAGAGCGGAATGCTGCTGCTGCGCGGTGTACGGCACGAGCTCGCTATAGAGGTCGTAGAGCGTGTGCCAGGCGTGGTTATACGGGTAGTCCGACTGTGTCCGGAAGCTCAGCGTCGGCACGCTCAGCATCTCGAACGAGGAGGAGTCCGTCCCGCCCGGGCTCGTCGAGTGGGCCCGCGGCACGCCCCGCTCGAGCTTGAATGGCCACTTCGGGTCGAGCGCGGCCAGGGGCGCCGTGATCTTCCGGAAATCGGCCAGCCATGTTTCGGGGACCACCGCACCTGTGATGGCGCTCGGGCTGCCGTCCCGGTTGATCATCATCGAGATCCGCGAGGCGATCTCGGGGCGCTTCTTGAGCCAGGCCTGCGAGCCGACCAGGCCGATCTCCTCGGCCGCGAAAAGGATGACGACGATCGAACGCTTGGGCCGGCCGCCGGCCGCCGCGATCAGCCGGAGCGCCTCCATCATCGGGGCGAAGCCCGACCCGTCGTCGACGCCCCCGGTCGCGGCGCTGAAGCAGTCGAAATGGCCGCCGAGGACGATGTATTCGTCGGGGAATTCCGTGCCGCGGAGGGTGGCGACGACGTTATGGTAGTTGACGGGCCCCATCTTGAACCAGTTCCGGATGTCGAACTCGAGCTCGACCCGATCGCCCTTCTCGGCCAGGCCCATGATCTCTTTGTACTGGCCCTCGGCCAGCTTGATGTCGGGCAGGACCGGCAGCTTGTCCCACGATTCGACGTAGCCGTCGAGGATCCGGAACGGCTCGGCCTTGGACGACTGGATGGTGCCGAGAGCGCCGGCCTCGACGAGCGCAGCAGTGAGCGGCGGGATGAGCTTCGCGTCGGAGTATTCCGGGGTGCCGCGGCGTCCGTCGCGCGCGAAACCCGTGCTTTCACCGGGGATGAGGACCCAGGCGCCCTTGAACGCGGCCGGGTTCGCCCGGACTTCGGCGAGCGCCGCTTCGACGGCCGCGCGCTTCTTTTCGACGTTCTCCGGAGTGGCGTTGCGTCCCGGGATCGAGAACGGATCGGTCTTCAGGACGGCGACCGGTCCCCGCTGGACGCCTTTCGTTCCCGCGGTGAAGCTCGGGGTCCCGAAATGGAGCGCCTTCTCGGCGGGCACGACCATTTTGCCGAACCAGGGTCCGCGGTTGAAACCGACCGGCACTTCTCCGGCTTCGTCGAGTTCGGCCTCGAGCCCCCACTGCTTGAACTGCCAGGCCGCCCACTCGGCGGCGTCGTTGTAGGCGTTGGTGCCCGACTCCCGGCCGCCGAACCGGTTGCTGGCGTAGTCGTTCCAGACCATGACCCGGTTGTCGGCCGTGCCGAGCTCGATGATCTTCCCGACGACCGGGTCGTCCGCCGGACGGGCGGGCGTTTGGACGCTGGCCGCGACCGTTGCCAGAACGATAATGGCGATACCGAATAAAAGCGCGCGTTTTTTCATGGGCCATCCTTCCCGGAAATCATAATAGGAGGGCGGAATGATAGTCTCGCCGGCGAACCGTTGTCAAGGAATCGCGGCTGGGCGTCTCTATACGCCTTCGCTCTTCTAGAAGAAATAGGCGCCCAGGAACAGCATGATCAGGGCGAAGCCGATCATGACGGCCAGGTCGACGAGCACGGGCAGCGACGATCGCCCGATCAGGACCGCCCGCAGACCGTCGACCCCATAGGTCAGCGGGTCGGCGTAGGAAAGGGCGCGGATGAACCAGGGGAAATTCTCGAGGGGCGTGAGCGCCCCCGAGAGGAAGAAAAAGGGAAAGATGATGAAGTTCATGATGATGCCGAAACCCTGCATGTCCTTCATCCGCGAGGCGAAGACGAGGCCCAAGCCGATGAAGGTGAAGGCGATGAGCAGCATGAAGACGAAGCCGAAGGCGAGCGCCCCCACCCCCGGCAGGCGGAATCCGAGGGCGAGCGAGGCCCCGAAGATCAAAAGGCCCTGGATCATGGACGTCGTCGTCCCTCCGGCGATGCGGCCGAGGACGAGGGACACGCGGCTGACCGGGGCGACCATGATCTCCTTGAGGAAGCCGAATTCCCTGTCCCAGAGGAGGGACATGCCCTGCATGGAGGCGGAAAAGAGCAGGGTCATCCCGATGATGCCGGGGGCCAGGAAGCCGATATAGCCGGTGCCCTCCCCCATTCCCGGGATCTGCATGCGGCGGAAGCCCAGGCCGAGGAAAGCCAGGAAGAACACGGGCATGGCCAGGGACCCGATGATCCGGGACTTGGCCCGGAAATACCGCTTCATTTCCCGCAGCCACAGGACGTAGACCGCGGTCCAATGGATCGTCATCGTCATCTCCGCCCGTGCGCCATCATCATGGCCCGGTTGCGCTCGCTCAGGTTCGCCTCCTGCTCGCGGATGGTGCGGCCCGTGAAGTGGAGGAAGACGTCTTCCAAGCTGGGCTTGCGCAGGTGCACGCAGTTGACCGTCACGCCCATCTGCTGGGCCAGCATCACCAGCTCGGGGATGCGTCTCTCGCCCTTTTCCATGGTCAGCATGAGGACGTCCTCGTGGAACTTGGACCGCTTGATCCAATCCTGACGGCCCAGGGCGTCCAGGAAGGCCGCCGCGTCCCCTTCGAGCTCGAGGGAGACGACGTCGCCGCCCAGGGTGTCCTTGAGCCTCGACGGACTGTCCTGGGCCACGAACTTGCCGTGGTCCATGATGGCGATACGGCCGCAGAGGAAGTCGGCTTCCTCCATGTAGTGCGTGGTCAGGATGATGGTCACCCCGGCGTCGTTGTTCAGCTTCCGGATATACTCCCAGATGTGCCGGCGGGTCTGGGCGTCCAGGCCGAGGGTCGGCTCGTCCAGGAAGAGGACCTTCGGCCGGTGCGTCAGGCCGCGGGCGATCTCCAGGCGGCGCTTCATGCCGCCCGAATACTTCTCGACGAGTGTGGCGGCCTTGTCCTCGAGCTCGACGAGGGACAGGACCTCGTCGATGCGGCGGCGGCGCTCGGCCTTCCCGATGCCGTACATCATGGTGTGGAACTCCAGGTTCTCCCGCCCGGTCAGCTTGCCGTCGAGCGCCGGCTCCTGGAAGACCACGCCGATGCTCTTGCGCACGTCGTCCCGGTCCCGGATCACGTCGAACCCGGCCACGGTGGCGTTCCCCGAGGTCGGCCGCAGGAGGGTCGAGAGCATGTTGATCGTCGTCGTCTTGCCCGCCCCGTTGGGGCCGAGCAGGCCGAAGAGCTCCCCTTCACCGACGGTAAAAGATATGCTGTCGACGGCCGTGAAGCCGTCGAACGTCTTCACCAGGGTTTCCACGCAAATGGCATCCATTGGGTTCTTCCTTAAAGCGGCCATGATACCACTTTTTCGCGCCGGGAGCAGGCCGGAGCCGGGCGGCTACCCGCTATAACCGTCGATCAGGGCCAGGCCGTAGGACATCGGGATCCGGATGCCGGTTAGCCCCTTGTACTTCGCGATCCTCGCCAAGGCCGTCTCGCCCTGGCCTTTCACCTTCTGGAAGAGTTCCTCGTAGTCGCCGAAGAACTGGACGGCCTCGTGCATCCGGGTCTTCTTCACCGGGAAGCGTTCGAGCGCGGCCCAGCTCGCCGCCACCTTCTTCTCCTCGGCGGCGATATATGACCACTCCGAACCCGGTCCGTGGTCGAAGACGACGACGGCCGGGGCCATATGGCGGGCGCGTTCGACCGCGGCCCCGGGGTCCGCCATCTCGTGGAGGCTGAATTCGAAGAGAACGGCGTCGGCCTTCAGGTTGACCTCGAAAAAATCCCCCAGTACGGGCGAGAATTTGTCCTCGAGCCCGGCGACCTTCAGGTTCTCCCGAAGCTTCTCCAGGGCTTGCGCGTCGCTGTCCAGGGCCATGACCTTGCCCGCCGCCCGCCCGTACTCGACGAGCTGGCCCCCTCCGGCCCCGACGGAGAGGACCGTCTTGTCCTTGAGATCGTAGAACGTCAGCAGGTCGGCAACGAGCTTTTTATAATCGGCAGCCATGAGCGACTTGACCCCGACCAATGTACCACTTCCGAAGTGGGATTGACAATCATTGACATCGGTCGGCGGCCCGCAATATCCTTGGCATCTCAAGGGCGGCAATCGTGCCGGCCTTGACACCCCGATCGAAAGGTGACCCGCCCATGAAAAAACCAATTCGACGAGCGAAACGGATCTGCTTCGCAGCCGCGATCGCCGCCCTGCTGGGAACGGGGCTCGTTTTCTCACAGGGCCCGGACGATGCCCTCGCGCGAGGCTTCCAGAACCCTCCCGCGAGCGCCAAACCGCGCGTGTGGTGGCATTGGATGAGCGGCAATATCACCAAGGAAGGGATCAAGGCCGACCTCGAGTGGATGAAGCGCGCCGGTATTGCCGGCTTTCAGAACTTCGACGCGGGGCTCGAGACGCCCCAGATCGTCGAGAAGCGCCTCGTCTTCATGACGCCGGCGTGGAAAGACGCCTTTAAGTGCACCGCGACCCTGGCCGATCAATTGGGCCTGGAGATGGCTATCGCCGGCTCGCCCGGATGGAGCGAGAGCGGCGGCCCGTGGGTGACCCCGGCGCAGGCCATGAAGAAATATGTTTGGAGCGAGACCCGCCTCGAAGGCGGCCGTCCCTTCACCGGCTTGCTGCCCAAGCCGCCTTCAGCGACCGGGCCCTACCAGAACCTGGGGAGCGGGCGCGAAGGATCCGGCGGAGGGGCCACGGCCGAGCCGGAGTTCTACGCCGATAGCGCCGTCGTCGCCTTTCGCGCTCCGGAAAACGACCAGGCGCTCGCCGAACTCGAGGCGAAAGTGGCCTCGAGCGGCGGGGCTTTCGATCTGGCTTCTCTCACCGACGGCGACCTTTCCAGGGCTGTCCTCCTGCCGGCCGCGCCGGTCGACGCCAAGGCCTGGATCCAGTTCGAATTCGTCCGTCTCCAGAGCGTTCGGGGCCTGACCCTGATGATCCTAAGGGGAGACCGCCGGGGCAGTTTCGGCGATCCGGAATTGGAAGCGAGTGACGACGGCCGGGACTTCCGTTCCGTCCAGAAGCTTCCGACCGACGCCGTCACCGTTGCTTTCGCCCCCGTCACCGCCAAGTTCTTCCGCGTGAGCGTCCGCACCATGGCGCCGCAGGCCGGGGCCGCGCAAGGCGCTCAGGCCGCACCCGATGCCCCCGCCGGGACCCGGGTGGCCGAGCTCGTCCTCCACACGGCGTCGCCCGTCAGCTGGTTCCAGCAGAAGGCCGCTTTCGATGCCGCTACGGATATCTACAGCATGGCCACACCCGCGGTCGCGGCCGGCGACATCGTCGATGAATCCGACGTCGTCAATCTCACCTCCAAAATGCGGGCCGACGGCAGACTCGTTTGGACCCCGCCCGCGGGCCGCTGGATCGTCCTCCGCTTCGGTTACTCCCTCACAGGCGCCCGCAACGCCCCGGCATCGCCCGAGGCCACCGGGCTCGAAGTCGACAAGCTCGACCGGGCCCACGTCAAGGCCTATTTCGACGCCTACCTCGATCGATACAAGGACGCCACCGGCGGCCTCATGGGCAAGCGGGGCCTCCAGTACGTGATCACCGACAGCTGGGAAGCCGGAGTGGCCAATTGGACCGACCGGATGATGGCCGAGTTCTCGAAGCGCCGCGGCTACGACATGGGTCCCTGGCTGCCGGTGCTCGCCGGCCGGATCGTCGCAAGCGCCGAGGAGAGCGACCGCTTCCTCTGGGACTTCCGCAAGACCCTCGCCGACCTCGTCGCCGAGAACCACTACGACCAGCTCACCGACATCCTGCACGCGCGGGGCATGGGCCGCTACACGGAATCGCACGAGGGCGGCCGCGCCTTCATCGGCGACGGCATGGAAGTGAAGCGCCTGGCCGACATCCCCATGAGCGCCACCTGGCTCGAGCGGCCCGGAAAAGCCAGCCGCCAATATGACGCCGACGTCCATGAATCCGCCTCCGTGGCCCACATCTACGGCCAGAACATCGTGGCGGCCGAGTCCCTGACCGTCTATCGCAACGCCTGGGCCTACTCGCCCGAGACCCTGAAGTCCACCGCCGACCGGATGATGACCAACGGCCTGAACCGGTTCATCATCCACACCTCGGTCCACCAGCCCGTCGACGACAAGATCCCCGGGCTCGGGCTCGGGCCCTTCGGCCAGTGGTTCACCCGCCACGAGACCTGGGCGGAGATGGCCAGGCCGTGGACGACTTACCTTTCGCGCAGCTCGTTCATGCTCCAACAGGGGAAGTTCGTGGCCGACATCGTCTATTTCTACGGCGAAGATTCGAACGTCACGGCGCTTTTCGGCGCGAAGATGCCCGACATCCCGGCCGGCTACAGGATCGACTTCGTCAACGCCGACGCGCTCCTGAACCGTCTGTCGGTGAAGGACGGCCGCATCGTCACGGCCACGGGCATGAGCTACCGCCTTCTCGCGCTCGATCCCAACAGCCGGCACATGTCTCTCGCCGTCCTGCGCAAGATCAACGACCTGGTCGCGGCCGGCGCGGCGGTCGTCGGCCCCATGCCTATCGACAGCCCCAGCCTGGCCGACAGCCAGGAGGAATTCCGCGCCATCGCGGATGAGCTCTGGGGCCGCGGCACCGGAAAGGGCAAAGTGTTCGGCGATCAGACCATCGCCCAAGCGCTGGCCGCGATCGGGGCGTCGCCCGACTTCGAATACACCCGGCCGCGCGAGGACACCAGCCTCGCCTTCGTCCATCGCGCGCTCCCCGACGGCGAGATCTACTGGGTCGTCAACGGCAACGATCGAGGGGAGACCTTGGAGGCCAGCTTCCGCGTCAAAGGCAAGGACCCCGAGCTCTGGCACGCCGCGACCGGCGTCGTCGAGCCGGCTTCCTACCTCATCGCCAACGGGCGCACGATCGTGCCGCTGCGCCTCGAGCCGAACGACGCCGTGTTCGTTGTCTTCCGCAAGGCGTCCGCCGCTCCGGCGCGCGCCCTGCCCGAGCCGGTCGAAAAGGACCTGGCCACGATCGCCGGCGCTTGGGACCTCGCCTTCCAAGCCGGTCGCGGAGCTCCGGCCAAGACGAGCCTCGAGGTCCTCGGCTCGTGGAGCGACAGCCCCGACCCCGGGGTGAAATATTTCTCCGGCACGGCCACCTATTCAAAGACGATCCAGGCGCCGGCGGACTGGTTCAAGGCCGGCGCCAAGCTCTGGCTCGACCTGGGCGATGTCAAGAACCTCGCCGAGATCACGATCAACGGCCGGCCGTTGGGCATTCTCTGGAAGACGCCTTTCCGCATGGACGTGACCTCCGCGCTCAAGGCCGGCGCCAACACCCTGGAGATCAAAGTGGCCAACCTCTGGGTCAACCGCCTGATCGGCGACGAGCAGCCCGGCGCCACCAAGAAATACACCTACACGGCGGTCGAATTCTACCGCGCCGATTCGCCCCTGCTGCCCTCCGGCCTCATCGGTCCGGTGAGGATCGTAAGACTGGAATAGCCGGCCTATTGACCGATCTCTTTCCGGATCGCCTCCAGCTTGTCCTTGAGGACGGGGGCGAAGGCGAAGAACTGCTTCACCGTCTCGCACCCGTAATCCGGGCAATGGGCGCAGGTGACGACGCCGCGCTTGGACGCGCAGAGCCGGATAGCGCAGGTCGCGCAGTGGGCCGTGCTCGCCCGTTTTCCCGACGAGCAACCGTCGCAGACGCAGGCATCCGCGGAGACCGCTTTCCCGCCGAACTGCGCGGCCCATCTTATCGCCGTCGCTTCGAGTCCGGCCCGGTCGTTCTTCTGAGTGGCGATGTAGGCTTCGCACTCGCCGCAATCAAGACCGCAATAAGCTTGGATCTTGGCCATGTTTCTCTCCTCTCCCATATCTTAGCCCCTAACAGAGGCGCTCCCAGCGGATCGCCCGTTTGAGGATGCGTTCGGGCACGACGCAGACGCCGAGCCCGGGCCCCCCGGGGATGTCGATGAACCCGCCGGGACCCAGAACGACGGGCGGATCGGCGATGTCCTCGTCGAAGTAGTTGCTCGTTTCCGAAGTGTCGCCCGGAAGCGTGAAGCCCGCGGCGGCCTGGAGATGGATGTTGACGGCCCGGCCGATGCCCGTTTCGTCCATGCCGCCCGACCAGGCGTCGATGCCGTGGCTTGCGCAATGGGCGGCGATCCTCATGGATTCCATCAGGCCTCCGACCCTCCCCTGCTTGATGTTGATGACCCGGCAGGCGTTGAGGGCGATGGCCGTGGCCGCGTCCCCGAAGCCATGGATGGACTCGTCCAGGCAGATCGCGGTCTTCAAGTCCTTCTGGAGGATCGAATGCTCGTAGATGTCGCTATGGGAGAGCGGCTGTTCGATCATCATCAGGCCGAAAGCGTCGAGCTTCCTGAGCAGGGCCGCGTCCGCGAGCGTATAGTCGCCGTTGGCGTCCACCATCAACGGGAGGTCCGGAAAGCGGTCGCGCACGGCCCGGACCCACTCGACATCCTGCCCTTTCTTGACCTTCATCTTGACGCGGCCGTATTTCTTGGCCACGGCGTGCTCGACGGCGGCCAGGAGCTCGGCTTGAGAACCCTTAAGGCCGATGCTGATGCCGGACATGATCTTTTTGGCCGGCAGGCCCATGAGCTCGTGGAGAGGAACGCCCTTCTGGAGCGCGATCAGGTTGAGGAGGCCGTTCTCGATCGTCGCCTTGGCCATCCCGTGGCCCCGGACGTGCCGGAACCGCCCTTCGAGCTCGCCGAGCGCGATCCCCGGTTCGACGAGCGGCAGGAGGAAATCCTTGATGATGTGGCGGGCCGTGCCGTTGGTCTCGTAGAAGTAGAACGGGTCGGGGTCGGAGACGCACTCGCTCCAGGCGGTGAGGCCAGCCGACTCGAGGCGCATGAGCAGCGCTTCCTTGTGCGTCCAGGTGTAGACGCTCGTCCCGAACGGGGCGACGAACGGCAGCTTGACGGTGACGAGGTCGACGCGGTCGAGCTTCGGGAGGGGGAGCCCTTCAAGAGCGGCTGTCGGCGACGGGACGATGGTCATGCGGGCCTCCAAGTAGAACGAGCGGATTCACGGGACCAACAAAAACACAGCGCCCTCCACCGGTCTCCAGACAGACGCTATTTAGGGCTTTTTACCTTATCCGGAGCCGAGGGCACGATCGGCTCACGGGCTTTGCCCTGAACTGAACTACCGGGGCCCTCCGCCGCCGGGGTTATGGTCGGGTTTCGTACTTCGCTTTCCTCGATACTCTTTTCCGCAGGCTCGCGCTTCTTCAATTCCAGGCTTTTCTTCGACGTCAGCTTCGCCGTCTTCTGCCATTTATTATCCCTGGCCATCTCCCCCTTCCCTCTCGCCACCCTGTAGGCCGACGCCGTCACGTTGATCTTAGCCATGATACGGACTCCTCTTTACCGGAGATTATAATGCCCGAGCGCCCCTGACTTCAATCTCTTTCTCCGCTCGCGCCGCTTCGCTCCGACGGCTGATAAATCGCCCCCGAAGACGTCACTCCACATCCTCTCCCCTTTCGATCACCAGGCCTCACTCGCCGAACATTTCGGTGATGAGCCGGCGGAGAGCGGAGGCCTCTTCAGCTGAGAGAGAGCCGATCCTCGATCCCAGGCGGGTCTTGCTGACGGCCCGGATCTGGTCGACCGCGATCTCCGCCGGGCGGCCATCGCACCGGACCGGGAGCCGGCATCGCCAGGCCGGATGAAGCCGGCTGGTTATCGGGCAGACCGTCACGGTTTGAAGCCGGGCGTTCAATTCATCCAGGCTGACGATGACTACCGGCCTCGTCTTGGCCATTTCCGCTCCACGGGAGGGGCCCAAGTCCACCCAGCGCACTTCGTAGCGTTTGATGGCTAAGTAACGGGGGCGTGATTTCGATCCGTAGGGGGACATTTTTTTTCCTACCCTCCCCCCTTTCGACGCTTCCCAGGGGACCGAATCCGATCCGTCCCCGTCCAATACATCCCATTCGCTCCAATCCTCGCCTGCGGCCGCCATCTCCCGGGCCGTGTCTTCCCAGCTGAGTTTCTCGATGGTCGGACCCAACGGCCGGAGAAGGATCCCCTCGGCTCTTTCTTCCATGATCATCACGGGACCAACGGAATAGCGCTTCAACGACGAGGCCGGCAGGCGCACCCCTCGGGAGTTTCCGATCCGAGCGACTTTCAGCTCCCGTGTTCGCATCTTCGATCCTCCTTAACAAGAGCCATCCCTCAGAACCCTACGTTATTACTGTAATTACTTTTAGAACGAATGTCAAGACCCAACCCCCTTCCCTGCCGGGCCGGGAGTGGGGATATCAAGTCAGCCTGTCCAGCCTGTCCTTCGTTATCTCCGAGCGGACGTTGCCCGTGTGCTCCGTCGCCGCCGGTTCGAAGAGCAGCAATTTGACGTGCCCGTCCGGAACGACGCGGTGGGCCACACCCTTCGGGATGACGATGAATTCCAGGGGATCGAGCACGGCTCGACCGCCGGTCCACAGGATGTTCAGAACGCCCTCGAGAACGAGGAACATCTCGTCCTCTTTTTCGTGGGTGTGCCAAGGGACCTTGTCGCCTTCGGCCCGGACGAGTTTGACCTGCTGTCCGTTGAGGTCGGCCACGATCTTGGGGGAAAACGTTTCTGAGAACTTGGCAAAGGCCGCCGCGATATCGACTTTCCGGATATTCATGGAACTTCTCCTTGGTTGCCGCCTTCCGAAGGCCCGAGCCGATCCGGGCAAGCGCTCGAGCGCGTTTCGGTCGCTGCCGAAGCGCCTAGCCTGGCCTATTCACGAGTCGAGGCGGCTGCAGATGCGAGGCGCGGAGGGTGAAGCTGTACTCCCGGTACTGCGAACCCTTCGCAACAAAGCAGATGCGGCCGGATCGGCTCGCCCAGAGGGTAAAAATGCCGGTTCTTTTGAGACGAAATTTGGGAAACCTAATAGGAAATAGGTTTATCACAGATATAGCAGATATCGCTTGAGTTAAACAACACATCGGCATTTTTATGAATAAGTCAGGCTAGTGAGCGGCCGTAGAGGAAGCAATGATCGCGGGCATGATGCAGGCCACCATGACGGCCGCCTGCATGGCCTGAATGGCCTCCTGGGTGGCCTTGCCGGTCATTTCCCCGTTAACGACCTGCTCGATCCTCGCCTTGCGGCCCTTCAACTGTTTTTTGTCGAAGACGAGCTTCAAAAGGTCGGCGCTTTTCGCCAGGGACAATAGGACGGCCGTACGCGGGTCGACCTCTCCGATATCGCTGAAAATGGCTTTGCGCAGCCTTTCGATCAATTCCCGTTCAGGCCTCGGATCGACCTCGGGATAGATCTTCCGGGTGAAGATCCCGAGGACCTTGTCCTCGTCGATCCGGAGAGTGCCGCGTCTGGCCAACTGCTCCGCCACCCGCTGTTTGAGGTTCTTCGTCTGGGCGAACTTCGCGACCCAGGTCTGGAGCTGGGCGCGCTTCTTCGCCCCCGCGAGCTTTACCAGGCCTTCGTCGATCAGAGGATCTCCGGTCGGCGCGGGGCTGAGGACCCTGGCATATTTTTTCTTCTTGACGGCTTCGATATCGATCCGTTTCTCGATCAGGAGCTCGGCCAGGACGGCCCCTCCGATCGCGTAACTGTACATCGTCCCCGAAACGAGGGTCCCTTCCCGGTCCCGAAGGACCAGGAGCATGATCTCTTCATGAAGGTGAAGTGAATTTTCTTTTCTCATCCGCGTCCTCCCTTAGATCTTAGGCTTGAGGTCGAGGCTGACCCGGATATCCAGGTTCGATCCCTTGCGCTCGACGATCCCGAATTTTCCAAGGTGATCCTCGAAGACGAACGCTCTTTCGCGTGTCTCCAGCACTTTCAGATATGGATCGAGGTTCGCCAGGAGGTTGTCATAGACCGACCCGGCCTGTGTTTCTTCGGCATACGGTATGATGAAGCGGAGGAAGGCGGCGTTGGGGCTTTCCCTGTAGCTCGCCACGACCCCGAAGATCTTTCCTCCGAGCTGAAGGCTGTCCCCTTCCCCGAAGGTAAAGTAGGACTGAAGTCCATAGGGCCCCCGGACCAGGCGCTCGGAGCCGGGCACCTTGCCCTCGGCGAGGAGCAGGTCGAGCGGCGTCAGGGCGGCTTCCTCCGCGACGCCGGCCAGGAAGGCGTTGGCCAGAGCCGCGGCCTCGGCTCTCGAGGCGGGGACCTCCCCCAGGTTGTCGATCTGGATGAAATACCGGCCCTTGACGATGGCCACCTGGGCCTCTTCGCCGGAGTTACGGGCCGCGATCTCGGGGAACGGCGTCTCTCTCCCCATCTTCATCAGGTAGATGCCCAAGGCGGACGCGGCGCTTTCCATTTCGTAGGCGTTGAGCGTCAGCTCCGCCTTGTCCCGGGCGTAGGCCTGGAGGCGGAGCCTGGCGAACCCGAACTCGAGGAAAAGCTCGGCCCCGCCGTCGATCTGGTTGAAGAGGTCCTGGCCGGTGAGCGTCCGGAGCGGTCCGGCTTTGGCCCATCCGGGGGCGAATCCCGGCTCCGGGATCGCTGGCGGCCCTGCGGGCTTCTGGCGCGCGGCAAGGGATCCGCCGGCCGACATTGACGCCGACACGGCGCAGCCGAGAAGCCCGGCGAGCGCCGCCAGAGCGGCGATCCTCCCCGCTCTCCCCATCCCTTGCGGCCCGTCAGACCCGGACATGCGCGATCTTGGCCGGATCGGCGATCCCCAGGCCCAGCCTCTCGGCGTAACGGAGATACTCCGTGAAGCGGGGGTTCTCGTTGACCGGGACACCCATCTCCTTGCGCTTGGCCACGATCCGGTTATGGCAGACCATGTCCAGCGCGAACGGGTCGGAGGCGAAATACAGCCGGTTGTCGATGTAGGCGAATTTGGCGTTCTTGTCCGGTCCGCCGTCGTACTGGGACCGCAGGCCGTCGGTGATGTTGAGGACCATCTTGTCGCGCACCGGCCAGAAGGCCGGCACCTCGACGCAGACGTCCAGGAACAGGGGCGCGTGCAGCCGGTTCGTGTTGCAGACCGCGCCGTAGCCGATGTTCTTGGTGGCCATGGAGATGGCGTTGCCGGTGTTCTTGAACACGGGCAGGTTGACGATCTTGGTCAGCTTCTTGGTCAGGAGCTTTCCGAAGTAGGAGTGCTTGCCGTTGAAGACGTGCTGGTTGAGGTAAGGCAGGTCCTTGGGCCCCTCGACGTCGGCCCAGTAGAAGACCTCCTGGTCGAAGTTGGGGACGCTGACGTGGGTGCCGTCGGGGTTCTGCCACTTGCTGTTGTCGGCGGTCTTGCCCTCGGCCGCCGCCTCGTCCATTGTCTGCAGGCCCTCGATGGCGATGCCCGGGAAGCGCTCGGGCGTGTAGCCGGCGTCTTTGAGCATGTAGTCGAAGCGGTCCCAGATGACGATGTTCTGGCGCGGCAGTCCCCAGGACGTCAGCCAGCCGATGACGGCGTCGACGACCTCGAGCCGCGTGCTGATGAGGCCCGGCCCGACCGGGTTGACCTTGAGCCCGACGACGTCCTTCGTGGTGAAGAACAGCCCGAAGCTCTTCTTGAGGCTTTTCCCGGTCAGCTCCCCGATCCCCTTCCCGAACATGGCCTTGACCACGGCCGCGTCGACCTTCCCGTCGGGCATGGCCGCCGGATCGTGGACTTCGACGACCCGGCCCGGGAACGGTCCGGGCAGGCTCCACTCGGTCCTGGGGACCTTGAGGGCGTCCTCGATGTTGGTCTTGGGCTTGGGCGGCGGTCCGGCCGGCTTGGCCGGGGGTTGCTGGCCCTGGGTCTGCTGGGCGGCCAGAAGACTGCGGCCGGCCATGACCAGGCCGGCGCCGAGCGCTCCGCCGGCCTTCAGGAAATCGCGGCGGCCGACGGCGTTCTCGGATGGCATCGAGCGGTAGCGTCGTTCTTTCATTGTGTTTGTCCTCTTTCTCGAATCAGTCTCGAAGGATAGCCCGCCGCCGTCCGGGTGTCAAGGAACCCGGATGGGGCGCTCCTCATTGACTCGGGCCGGGCAACCCGATAATCTGGAAATAGCCCGGAGGTCGCGCGCATGATCCAGTCGGTCATCAAGATCCTCAAGGTTCTCAACTCTGAGACGCATCCGGCCCAGATCTCTCTCGGCCTGTGCTTTTCGGTCATCGTCGCCTTCACCCCGAAGTTCAGCCTCCACAACATCGTCATCTACTTCCTGATCCTGTTCTTCCGCATCAATCTGTCGGCCTTTTTGCTCGGCAGCTTCCTCTTCATGGGCGTGGGCGCCCTCCTGGATCCCCTGTTCCACCGGATCGGCCTGGCCCTCCTGACCATGCCATGGCTCGAGCGGCTCTGGACCGCCTTCTACAATGCGACCATGTGGCGGGTCGAGAACTTCAACAACACGGTCGTCATGGGCAGTCTGGTCTCCGGCCTGGTCCTCTTCGCGCCCCTGTATTTCCTGTTCAACCGGGCCGTCCTTTACTACCGCAAGAACGTCTACGCCCACGTCCAAAACCTCAAGATCGTCAAGGCCATCAAGGCCAACAACTTCTACCAAAGGTACCAGAGCCTGAAGGACTGGGGAGGCCTGTCATGACCGGCCAGGCGGACAAGGAACGGGGTGGGGCGGGCGCCCGCAAGAGATCGAAGGTCGTCCGCTGGCAGGGTCTCCTGATCTTCGTTGTCCTCGGCGCTCTGGTCGCCGGCCTGTGGCTGCTTTTCGTCGACCGCTACGCCGAGCGGGCCATCGAATCGGCCGGGACGTCCATCGTCGGGGCCAAGGTCGAGCTCGACCAGGCGGACGTGTCGCTCTCGCCCCTCGGCCTGACGCTCGTCGGGCTTAAGGTCACCAATCCCGACGCCCCCATGACCAACGCTTTCGAGGCCGGCCGGATCGCCTTCCGCATGGACGGCCCGAACGCCCTCCGGCGCAAGATCATCATCGAGGAGATGAGCGTCGAGGACGTTCGGCTGAATACCCCCCGGAAGACGTCGGGCGCCGTGGCCTCGACGGGGAAGACACCTCTCGAACAGCTGGCCGAACTGCCGTCGTTCGTCATCCCGAACGTCCAGGAGGCCTTCGAGAAGGAAAAGGCCGACCTCCGTTCGCTCAAGCTCGTGGCCGGGGCCGCGGCCGACGCGGAGACGGCGCGGACGCGCTGGGAGGAGAAGCTCCGGGAGCTTGAAGCCGCGGCCGACATCGAGAAATACAAAAAACGATACGCGGAGTTCAAGGCCAAGACCGGCAAGGTCACGGTCGGCAACCTGATCGGCGGATCCGCCGACCTCATCGCCCTCCAGAAGGCGGTCAAAGCCGACATCCAAACCGTCACCGAAGCCAAGAAGCTGTTCACCGCCGACTTCTCCGCCCTGCAGAAGGTCGCCGCCGACGCCCCGGCCACGATCCGGGACGACACCCGACGCATCATCGACAAGTACTCCCTCACGCCGGCCGGCCTGACCAACATCAGTCGAATGCTCTTCGGGCCCAAGATCGCCTCGAGCGTCCGGTCGGCCCTGCAGTGGAACGAGCGGCTCACGCCCTTCATCGAGCGGGTCAAGGAGAAGGTCAACGGCAAGGATGTGGTCAAGCCGGTCCGGGCCGAGGGACGGAACGTCCGTTTCCGGGAGGACCGGCCCCTGCCGGACTTCCTGGCCCGCCTGGCCAAGGTCTCGATCAGCCTGCCGCAGGGGAGCTTCGCCGGCCGGGTCGAGAACATGACCTCGGACCCGGACATCCTCGGCCAGCCGCTCAAGTTCGCCTTCTCGGCCGAGAAGCTCAAGGGGCTCCGATCGGCCTCGCTCGAAGGAACGTTCGACCGGGTCGACCCGGCCGCGCGCAAGGACGTCCTGAATCTGCGGCTCCGGGGCTATGAGGCCCGAGACGTCAAGCTCGTCGCGAGCAAGTCCCTCCCGGTCGACCTCGCCGAAGGGCTGGCCGACCTCGACGTCAGCGCGAGCCTGGAGAAGGGCTCCCTCACGGCCCGCATCACGGCGGGCGTGCGGTCGGCACGGCTCCTCGTCGGGAAGGGCGAGGAGCGTCAGGGCCTGGCCGGACGCGTGGACGGCGCCATCCGGAGCGCCCTCGCGGGCGTCACGAGCTTAAGCCTGACGGCCGAGATCACAGGAACGACGGAGGACTTCGAACTGAAGGTCCGCTCGGACCTCGACGAGGTCCTGAAGTCGGCCGTGGGCGGCCTCGTCCGAGACCAATTGGCCGGCTTCGAGGGCGACATCCAGAAGGCCATCGCCGGCGAGGTCGACGGCCCGCTCGGGAAGCTCGGGGCGGGCTTGAAGGGCCTCGAAGCCGTCGGCCTCGACCTCGACACCCTCAACAAGAAGCTGGCCGACCTCCTGAAGAAATAGGCCCGGGGGGGGCGGCGGCCGTCATAGGCCGAGAAAGCCGGCTTTATTTTCTATAAGGTGCGCGACTCTCCATTACGACGAATTCCCTGTTCCGGGCAACGGCCGAAAAGAGCTCGGTGAGCTTTTCGATGCTCGGTACGGAGCGGCCCTGCTCATATCGGGCGTAGCTGTTCGGCGACCTCGAGCCGAGGCGCGCGGCGACCTCTGCCAGGCTCAACCCGGCTCTCAGACGGGCGCGCCGCAAAAGCAGCGCGGCCAGAGCCCCCTGGTCAGAAGCGCCGATCTCGAACTCTCCCCCTCTCGTCCCATAGAGGCGGACCTTGAAACCCTTGCGGTTGGCGAGGGACTCGACCGCGTCGGCGATCATCTCATAGGCCTCCTTCTTGGTCCTGCCCTGGGTAACGACGTCGAGGATGGGGATCTCGATCGCCCAGAGCTTCCCCGACTTGAAAACCCGGCCCTTAAATCTCATGGGGATCCTCCTCCGGCCGACTTGATGATCGATCTGGCCGTGTACTCGTTGATCTCGTCGTGCCTCGGGACAGCGACCTCACGATCCCCCGAGGCCCAGATGTCGTGGCGCCGGCCGCGGCGGGCGAGGCGCCAGCCGAGCTTCCGGAGGCGATCTTGGAGCTCACGGCGCTTCACGCTCCTAGCTTACACGTATACGTGTAAATGTCAAGAGGATCCTCCCGGGAGCGGGAACGGTCGCCGAATTCTTAGGGGCCTAATGCGCCTCCTCAAGCGCTTATAGCGCTGGGTCGACCGAAGTTCCCAAAGCCGGTCAGCAACGGCCAGCCACGTTTTTCCGCCGTCGGCGGTGAACGCGGCGTTTCCGACGGCCGCGCTCTCCGCCTTGTAGTCGCCCCCGACCGTAAGGCCCGTCTGCGCGTCGAGAAAAGCGACCGAGAATCCGCCCGCCGACGGTGAGCCTTCCAGCACGGCGGACGAGACGGGCTCCCAATGCCGCCCCCGGTCCTCCGATCGCCAAACGCGCGAGGCGGGACCGCCCGTGCTGAGCCAGACCCGGTCATCGTTCAAAACGGCCAGGCTCGTCCCGGAGGCGGCGAAGGCCGCTTCACCGGCGAGCGCGTCCGGCCGGGAATCCGGCGGCAAGAGGGCCCAGGTGGCCCCGCCGTCCGTCGTCCGGAAGATCTTGGCCGGGCGGTCGATGCCCATGATGACCGCTTCGTCGGGGCTGAACGCCTCGATATCCCGGAAATCCGTCGTTTCCGCTCCCGGAACGGGCCGGATGGTCCACGTCGATCCCCCATCGAGCGTCCTTACTAAGCCGGGCAGAAAATAGATGCCTTCAGATTTCTATATAGCCCGGCTAGTACTCGTGGAGCAGCAAGGATTATGCAAAGTATTTACTGCTCCCCGTAGTAAGACCGTTCCTTTCGATCCGCTGGCCCAGGCCGTCCGATCGTCCACGACCGAAACGCCCCGCAGACTCGCGTTCGTGCCGCTCGCCTGGACGATCCAGGAAAAACCGGGCGCCTGCGGCGGCTTCGATCGATCGGCGACACACGCCGACGCGAAGAGGCCGGCCGCTATCGCGAGCGCAAGGGTCCTTTTCACGTTCGGCCCGCTGGATCTCTCCTGACCTTCAGTTTGTACAGGTTCGAGAGACCGTCGAGCATCATGGTCACGACCGTGCAGGTCATTCCGTTGTAGGGAACGCCCAAGGGCCTGCCGGATATCGAATCGTAATGCTCGTTGATGCCGTTCTTGAGGGCATTGGCGATGGTCTTGTCGGCGATATCGGCGGCGATACGGGGATAGCCGTTGAGCGCAAAACCGCAGGCGACCTGATAATTGGGGGCCGGCCAGACATCCCCGCGCCAGTAACTGTCCGATACCCAGCGGCTGTCCATGCGGTCCACGGTGGGGATGGGAAGAGGCGTTTGCCAACGGTCCGTCATGAAGGTCTCCGCCATCCGCTTGATCATCGGCGGCGTCGGAACCTCCGCCATCAACGGCATCCAGCTTCCGATCGTCGCCACTTTGATCTTCTCCAGGGTGTCTCGACGGACCGCCAGAAAAGTGCCGCTCTCCTCGTCCCACATGTATTTTCGAACGGCTTCAACCGATCTCTTGATACGTCGGAGGCGCCGTTCGGCCATCGCCCGATCGCCCAGCGTCCCGGCCAGGCGGACCAGGCTGCGCTCGGAGCTGATCAGGTAGCCGGTCATGCCGGGGAGGCAGATATCTCCATACCAGAGACCCTCGCCGCCGCCCTTTCGCGACGGGTGCGCCGTGAACTTGAGATCGTCGAGGTTGCACTCGTAATCGAACGTTTCGAAGCGGCCATGCTGGATCTTCCCGCTGTACGACCCGACGGCAACGAGGCCGATGCCGGTCACGTCCCGTTCGTTCCAGTACCATTCATGGAACCTTTCGAGCGGCCCGAGGCCCTGCCGGACCAGCTCTTTGTCCCCGTTGCGCTTGAATACCCGCTCCAGCCCCCAGGCGAGAATGGGAATTTGCGAGTAGGCCGGATACTCGTTCCAAGTTTGAGTGTTCTTCGGTTCGATCATGCAGGCGATCATGTCATGGGCATGGGCGGGGCGCTTGCCGTTCCACCGTTCCTGGAAATCCCAATAGTTCTGGAAGATCTCGCGGATAAGCTCTTTCCGCTCGGGCAGGATCGCCAGAAGGTCGACCTCGAACATGGTGTCCCATATCCATTGCCCGTAGAAGTCCTCGCCCGTTCCCGCCTGCAGCCAGCGATGCTTGAGGGTGCCCTCCGGAGGTCTGATCTTGTCGATGACACATTGACGGAAAACATCGTCGGCCAGGCGAATGAGGTCCGGATCGTCCGATTCGAAGATCGATCCGGTGTCGTTTGGGCGAACTCCCTCTGAGGCCAGTCCCATCCCGGACCATCGCGACATCATCAGAGCCCCCAGGGCTCCCTCCAGGCCTTTGGCCATGAACCTTCTTCGCTTCATGGAAACCTTCCTTTTTCGCGCCGGGCGCGGACCGGATTATATCGGAAAACCGGCCCGATTTAAAAACCAGGCCTCAGCGCCGGCCCATAACTTATCTTGACAGAATCAGCCGGTTCCCATACATATTCCTTATGATCATAAGTATGGGAAAAAGAAAATCCATCGGGGCCCTCTCCTTGTTTCTGGTCATGGCCATCGCCGGCTGTGTCAGTGTCGAGAAACGGTACAAGAAGGGCCAGGAGCTGGAGAGCAAGGGCCGGTTGGAAGAGGCGGCCCAACGCTACATCAAAGTCCTGGCCAAGGACCCGGGCATGGAAGACGC
>Ga0315279_10002321_pt1 | contig 28892 bp, 24 predicted proteins | sample YL17G06_20_MG_FD_203694 | JGI IMG/M metagenome (GOLD analysis project Ga0315279, IMG submission 203694) | Sediment microbial communities from Yellowstone Lake, YNP, Wyoming, USA - YL17G06_20 | ecosystem: Environmental > Aquatic > Freshwater > Lake > Sediment | place: USA: Wyoming | collected... | reverse complement strand
TCTGGATCATATTAATCTGCTATATGGTCGGCGGTTGTGTCATGGATGCCCTTGCATTTCTCCTTATTTCACTCCCTATTTTTTACCCCATCGTTCAACAAATGGGTTACGACCCAATCTGGTATGGCCAGGTCATCACAATCACCACAACCATGGGAGCCCTCATGCCACCCATTGGGATCTGTTGCTATGTCGTTGCCGGGATGGCCAAGGATATTCCCATCGGAACAGTCTTTAGAGGTGCCATATATTATATTCCTACTTACATTATCGCTAATATTCTACTTATGCTCTCTCCTTACTGGACCGTTTTAGTTTTATCAGATCTTGTGAAATAAAAATTGCCCTCTTCACACTCACTCCCCCTTTGAGGGAGAAAAGGGAAAGGGGGCGATGGAGGCTTCTATGAAAAAGTTTGATTACTTCAAGCCAAAGACCCTCGAGGAATCTCTCACCCTTCTTGCAAAATATGGCGAGAAAGCAAAATTGATTGCCGGTGGGACGGATGTCATCGTCATGATCAAGCAGAAAACGATGGCCCCCGATGTCCTCATCTCTCTAAAAGAGATTCCGGGTCTGGACCAAATTAAGTCCAATGGATCTCTGAGCATCGGGCCCATGGTCACTCATCGGGCAATCGAGAAATCTGAGGCGATCAGAAAGAATTTCTCTGCCTTAGCCGATGCTGCCGATTTCCTTGGCTCCATCCAGATTCGAAATGTGGCGACCATTGGTGGCAATATCTGTACGGCTGCCCCTTCCGCAGATACAGCCACTCCCCTTTTGGTTCTCGGGACTCAGGTCAAGATCAAAAGTCTCAAGGGAGAGAGAACCCTTCCTGTTGAGGAGTTTTTTAAAGGACCAGGAGAAACTGTATTGAAAACAGGTGAAATGATTAAAGAGCTATTGATTCCCAAACTTTTACCCAATACTGGATCTGCTTACTATAAACTTCAGAGGCGCCTCGCCTTAGATCTTCCCATTTTAGGTGTATCCGTTCTTCTTTCTTTGGATAAAAACAAAGTCACCTGTACAGATATGCTTTGTACAACCTCCCCTATTTCATCCATCCTCCATAAGATGGAAGAAGACCAAATCATTTGCAAGGAAGTGAGAATTGCTTTAGGGGTCGCAGCGCCGACGCCGTTAAGGGCGGTCAAGGCAGAAAATCTTCTGAGAGGAAAGAAAATAAGTGACGAACTGTTAGAAGAGGTGGCCGAGACCGCTTCGAAGGAAGCCCAGCCCAGGGATAGCATCCGAGGCGAGGCCTGGTATCGGAGAGACATGATCATGGTTTTAGTGAAGCGGATGGCAATGAAATCGATTGAGAGAGTGATCCAACCTGAAGAGACTGTCTTCCCTGAAAGGCTTTGGTAGCCACATATTTCCCCTCTCCCTTGACGGCAGAGGGTGGGGTCGCCGACGCGCCATAGCCGCTCTGGCGACGGCGCGGTGAGGGTGGATAGATTTCCCCCTCCCCTCTACCCTGTTAGATAAGTTGCCGATACGACTCTTAGTTTCTAAGGATGCTCTATCTAACAGGGTGAATCCCCTCCCGCCAAGGGAGGGGAAAATTCAAGTTAGGAGAATGAAGCGATGAAACAGACCATCACCTTTAATTTGAATGGAGAATCGGTTCAGGTGGAGATCGAACCCCATCTCACCCTTTTACAATTGCTGAGGGATAAATTGGAACTGACAGGAACAAAAGAAGGGTGTGGCATGGGTGAATGTGGTGCCTGTACAGTCCTTTTAGATGGAAAGACGATTAACTCTTGTATCTTCCCTGCCATGGAAGTGGAGGGAAGGAGTGTAACCACTATTGAGGGTCTAACCGATGCCCAGGGTAATCTCCATCCCATTCAGAAGGCTTTTGTTGAATATGGAGCCATCCAATGCGGTTTCTGTACACCGGGAATGGTCCTTTCTGCCAAAGCCCTTTTAGATGAGAATCCAAAACCAACAGAGGAAGAGATTCGAAACGGAATTGCTGGGAACTTGTGTCGCTGTACGGGTTATCTCCAAATTGTTCAGGCCATCAAGGCAGCCAGTGGGCAATGATGCATTGCAGATTGCTGATTGCGGAATGCGGATTTAAAAATCCGAAATCCGAATTCCGAAATAACTGGAGGTTATCATGGAAGAGTTCATCAACGTTGGAAAACGAATCCCCAAGATGGATGCAGAGGAAAAGGTTACCGGCAAGGCGATCTACATTCATGACCTTAAAGTTCCAGGGATGCTTTATGGAAAAATCCTCTACAGTTCTCATCCCCATGCGAAAATAAAAAGTATTGACACCTCTAAGGCAGAGAAACTTCCTGGGGTGAAGGCTGTTTTAACGGGATACAACATTCCTCCCATCAAATTCGGTGTTTATAAAGACAACGTCCCTCTCAAGGCCAATAAAGTCTGCTCCTTGCGGGATGAGGTCGCTGCTGTGGCTGCCACAGACCCTGAAATTGCTGAAGAGGCTCTCAATCTCATCAAGGTTGAATATGAAATCCTCCCAGCCATATTCGATCCTGAAGAGGCCATGAAGGAAGGTGCACCTCTCATTCATGAAGAACATGTGGGCGGAAAGGAGAAAAAACCAACCAATGTCCTCAATTTCCCATGGAGGCTTATTGCGGGAGATGTGGATGAAGCAAGGAAGAACTCTGCCTATGTTGCTCAGGATCGCTTTAAGGTGACCTGGGTTGCTCATTGTTGCATGGGAACGAGTGGATGTTTGGCTCAGTTCGACCAGAAAAATAATCTCACCATGTATAGTATCACTCAGATCCCATCCTTAGCTCAAAGGGACTACATGGATGCTCTCGCTACCATGGGATTGAAGGACAAAAGGGTTCGAGTGATCAAAACAATGATCGGTGGCGGATTCGGAAGCAAACTCGATACCTACGCCTTCGAATACATTGCCATCCTCCTGGCTCATAAGACCCGAAAACCAGTCAAGATCCTCTTCAGCCGTGAAGAGGAGTTTTTTGCTACTTCGCCTAGGCAGCCTGCCATCATTGATATTGCTCAGGGATGTTCCAAAGATGGAAAACTGACTTTCCGCGATATAAAAATGGTCCTCGACAATGGCGCTTACACTTCTTGGGGTGCCACCACACCCTCTGTCATGATGATGCCTATCTCCTCTCTTTATAAAGTTCCCAATGTCCGATATGTCGCCAAATGCGTCTATACCAATAACACCTATTCTCAAGCAATGAGAGGGTATGGAAATCCTCAAGCTACCTTTGCCATCGATTCCCAGATCGACATCTTAGCTGAAATGGCAGGGATTGACCCTCTTGACTTCAGATTGAGAAATGCTAATACGCCAGGCGAAGTTACACCTCAGAATTTTAAGATCATCACTTGTGGTCTGAGGGAGTGTATTGACATCGTAGCTCAAAAGTTGGATTGGCGACAGAATCGAGGAAGAAGAGACGGAAGAGGAATGGGGATGGCTTCAATGATCCATGTTGGTGGAGGCGCCCGAGTCTATAAATCGGATGGTTGCGGAACCATCATCAAAATGGATGACTTTGGGACCGTTAACGTTTTCACTGGTGCCACGGATATGGGACAGGGATCCGAGACGGTGATCGCTCAAATTGTCGCTGAAGAGCTTGGGGTAAGAGTAGAAGATGTGGTAGTTACTCACACAGACACCGATATCTGTCCCTGGGATGTTGGGGCTCATGCCAGTCGAACGACCTTTGTGGCTGGAAATTCTGCCAGAGGTGCGGCGAAAAAAGTGAAGGACCAACTCCTCGAGGTAGCGTCCAAATCAATGGGTGAAAGTCCTGAGAATTTAGATATTCGGGATCGAACCGTCTTTTCTAAGAAAGATCCCGAGAAGAAATCACCTCTGGGAAAGGTTTTAAGGGCTGCCCATTATACCGCTGGCGGAAGCATGGTCATGGCAGAGCATTTCTATGATCCCACCAATGAAAATTTAGACAGAGAATTTAAAGGAAATCTATCGGTCACTTATGCTTATGGAACTCATGGGGTAGAGGTGGAAGTGGATAAGGAAACCGGTCAGGTAAAGATCCTGAAATATATTGCTGCTCACGATGTAGGGAGAGCGATCAACCCGATGCTTTTGGAAGGTCAGGTCTATGGTGGCGCGACCATGGGAATCGGTTATGCCTTGACCGAAAGGCTTATCCTAAAAGATGGGAAGGTGATGAATCCAAACTTCCTTGACTATAAAATGCTCACAGCCAAGGATGTCCCAAATATTGAGACGATTGTCATCGAAACGAATGATCCATTCGGACCCTTCGGTGCCAAAGGGATTGGTGAACCGGGATTGGTCCCAACAGCACCTGCCATTGCCAATGCCATTTATGACGCAGTAGGGGTGAGAGTGAAAGATCTTCCCATCACTCCAGAAAAGGTGTTAGCTGCACTCAAAGAAAAAAGAATCCAGGAGACAGTAGTCAGAATTCAGAAGAAATGATGAAAAGGATACCGACAAGAAGTTTCCAAGACCTAATTGCCTGGCAGAAAGGTCATCAATTCGTTTTATCTATCTACCGCCTTACTGATAGTTTTCCGAAAAACGAGATATATGGATTAACTTCCCAACTGAGAAGAGCAGCTATTTCCATTCCGGCGAATATCGCAGAGGGATTTAAGAAAAAAACAAAAGGTGACAAAGCACGGTTTATGAACATTGCCCAAGGCTCTGCAGAAGAATGCCGGTACTACTTAATCCTTTAGTAACGTTCAAAAGGTGAGGCATAAATGTTTTCCAATACATCCTTCAAGATGAGTAAAGACATCCAGCAAATCTCCCCTCCACTGGTGGGAGGGGATGAAGGGGAGGGGGAAATGATTTAAGTACTTTGAAATTCATAACTTTCCCACCCCCACCCTCTCCCTCCCCCATCAAAGGGGGAGGGGGACATACTGTGGGTTTCAGATTACTTGAACCGGTTTTTTAATTCGTGCCTCACCTTTTGAACGTTATCAATCCTTTCCAAAGACCTCGGGTATGGGGATACTGAAGAATTGATGTCTCGGCTTGAAGAGATCGGCAAGTTGCTGGGAGCGTATTCCTCCTCTATTCTGACTTCTGACTCCTGAATTCTGGATTCGAGATCGTAATTCTTGTCCAAAAGTGTCACCTTTTATGCAATTTTGTCATAAATTGTCCATTTTTAGCAAATAATCCTACCTACTCAACTCTCTTTATCTCATCTATTTAAAATCTTAAAAACTATATAGATAACAATAAGATATGCTACAAATTTGATTCTTTATGAAAATTTGGAGCATTTTGGAACAAAACTTGCTTTTTTGATCCTCGGTAAATTTTATGTATTCAGTAGCTTAATTCAGGATGGTAAAAAAACTGAACAGAATCATTTACTGACATCAGAAGGGAAAATAAGTATGGCAACCAAAAACCCTAAGAGAAAAAAATCAAATTCCAATTTAAAAGATCCGAAAAGAATACGACCATCCAAAGTCTCTGCCGTTATTCATCATCGGTCTGCCAAACAGTCAGTAAAGCAGGTGGACGAAGAGATAAAAACATTAAAACAACAAATGGAGTTTATTTTAGGTGTAACCAAGACCGGGCGTAAGCGGGCAGAGGAAGCGTTGCGACAGAGTGAGGAGAAATATCGAACCATTCTTGAGAGGATCGAGGATAGCTATTATGAGGTTGACCTTGCTGGCAACTTTACCCTTTTTAATGACTCGACATGCGTCCTATACGGATATTCCAAAGATGAATTGATGGGGATGAATAACCGACAGTATACAGATGAAGAGAACGCCAAAAAATTGTATCAAGCCTTCAATAAAGTCTACAGGACAGGAGAACCCACTAAAGGCTTCGATTGGGAGATTATTAGAAAGGACGGAACAAAACGATATATCGAGGCCTCTGTATCTTTAATCAAAAATAAGTCAGGTCAACCGATAGGGTTTCGCGGCATTATTCGGGACATCACTGGACGCAAGCAAGCTGAGGAAGCACTTCGGGAATCGGAAGAACGATATCGAACCATTCTTGAAAACATTGAAGATGGCTACTACGAGGTCGATCTTCACGGTGATTTTACCTTCTTTAATGATTCGCTGTGCAGAATGCTGGGTTATTCTAAAGATGAAATGATCGGTATGGGTAACCAGCAGTACACGGATCAAGAGAACCGCAAGAAATTATTCGAAGCCTTCAATAGAGTCTACAGGACAGGGAAACCCACAAAAGCATTTGATTGGGAGGTGATTAGAAAAGACGGAGCGAAAGGTTTTGGTGAAGTTTCGGTATCTCTCATGAAGGATTCAAAAGGACAGCCGACTGGATTTCGGGGTATTGCTCGTGACATCACGGAGCGCAAGCGGGCAGAGGAATTCCTCCGCTCAGAACGGGATAAGTTTAGAGGAATGCTCTTAGCCATCCATGGTGGGGTGGACATTGTTAATAAAGATTACATCATAGAGTTTCAGAATGAACTCCTTCGAGAACGTTTCGGAGATAACACAGGAGAAAAATGTTACGCGGCTTATATGGGGTTGGAAGAACCATGTCATTTCTGCTCCATTCAAGAAGCAATCAAAACAGGTAGTACGACCAGAGTTGAATTGGTTGGCAAGGATGGCAGGAATTATGAATTGAATTCTTCTCCTTTTATCGATGTTGATGGGAATGTAAAGGTTATCGAATTGGTGAGGGACATCACTGGACGCAAGCAAGCCGAGGAGGCACTACAAGCCGAGAAACAAAAATTTCAGACTCTATCAGAGCAAGCCCCCTTCGGATTAATGATGATTAATGAAGATGGGGCTTTTGAATACATCAATCCCAAATTCAAAGAGTTATTCGGTTATGATCTAAGTGATGTCCCTGATGGAAGAACCTGGTTCAGGAAAGCGTACCCCGATCCTACTTACAGACATCATGCCATTTCAGATTGGATTAATGATTTAGAAAGTTCCATGCCAGGAGAAAAACGGTCCAGGGTTTTTACAGCAGATTGCAAAGACGGAACAAAAAAGATCATCAATTTTATCTCTGTCCAATTAGAGAAAACCGAGCAGCTCGTGGCTTGTGAGGACATCACTGAGCGCAACCGCGCAGAAAAGGCACTACAAGAAAGCGAGGAAAAATATAGACAATTGGCTGACTTCTTACCAGAAATGGTCTACGAATCTGATAAAAACGGAAAGATATTATTTGCTAATCGTTGCGCATTTGAAGCCTTCGGCCATACGCAGGAAGATCTTGATAAGGGATTAACCATTTTTGAAATGGTTATTCCCGAAGATCGAGGAAGGGTTAAACAGAATTTCCAAATGCTACTTGAGGAGAAAAAGTTAATCGGCAATGAATATACAGCCTTGAGAAAAGACCATACTACATTCCCTGTAATCGCATCCGCCAATGTTATTATTCAGGATAACAAACCTGTTGGTGTTAGAGGAGTTGTGATCGATATCACCGAGCGCAAGCGGGCAGAAGAAGCGTTAAAGGAATCTGAAGAGAAATACCGTCTGTTAGTAGAGAATGCCGTGGAAGCCATATTTGTGGCCCAAGATGGGATGTTGAAGTTTGCCAATCGCAAGGCGACTGAGATGATCGGTTATTCGAAAGAGGAGCTTACTTCCAAACCCTTTCCAGAATTTATTCATCCCGATGATAGAATGCTGGTTTTGGATCGTCACCTTAAGCGGCTACAAGGCGAGGGGTCTCCCTCCGTCTATCCATTTCGGATTGTGAATAAATCTGGGAATGTCAAATGGGTTGAGCTCAATACCGTGTTAATCACCTGGGAGGGAAGGCCGGCCACTTTGAATTTTTTGAGTGACATCACGGAACGCTGGCATGCAGAGGAGGCGTTGAGGGAGTCTCAACAATTACTGAAGAAAACCTTTGCGAGTCTCCGCGATGCAGTTTTCATCATTGACGCCGAAACTGTTAGAATAATGGATTGCAACCCTGCCGCCTCAGAAATGTTTGGCTATACCCGGGAGGAGATGGTGGGCCAAACAACGTCCTTTTTGCACGTCGACAATGCCACCCTGGAGGAATTCAGGAAGTACATGTATGCCAATGTGGAAGAGAAGGGTTTTCTGTACCTTCCTGAGTTTAGAATGAAACGGAAAGAAGCAGAGTTCTTTCCCACGGAGCACAGTGTGGTACCACTCGAAGATGATCAAGGTAAGCGCATCGGTTGGGTAAGCGTAGTCCGCGATATTACCGAGGGCAAACGTGCCGAGAAAGAAATGGCAGACCTCCAGGAGCAGCTCCGCCAGTCTCAGAAGATGGAGGCCGTTGGCCTGTTGGCGGGTGGCATCGCCCATGATTTTAACAACCTCCTTACGATCATCAAAGGCTATAGCCAACTCTCGCTCCTCGAACTCAAAGAAGGTGACCCCTTGAAGGGAAACGTGGAAGAGATCCAGCAAGCCGCTGATCGAGCGGCCAACCTCACACATCAAATTCTGGCCTTCAGCCGTCGCCAGGTGATGCAAATGAAGGTCTTCGATTTCAACACTCTTCTTCGAGATCTGGAGAACATGCTTCGTCGGGTCATTGGTGAGGACATCGAGCTGGTTACGATTTTGGCTGATGATTTGGGAAGAACGAAGACAGATCCAGGACAGATTGAACAGGTCATCATGAACCTTGCGGTCAATGCCAGGGATGCGATGCCTTCTGGAGGGAAACTGATCATTGAAACGGCCAATGTGGAGTTGGACGAAGCATACGCTCGTTCTCATCTCGGCGTGATCCCTGGTCATTACGTGGTACTCTCAGTGAGTGATACGGGGTGCGGCATGTCACCCGAGGTCAAAGAGCATATCTTTGAACCCTTTTTTACCACGAAGGAGAAGGGCAAAGGAACGGGCCTGGGTTTATCGATGGTCTATGGGATTGTCAAACAGAGCGGAGGAAATATCTTGGTTTATAGTGAGCCTGGCCAAGGGACCACGGTCAAGATCTATTTCCCGCGGCTCGAGGAAGAAACCGATGCTCTTTTTCGGCGAGACAGCGCTATTTCGATTCCTCAGGGCAGCGAGACAGTGCTCGTGGTCGAAGATGAACCTTCGGTACGGAGTCTGGCAACTCACATTCTTCGTCATCAAGGGTACAGGGTACTGGAGGCGACCAATGGTGAGGAGGCCCTACGCGTAGCCCAAGAACGTCTTGAGGAAATCCACCTTCTGCTTACGGACGTGGTGATGCCTCGAATGGGCGGCAAAGAGGTGGCCGATCGGCTTAAAACCTTACGGCCAAGCGTCAAAGTGCTCTTCATTTCAGGTTTTCCGGATGAGGCGATTGCCCGCCACGGTGTGCTCACACCCGGTATTGCTTTCCTGCAAAAACCTTTCTCCCCTGCGGCCTTAGCACAGAAGGTGCGAGAGGTGTTAGATAGAGAGGTAAAATAATGGGCTTTTTATACACCCCTTTGACTCTTTTAGTGACCGCCTCAGTTGTATCGGTTGTGCTCACTATTTATGGATGGCGACATCGCCGTGCACCCGGCGCCATGCCATTCATCGTGCTCATGCTGTTTGTGGCGGAGTGGGCGTTGGCGTATGCCTTTGAACTGGGAAGCACTTCCTTACAGAGCAAAGTTCTTTGGGCCAGCATTAAATACTTCGGCGTCGTCACCGTGCCCGTTGCTTGGCTGTTCTTCCTCCTGCAATACACCAGGCGAGAACAGTGGCTCACCCGCCGAAACATCGCCCTGTTTTCTATTTTACCTTTTATCACGCTGCTGCTCGTTTGGACGAATGGGCTGCACGGTCTCATCTGGAAGAGTATCGGATTGGATTCCAGAGGCTTGTTTTCGATGCGTATCTCGACCTACGGTTGGTGGTTCTGGATCTATGCATCCTATGCCTATGTATTACTTTTAATCGGCACAATCCTGATTGTCCACGGGCTCATCCATTCACCACACCTCTACCGGAGACAAACCGGCAGTTTGTTGGTTGCGGTGTTAGTCCCATGGATTGGAAATGCGTTATATATCTCTGGGTTGAACCCCGTCCCCAACCTGGACCTGACCCCTTTCGCCTTTACGATAACTGGCCTGGCCCTGACTTGGAGCGTATTCGGCTTTCGACTGTTGGACATCGTGCCGGTGGCGCGTGAATCCGTCGTTGAGAGCATGAGTGATGTGGTGATCGTGCTCGACATACAGAACCGTATGGTGGATCTCAATCCGGCTGCACAACGGATCATCGGCTGCACAGCGCCAGAAGCTATCGGACAATGGGCTGGAAAGATGTTATCCAATTGGCCTGACCTGGTCGGCCGCTATAGCGACGTGACAGAGATACATTCAGAAATCGTCTCAGGTGAAGATGAGAATCGGCGTTATTTTGACCTCCGCATCTCCCCACTTCGCGATCAACACGATCGCTTAAAGGGACGACTCCTTATGTTGCATGATATCACCGAACGCAAGCAAGCAGAGGAGGTGCTGCAAAAAGCTCATGATGAGCTGGAAAGACGGGTGGAAGAGCGAACTGCCCAACTGCTAATAACCAATGAGAAACTCAAGCGGGAAATAGAAGAGCGGGTGAGTGTGGAGGAGTCGCTCAAAGAGAGCCTCATGGTGATCGGCCGGGTAAAAAGGGAGTGGGAGTCCACCGCTGATTCCCTTCCACAGCTCATTTGCCTCCTTGACGATTTGGGCTACACCCTCCGTACAAATCGGACGGTGGAGAGGTGGAATATTGGGCAGGTCGTAAATGTGAGGGGTCAGAGTCTGCATGAACTTCTTCATCCTGTCTGCACAGATCCGGCTTGTTACCTGGAGAACTTCTGGAAACGGGCGTGGGAGGAATTAGCCGAAGGCAGAACTTCTGAATGTGAGGTCGAGGATAGGACAATCAACCGCTATCTTCATATTCAAGTTTGTCCGATCTCACCCCGGATCTATAGGGAGGGTGAGGAGACAACGAGCTATGCCGTAGTCATTGTAAACGATATCACCGAACACAAACGGGCGGAAGAAGAGATGGTCGCCCTTCAGGATCAACTGCGTCAATCCCAGAAGATGGAAGCGATCGGGCGGCTGACAGGTGGCATCGCCCATGACTTTAACAACCTGTTGACACCCATTCTGGGGTATTCTCAACTGGCGGTGAGTGCACTGCCATCCAGTGATCCGATGCGCGCAGATCTCCAAGAAATCCAGAATGCCGCCGACCGGGCTGCAAAACTCATCCGTCAAATGATGATGTTCTCCCGTCGGCAGCCACAAAAGCCCCAGGTGATTAACCTCAACAACGTCCTACTCGATATGGACAAGATGCTCCGTCGACTCATTGGGGAACACATTGAACTGGTGACGCTACCGGCACAGGATTTGGGTTCAGCCAAGGTGGATCCCAGTCAGTTTGAACAGGTCCTTGTCAACCTCGTGGTCAATGCTCGTGATGCCATGCCCAATGGAGGCAAACTCATCCTTGAGACATCCAATGTCACGCTGGACGAAGATTATGTTCACCAACATGAGGGGAGGGTCCCTGGCAACTATGTCAGGGTGGTTGTAAGTGATAATGGGATCGGGATGACCGATGAGGTCAAGGCACACCTCTTCGAGCCGTTCTTCACTACCAAGGAAAAGGGCCAGGGAACGGGTTTGGGATTAGCGACTTGCTACGGGATCATCAAACAGAGTAACGGTCACATCCTGGTTTATAGTGAACAGGGTCAAGGGACAACGTTCAAGGTTTATTTACCGCGAATCGATGAAGAGCCTGGCTTCCTGCCCCGAAGAGACGAAGTCGGCTACCTGCCGAAGGGGAACGAGAGAGTGCTCCTGGTGGAAGACGAGCCGTTGGTGCGGAATCTGGCTGCCCGCATCCTCCGTAATCAGGGCTACACGGTGGTGGAGGCAACCAATGGTAGCGAGGCCATCCGCGTTGCCTATGAGCATGCCCGAGAAGAAATTCACCTCCTGCTGACCGATATCGTGATGCCTCAAATGGGGGGCAAAGAATTAGCCGACCGGCTTAGAGTCATCCGGCCCGGCATCAAAGTCCTTTTTACTTCTGGTTATACGGACAATACCATTGTCCAACATGGTCTGCTCGATCCCGATATTGCTTTCCTCGAAAAACCATTCTCGCCAGCGGCCCTGGTGCGAAAGGTGCGTGAGGTGTTGGACAGATAAATCAAAATGGGGAGATAGGGAGATGAGGAGATGGGGAAATGGAAAAGAAACTTGTCCGAACACATCAAGACCTGGAAGTGTATCAGATGGCCTTTAAAGTAGCTATGCAGATATTCGACGAGAGCAAATCATTTCCCATTGAGGAGCGTTACTCATTGACCGATCAAGTACGGCGATCATCGAGGTCAGTTTGTGCTAATTTGGCCGAAGGCTGGCGCAAGAGGCGTTATGAAGCTTCATTCCTTAGCAAATTAAGCGATGCCGAGGCCGAAGCAGCCGAGAGTCAAGTCTGGTTAGAGTTCGCCTCTCAATGTGGTTATCTAAAGGAAGAAACCGTCCGAGAATTATCTATTGCTTTGGATAATATTATTGGTAAAATAGTTATTCTAATTAACAATCCGCAGCAATGGTTGCTGCCCGGAGCGAAGCGACGTTGAATGATGTGATGGGATGATGTGTCGGTCACCCTATCCCCCCATCTCCCCATCACCCAAATTGAAGAATACAATTGGAGAAAATCTTATGAAAGAGATCATGACACCTCGTGAAGCAGCAGAATACTTGAGTGTCCATGTCCGAACCATCTACCGCCTCGCTAAAAATGGCGAGATCCCAGGCCGCAAGATTGGGGGGAGCTGGAGATTCAAGAAGGATACTTTGGATGATTGGCTCTCATGGAAGGAAAATCCATCCTTTAAGGGGAGAGGTTGAGAAATGGAAAACAGGATTTTAGTCGTCGATGACGAAAAAGAGATCAGGGATTTCCTTTTTAAGGCCCTTTCCCGAATCGCTGGGTTTCGTGTAGAACTGGCGGAGAATGGAGAAGAAGCGCTGAAGAAAATTGAGAAAGAAATTTTTGACCTCGTTTTGACGGACCTGAAGATGCCAGATATGGATGGCCTCCAGTTAGTTGCCGAAATCGCCAGGTCGAAACCTGAAATCCTCACGGTTCTGATGACCGGCCATGGAACCATCGACTCGGCCTTGGAGGCGATGAAGCGAGGAGCAAGTGATTATCTTACCAAGCCCCTCAATCTGGAGGAAATGTTCGTACGTCTTCAGAAAGTTCTTGAAGAAAAACAACGCTTCGTCAAGCTCAGGGACTTCGCTGCTCAACTGGAGAAGGCCAACCAGGATTTGAAAAGGATTGATGAAATGAAATCCGAATTTGTCTCAATCGCCTCCCATGAGCTAAGGACCCCGCTCGCCTCCATTAAAAATGCTGTCCAGTTGATCCTGCAAGGAAAGACAGGTGAGATCAACGAAAATCAGAAAAAATTTCTTTCGATGGCAGACAGAAACATCAGTCGTCTTACCAATATTCTAAACAGCCTTTTGGACCTTTCCAGGATTGAGTCTGGAAAAATCGATATGAAAATTGAGGAATTGGATCCCAAGGCTCTCATCGAATTCATCCTGTCTTCACTCAAGCCCCAGGCAGATGGAAAATCCGCCCAATTAAAAATAGAAATCGGGAAAAAGCTTCCTTCTGTTTATGGGGATCGGGAGAAGGTCGAACAGATCCTGACGAACCTTGTCGGAAATGCGATCAAGTTCACCCCCGAGGGTGGGGAGATCTCTGTCTCGGTCCAGCCCTCTCCGCGAGGAGGAAATAAGTTGGCTATTTCCGTCAGAGATTCAGGCATCGGGATCTCCGAAGATCAGCAGGAAAAAATCTTTGAAAAATTTCATCAGGTGGAAGGATCCCTTCATCGATCCGTGAGCGGAACAGGATTGGGTCTGGCGATTACAAAAGGCCTGGTGGAAGCCCATCATGGAGAGATCTGGGTGGAGAGTGAGATCGGAAAAGGGAGCACTTTTACCTTCACCTTACCCATATCAGAAGGGGAACGGAGAGATCTCCATTTTCGATTCATCTTTGATAGAGAATATCAGCGCGTACAAGAAGCAGATTCCTCTCTTACTCTCTTCTTAATAGAAATAATGGACCAAAAAGACGAGGTGAAAGATCTCTTATTAAACAAATTGGAAGAAAGCTTAAAGAAATGCCTCTGTAGAAGGGCAGATATCGTGTTGAGACGCAAGCGAGAAAAACTGCTGGCTGCATTATGTGAGGCAGACGTAAAGGCAGCCGGGATCATCCGTCGGAGGCTTGAGCAGGCCATCCAGAATAATCCCGATGTAAGTTTGGACTCCCCGCCGGTCATTAAGATGGGGATGGCCACCTACCCTGAGGAAGCGGATTCAAAAAGGGAGCTTTTCAGAATAGCCAGAGAACGCTTAGGAGGTTGAGAGATGAAAACGAAGAAGATTTTAGTTGTCGATGATGAAGTCGATTTAGTAGAAACTGTCCGTTTCCCTCTGGAGATGGAAGGGTTCCAGGTCCTGGTCTCTTACAACGGCGAGGATGCCTTGAATCAGGCCCGAAAGGAGAATCCTGATCTGATTCTCCTGGATGTCATGTTGCCAAAACTGGATGGGTACAAAGTCTGCCGATTATTGAAGTTTGACGAGAGATACAAACACATTCCCATCCTGATGCTGACCGCCAAGACTCAGGAAAAGGACAAACTGACTGGAATGGAAACAGGGGCGGATGAGTATATCACCAAGCCCTTTGATATCGACCAGTTAATGGAAAAGGTGAAGGCGTACCTTAACAAGTAGTTTGGGGAAGATTTCGAATTGAGGAATTAAGGGATTGCGAATTGAAAATTCCTAAATTCCTGAATTCCTAAATTTTCGAGAATCAATTATGCCCGTGTTCAAATATCGAGTCAGAGACCGATCTGGTAAAGCGATTGCCGGGACGATCGAAGCCCCTACCATTCAGATGGCAGGGGACCAACTCTACAACCTTGGATACTTCCCGATTTCGATTGAAGAGATGCGGGAGACCATTTCGCTCAACCTTTCGGATATATGGAAACGATTTCAAAAGGTGAAATTGGAGGAACTGATCGTCTTCAGCCAGCAACTCTCCACTTTATATAAAGCAGGGTTGCCCTTGCTCACGGGGTTGGTAAGTATCACGGAACAGGTAAAGAACGAGAAGTTGAAAGGGGTCCTCAAGGAGATTCACGGACAAATTGAAGGAGGCAGCACACTTCATGGGGCCATGTCCAAATATCCCAAAGTCTTTTCCTCTGTTTATGTCAATATGGTCCGAGCCGGTGAGACCTCAGGAATGCTCGGTGAAGCACTGGATCGGTTCACCACCCTTGCAGACCGGGAATTGAGAACCCGTCAGAGGGTGAATGAGGCAACCCGTTATCCCAAGATTGTCATTGTCTCAATGCTCATTGCCATTGCCGTTTTGGTCTCCTTTGTCATCCCAAGATTTGCTCAGGTCTTTGCCCGGTTTAACACGCCCCTGCCCTTGCCGACCCGAATCATGATCGGGATCAATAATATTTTTCAAAACTACTGGTACATCATTCTGGCGGCAATCGTTGGAATCCCAATTCTCTTAATACGTTATACTCGAACAGAAAAAGGCAAATATCTGTGGGATCGACTAAAAATGAGAATCCCTGTATTCGGCCCTCTTTTCTTAATCGTTGCCTTGTCTCGATTTGCCTATACTTTTGTCATGCTGAACCGGAGCGGGGTTCCAATCCTTCAGACCCTTGAAATCACTTCCAGCACGATCAACAATATTCATCTTTCCGAATCCATTGAAGAAATCAGTCGGAAGGTTAGCGAGGGGAGTAGTTTGACTGATGCAATGAGGGAGAGTGGAAGGTTTACCCCTCTCGTGCTTCAGATGGTTTCCGTTGGAGAAGTTTCTGGAGGATTAGATGAGATGTTGATGAGGGTGGCGGAATATTACGACATCGAAGCGGATAATATAATCAAGAAAATGTCGACCTACATTGAACCTCTATTGACGCTCTTTTTGGGAGTAGTCGTTCTATTTTTGGCATTGGCTGTCTTCCTCCCCTGGTGGAATATGGCCTCCCTGTTTAGGTAACCCATGCGGAAAAGATGATGAACGACGAACGATGGACGACGAACCATAGACATATGAATTTCGGATTTCGGATTTCGGATTTCGGATTTTTAATTCCGCAATCCGCAATCCACAATCCACAATCGAAAGGCATGACCTTAGTAGAAGTGATTGCTGTGCTGGTTATCATCGGAATTTTGGCTGTTGTCGTGTTACCCAGAATCGATTTTGGCTCCACCTCATCCATGGCTTCGGTGAACGGAGCAGCATATATGGTGGCATCCGATATCCGATATGCCCAAGAATTTGCGATGGCCAATCGTGTTTCAAAAACTGTCACTTTCTCCAATGCCGCACCCGCAAATGTATACACATTCACCCCCCCCACCAGCGGGTTGGATCCTTCAGGTCGACTGCCGCCGGGGGTAACGATTCTGGACAATCTTACTATCACATTTAACTCTCTTGGTGAACCCGTTTCCATTCCACCTGTCATTCCACCTACGAGCTATGTTTCTGTAAGAGTTTCGGCGGGAGGGCAAAATAAAGAGATCAGAATTCAGAACTTTACAGGCAAGGTGGGTATTCCACCATGATAAAAGGGGACCTGCTTTTTAACATAGAAGGAATGACGATAATTGGTACAAAACTATGAATAAAAAAGGCTTTACACTCATTGAAATTATCATCCTGATTGTCATGGCAGGTATCCTTCTTCCTGCCATCATCGTCCCTTTTGTAACAGGCGTTAAAGGGAGCGGAAAACCAGAGAAGGTAACCACGGCGATGTATCTTGCCCATCAGAGGATGGAAGAACTGATGAAATATAAATATACCAATGGAGCCTTAAACCCCACAGTGGGTTTCGTTGCATTTCCAACGGGTGTCCCGAACTACTCAGGTGAAAATGAAATTGTTTATGTGGAAAATGATCTCATTACGCCCTCTGGAGATGTGGGATATAAAAGAATTATTGTTCGTGTGACGGATCCGGACGGCGGTACATATAATACATATAATGTTTACTCAGTGGTCGCGGGTTTTCCGTTGGTCGGTTTTGATGCCGCCTCAAGTTATGACACAGACAACCAATACGGTGCCGGTAACGTCGGTAATAGTCTGACCTGGTCGCACACCATCTCGGGGAGCAACCGGATCCTGATTGTAGGGGTCTCGATTAACAATGATGCAAGCCAGACAGTCTTGAACCCTAACGGCGTCACCTATGCGGGATCGCCCCTCACTCGAATTGGTGTAGGGAGCCGCGCTAATGCGCGTGTTGAGATGTGGTATTTAGTTGCGCCTGCTACCGGAACGAATAATGTGGTTGTAACTCTATCGGCGGGAGCCACTGCCAGATTTGTCGTAGGTGCTGTTTCTTTCACCAATGTTAATCAGACCACCCCTCTCGGTACATTCCAGTCAGCAAATGCCAGTTCTGGAACGGCTTCCGTCACAGTCACGAGCGTTCCTGGCGAGCTTGTTGTTGGTGCTCTCGCTAAAAGAAATAGTAACGAAGGGGCAACTGTAGGCGCGGGGCAAACAGAGTATTGGAATCGAGTAACGTCCAATGCTACCAAGGCCAACAATGAATGGGGTGCTGGGAGCACTGAGCAAGGTGCTGCCAGTGTCATCATCTCCTGGACTTGGGCGGCATCCAGACCTTGGGCGATCGGTGCTGTGCCGCTTAAGGGAATTTAGCATGCAAAAAATCATCGGTTTAGACATTGGCTTCCATTCCATTAAATTGGTAGGCCTTAAAATGACCTCCAAGGGGGCTTTCCTCACCCATATTGGGATTAAGGAAATACCTCGATTGTCATTGCGAGGAGCGATAGCGGTTGCGAGGCAAAGCCGAAGCAAACCTGTAGATTTCTTGCTTAGGTCGGAACAGGCTCTGCAATCTCTTATTAGAGGAAAATATGGTCTTTAAATCATCCAAAGGATTTACTTTAATTGAAATGATTATTGTGATTGTCATTTTATCCATTGTCTCGGCTATTACAATCAATTTCTTGATTAGTAGCCTGAAAATCTATACAATGACGGTAAATCAAAAGACCCTATTCGATGAAGGAAAATTGGCGCTGGAGAGGATGTGTAGGGATATCCGGGATGCCCAAAGCATCACATCGCCGACCGCGGGCACTTCCGGCAATTCGGTCACATTTACAAGAACGAACGCAACGGCCCAAGACAGCGCCGCGGAAAGTCTCACCTTCCAGGTCACCGGAAGCAATTTGGAGAAGGTTAAAGCAGCTACCCCATATGTGATAGCTGAAAATGTTTCTACATTTACCGTAACACGAGACTCAGGTAACGAGATCCAGCTTTTTTTAGAACTCTCTTCGGTCAGTGGTGACGCCACCCTAAAAGTGACGTTACAAACAAAGGTTTATCCAAAAAACCTTGCCAAAGATCCAACGTATAAGAACTTCTTCCTGAATTGGAAGGAGGAGATATAAGCAGTTGAAAATCTATAATTTGATCATGAAAAAATCCAAAACTTTCCCCTCCCCCTTGACGGGGGAGGGCAAGGGTGGGGGTGAAATCCTCCCCCACAAGGGGGGAGGAAATGTTTTATGTTGTCTCCCGATTAATTCAAAAGGAATATCCGTACTCTTCCTGGTCATTGCCATGTTGCTGATGGTCACAATCGGGTATGTCTTCTCATATCTAATGCCTTCGAAACAGAAATCCATTATCTTTCCCATCCAGTCAACGCAGGCCTTCTTCATTGCCCAATCTGGAGTTGAATTTGCTGTCCGTTATGCCACTACGCAAACGCCACCATGGACAACTCCTGCCCAACTCGTTGGCCTGACCGGTGTTACAAGAAACCTTGGCAGTGGAACATTTACCTCCGGAACATTTACCCTCGAGTATAATAGTGGTAATAATACACTCACCTCGAAAGGAGAAGTCCCCAGCACCAGTGAAAAAAGGAGAATTAGTGTTTCCAGTTTTACCAGTTTCGTATCGCCATAAGTTTTGATCATAGATCAATGAGGGATTAGGGAGTTTAGAGTTATGAGTTATGAGTTATGAGTTATAAGTTATAAGTTATAAGTTATGAGTTTAGAATTAAGAGATTATAGAGAAGGATTTTAAATTTTGAAATTTGGACTTTGATCTTAGAGGTTAGAGATGTCAGAAACGATCGGTTTAGATATTGGTTCCCATTCCATTAAATTGGTCGGTCTCAAGATGACCTCCAAGGGTCCTTTCCTCACCCGGGTAGCGATCAAAGAAATCCCTCCTGGAAAGGACAAAGAGGGTGTGAGCAATGTCACCGAAATACTAAAGGATCTTCTCATCGAAGTTGGTCTTAAAACGAAAAAGGTGAGGCTGACCGTCTCAGGTTCGGGAGTCAATATAACGCGAATCGCCATTCCCTCCATGCCCAAGGCTGAATTGAAAGAGGCTGTCACCTGGGAGATCAAGGGGCATCTCCCCTTCCCGGTTGAAACCGCCCGAATCGATTTCCAAATCCTTGACGAATTTGTCGAAGACAACGTGAAGAAACTCGATCTGATTGTTGTCGCCTGTCCGAATCACCTCATCGAGCGAACTCTCTCCATCGCCGAAGGAGCCGGGCTTCAACCCACCCATCTCGATGTGGGCCCCTTCGCCCTTTGGAATGTTCTGCTGGCCTGGGATCAATTTAAGAAAGAAGAGGAGATCGCCCTGATTGATCTTGGATCGGAGAAAACAGGCATCTATCTTTTCAAAGATGGGATTCTGCAATTCAGCCGGGAGGTCACCCCCGCTGGTGCCGACATTACCCGAGCCATTATCGAGGGACTGGGTTTTGAGGGAGAACCTGAACTTGTTTATGAACGAGCGGAGAGGATAAAGCAGGAGGTAGGGATCCATTCAGGGGCTGACCAAGAGAGCATCGTCGATGAATCCATCAATCTGTCAAAGATATCTTTTCTGATCAGGCCTGTCTTGGAGAAAATGACAGCGGAGATACAACGCTCCCTTGACTACTATAAAAGCCAGTTCAACGTGGAGCGAGTTGACCGGGTCCTCCTGACCGGGGGAGGTGCCAATTTAAAGAATATCGCCTCCTATTTGGGAGGAGAGCTCCACTTGCCTGTCGAGCATTTTAACCCCTTGAAAGAGTTTCTTTTCGATTCAAAGAAGGTTAACGTCCAGGTCCTGGATCGGATGGGCTCTCTATTCACGGTCGCTGCAGGGGTAGCGCTTCCTGAAGCCAAACGGATCGAACTCCTTCCCGCCAAGGAACCCTTTTTGTCCAAGATTCATATTGGGAGATTCGTTCCTCTTTTGGTCCCTCTCGTCACCCTGCTCATCTTTCTATGGATCATCTGGCATATGAACGGACAGGAAGCTGTCATCAAGAAAGATCGGGATGAAAAGGTGGCGAAGGTGACGAGTGTTGAAAGACTTCAGGCGCAACTGAAGCTCTTGAAGGAAAAAGAGGCACAGATGAAAGAGAAGCTTTCTCTTTTCCCATCATCGCTGGTCGTCTCTGTGCCATACCGAGACGTTTTGAGTGAAATCAGTCGTATTGTGCCCGACAATGTCACACTCACACTTGTGTCAGTCCAGTACAAGGGGAAGCTCTTAAAAAAGGGACCGCAAACCCCAAAACCTCAAGAAGAGGAATCTCAAAAGGATGACGGAACGGAGCTCCATCTCACGGGTCTTGTTTTCGGTAGCGATCTGCACTGTCTCACGGCGTTAGCCCAGATCATCGAGCGTCTTGAGAGATCTTCCCTATTTAAGAATGTAAAACTGATGTCAGCAGATGAGAACAAATTATTTAATCAGCCAGGAGCTGAGTTTGAGATCATCTCTGATATTGCTCCGAATGGCCAGAAAAGAGAGGAAAGACCATAAGCCATGGTTCTGAGAAGTAGAGAAAAGATATTGCTTGTTTTCGTTTTCATTGCTATTGCCATCTGGGCCTTCGATCAATTCTATTATACCCCCCAGACTCGCGAAATATCGAAGCTCAAGGACGAGGTCAAGGTGGCCGAACTAAAATTGAAAGAATCCCTCTTACTGACGGAGGGGGTGAAAACGACGGAGGCTGAGCTTGCCCGCATGGAGAAGGAACTCAAGTGGTTAAGTGAACGGACACTCAAGGGTGCAGAATTCAGAGCGTTCTTGAATCACCTGGCTAAGGAGACCGATCCCCTCCAGATGAAAATCATTACCCTTACCCCCCATGAAGAGAAACCTTCTCTACCGGAGGGAAAGAAAGGAGCTTCTGCTCTTGGTCACAGGAAGGTCACCGTTGTTATGATACTCCATTCAACCTATGCCAAACTGGCAACGTATCTGAGGCAAATTGAGGAACTTCCTTTTCTCGTCAACGTTGACAGTCTTCAGATAGAAAAGACCGAAGAGGCTTTTCCATTTTTAAAGGTCACCATGGGGTTAAGCATTTATATCGTTTCGCTTTAATCACCCATAAATCCCCCTCCCCCCTTTTAAGTGAAGGAGGGAAAGGGGGGGGGCACTAAGAAAGGCAGGGAATTATTAATCAGTCCATAATAATAACGACATTATTTTATAAAATCCCTCCTCACCTCCCTTTTTCAAAGGGAGGAACAATACCCCTCTTTGGAAAAGAGGGGTTAGGGGAGATTTTCAGAAGAATATGTCTTCTCTATTATGGACTGATTAATAAAATAAAATTCCCTCTCCCCTTGCGGTCGGAATCGACTCGTACCGAGGAGAGGGTTGGGGTGAGGGGGAAACTTGCAATGATGAATTGAAGGAGAAGTTTTAGTGAAACAATCCCTAAAAATCATTTTGGCCTTTAGCGTGATCACCGCTTTCATTTTGGTGGGAATAACCTTTATTGAGCCGATGAAGGTTTATGGACAATCGAAAGTGAAAATCGGCTTGCCTCAAAAAGCCGAAAGGGATCCATTTCTCCTCCCTCGAGGTGTCCGTCTCCTCTCACAGAGCGATGCTGCTCTTGGAACGAAAGGGACACCTCTTGATATTTCTCCCCCTCCTTTAACGGTGAGAGCCATCTTGATTAGCGACCGTATTCGATTGGCTTCGATTGATCGATATATTGTGACCGTGGGGGATTCAATTGGTGATGAAAAGGTCTTAGAGATAAAAACCGACCGGGTGGTTTTAGGAAAAGGAGATGAAAAAAGAACCCTTCTCTTATCTCAGAGTTCCATTCGACTGACCGTCGAAGAAAAACAAGGAGAAAAACGATGAAAACAAGAGTCTTCCTTATATTTTTTCTGGGTCTCTTACTGACAGCGGGCTGCGCCACTCCCCCACCAAAGAAAGAGCGAATGAAGCTTCCTTCCCAAACGGTTGAGCCCGCTAAACCTCAGCCTCCCCCTAAAGAGAAATTGGAGGAACTGATGGTCCCTCAAAGGGAAGAGGCTAAAAAGGTGCCGGAAAAACTCTACTCCTTTTTCGCCAGAGATTCGAACCTCCAGGATGTTCTCTTGACCTTCTCAAAGGAGAGCGAACTCAATATTGTGATGGATCCTGAGATGAGTGGCAAAGTCACCATCGATTTGAAGCGGGTCACCTTAAAAGAGGCCTTTGATGCCATTCTCTTCCCGCTGGGATGGACTTATCGCATCGATGGGAAATTTGTCAAAATATTTAGACCCCAAATGGAAACTCGCCTCTTCACACTGAATTATATTGCCGGCAAACGAAGTGGAAAGAGGGAAGTATACGCGAGCACCAGCACAGGAGGAGGCCTCCAGACCAGCTCTCTGCCAGGGCAACAGACCGCTCTCAGCCCCGGAGGGACCAGGACCGGATATACGGACCTCGTCAGTGTGGATGAAATGGATCTGTGGAAGGAAATCCAAAAAGGCTTAGAGGCCATCATTTTTGGAACGGTGGAGGAGAAGGAAAAAGAGACAGCTGCAGGGACAGAAAAAACAACCTGGACAAGAGTGGATGAGAAGGGGAAAAAATTGATCGTCAATAAATCGACCGGTGTGATCATGGTCACCGACTACCCTCTCAATTTGAATAAGATTGCCTCCTACCTGGAGACTGTTGAAGGGAGTTCACAGAGACAAGTCACCATCCAGGCAAAAATCATGGAGGTGATCCTCTCCGATGAGCATAAGGAGGGGATCAATTGGAAGGTGATTGAGGGACTCCCACGCTCCATCAACTGGGCCTGGGGGTTGACGGATAGTACCGGAAAAACCGGATTTCCAGGGACCTCCGGTGGTTATCTTTCCGGAACTGGGACCACAACCGGAACAACCTCGGCAAACATTTCGACACCAGGCCTCTTTAAGATCAAACCTTACGGAGGCATCCTCGCCATCGGTGGGGCAGGAGCAGAGGTCGCTCTTTCAGATATCATGCAGGCGATATCCGAACAGGGAGATGTAAAGATCCTTTCCAGTCCAACCATCTCCACGCTCAATAATCAGAAGGCAGTGATAAGGGTCGGGAATCAAGATGTCTATTTTGTTACTGGAGCGGTGTCTACCCAGACCACGGTGACCCAATTCATTCAGCCGATGACGATCGATATTGGGATCATCCTGGATGTGACTCCTCAAATCGCTGAAGATGGTACAATCATCATGAATATCCATCCCAGCATTACAGATAAGACCGGGGAGAAAGCTACTCCGGATGGAAAGACGACCTTTCCGCTTCTGAGCGTAAGAGAGACCGATACAACCGTGAGAGTGAGGGATGGCCAGACGATCATCATCGCCGGACTGATGCAGGAGAGGATTGAGGAAAACCGCACAGGCGTCCCGGGTCTGCAATCCTTACCCGTGTTAGGCGGGTTATTCCGATACAAGACCAAGACAAAAAAGAATTCAGAGTTGGTGATCATGATCACCCCTACCCTCCAAGTGGGGAAAAAAGTGGAGGACTTTACGAAAAAGTAAGGGTTTTATTAAGGGGAGCATTATATTGTTTGCATTTCTCAATAACTATTTTTAAATTCAGTATGAACGATCCCTCTTTGGCAAAGGGGGACATAGGGGGATTTTCCAAACATTTAAATCCCCCCTTACTCCCCTTTTCTAAGGGGGGGGATGCAAACAAATATATGCTCCGAGTAATATGTCCAAAGGTTAAGGTAAAGATGCCTGTTTCGGTAATGGGTTATGTGGGCGGTCTCAAGAATTCTTAGACTTAACCCCTTGACCATAGACCAAACTGGCGTCCTAACCCTTACCCAATGACCTTTGGGGAGTAAAAAACGATGTACTTAGAATTTTATGGTCTTAGAGAAAAACCATTTGCTCTCACCCCCGATCCTCAATTTCTCTATCTGAGTGAGGGCCACCGGACAGCTATCGAATCCCTTCTTTATGGGATTTCTCAGGGGGAGGGGTTCATGCTCATTACGGGTGATATTGGAACAGGGAAGACAACGATCTGCCGCTCCCTTTTGGAAAGATTAGACAAACATGTGAAGACGGCCGTCATCTTTAACTCCTTCCTCACAGAAGAAGAGCTGTTGGAATCGATTCTCCTGGATTTCGGATTTCCCTCGAGAGGGAGGTCAAGGAAAGAACGGATTGATGCATTAAATAAATTACTCATTCACTTTTTGTCCCACGGAAAAAAGGCTGTCCTGATCATTGATGAAGCCCAGAATCTGTCCATTCCTGTCCTGGAACAGATCCGTATGCTTTCCAATTTAGAGACGGAAAAAGAGAAAATGCTTCAGATCATATTATTTGGCCAATTAGAATTGGATCAAAAACTCCAATCCCCTAAATTGAAACAATTGAATCAGCGGATTGTCATCCGACATTACCTCCAGCCCCTGACTCGGACAGAAATGGAGTCTTATATCTACCAACGTTTAATGGTGGCGGGTGCCCAGGGAGGCATCGCCTTTTCAAAATCTGCCCTCGACGAAATCTACAATTTTTCGAAGGGCATTCCCAGACTGATCAATCTTCTCTGCGAGCGAGCCCTATTAGGTGGTTTCGTCGATCAGACTTACCATATCAGCAAGGCAATCGTTAAGAAAGCGAAGAAGAGCCTTTTGGGAGAGGAAGAAGAAAGTGCCGCACCTTCTCATCCGTTGGGATTGATGAAACGCTTTACCTCTTTGTTGATAGGCCTCCTGATGATCTTCATGACACCATTGAGCCCACGTCACCCTTCCTTCTTTCAAACCGCTAAAACCGTCATCGTGGCCAAGATTCCAAACATCTTTTTGAAGATTTCGTTGCTGACCCGCGAACCCATCCTGACAATTTCACGGGACCAGAACTGCCTTCAAGATTCTCAGGGCCAAAAGGGCCATCCAGAAGAACGGTCAGAGGATTTAGAAGGGGCATCTCAGGAGGGTGAAAAATGAGCCTGATCATGGATGCCCTCAAAAGGGCCCAACAGCTCCGGTTAAAAGAATTCAAAGGGGCTCCATTTCACAGACCCTCACAACCCAAAAATAAAGGTGGTCTAACGAGTTTGGGGAGAATAGGGAGGATCATCGGTGCTGGTCTGGTCTGCCTTTTCATCCTTTTGTTCGTTCTTTGGAGGCTCGGCCCTTCCCCTCTGATCACCAAGCCAAATCAAGTGGTTGCTGTCATAAAGAATAGGCCTTCCATTCCAATAACAAAGAAACCAACCCAAGAGCCTTCGAAAGATATTCTGAGTCAGCCCAAGGATATTCCAAGGCAGCCGAAGGAGATCCTGAGCCTGCCGAAAGACCACCCCTCCCCTCTTCAGGTGGAAAAATCTTCGACTAAAAAGGAGCCTTCGATCGAGAAAAAAAGAGAAGAACCTTCTATGAAGCAGATCGCTCAAGAGAAGAAGGTCCTTGGGGTCCAACCAGACAAAAAGGGTGCGATTGAAAAGGGTTTAACCTCTGCTCCTCCATCTGGGAAAGAACAGGTCGCAGCCGCATCGATTGATGTGAAAAAAGAGGAGGACAAATATCGGACCTTGACGTCGGATGTTCTCACCCATTTCAACTCAGGGATTTATTTCCATGACCGAAGAGAATTTTCAAAGGCGATTCAAGCCTACCAGAAGGTAATCGAATTAGACCCGGCTTATATCGAGGCTTATAACAACCTGGGAATTATCTACTATGAAATGGGCGATTTTGACAGGGCCTTCGGGGCATATCAGAAGTCGATCGAGATCAACCCTCGATATGAGAAAGGGCATAACAACATTGGAATTCTTCTCTTTTCAAAGGGCCGTCATGAGGAAGCGATAGAGGCTTTTGAAAAGGCCCTTGCCATCAATCCGAATAACATCGAAACGCACCTCAACCTTGGAATCCTCTTTAAAAGACAGGGCCAATCGGGAAAGGCAATCGAATCTTACCAGAAGGCCCTCGCGATCAACCCGCTCCAAGGAGAAATCCATTACAACATCGCCGGGCTCTATGAAGAACTGGGAAATTTTGATCTGGCTATTGCTCATTACCAAAAATTTATTCAACTGTCCTCAAGAAGCCATCCGGGTTTGGCTTTGAAGGTTCAGGAGCGTTTAGATTATCTATCGAGGGTTAGACCGAACCCAAGTAGATAAACCTTGCAGTTGCAAAAAAAAACGGTCCAAAAGGGAGATGAGTGTGCTGGAAAACCTTTACAGCGGCACCTTTAGTCTTTTAGCTACCCTGTTTCCCAGCATATTACAAAAGTCACCTCAGGTGACATCGCATGTTACCCATAAAACATTGAAAAACCCGCATTGGAAAGGTTTGGAAGTACACTCATCTCCCTTTTCAATGCAATGTTGAGGTAAAGAAAGGTCTTCGAGATGGCGGAAGCGAAAAAAAGTTTTAGTGATTTTCTGGTCGGACTTGGAGTCATCACCCCTGTTCAATTAAAAAAGGCCGCCCAGGAGCAGAAACGGGGAGGCGAGAGGTTGGAACAGACCCTCGTCCGACTGGGATATGTGAAAGAAGAAGTGATTCTTCAATACCTGGCCGATTACTTCAATCTCCCCTATGTTGATCTGGATACTTATCTGATTGATGACAAGGTCGTAAAAATGATCCCAGAGGAGATGGCCCGCCGCCATACATTGATTCCAATCTTCAAAATTGGAAATACCTTAACGGTGGCAATGACCAATCCCCTTAATATCCTCGCTCTGGATGAGGTGAGGAATAAGGTGAAGGGGGATGTGGAGATCGCGATCAGCACAGAGAAGAATATCAAAAAGGCGATTGACCAGCACTACGGAGTCACTGCAACGGCACTTGAAAGCACCCTCCAGCAATTGGTAAAGGGGAATGCGGGTGGACTCGGGCAGGAACCTGCAGATTACAGAAAGACATATGATCTCGCCGTAAAAGATCTTCCACCAGGGCCGATGGAAGATGCCCCGGCTGCCCGTATGTTCGACTTAGTCATGATTCAAGCCATTCGAGATCGCGCGAGTGACATTCACTTCGAGCCCGATGAGAAGGCCTTAGGTGTTCGATTCCGAATTGATGGTTTCTTATATGAAACTCTCACCCTTCCCAAACAAATTCATCTTCCCCTCACCTCAAGGATTAAGATCCTGGCAGAGATGGATATTGCTGAGACGAGGCTCCCCCAAGATGGAAACTTTAATATCAAAATGGAGAAAAGGAGTTTTGAGATCAGGGTTTCTACCTTTCCAACGATCTATGGTGAAAATGTCGTCCTCCGGATTCTTGACCAGACCAGTGCACTCTTTAAGTTAGAGGAGTTAGGTTTTTCTGAGGAGATGCTAAACCATTTCAAACAGTTAATCCGGAGGCCGAACGGGATCATTCTGGTTACGGGTCCCACAGGAAGTGGAAAAACAACAACCCTCTATGCCATCTTAAATATGATTAATTCAACGGACAAAAATATTATCACCATTGAAGACCCTGTGGAATATCGATTGGCTCTTATTAGGCAGACACAGATTAATCCCAAAGCAGGGATCAACTTTGCCACAGGGTTGAGGTCCATTCTCAGACAGGACCCTGACGTCATTATGATCGGAGAGATCAGGGATTTGGAGACTTCGGAGATCGCCCTTCAATCTGCCCTGACAGGCCACCTGGTATTAAGCACATTGCATACGAACGATGCACCAGAGGCCATCACCCGGCTGATGGATATCGGCGTAGAACCCTACCTCATCTCCTCATCCGTTGTCGGAGTCCTTGCCCAGCGCCTGGTTCGATCGATCTGTCCGGATTGTAAAGTTCCTTATCAGGTTGATCCAAAGAGTCTGGGCGATGAGTTCTCAAAGTTAGAAGAACCGGTAACCCTTTATCGGGCAAAGGGCTGCAAAAATTGCAAGCAGTCTGGATATCGGGGAAGGACTGGGATTTTTGAACTCCTTTCCATCAACGAAAAGATTAAACAACTGATTTCCGAGAAGGCTTCTACCCAGGTGATTCGAGATATTGCAAAAAAAACGCTCGGCATGATTTCTCTTCGGGAGGACGGTCTGAGAAAGGTTTTGAAAGGGATCACCACCCTTGATGAGGTGAATCGGGTGGCTTATTAAATTTCGTAGGGGCGACCCTCTGTGGTCGCCCTAAATCTTTGTAGGGGCGGCTCTCCGTGGCCGCCTGTGCTACATCCATTTATGCCAGGAAGAGGAATAGTTCCTCCAATCCTTTACCAGGCCTTTTCTCACAGGATTACAGACAATATACCTGACAGTTGCAAAACGGACACGCCTGCGTGCCGAAACGCCTGCCTGCGCGAAGCCGCTCCGGCGAAGGCAGGCACTACGGCGTGCAGGCACGGGCAAACCGCCCTTCAAGGCTTCGGAAGGCGGTTGTTTTGAGAACTTAAGGGTGTCGGAGGACATCACCCTAAGTGAATTCCAGCAGGGGAAGGGGACGAGAGTGCCGATTCGGCCAAAGGTTCGCC
>Ga0315279_10002320_pt1 | contig 28896 bp, 35 predicted proteins | sample YL17G06_20_MG_FD_203694 | JGI IMG/M metagenome (GOLD analysis project Ga0315279, IMG submission 203694) | Sediment microbial communities from Yellowstone Lake, YNP, Wyoming, USA - YL17G06_20 | ecosystem: Environmental > Aquatic > Freshwater > Lake > Sediment | place: USA: Wyoming | collected... | reverse complement strand
CTACCACAGGGCGCAATGGTCCCGAGCGGGCTTCGAAGCGTTCTTCATAACATCGGACGTAACTGTCGAAGTGGTTTTCGAAAAGCTGGTAAACGGCAGTTTGCTCGGGATGTCTCGGCCGATATTGTGGGGCGGATTCCGAAATGATCCAGCCGCCGGGAGCGTCAGCGGGAAAGAAAGGATTCTCGGATGCGTAGGGTATACCGATTGGCTGGCCGGGCAATGGCATGGCAGGCAGCAGACCTCCTGCGGCTGCAGGGCCGCAATAGATCTAACTGTCTCGACGGGATTTGAGCCAAGGTAGGGGAGACGGCGGATAATGTTCTCACTGAAATGGTTTCTGCCTGGCCTTGCCGGTTTCCTGGACCTGCCGGATGTCATCGGATGCATGGCGCCGAAGCCGCTCATGGTTCAGCAGTGTGAAAGGACGTTTGCCTAGCATTCTTTTTGGTGCGCGCCTCTCCTTGATGGGGGCTGTCCCTCCAGTGACTCCAGTGAAACGGGATGGTCCCCCGAGCCTGTCAGGTTTTGCTTCAGAGTGGCCCTTTTTGTATTGAATTCATCACCAGAACCGGCCGATCATAGGGCCGTCCTTATTTAGTTCGCTATCCCCAGAATGAGGATAGATAAAACCAGTAATTTACAGACAAAAGCGAAAGCGCCCGTTTTCGGAGTGATATTAGCAGCAACCATATAGCAACCAAACGCCTGGGGGATCCACAAAAACCAGAAAAGCCGATGGGGTAGCACCGGGGTAGCAAACACACGATTTGTGGCGTAGCCTTTGAGCCGCCTCAAAAAGCACCCGGAGGTAATGCCGATGCTGGGGAAGATAATCGAAAAGATCAATGCCCATATCGTAGCTTATCGATTGAAACAGGTGCCAGCTATCCGAATTGGTCGCACATCCATCATGCAATACTGGAAAGAGAACCCCGAAGTCATAAGGAACTTCACTAAGGAGGTTGTTGATTCTGCTGCCGCTAATATGATGGAGGATGTGATTCGGGTGGCCACCAGCCCCGATCCCCGGATGGCCAATCGTAAGGCTTTAGCCGACTGCGTCTGTGAGTATGCTGCGTGGCAGGTCCTCATCATCGAACCACCTCCAACGCCCGATGTGACAGGCCTTCGGGGCAAACCGGGTATTACCGGAGAACTTAAAGCCCATTTGGCCGAACTTGCGGAGAAAGATAAACACCTTCAGGAATCCCTATGTGAAATTGATGGGCCAATAGACAGGAACGACTTGCAGAGTATAATGGTGCATCGCAACCGCGTACTCTGGACGTGGACACAGGTTTATAGTCAAATCAGGACAGCTTTCGACGACCTTAATCGTGTTAAGGGTAAGGATTGGGTTGAGCCCTTCATCGCTGCTATGTGTGCGTGGCACGAATACCTCTATCGAGCGTTGCTTGGCATGCCGCAAGTCCTTGGCAATTCTGAGGTAGATACATTTATTCATGCCTCGAGTTTGTCGCGCTTCTTGGATATTGTTATGTCTGGAGTCCAATATCCGGATTTGGAATGGCAGCGACAAAAGCCAAATGGGGCATAGGATATATCAAACAAGAATCCTGCCTTTTCCGCCATGATGCCCTCCAAGGGCCGCGGAGGGCCCCGGTTGTAGTCCTCTAATCCCCTGCTTCGCCAAGGTCCGCAGTCCTGACCACGTCTTTAATTTTGCCGGGGAAGAGAGTCCCATTTTGCAGCAAAGCTTTCGCAAGCGCGCTGATCGCCTTCCAGTTATACTCCACAAAACTGCGGGTGCGAGAAATCCATGAACCGAGATCCTGATCGTCAAGCTTTTGTATAAGTTCGGCAGCGTCATCAAAATCGTCTTTGGCGGCTTCCCGGGCGCACTTTTCTGATCCTGGGTACACTATTGTCTCTGCAACATATCCTGCAAGCGCAACTATCACTTCCTGATTGGGACTGGCTCCGCCTTGGGGCCACCAGCCTTTCGTTGTCGGAGACGCAATTGATACATAGTTAAGTCTCCACCCAAATCGCAAGGCAGCCACTGCGTGTGCAGCCTCGTGATAGGCCTTGCGCTTTGTTTCATCCATAAATCCTCCAGGGTCCGGTTACTCAGCCCTCGGTCACTTGCCGATCTGGAAAAGGTATCCCGAGCACCCTGCAAACACAGGGACGTCCCACATGTTCACCTGGTTTTCGCCGGCGAGAATTCATCGGCCTAAAGGAATAACCAGAACTACAAGGTAAACGGGTGGGACGTCCCTAGGTTCTCACACCGGTACAACTCCCGCGCCAGATATGGCCATTCAGCAAGTACGCCGACCGCCGCTACCACGCGGTCGATGCCGTGCGGTTCCTGTATTTGGGAAGCAGCAAACGGATTTGAGGTGAATGCCGCACCTCGCAGGGAAAAAGGTTATTTTGCTTTAATCCGAACCCTGAAGCTCGGACTGAGGTGGAGAGTCGGTGATTCCATGGTGGATGTCGGAGTGCTCGAAGCCCATGTCGGGTTTATATACATAGGCCCAGCTGTAAGTAAGCTTGTGGCAAAAGATGTCCTCATAGGTGACCTGTCCGAACGCGTACAATATTGCATTGCCTTCCAGAAAAGTCCGTTTCATGTTGTCATCTGCAACGAGGCTTAATGTTGTGTTGAAATTAGTATCCGGCCCAATCACGCCGAAATTTTCCTGCGCCTCTCCCGCGCCGTCATAGGCCAATGAAAACTCTTTTGTGATCCTAAAGTAGGCGGTGGACTTCGTCTTGAGTGCTGGAGTATTGCCGCCGTTTCTGAAAATAAGGGTTATACTCTTCGGAAGACGAGCAAGTGGTTGCTCCCAATCCACGATTTTGCTCACTACGGCTATCCATGGACGCTGGCTAATCTTCATACCTTCGACTGAGGCCCAAGCGCTCTTCTCGGCAGCCTTGGCGCTACGTTCTGCAAGTTCCGCGGATCTTTTGGCGGCTTCTGCTTGGCTGGCGCCGGTTTTTGCAGAGGCATTCTTCTGGCGCCAGTTCAGATATAGCGAGAATACGCCCACGAGCGAGCCGATTATCGCAGTCCAGTCCGTTGCCTTTAGGGCTTTCACGAGATCGAGGAACGCTCGAAGCATTCGCATCGCCACCTCAACTGGGCGGATGGTTTCTTTGCAATTGTTGGTCTGCAACTGAGGATCTTACACCCAGACGACAGGAGAACCTATAGGACTTTCTATCTTGGGGTACAAGCGGAAAGATGATGAAATGCAAGCACCGTTGAGAGAGAAGTCGGGGCAGACAGCGAATTACCGGGGAGGATTGAGCAACTGGGGGCAGCGCAGCCCGGCAATTCGCTGTCTGCCCCGACTTCCGGGCTGCGAAGGGTAATATCCTCTGGTGCCGCACGCACAGTGGGACATGGGCCTCGTAACATCGGGCACACTTTGACCCAGCGGGCACCCATGCGGCAACGGAAGCTTGCAGACTTGGTGGAGTTATTGCGGGCGAGCCGCTGCGCGCTGGGGCGGCGGACGGCATTGGAAGGGATCTCGGGCTCTGCAATGCTCGCTCTGGAGATGCCGCAGGATGCGATCCACCACCCGTGGCTCAGTTATAATGGAGATAATCTTCATCTCGGCGCCACAGGAACAGAGCATGGGGTCGACTTCGAAAATCTTGCGCAGCAGGCGAGCCCACGTGCGGCGTCTTTCCCTGATAAACTCGGAATCCTCGTCATCCTGGCAGGGATGTGCGGCACTGCCGGAGGATTCCTGCGCCACTCGGGCAGACACTCTGGAGCGGTTGCTGTAAGCCCCATACGAGCGTCGCGTATGCTGGCCTGGATCTGGAATGTGCCCGACGATCCTGTGAATCCATTCCAACGCATCGAGGGTGATGGAGGTGACGCCGGTGCGAGGATCGGGGGGAGTCTGCACGGTGAAGCTGCCATCCGGTTGTTTTTTGAGCGCGTCCATGGACAAGCCAGGACGGGTGATGTATCGGGCCTGGGATTCGAGCGACTGTGTTTGGCCGGCATCGACGGGGGGTCCAGCAAACGCAGAAAAGCCGGGATGAGTCCAGGAGAGGAGGTTGCGCATGAAGGCCTCGGAAAGACGTTCGGCCTGGTGAAGACGCTCCAAAAGGAGGCGCCGGAAGAGCTGCATGACAGCAGAGGGATCCAGCGAAGGCAGCGGCAGGAACTCCCCTTCGGGCGAGAACACGCCATCAGAAACCAGGGCGTGGGCATGGGGATTCCAATTTCCCCCATAGGCCCCGAACGTTTGCAGAGAGACGACGCAGCCGGGGGGGGCGGACGTCGGTGCGGCCAAAGAGCGCCTGGAAGGACTTCAGGATCGCCGCATAGGCCGTTTGCGACAGCACGCCAAGCAGCTTGCGGTCGCGCTCGAAGAGGCTGCGCAGGACGCGCGGGATGGAAAAGGTCCAGTGGCGGTGGGGGACGGGAGCGAGAATCTCGCTTGTGAGCTTTTCGGCAAAGAGGACGGCGCGCTTGGCCTGGCAACTGGCGCAGAGATTCCTGGTGCGGCAGGAAAAGGCCAGAAGGTGTTCGGCATGGCACTTCGGACACCGGATGCGGGCGAAACCTCCTTGAAGCCGGCCACAGGCCAAGAACTCTTCTACGGAACAAACTACCACAGGGCGCAATGGTCCCGAGCGGGCTTCGAAGCGTTCTTCATAACATCGGACGTAACTGTCGAAGTGGTTTTCGAAAAGCTGGTAAACGGCAGTTTGCTCGGGATGTCTCGGCCGATATTGCGGGGCGGATTCCGAAATGACCCAGCGGCCGGGAGCGTCAGCGGGAAAGAGAGGATTCTCTCGGATGCGTAGGGTGTACCGATTGGCTGGCCGGGCAATGGCATGGCAGGCAGCAGACCTCCTGCGGCTGCAGGGCCGCAATAGATCTAACTGTCCCGACGGGATTTGAGCCAAGGTAGGGGAGACGGTTGATAATGTTCTATAAGCAGAGGAGCAGACTGAGGATTTGGCGGCAGTAGTCGAATAGATCACCTGCCGCGCGGCGTTGCTCGCGCTGTTGCTCCTGATCACGGGCAACCGATGGCGCCGTAGTCATTTGCGTGGTCATCTTCGGACTGGGCGTCGCCTCGCAAGACTGGAAGTACGATTCTCGTGGCACTCCTGGGCTTGGGCTTCCTTCTCCTCGTGCGGTCGACGGGCTCTCCCTATCCCGCCATTGCGGTTCATGTTTTGTGAGATCTTCGTATCGCCTTCCTATCGATCCGGGTGCGAATCAGCCCCATTCCAGCCGTGGCGCGGCTTTTGGCGAATTTGACAGCCACGGTGATGTCGAAATTCTCGTGATGAACATGAATGAGCCGCCGTTCCTGCTGAGGAACGATCACGCCGGGGCCAACAACTGGATTGAATTGAAACTCGATGAGAGTTAAGGGAAAACCACCAATTCCCCCCCAACCTTAATGCCAGTCAAGGGTTGCAGCAACTCAGAACATAACCGCACATATCCCCGATCCCGGCCAGCATTCGACAAGGTATTACGGGGCCTACAGCAACCGGGCAAGAGTACGCGCCGAATCTGTGCAAAACCTGATGTCGTCCAGGCGCTGTGCCGGTACTTCCATCAGCCGCGGCTGGCCACCGCTTTCGCCCTGGTAGGAGGCGTCATAGGCCAGCGTGATGAAACCCTGCTCGGCGAGATGCTGCGCATAGAGACCGGAAGTCTGCTCCTTCACGCCACCGAAGGGGTGGGTCACGACAACCGCAGCATACCTTCGGTTCACATCGAAACCGGCTGGTTTGAAGAGATTGGCGACGATCATTGTATCCATGTTTCTGGCCGGGTAAGTGACTCGTTCGATCGTCAGCCCTTTTTTGTTGGGATATCCGATAACCGCGGGCTCTTTCACGGCACTCGTATCGTGCGGCGTAGCCATGGCTGAGCCAGCTACAACGACACCGGAAAGGGCCTGCGCGGACGCTCCGAGGAACTCGCGCCTCTTTTTGTTGATGAGTTCATCTCCCATTTCAGACTCCTTTGTCTTGCGTGGTATAAAACACCGGATCAGTCCAGCTTCTTCTCTGACAGAAACGTCGACATCAGGTCAGCCACGTGTTTATTATTCAAGTCGGAGAACGGGAAGTGGGTATTTCCATGGACGCCAACTTCCGGGAGGTGCACAACGGTCACGTCGCCACCGTGACGGTTGACTGTGTCCCGCCACTTTCTGGCCATCTCCAGCCGAACTCGCCATCCATCCTGGCCCGGATTATCGCTGGGCTTCTCAGGGATGAAGTCACCGTAAAAGATGATGATGGGAATCTTGGTGAGTTTCGTGAACTCGGCCATGGGTACGCCGATTGCCGCGAGCGCCCCACCGGAACTTGGCAGCGTCTCTGGAGCTTCTCCCTCCGGAAACAGGAAGCCACTGCCTGGCTCATACGATACGATTCCTCGCACATTACCGGTCTTAACGACTGTCGCCCATCCAAGTCCACCACCTTGTGAGTGCGTTACAAAGACTGCTGGCCCGATCTTGTTGAACAGTGCCGCGCAGGCGTCGGAGATCACCTCGGGATCGTACTGTCCCACGTTCGGTGTCATCTGACGGAAGTATTGGTTAAGGGCTTCAGGATCCTTCGAGAACTGGACACCCGGAAAATATTCCGGCCAGATACCAACCCGGAACGTATCGAACCACATCTGCTCATCGGGCGTGGCGTTGATCGTCGCTGAGATCGTACTACGGCCCGCATTGCCACGACGCGGCTGATCGATTAGATATACCGGAAAGCGACGACGGAGAAAGATAGTCTGGAAGCCCTCTCGGTCATCGGGAGTGGTCTCCCAGGTCTTTGAGAACTGCCCTGCGCCGTGCAGAAACACCAGCGGAAGCTTACGCCGATTCACTGGAATCTGGTAAAAGACGTATGTGTGGTCGCCATGCAGTGTCTGGCCATCAGGCGTTGGCTGCTTTGGATTGAAGGTTCCGGGATTAGTGATAACCTTGCCACCGACGGCGAAGCTGCCTTGCTCCTGGATCATCAGCGGTTCAGGCTTGCCGTTTCTGGCGACTTGTGCACTTGCTGAAGTAAGCAGTGCGGTTGCGATCAGCCAGAGCGCGAGGCCGCGGTAGCTGCCTTTTCGGTATTCCTGTTGTTGCATAATTGCTCCTGCGATATGCCCCACGGCTACGGGTTACCTGGCCGGATGCGTCAGCCCTTGGGCTTCCAGCCAATAGTAGAACTCGTCGATCCAGTGATCGCTCGTTTTGCCTTGTTTGCGCATGCCCCAGCCATGACCTCCGGAATTGTAAATGTGAAATTCCGGCCGGTATCCGGCGGCCTTGAGGGCTTCGTAGAAGCGGAGGATGTATTGGCCAGCGAGATTGTCGTCTTGCGCCATCGTCATGAAGAAGGGCGGCATTCCTTGTGGTATCGGCGGTATGGAGGCGATAGGGGCGCCGTAAATAGGAGCCGCGTAGTTCGGGCGCGCATCGGGCTGTATGGCCGTGTACGCCGTGATCATCCCGCCGGCGGAGAACCCAGTGAAGACAACGCGATCCGGAGAGATGCCCCATTCGTCCGCGTGCGCGCGCACCACTTTCACAGCCTGGATACCGTCGGCAATGCCGGGCTTACCGTCCTCGTCGATCAAAGGGAGGTTGCTAAGCTGAGTCCTGAAGCGTGCGCCGGAGGACTGGTTCAGTTGCGCGGCATCCTGGCCTTCGAGTTGAACCGTTCGGTACTTCAAAACGATCGCGGCGATGCCTCGAGCCACGAGCCATTTCGCAACATCGTGACCTTCCGAGTCAATCGACAACCCTACGAAGCCACCGCCGGGAGCGACGATGACAGCGGTACCTGTCGCAGTGGACGGGGCCGGCAGGTAGGCGGTCAGGGTCGGCGTGGTCACGTTGAGAATTCGCTGGTTACCGGGGGTCCCAAGAGTGGTCTCCGGCTGCTTCCATTGCTCGGACCCGGGCGCGACCCCGGGCCAGACATTAATGACAACCGTTTTCGGCGCGGGTGTGGGCGCCTGAGCGCCGGCGGATGTGTTGGTCTGTTGTGCGCTTGCTGAAGTAAGAAGGATGGCTGGGATTAGCCAGAGCCCGTTAAAAGACTTCCGATGCTTCCTGCTCATAGAATTCACTCCTGTGACCTCGAAGGCCAAGAATTTCAGATTGTTCTTTCCAGATTCCTGCTTTTGCATGATTTCTCGTGCGATTCGCCGTCCTTCCGTGCGCCTGCCCTCCCGTTAAGTCCCGACCGGGCTAGCGTGGCTTCGCCGCCTTGGCGGCCAACTCGGTCACGTCCAGCCGCGCTTTCCAGGGATCGGGGGCGGCGACCGGCGAACCGTCGGGCCGGAACTCGAGGATCTCGTTCTTGCTGGGATCGTGACGCGGCCATTTCGGCAGGCCCGGACCATTAGGGTCGCCCGTCTTGGCGAAGTTGGCCCAGTAGGTGTTGACCGTCCGGGCGACAGCCTGGTCCTCGGGCGTCGGGGTGGGCCCGGGCCTCGGGCCGGCGCCCAACGTTGCGAATGCATACGGGACTTCGGCGCCGTGCGGCACTCCGTTCCGCCACTGCTCACTCATCGCGGCGGGGATGTAGGAGAAGCGATACACGTACGCCGGCGCGCCCTTCGCGACGAAGGCGCTCGCGGTGAAGCGGGCCGGCTCGGCCTGGACCCGATCGGTGCCGGCCATCACGAGCAGAGTCCTGAGCTCGGTGGCTCCGTTGGGGTCGTAGGCCGCGATCGCGTCGGCTTTCCGCTCGCCGAACTGGGAGAACAGCGCCTCCTTGGTGTCCGCGCTGATGAAGCCGACGAAATCGGCGCTATTGGATCCGATCATCAGTGGAACCCGCATCTGACGTCCGGCCTCGTAGGCGCTCTGGGAGGTCTCCACCATCAGCCGGCCATCGAGAATCGGCCCCGAGTAGGTGACCGGACCTCCTGGGCCAGCGCTTTCCTGACCCCCGTCGACGATCTCGGCGACGCTGAGGGCACGCAGCTTGGCAAGGGCGGTCGCATCCGTGCCCTCGATCCCGTACCTGTGGGCGAAGTTCACGCCGATCGTCTCCGCAGACAACGGATACAGCGGATCGACACCGTCCTCGCGCATCGGCCGCCCGGTGAGCACGCCGTCCCGGCCGCCGCCGGACTCAATGATCGCCTTCTGGAACAGGCCACGCGAAAGCGGCGAGGTCAGGTGCGTATGCACCGAGACGCCGCCCGCGGACTCGCCGAAGATGGTGACGTTCTTCGGATCGCCTCCGAACGCGGCGATGTTCCGCTGCACCCACTTGAGGGCGGCGATCTGGTCCATGTAGGCGTAGCTTCCCTTGAGCTCTTCCGGATGCTCGCGGCTCAGCGCGGGGAAGGCGAAGAAACCGAGGCGCCCCAGACGGTAGTTGAAGGTGACCAGGACGACGCCTTGCTTGGCGAACTGGACCCCCGAAGAGCCCGGAAAGGAGCCACTGCCGAACACGAACGCGCCGCCGTGGATCCACACCATGACCGGCAGCTTAGCCACCGGAGCGGCCCCGGCAGGTCGCCACACATTGACAAACAAGCAATCTTCCGAGGAGGTCGTCGAGATCGGCGCAGAGCCGCGTGGAAAGGCTGCCTGCGCACAATCCGCGCCGAACTTGCTCGCATCACGCTCTCCCCGCCACGCGGGCAACGGTTGCGGCGGGCGCCAGCGGTTGGCGCCGACCGGCGCAGCAGCATAGGGAATCCCCTTGAAGCTGGAGACATCCCCTTCGGTCACGCCGCGCACGATTCCGGAGGCGGTACGAACCGTCGGCGCCGCGGCCGGGGCAGCATTGACAACCGTTTTCGACGTCGCGGGCGTGGGCGCATCCTCTGGCTTGCTCTTCTTGGCTTCTTGTGCACTTGCTGAAGTAAGCAGGGTGGCTGCGAGCAGCCAGAGTGCGATGAAAGAATTCAGATGCTTCCTGATCATAGAATTTGCTCCTGTGACCCTGAGTCCGAGAATTTAAGGTTGCTCTTTCGAGGTTCCTGCTTTTGCATGATTCCTCCTGCGATATTCCCTTCGTAACTCATTTCTTCTCGAAAACTTCCCTGGCAACGGCGATGGCGGATACCGCGTTGGGCCAGCCAGCGTAAAACGCCAGGTGAGTGATCGTCTCGATGACCTCCTCCCGCGTCACGCCATTTTCGCGCGCCTTGACGAGGTGAGACCGGAGCTGGTCTAGACGGTTCAAAGCAATCAGCGCAGCCACAGTCACCAGGCTTCGGTCACGCTTCGAAAGCTCCGGACGCTCCCAGACGTCGCCGTACAGCACGCTGTCAGTCAGCTCGGCCAGCTTAGGGGCAAAGTCGCCGATCGCTCTTTGAGACGGCCTGGGTTGCGTGCCGGCGTCGGGGCTCGCTCCCTGAGCGCGGAGCGGCGCGCCGTACTGCGCATCGCTGACCTTCTCCATCCATTCGACGGTCTTGCCGTCGAGCTGTTCGGCGATGGCGATGTGCACCATCGAACTGTTCGGCGCGGCCCCGTGCCAGTGCTTCTGACCGGGCGGAATCCAGACCACGTCCCCCTGCCGGATTTCGTCTACAGGATCACCCCAGCGCTGCACCCGGCCGGTTCCCGTTGTCACGATCAGAATTTGCCCCAACGGATGCGTGTGCCACGCCGTCCTGGCGCCGGGCTCAAATGCAACTCGAGCGCCGTACATCCGTGCCGGCGCGTTCGCCTGGAAGGAAGAATCGACCCGCACAGAACCGGTGAAGTTGTCGGCCGCACCTGGCCGGGGAGGTTGCGAGGCACTTCGCGTGATTCTTATCGTTTCCTGATCCCTGGATGTCTGGCTCTGCGCACCTGACGCGAGCATGCAAAGGGAGATCGCAATCGCTGCAAGGATTCTCATTGTGGTCCCTCCTGCCGTGGTGTCCTTCGGGCCTGTTTCTTGTTACGCTCAATCGCAGCGTTGAATTCCCTGTGCGCACCGCTGGAGCCTGCAAGCCGGTCCTCAAACTGAACGATGCATGGCACAACCGGCTGCTCAGCGATTCGAGTACCGTAGGATCTGTTCAGGAAGCCGGGCGCCTTTCACTGCGATGCCTGCATACGATGTCTCAATGTCGCGGAGGTGAGGGTAGCCTCCCTGATAAAATCCGCCATCGAATTGACAGCGGCAATCAAACTATCGCAAAAGTCCCTACCGACTTTGTTGAGCTACCGCCAGGCACTTTAAATTCTTCTGGTCGCGTATCAGCAGCTTGCCGTCAGCAAGCGCTAATGGAGCCCAGTTTGTACCCTCCTCCATCAGCTCGGCGCGGGCCAGCGGCTTGAAACCGGACGGGTCAGGCTCGATAAGATAGAGCATTTTGTTGCCGTCAGTGCTCAGCAGCAGACCGTCGACGAGAATGGCACCGCCCCTGACAAAATCAGGATCCTCGCCGGTTTTCCACTTGACCTGGCCTTCCATACTCATACATACCATGCCATCGCTGCGCTCGTTGATCGTGTATTGGGCGTAAAAATGGTCTTTATAAAGAATCGGCGGCTGCGTGTGGGAGCCGAAATCGATGTTTTTGAACAGTTCGGTAATCCCGTAGCTGCCGTCTTCTTTCTTTTGGACCTTTAGCATGGTAGCGCCTGCGAGGTAACCGCCCGTGATAAGCACCCGTCCTTCGCCGGCATCTACCGCATGCGGAACCGGAAATGCGCACCGCCAGTTACTGTATGTCCATAAGATCTTTCCGCTAAGCGGGTCGATGCCGTTGACGCTGCCAGCACTGGCGTTGCGGCCCATTCCGCGACTTGCCGTTGACATAACCAGCTGGTCCTCTCCGCCGATCTTGACAATTGACGGGCTGACATATCCGGCATTGCCGGATAGAGCGGCCGTTTTCCACTTAAGCTCACCTGTCAGCTTGTCAAATGCGACCACGCCCGCCTGGGGTGTTTGCGATGCCACGATAAGTAAATTGCGGTAAATTAATGGATTTTGAGCTATCGCAAATAAGGGCAGCTAACCGCCACCGGGAGCGGCAGCACCCGGTTGCCCGCCGGGAGGCCCGACGGGAGCGCCCCGCCTATCTCCCTGGCCGCCTGCAACGCTGGGCGGCACCCCACGCATTCCTGGCGGAATGCCAATCACTGGGGGGGCATTGCCACCGCCACCGAAATCTGTCCATATATTTGTGTGCCAGACGGGTTTGTGCGTGTTTGTGCTGATGCAATACAGTTCTCCCGTCGGCCCGCAGGTATATACATTATTGCCATCCACAGTCGGACTGGTTCGCGAGCCGGGCCAAGTAAAGACACCCGGGGCATCATAAGCGAAGTTCCAGAGTTCCTTGCCGCTGGAAAGGTCGAAGCATCTCAGATTGTCCCCGACTTTTTCATCTCTGTCGAGCACATAAACCTTGCCGGCGCTGACTGCTGGGCCGCCAAAGCCGACGCCGACAGGAGCCGTCCAGAGGACCTTTGGCCCTTCCTTTGGCCAGCTTCGCAATAAGCCCTTCTCCGTAGATGTGCCGTCTCTGTTGGGTCCATAATATTGCGGCCAATCCGCGGCAAAGGCGCAGGCCACGAATAGTGAAATGATTATCGTTATGAGTTTTACTCTGGTTTTCATTAGCATGCCTCCTCTTCTGTCAAAGCAAAAAAACATGTGAAGCCGGTCCTCAAACTGAACGATGCATGGCACAACCGGCTGCTCAGCGATTCGAGTACCGTAGGATCTGTTCAGGAAGCCGGGCGCCTTTCACTGCGATGCCTGCAAACGATGTCTCAATGTCGCGGAGGTCGTCGGGCGTAAGTTCGACTGCAACTGCTCCGATGTTCTCCTCCAACCGATGTAGTTTCGTGGTGCCGGGAATCGGCACAATCCAGGGCTTCTGCGCGAGCAGCCATGCGAGTGCGACCTGGGCAGATGTCGCCTTCTTTCGCTCGGCTATCTGCTTCAAAAGATCCACGAGGGCCAGGTTGGCCTCCCGCGCCTCACGGGTGAAGCGGGGAAACATGGCTCGGAAGTCGGAGCTGTCAAACGTCGTGCTCGGATCGATTTTCCCTGTAAGGAAACCCTGACCCAGTGGACTCCACGGCACAAAGCCGATCCCGAGTTCCTCGCAGGCCGGCAGCACCTCCGCCTCAGGGTCCCGCGTCCAGATCGAATACTCGCTCTGAATCGCAGTCACCCGATGGACTGCGTGCGCGCGGCGGATCGTCTGAGCGCCAGCCTCGGAAAGCCCATAATGGTTGACTTTTCCTTCCGCGATCAGATCTTTCAGGGTACCGGCGACTTCCTCGATCGGCACCTCTGGGTCGACTCGATGCTGGTAGAGCAGGTCGATGTGATCGGTTTTGAGCCGCTTGAGCATACCTTCCGTTGCGACCTTGATGTGCTTAGGACGGCTGTTCAGGCCCGCGAGACGCTCTCCTGTCTGCGGATCGATGTTCCAGCCGAACTTCGTCGCGATGACTACCCGGTCGCGGATCGGAGCCAGAGCCTCACCCACGAGTTCCTCATTCGTGAATGGCCCATACGATTCCGCCGTGTCGAAGAACGTCACGCCGCGCTCGGCGGCGACGCGAATGATTCTGATGCCTTCCCGCCGATCCGTTGCCGGACCGTAGCCGTAGTCCAGGCCCATGCAACCGTATCCGACGGCCGAGACTTCCAGCCCGCTCTTTCCCAGTTTTCTTTTCTGCATCGTTTCCTCTTTCAGAACCCTTTCTCATTTAAGATTACGGGAGCGTGTTCCTTGAGCGGTATCCTGATCCTCCGGATTTATTGCCTATTCCTCTGCTTTGTTAAAAAAACATGCAGTCCCACCCGGCCGGGAGTGTATTGTAGGGATGAGCAGATGAGAGGTGAAGACATGAAGAAACACTTGGAAAAAGCCTTTCCTCGGCCCGCCTGCCGGGCCAGTGAGCTGTCCTCCGACCTGGCTCGCAGGATTGCCTTTTTGATAGGCTCCGCAGAGAAGCGCATAACAGAAATCCCCGGTCTGAGTCTACACCGACGAACTGCTCCGACCGATCTGTGTCCCGCGACATACGAGCCGAGCGTCACCGTGGTCGCCCAAGGCAAGAAGCATGTTAGACTCGGGCAGAACAGCTTCATCTATGACCGGTCCAGGTACCTCCTGACCTCCATCGATCTGCCCGTCGTCAGCCGAGTGGTCGAAGCAACTGAAGAGACGCCCTGCCTTGTGCTTTTCCTCAAACTGGAAATGGCTACGATTCGTGAGCTGCTCAGCCTGGAGGAGATTCATATTGATTCGGCACCATCCGATGCTCTCGCGATGGCAACCGGTGAGACGACTCCGGAATTTCTCAATGCATGCTGTCGCCTCTTGGCCCTGCTCGAAACTCCCCGCGACATCCCGTTTCTCAGCGGCCTGATTCAACGAGAGATCATCTACCGCGTCCTGCAGGGGAATGCAGGGGCGCGCCTCCGGGCCGTTGCAACACTGGGAGATCACCACCAGCGCACGGCAAAGGCAATTGCCTGGATCAAGGCAAACTACGCAAAACCGATTCGAGTGGAAGATCTCGCACAAATCGCAGGGATGAGCGTTTCAACGTTCCACCACTACTTCCGGGTGCTGACCGCGATGAGCCCCCTTCAGTATCAGAAGCGGCTTCGTTTGCAGGCAGCACGGGGGCGCATGCTCCTGGATGGCCTCGATGCGGCAAGTGCGGCCTTTGAAGTGGGATACGAAAGCGCCAGCCAGTTCAATCGCGAATACAGCCGTTTCTTTGGACAGCCCCCGATGCGGGATATTCGGGCTCTCCGCTCGCCGGGTGCTCCGGTGTTGGAGTCGGTTAGCGCTCGCTAAAACGTCATGCTCATCGACCCACAATGAGAAGGAAAATGACCAGGGGCAGCAAATCTGCTGTCGCGAAGACTCCAGACGATATCGGTCGGATTCTCGGGCTGACGCGAGGGGACATCGCCTTGATGAAATACAAGCCGGAACTGTCACGCCTGGCTGTAAAGGCCATGCGGCAATCCGGTCTCCCACTCAATGAAATCGTAAGGAAGTCGGGTGTTGCTCGCTCGAAAGTATCCGCCGTAAGAAACGGCGCGACGGTGTCAGTCTCGTGTGATCTGCTGGTCAAAATAATCGGCGCGACTGGAGTCGAAGTCCAGCCCAGCGCTGCCTGATGACCGATCCAAGTCCGGCCTTCGGATGTGAAATCCCGCCTACTCCTCAGCGTCTCCTCAGGTGATTGAACGAGGCGGCGGGCACTTGCCCGCCGCATGAAGCTGGCTCACTCGGCCGGAGGATCTTCTTGCTGGAGCTGGAAGATGCGGGTATGAGCGAGGTCAGCCACTTTGGCGAGGAGAAGCAGGTCGTCGCGACCGAAGGTTGAGGTGCTCTTCCATTTGTCGCCATCTTTGTAGAGGCGGTCAAACGTCACATTGAACCTCGAGCCGTTTTCGGTCGAGTTCTTCCAGATTGTGGCCTTTATTGCGCCCGTCCTGACTTCTGCGATTGGTTTTTGATTTGCCATGATTCTTATCTCCTTTTGAAAGAGGTTTGTGTTTTTTCGTTCACCCGAAGCCGACGGAAAAACCAAACCCCGGAGGAGATATGGCCTCTGCCGGCGGCGGGAAAGGGAGGCTTCGCGACGCGAGTGACAGCAAGGCTGGCGCGAGCGGTGCTCGGACTGACCAGAGCCGGCGGGCGGAACATGGAAAAGGAAAGCAACAGCCGAGGTCTGAGGGAACAGAAGGACAACTCTCGAAGAGTGAGAATGCGACGAGAACAGCGTGCGCACAAAGAATGACCCCATTCAATCACTGCTTGGTTTTAAGCCAGACTGAAAGCAGCTCCTCGACTAGGTCGCTGAAATGCCGACCCTTCAATTCCCGAAGGAGCGCGAGCTTGACCTGGTGGTGGGTGTCCTTTCGGATATAGGCAGTGATCTGTTCAAAATCCGGATGCCTGCGTTTTCCCGGAGGGCGCCCTCGGACGCTGCTCGACGGATCTCCCACTGTGTGGGCGGCCTGCCTGCCGTGTGCTGCAGTCTCCGAGAAGTCACCAGATCTAATCACCTGAGTACTCCTTCACACCTCAAGCACCTTGCACATCGCATCTATTCTGCGAATCACCGACGGAGGAAGCTTCTCGAGCTCCTCCAGTTCCTTCAGCGAGAAATTACTCGTAATGGTCAGGCTCAGGCAGTTGCGATAGATCAAGTCGATCAGCTCATGGAGCGCCTGAGCTCGGAAATCTGTGATCTTGACCTTGTCGGCGTCATCCCAGAAGAGATGGTAACGACTGCGAGTGCGAACCTGACTAAAGACGGGCGACAGGAAATCCTGATCAAACTCCATGCGCTGAATTTCATTCAGCAAATCAACCGTCGTACGGACGTTGCAGGCCACGCCGGCGAGCACCAGTGTGCGATATTGAGCGTGCAATAGGTGAGTCTTCCCGCAGTCGTACGGTCCATGCAGAAAATAGGAGCCTTCTGGATCCTCCTGCAGGAGGCTGTGCGCTTTCTCCTGTTGCGCATTCTTCGGATGGTAATTCTCGAACGTGGAGTTCCGATACCGCTCGGGTATCTCCGCGAGCCTATCGTGTGTCATCCGGATCTTGAGACACTCGCACCTCCTTAATTTCCACGATTGCCCGACTTGGACTCTTATCCATCGTGTTCCACCACACAGCGCACATTCATTGCCTGGGGATGTAGATACGATCTCCTCGGCTTGTCCGACGAACCGAGGTTGATCCAGGGGATTCGTCTGAGCCAGTTCCGGCCTGAGTTGTGCTGCTTCCATTGTGTCCTCCACCCCGGTCATGAATCATCTGACCGGCGATCGTGTCGAACTTTTCGCGCAGTTTCCTTCTGCTCAGAACGAATGGCCCCCAGAAGCTGAACCTTTGCTGCGACCAGGCAATGGCCGCGGCGATCTCATCAGGTTTCCGGTTGTCTTCGGTTATGAGCTTGTCGATGTCTTTTGCCCACGCCGACAGGTGATCTTTTCTCGCCGCCGAGGCGCGCGGATCCCCGGCGGCGATCGCTTCCCGGAGTTTTTGGGCTAGCTCGACTGCTTGTGGTGAGGGGATTTTTCGCGGCAGCGAAATATTCTTTTTGATTTTAGCTTCTGACATATAAATATTGTCGCGTTGCATGTCCGTGTCAGAAGCGTTACAAAACGCGTTGCACTCGCGTTGCTTTTTGTTTTGCCTGTGCCTATCCACCCTGTTTTTCACAGCTTGGCGGTTTTCATACTCCCGGCGCATTCTCCGATTCACGAGCGTTACAATTCCGTTACTGACCGTGACATCGGCCGCACCGGTCGAGCGAAGATCGTCAACTGCGGCACGCATCTCATCGACCCGGCAACGGCAGACCCGAGCTAATGCCTCGATAGTGCCGCTCAGTTGCCCGCAGCGATCAATCCCGTGCATAGCGGATATGGCATCCCACCAGATTCCCCTCGTCGCCGGCCGGCACTGCGACACTTGCGCGTCACTCAGCCAGTCTCCGGGGATGTACTGCATGAAGAAGTGCTTCGACATGAGCTGTCCCAATGCCTCGTCCTCGAATCGCAGGTCGGAATCAGGATCCCGAATCAATCCGGGATCAGTTCCCGTTTTGATTCCCAGACTCTTTGGCGCTTGAAGGCGCAGTCCGCCGGATTAGGGCGGACTGTGCCCGTCACTGTGCCCGAACTGTTCTATAACACGGCCTAAATGGGCCTGTCAGAAGATGGTGTTTTTGAGGATTTCTTTGGGAATCACTGGGGATCTTACGGAGGCATCACGGCCGGAATTATCTTCATAACCCCAAGGTCGGTGGTTCGATTCCACCCGTCGCTACCAACACAACAAACGCCAACTTTCCAATAACTTCCAGCTACAAAGTAACGATCACAGAGCGGTTCACGATTTTCAGCTTTCGAGATCGTGGCAAGGATTAATTCCCACGCTCTAAGGTTGTATCTACTCTCCGGTCGTCACCTTACATTATGCATCCGTGATACTTAGAGGCATGCTCAGTTTCAAATCCCATGTTCGAAAACCAAAATGGGGCGGACGGGGCCAAAGAACCAAAACGGCCAAAAGCGCTTGGGTTCGTCTTTGCCGTAAATATCAATAGCAGGAGGATTTGCAGCACGCGTGTGACACGCTCGCGCCGGACTGTGTCACTTCTGTGTTAGAGCGCGGATTAGAATCGCGTATCCGCATTTCGAAGAAGACAAGGGGTTTTCACAGTGGATAGGACAGATGATTGGCTGCCTTTTCCGGGGTAGGCGGCGCGAAGGAATTCAGCAAAGATTTGATCTATCGGCCTCGCGGCAGGTCGCTCGGTCATTCTCTTCGCACAGGCGAACACCTTGTTTCGGCGATGCCCGCCAGATCACGTACGATCCCCCGACAAGGCAACTGCGGGGCGTATTCCCCTCGCTGAGTACTCGAGTGTCTTGCGCAGATAGAGGATAAAGGATCCCGTATAGCGATATCGCCGAATGCATCCGTCCAGTCTCTTCCTCAGTTCCTCCTCGTATCCCCGCCAGCGAGAGAGGAAGGCATGATTCTCCAGCCAGTCGTCGATCGTATACGAGATGAGTCTCGTCAATTCCTGCCTCGCCCGAATGTTACCTGCCTGAGCAAGTCGAACCAGAGCGATACTGATCAAATCTCTGATTTGCCTATCTGATGCATCAACTGCGGTGATGAAGACATAGAGCTTGTCCCGATATCCATTCAAGATGAGGTCTACCTCCTCAGCCTGCGCATAGATGCTGGGCCTCTTTCGTCGTGCTGGATCCCATCGCCGCTGGTACTTGGAATTAAGGATACGAGTCACATGATCCCAGTCGATGGCTCCGACTTCATTTCTGATCCATTTCCGGATAAAGCGATAGCAGGCCGGGGCGTGTCGTTGAATCCATAAACTATTGAGCCTGGCAGGTTCCTGCTTGGAGAGCAGCTCATTAAGATTGAAGGCTACTTGGTCAAGGTTCGTGCCGAGTCGGGCAGCACGAGCTCTCAAGGACTTGCGTTTCATATCCAGTCATTAGTAGGGAGGAGAGATGCAGATAGGCTCTAATCGGAGCAGTGCGGCCGAATCACTTTAAAACAGCTTAGTGATACAGCCGCTCAATGGTCTTCATCGGAAGAAAGAGCCTTCCAGAAATCCCCGGCAATTCCAGAAATCCGTACCTCAGGTAGAACGTCCTTGCATGGTCGCTTTTCGCATCCACAATCACCGCCGCTGATGCGATTTGTTCGCTCAGCAAGAGAGATCGATGCAACGCGTCCATCAACAATACTTCGCCGAGTCCCTGTCCGCGAAAGACAGTGCTTACGGCGAGACGCCCGATTAGCGTCGCCGGCACCATAGGATATCTGGGGAGTCTCTTGGAAATATGCTGAGGAATCGTACCGAGTTCAACCGCGAATTGTGAGACCGTGTAGTAGCCCGCAATTGTCCTGCCGTCACTACTGAGCACGAACGTAGCAGCCACACGCTTCTTGACGTCTTGTCCCGCTTGTCTCTTTAGGTAATTGTCGAGAACCTCCACTCCGCAGGAGAAATCGTTCCGATTATGATGCGGTCCGAGCGGCTGAATTTGGAACTCAGGCGGCATTTCCATTACGAGCGCATCTATCGGCCGATGCGCCTCCAGTATCGTTTAGCAGCTCTTCTTGCCGCAGTGTTCGGCGCTGGCGGATTGAGAAGGGCGTTAACGAACACGTCACGCGATTCGCCCTGTAGGCTCATCATTTCATATTCCTTGATGGTGTTCGTTGCCGCTTGCTGGGCACTGACCACTATGAAGTCTGTCACCGATGTTCCACGAAGCCCCGCGGCGCGCTCGATGATTCGCTTCTGTTCCCGTGTGATACGTGCCTCCAGGCGTTCCAGTTTTGATGGGCGCCTCCAAACCTTGCGTGATTGCTGCTGTACCATGGGCACCTCCGAAATAGATTGTACGGCAATTTGCCGTACATGTCAATCGACGTGGCAATTTCGGGAGCGAGCATGACGAACACTACGGAAAGCCTGTCTATCAGACTGCCCTTCCCAGAGTCCCTGTTGACTATTTTGCGGCATTTTGGCATTAAAATCGGACGCGAGGATGTCCTCTGATGAAAAAAGAAGAGAGTACATTGAAAGGAAAGGCGCTGGAGGACGTCGCTCGACGTGCGGTCAAGGGGGATCGTGATGCTCTGGAGAAGCTCGTCAGAGGGCTCCAAAGCGACATTTACGGCCTTGCCTTGCGCATGTTGTGCAATCGGGAAGACGCGGAGGATGCGACTCAGGAAATTCTGGTCCGAATTGTAACGCACCTTTCCCAATTCGATTTTCGCAGCAAGCTGAAGACATGGGCATACCGGGTCGCGGTTAATTACATCCTGGACGTAAAGAAGAGCCCCGTGGAACGCTTGCACCTGAGCTTCGAGCAGTTTGCGGAAGATCTGAGCTCTGGCCTGAGTCCGGAGGCGCCCGAAGAAACCGAACGCTCGCTCCTGATTGAGGAGGTTAAGGTCGGATGCACGCTCGGCATGCTTCAATGCCTTGACCGGCCGCACCGGCTGTCCTATATACTCGGGGAAATTCTCGACCTGCCGGGACCGGAGGCCGCGGAGGCTCTGGGCATATCGCCAGATCTGTTCCGTAAACGTCTGCAGCATGCCCGCACATCAATCCTGACCTTTACCCGAACCTATTGTGGTCTTGCATCGGATACGGCCGCGTGCTCGTGCAACCGGCAGCTACCGGCGGCGCTGCGAGCCGGCAGAGTTCGCACAGATTCCTGTGATTTCGCTTCAACAGCTTCATCCTTTCAGCAGACGCGCGCAATCGTCAGGCAGGTAGACCGAGCACGATGGGTGCTCGAAGTCCATCGTTCCAGTCACCCGCGTGCTTCTTCGGTCGACTTCGCGCGCCGCTTGATTGAGGCAATTGATGCCCGGCGAGACTTGAATCCAGAATCCTGATCTTCACGTCCTGCTCGAACCTTCCCAAATGTAACTCCAGGACTGATGCGCTGATCTGTCCACTTCCGTAAGGCGCAGGTGCCGCGCCAGTTATGGCTGTCCTTGGCCATCAGCACAGAGATACATGTGCCCGCCCCCGCAGAGATATTTCTGTCTATGCGCAAATTCCGTTCACAATCCAACCTTGCCTGTCGTCAAAAGAGAGTGGCCCGAAATCGGTCTTGATCAAGAGTGACGAATAATGCCCACCGGTAGGACACACAGGAGACAGTATGAAATCGAAAATTGCAGTGGTCGGCAAAGGTAACGTAGGCGGTGCAATCGGGCGGGGACTCGAGCGCGCGGGGTACGAGGCGCGTCTTGTCGGAAACGATCCACAACAAATTCGTGAGGTGGCCGCCTGGGGCGAGGTGATCATTCTTGCGGTGCCCTACCCTGCCATCGACGAGGTTATTCGTAAGATTGGTGACGCGGCCGCCGGCAAAACCCTGGTGGACGCGTCGAACGCTCTGACTCCCGACTTCCAGCTCGCTCTCGGTTTTACGACGAGCGCCGCGGAAGAGCTGCAGAAAAAGGCTCCGTCCGCCAAAGTGGTCAAGGCATTCAACACGGTTTTCGCCCAGCATATGGCCACAGGACAGGTAAAGGGTACCTCCCTAACGCTCTTTGTGGTCGGTGACAACCAGGACGCCAAAAACCAGGTCCTGGCCTTGGGCCGGAATATTGGCTTCGACTCTGTGGATGCCGGGCCGCTGAAGAACGCTCGCTGGCTGGAAGCGCTCGGATACCTCAACATTCAGCTTGGATACATGCTCAAGATGGGCACCGACATCGGATTCAAGCTGATCCATTGAATTGGGAGACATTAGATGATGAATAGACGACAGGCAATTAAGGCTGCTTTGAACATCGCGGCGGCAGCTTCCGTGCTCCGCCCGGGACGGCTCTATCCTCAGGAGACAGGCACGAAGGCCATTACGGAAGGGAACACAATTTATCTGCATCCGGCGAGCGGCGCAGATACGAATTCCGGAGCCAAAGAAAGTCCACTCTGTACGCTGGCCGAAGCGGCCCGACGCGTGAACCGGAGCGACGGCGCCAGGGCGATGACAATCGTCCTATCGGAAGGAATCTATGCCGTGGGTGAGACAACGTTGCTCAAGCCCGAGCATCGGTCATTCTCCAAGACTGAGCGGTTGACCATCCGAGCCGAAGTGCTCCCAGACGACCCCGATTGGAATACGGGTCGGATGCCGACGCTCATCCATACAATGCCCATTCCGCCGACGTGGAACGGACGGCCTGACCCTCTGGGCGGAGCGGCGGACGGCATGATGATCGAGACCAGCCACGTTACGATTCAGGGTTTGAAGATCCTTGGCTTGCCGGTGGTTGAAACCCCAAAGCCGGGGCTCATCCGACGCCTTTACGGAATTAGCCGACTTCGCAGGGATCTGGAGGATCTTGAAATCGCACAGTGCCTGTTTGCTGGTGATGAAGTAACCAACCCCAGCCACGTGTCAATCATCGCGAACGGGAATGGGGTAAACGTGCATCACTGCCTCTTTCGTGGAATGAAGATCTCGGTCGTCTACTGGACTGGCGGCAGCGGCGGCCACGCAATGAGGAACTGCATTTGTGACGGGGTGTACGGGAGCGGGGTCTGGACGGCGGGCATCAAGGACGACTTCGACTATCGCAACAACGTCATCATGAACGGCAATTATGTCTGGACCTACCAGGGCGGGGCTTCGGCCCTGGCGGACGCCGGCGGCCGTGGTGGGCGGCAGGCTGCTCCTCCACAGGCAAAGCAGCAGGAGCGTATACACTATAAAGTCGTCGACAGCTTTTTCGCTAACAACCGGAGGCTCACCGGCTCCGGCACGGGAGCCAGGCTCGAATACCAGGATATCGATTCGTCGTTCCTAGACATGGTCGGAACGAAGGTCACGGATCAGTCAGTCGTGCTGGAGCGGGACCAGACCAAGCGCAACTATCTGCATCCGGTCGCAGGATGGGAAGCGGCCAAGCTCGGTGCCGGCCTGTTCATGAAGCCGGTTGTGTAAAAACAAGAGGAGATCCTGAAACGAGAAGGACAGTCTTGTTTGTAGCGATACTGCCGCTTGGTACCTGGCCGGGCGTTAAATTGGACCTAAGTAGATCGATCCGATCGTGCGCTGCAGCAGGACAGACAGAAAGAGAAACATGAACAAGAACCTCCTTAGAATCAATAGAATACAAATGTCAGGCGCCGGATTGATTATGGCGATCGTCTGTTTGGCGATGTTAGCTGCTGACGCCCAGACGTCCGGCATTAAGTCGGAAACCTTGTTGCAGGCGCACTCAGCATGGGACAACACTCCGTACGAAGCCTACCCGGAAGGCGTTCCTGAACTCACTGTTCGAAGAATCACAATTCCGGCTGATGGAGAACTGGCATGGCACACCCATCAGATGCCAAATGCGGCTTATGTTCTTTCCGGCGAAATAACCGTTGAGGGGCCAAATGGTTCCAAACGGCATTTCTCGGCCGGCCAGGTGATACCCGAAACTGTCAATACACTGCACCGGGGAGTTGTAGGCGATAAACCTGCCGTCTTCATCGTTTTTTATGCGGGGGTCAAAGGCATGCCGTTGTCGAAACAAAAGCAGTGAATCACCTATGAGTTATTGGCCCTTTTGAATGAGGAGAAGAGTTGCCTTGAGAACGCGGTAGGTGCGGCAGGGATCTTCCACTATGAGCACCGAGGAAATGCTGAATGTCTTGCTGGATGCATTGATGACGGAAAGTAAGGCCTCAGCAAACATAACTATTCCTGAGGATAGTGCCGGTAAATGGCGCCTTCTTCAGGCACTGATGAATATCCGCCCTCCTGTTTCCATTCGCCCGGAGTTGCTCGAACTGCAGGACCGAGTTCTTACGGCCCAGTGTCAGGCAAAAGGGGTAACCTACCTGGAAGCCCTGCAGTCCATCCAGATGGAGTTTCCCGGCACGCGGATTCCTTTTGCGGAGCGCCTCTTTCTTTGGCGAGGCGACATAACCACCCTGGTCGCGGATGCGATCGTCAACGCGACCAACGATCGGCTCCTGGGTTGTTTCATTCCCCACCACCGATGCATCGACAATGCGATCCATTCGGCCGCAGGGATCCAGTTGCGTCTTGAATGCAATGAGATCATGCGGGCACAGCCTCATGCCGAACCCACTGGGCAAGCGCGAATCACCCGAGGATACAATCTGCCGGCGCGCTATGTGCTGCACACCGTCGGCCCGATCATAACGGATCAGGTGACGGAGGAACATAAGCGTGTGCTGGCCTCCTGTTACACTTCCTGCCTCCATCTGGTTGCCCAGTACTCTGATATCCGGAGCGTGGCTTTTTGCTGTATCTCTACCGGAGAGTTTCGCTTTCCAAGGAACCTTGCTGCCGAAATTGCCGTTCAGACGGTGTGCGACTGGATGAAAGGATCGGATGGCCGGATGGAAAAGGTCGTCTTTAATGTGTTTACCCAGGAAGACTATGGCATCTATGCAGGACTATTCCGTGCGGTTTGAATCCGCGGTCAACGCCCTGGAAGAGTCTGATCACATCCTCATTGGCGCGGGTGCGGGGCTTTCCGCGGCGGCCGGACTGAACTACCAGGATCCGAAACTTTTTGGCGCCTGGTATCCCCAGTTTGCCGAGTTCGGATACCGGAATATCTGGGATGCGATTGTCCATCATTGGAGCCCGGACGATGCCAACCGACGGCAGTTCTGGGCCTTTTGGGCGACTCACATCCAGAGAATCCGGTATGACACGGGGCCGGGCAAACTGTACCTTGATCTCCACCGGCTCGTGAGGAAGAAGTCCATCTTTGTCATCACTACTAATGTCGATGGGCAATTCAGGAAGGCCGGCTTTGACCCAGATTGCATGTTTACCCCGCAGGGTGATTATGGCAAGTTCCAATGCGCCAAGCCATGCCTGAACATCCTGTACGACAACTTCGAGATGGTTCAACGGATGCTTGCAAACCTGGACGACTCGAAGTTGCGTATTCGTGAGGAAGATATTCCGCACTGTCCCAACTGCGGCGGTTACCTGGAGCGCAACCTGCGGCGTGATAATCACTTTGTTGAAGCGCCCCACATGGAGAAGCAGAGCGATTACGCGCATTTTGTCAACGGCTCGGCTGGCGGGAAACTCGTTCTTCTGGAGCTGGGGGTTGGGTTTAATACCCCTGCCATTATTCGCTGGCCGTTTGAACGGGTAACTGCGCAGCACCCGCACGCCACGCTCATCCGCATCAATCTCGATGACGCCAGTGTTCCTGGCGAGATCGCGGCAAAGTCCATAACGTTTCAGCAGGATATCGCCCAGGTAATGACGAGCCTGGTTGATCGCGATCCTGATATTCGAGCCTGTCTCCCAGGCCGGAGTCGGCGCTCATAAAATCAATCTTCATTCCCGCAATGTCCATTGCTCGGACTCACATTCACCGGCTCTTTCGTGCGCTTAAGCATGGCATTCAGCTCCAGCTGATGAAGCATTCGCACCCGCCACGAACTCATGCCAGGCGCCGATCGGCCGGCTCTCGCGGCCGTCGGTGAATTCAGAGAATCTGGCCTACCTGGCCAGCTCGTTGAAGATGTCGTTGTCGAAGGGAACGGCCTCGCGAGCGCACGCGCGTTTGACGTCTTCAACGAAATCGCTTGTTGAGTAGTCGTCGCGACCGATGGCATTGTCGCGGATTCTTCGCACGATCCTCTCCAGCTGCTTCCTGTGCCATGCTCGACTGCGCGGATTATCTGTCCTGACCAGTTCCCTCACAAAATAGCGGAACGAATTGATTTTGGCCGGAGTGCGGTTGGAAACTGCTTCCAGCGCGGAGACGATCTTTTCAGCCGGAATGGTTCTCAGGTGGTTTTGCGCGTAGGCCTCGAAATCCGATTTGTTCCATCGGTTCCCTGTCGCCCGCTCGTACGCCGCACGGACAAGCGCCAGATGCTCGTCCGAGTCCTTGCCTCTCTCTGGCGGCGAAGCCGCACGGCCGTGGTTTTCCACAGGTTCAATTGCGATCGCGGATTTCTCGGCCTTTGATGATGATTTTATTTTTAAATCATCATCAAGTTTTTCTTTATTGGTGGCATATGGCGCCACGGTGGCATGCCGTGCCAGGGTGGCATGTGGTGCGTGGGTGGTACCTCCTGCCTGGGTGGCACTATGTGCCGTGGTGGATTCCGGAGCCGCTTCTGCCGCCGGCAGCGGCATTCGGAAGAGAATGCCTCTCGACGGTCCGCCAAGTTTTGCTTCGAGCTTTTTGATCAGTCCCCGCTTTTCCAGATCCGCGATTGTGTTCTGGACCTTTCGCTGGGACATCAGGACTACCCTGGCAAGTCTTGCCAGGCTGATCAGACATGTGTCTCTCTTGAATCCGTGGGACAGTAGAAATAGCTGGTAGTAGACCGCCTTCGCAAACGGATCCAGCGTCGGAAATATGCTGAAGTTAATCGTATTCGGCACCCTTAACTCGCCTTTCACCATGGCATATCGTGCCAGGGTGGGTTCTGGTGCTACCCTGGCATCCCGCGCCACCGTGGCACCGTTCCATGGAGATTCCTCGTTCCACGCCACGGTGGCACCGCGTGCCATCGTGTTTTCCACAGGCTCGGGATGGCTTGATCGAAATGGCTCATGGGGCGATGTCGTGTTGATGATTCCCTCGAGAGGCGCGTACTGTCGGAGCAACTCCCTCGTCGGAGAATTTCCGCCCTGGCCTTGGATCAGGTCCCTAGCGATTGATGCTCTCAGCTGCTCCTTGTCCCTTTTGTTCATGTCTCATTTCCTTTTTCAATTCGTTGAACAGTTTCATGAAGTCAAATGTCGCGGCGCTTGTCGTCGAACTCTCGACGACTCCTTTCCTCATGGCGGTGGCTTCCGCAACCCCGACGTAGCGGTGGATGACCGATTCGAGAACCAGACTGGATCCGAAGAATTCTTCAACCTGTCGGCGGATCTCGCGGTCCAGGATCTGCCGCCGATTGAAAAGCGTGGTCAGCACCAAGATTTTCAGCGACGGATTGTGCGTCTCGCTGATGGCCGCGATCGTTTTGAGCAGCTGATTCATCCCCAGCAGGGCGAACGACGAACTATCTATAGGGACGAGTACGGTGTCGGCTACAACCAGAGCATTCACGGTGGCAGCCCTCATCGCCGGCGGCGTGTCGATCAGGATGACGTCGAAGTCGGAGTGTATCGGTTTGATTTGACGCCGGAGAAGAAGTTCGCGGTTAACTTTCTTCGCCTCCAGGAGATCGTCCGCTTCGATGTCAATCGAGTTCGGCAGAAGCTGCAACTGGGGACGGATCTCGACGAGATACCGGCGAATCTCGGGGACCTCATTGATTATCAGCCGATGCGCCGTTAAACTGAGTTTGTTCAGATCGACCCCGAGACCAGCGCTGAGATTTCCCTGCTGGTCCAGGTCGATGGCCAGGGTTCGGTGTCCTGCCCTGGCAAAACAAATCGCGAGATTGAGGGCGACGGTTGTCTTGCCGCAACCCCCTTTCGCGTTGGTCAATGTAAAGATGTACGCCATGGGTTCAAATCTCCATGATGAGGGTGTTCGGTCCGGCCGTGTAAGTTGTTCCGGCCGAACAAGGCGCGGCCAGACCGACTGTGTCAAAGGGCTGTGTCAGTCCACTGTGCTAATTCGAGGCTGTGCTAGTTTTGTGTCAGTTCCGCAGCGGAAGAGACCCAAAACGAACCAACTCGAATTCGCGAAAATGCCCGTTTTTTATGGTTGGGATGTGAAGCTGTAGGCAGTGGTTGCGGCCGTTTTTTCCTTCATAACCCCAAGGTCGGTGGTTCGATTCCACCCGTCGCTACCAATGCCGCAAGTGCATATAGATCAATGACTTTAGGAAGACGGTCTCGTCGCGGTTTGAGCCAACGATCAGTGGCTTGTTTTTGGAGATGGCCCACGCCTCCGGGTCGAGGGGATGGTCCAGCAGGATAGCGCCTTCGACGACGGGTCCGAATCCGCCCGGACGTGACCCGCCGCCTATACCCTTGCGCCTGCGGCGCACCCGGCGCGGTCAGGTATTGAAGCCGGACCGGCAGGCCTGCCTTTCCCTTGCGCCGCAGCCGTCGAAAAGGCGCGGTATTCTCTGTGTTTCTTCTCTTTGTCCGCTAGGGTTTGGGTTTAATTTCGTTGACCGGCTGTTTTGGAGCGAGCGCGGCCGTTTCCTTTTTCACCATCAGCTCTTTATCCAGAGCAAATGTGGCCGTCTGCCGGATATCTCTGGAGGACGCCCCAATCTTCACGATATAAACTCCAGGATCGGCGACCCAGGATGAGCTGGTTGTGTCAAAGGACGCAAGACTCCTGGGCTCGAGCACGAATGAAAGCGTCTGCGATTCCCCAGGCTGCAGGTTTCGGGTCTTGGCAAATCCCTTCAACTCGAGCGCTGGTTTATCCAGTTTCACAGCTGGAGCCGTCAGATAGAGCTGCACCACTTCTTTGCCTGCCATTTTCCCTGTGTTCTTGACATCTACCGACACGTTCATCTTGCCATTGAAAGCCTGAGAGCTCAGTTTCAGGTTGGTGTAACTGAAATTGGTGTAGGACAGCCCGTATCCGAATTCGTAGGAAGTGTTGACTCGGAAAGTTTCGTAATAGCGGTAACCCACATAGATTCCATCTTCATAAGTTACTTCTGCGGGCCTGCCGTGCATAAATCCGCCCGGACCCGTTGGTGCGGGCTGGTCCGATGGCAGTTCCTTGCCCGGGAACGTCGCCGAACTTGCATTGTCCTCGTATTTCGCGGGGAAGCTGCTCGCGAGCTTGCCCGAGGGATTCACTTTTACCTATAGGACTTTCTATCTTGGGGTACAAGCGGAAAGATGATGAAGTGCAAGCACGGTTGAGAGAGAAGTCGGGGCAGACAGCGAATTACCGGGAAGGATTGAGCAACTGGGGCCAGCGCAGCCCGGCAATTCGCTGTCTGC